>Ga0265331_10002321_pt1 | contig 12968 bp, 9 predicted proteins | sample 41923metaG_FD_202088 | JGI IMG/M metagenome (GOLD analysis project Ga0265331, IMG submission 202088) | Rhizosphere microbial communities from Carex aquatilis grown in University of Washington, Seatle, WA, United States - 4-19-23 metaG | ecosystem: Host-associated > Plants > Roots > Rhizosphere >...
GCCGTGCCGGGGGTGATCGTCACCGCGAACTCGGTCGTGGCGCCGGTGGGCGACGTCGAGACGACCTCGAACAGCCAGATCCTGCGCGTGCGCCCGCAGGACGTGAGCTTCATCTCGTGAGCGATCCTCGCCCGGTCGACTACTCCGATTCTTCCGTGGAATGCCCGGACGAGATCTTGGAGGCGCTCGGCTGGCTTGAGAGCCGGGAAGGCAGGCCGACTGCCTACGGGATCATGCTGAACGATCGCACCGGAGCCCGGCCGGTCTTCTGGTTGCGCGGTCGTCCGGCCGCATTCCGCGGTGCCCGCCCGCACCGACCAAGGGGCTGACCCCGTGGAGACCTTCGACAGCCTCCTCGCGATGCTGCGGCGGACCACCGACGAGTTCGGGTGGCTGCAGCCGATCCTCGACGACATGGACAGCGCCACCGTCCTGGGGGCGATGATCCAGGTCTTCGCGCGCCTCGGCGTGGGGGTCGACCACAACGGCGCCCAGGGGATGATCTCGACGGCCTCGGGGGGCCAGGTGGGGAGCTCGACCGTCACCGTCTCCCGCGCCGCTGGCGGTACCAGCGGGATCCTACCGCTCGGGTACGGCTTCATCGACGCGCGCGGCGTCCAGGCGATCGCCACGGTCGCGGTGGCGGTGGGGTCCGGCGTCACCAGTCTGTCGGTCCCGGTCGCCACGCTGCGCAAGACGGAGCTGGTCAACAGCGAGGACGACCCCGGATTCATGGTCGACCCGGCATCGCTGGTGGTGAACGACGGGGCGGGTGGCGTCCTGTTCGCGCCTGCGGCCCTCATCTTCGCCGCAGCGCGCGTCCTGGCGACCACCAACCAGGCGCTCACGGGCCTGCCCACGATCGACGGGGTGGCGCTGGGCGCCAACGACCGGGTGCTCCTGACCGGTCAGACCGCCCAGGCGCAGAACGGCCTCTGGGTCGCCGCCAGCGGCGCCTGGGCGCGCCCGGAGGACTTCCTGGTGTCCTCGGCTGTCCTGGCCGGGATGCTCGTCCCGGTCGCGCAGGGGACGACCCACGGAGGCCAGCTCTGGCAGCTCACCACCACCGCCCCGTACGTCCTCGGGACCACGCCGCTCGCCTTCGCGCATGTGGGGCTTTTCGCCACGGTCTTCACGACGATTGGCCCGTCCGACCCAATCCAGGGGGCGGCGGCCGACTATCTATCGGTCTGGGGCTCCGAGCGCGGCCAGCTCCGCCAGGCGGGGGAGACGGAGGGATCCTACCGCCAGCGGATCCGGAACATGCCGGACGCGGTCTCCCCCATCGCCGTGGCGCAGAGCGCCCAGCAGATGGCCCAGCAGCTCGGCCTGCCGCCCGTGCTGGTCCTCGAGCCGTTCGACGACGGCGCCACCCCCGCGCTCAAGGCCAGCTATGGCCTTGGGAGCTTCGGGGCGATGTTCGGGGACGACCAGCTCCTCGGCTTCTTCGACGATCCGGAGAGCGGCCTCTTCGGGGTCGACCGCCGGATGGCCACGGCCTACTTCGAGGTCCAACTTCAGGACCTGGTCAGGGACCCGCAGGGCTACGAGTTCTTCTTCGACGACGGTGGCTTCGGTGACGACCCGGTGCTCGGGTTCCCGGAGGGCGCGCCGAGCCTCCCGCCCGGGGTCACGTCCGCGCTGCTCGCGCTCTACCAGGACGTCTCCAACAAGAAGGCGGGCGGGGTCCAGTTCGACATCGCCCTCTACGGCCTCACGTTGGAGCTCGGGGAGGGCCAGTCGAGCGGAGCTTCCCCGACCAAGGTCTTCGACCTCGCGCCCGCCTCCGGCCAGATCTGGTGGGTCTCCGAGGCGTTCGCCGGTCACGACTGCTCGTCCCTGACCCTATCCCCCCACGTCTCCCACTTCCTGGTCTACGACCTCGAGGACGGGACCCACCTGACGACGCCCGTTTATCGCCGCCAGGATACCCAGCGGGCCACGATCCCCACCCAGCGCGTCACCGGGATCCACGGGTGGGTGCAGTCGGACGGTTTCGCGGTCGGCAACCTGGTCGCCTGGTTTTGGGTGCGGTCCGTCTTGGCGACCTGAGTCGCGTAGTATCTCGACCATGATGATGACCTGCTCGGACCCGGACTGCTTCCTCTGCCGGCGCCTGCCCGTCCCGTTGTCGCGGGCGGCCCATGCGAATCCTCAGGTCAGCCTGTGGATCGTCGTGGCGATCATGTTCGGGCTGGCGCTCGGCGTGGGCGTCGCGGTGTCTGGGTGTGGGTCGGTCACTCCTGATGCCGCCCAGCTGCAGGCGAGTCTCGGTGGCGCTGGCGGGCTCGCTGGTGCCCCCGGCGGGCAGGCAGGCGGGCTGGAAGCCACAGGGGGCGCTACGGGCGGCCAGGACGGCGGAGGCCAGGCAGCGGGCGCGGACGGTCGTCTCGACGCTGGCACCGACGCCTGTGTCTCGGTACCAGGCGTCCGCTATTGCGATCCCAATGCCCAGCCATGTCCGGCCAGCGTGCCGCTGGCGAGTTGTCCAGGGGGCACCGTTCTGGCCGGCGATGGCGGTACATGCCCAATCGGAAAGACCTACGTCGCGGTGTTCGAAATCTGCATCCCGGCAGACGGCGGATAGACGCTCGCTCTGGTCCCCGTGTAGCATCGCCGCATGAGCGGCATCGGAACGTCCCGAGAGAAATTCAACGCGCGCGAAGAATTCATCACGTCGGACGTCAATCGGTTGCAGTCGCTCGCGAGCCGCGATCTGCAGAACCTCCTGGCCGACGCCAGCTCAGACGTGGGTGGCATACCGATCACGGGTCTGAGCGGACCGTGCTCGCTGGTGGGCGTCGTGGCCACCTTCAACATGACCCTGGCGGCCGCGCAGGCGCTCTGCTGGAACCCCGGCGACAGCAGCCTCACCGCGGACGACAGCGCCTACGAGATCGCGCGCTGGGCGCAGACGGTGCTGACCTTCGGCGCTCCGTCGGGGAATCCGCGGATCGACCTGGTGGTGGCGACGCCGGCGGCGGTCGACGCGGACAGCCAGAGCCGGACGATCCTGGTGGACCCGGTCGCGCGCACGACGACGCCGCAGAACGTCTTCAAGACGACAAACCCACAGGCGACGCTCGCCGTCGTCGCAGGGACGCCTGGCTCCTCGCCTGTCCCGCCTGCGGTTCCATCTGGGGCATTCGCGCTGTTCGAGGTCTTTGTCCCGACCGGCGCCAGCGATGCGACGGGATTCTCCGCGGTGCCGCGGATGTTCCGGCGCGCGCCGTTTCCCTGGTCGAACTTCAGCGGGATCGTCTCCGGGTTCAAACCGCAGTGGGACCTGACCGCCGACCCGACGACCACGGCATCGACGATCTCGTTCGGCGCCCTGGACGACTGCCGGGTGATCATCGACGGCGAACTGATCGAGACACTCGGGGTCTCGCTGGAGATCTTCCAGGACGGCGCGGCCAATCCGTTCGGCTCGCCCGCGAGCGCGACATGGAACAAGCCCTACTACCTCTACGCGGTCGGCGGCCGCCACGCGCCGCAGATGGGCACGACGCTCCACGCGCCCGTGGTCATCGTCGAGAGCACGACGCCGCCGACCCTGTCGACGGGGAGACCGACCGCGGCGATCACCACGCCGCGCGGCAGCGCCCCAACTGCCGCCTGCGTCTACATCGGACTCGGCAGCGTCATCGCGAACACCACACGGCGGGCGGCCTGCTTCATGGACGATTCGTACACGTACCACGATGGCGTGAGCTTCCTCGCCAACCTGAACAATGTTCAGCACGTCTACGGTGGTGCAGCGACCGCTAAGCTCGAAGTGAATTCGCCCCCCGTGGTGCCGGCGATCTCAAGCCGAGCGGCGTGCTCGTTTCTCGCTGGCACCGGCACCGGAACGAGTGATGCCTATCCAGACCAGGGCGATGGGACCGCGGCTTCTCCTGGGTTCAGTGCTACGGGATTCCCTCCTCTCCTGACTGCCACCGCAGGCCAGGTACCCGGGCGAGGCGTGCTGCCGTTCAATGCGCTGCTGCCGACATTCTGGGCTGCGGCTGCGGGGGCGGGAACTCTTGTCCTGGCGTTCCTCGGCTTCGACCACGGCGTGAAGCGCCTCCGGTAGGCCCGCCCTCTAGTCCACCCACGGTCCGCCCCTCTATCATGGGCGCGTGCCCCAGCCGACGATTCTGTCGACCCGCAATGGAAGCGGGTCGGTAAGCGGATACCGAGACGACCTGGTCGCGGGCGATCTCGTCGGGCTGTCGCTCTCGAACTACGTCGGGATCACCTCGGTCAAGTGGGAGCTGATCGGGCGTCCTGAGGGTAGCGCGGCGGGCGGCGCCGGGCCCGAGCCGATCCTGCTGGCGACCGCCAACTCGACGGCCTTCAACGTCGACAGCGACTCGGGGGACTTCCGGCTCGACGGGACCTACGACGTCCAGGCGACGCTCAACCCTGGGACCCCGGGCCAGATCCGCATCACCGCGATCCTCTGCCGCTTGAGCGGCCTGACCATCCCCGGCCCCGGCTCCACCGTCCGCACCCTGCGAAAGCTCGGCGGGTTCGAGACGCTGGAGGACACCAGCGTCCCGACGATCCTGCAAGGCTGGGCCACCGAACTGAACCGCTGGCTTGAACTCCTGCGGGAGACCGTCACCGGCGGCGCGGGAGGCTTCACGACCCTGGCGGGAGCCTACAGCCACGGGGCGGACAGCAGTGACCAGACGATGGTCCTCCACGACTCGCTCGGCGGCGGGATCATCGTCGACGGCAGCCAGAGCAACTTCACCGGCGCAAGCGCGCTCCGGATCAATACGGCGGCGGGCGGCCCGGTGGTGGTCGACCGCGCCACCGGCCGCGTCGGAATCGGGATCGCCGCCCCCCTGCAGAGCCTCCACGCGAAGGGCGCCGCGCCAGCGCTTCGCCTCGACCGAACTGGTGGCGCCACGCTCGACGCCATGAACGTGGCGGACGATCTCCAGCTCCTGAACGGGGCGACGATCCTCGGGATCTTCAAGTCGACGGGTGGGCTACAGGCAGACCTAGGGGTGGGGATCGGGACGCCGCCGGCGACGCACCCGGTGCTGGCCCTCGGCGCGGCGAGCACCTCGCCGATCAGCGCTTCCGGCACTGCGCGATTCCGCTACAACGAGAGCACAGGGCACGCCGAGTTCTCCGAGAACGGGGGCGCCTACCAACCGTTCGGAACCTCCGCGGCATCGGCCTATGCCACGATCGACGCCGCCGGCACCCCGCTCACCCAGCGCACGATCCTCAACTTCGTGGGACCGCTGACGCCCGTCGACAATTCCGGGGCGACCCGGACCGACGTCTCGATCGCCGCGAACGGGATCACCACTGCTCTCTTCCGGCAGAGCGTGGCGCTCTCTGTCGTCGGTAATCCGACTGGCAGCACGGCGAACGCTCAGGACATCGTCGCGGGCGCGGACGGGCAGTTCCTCGGGCGCACCGGCGGTGCGCTGGCGTGGAGCGCGGTCCCATACTCCTCGCTGACCGGAGCGCCGACGATCTTTTATCAGACCGTCGAAGAGGCCGGCTCGGCGCTGACCCAGCGCACGATCCTCAACTTCGACGGGACGGTCGTAGCCAGTGACAGCGCCAGCCCCGCCCGCACCAACGTCGGTCTTCCGGCTGTCGGTCCCGGAGCGGGGACGATCGGCGGTTTCGGAATCACCAGCATCACCTTAGATGCGCAAGGTCGAGTTACGGGCGCCTCGACCGGGACGTTCACCAGCGGCGGTATCACCTCGCTGGTCGGGGACGGGACGGCGACTGGACCCGGCGCGGCGACCTTCATCCTGACCAACATTCCGGATCAGACGACGGCGGCGGGCTCCGTCCTGTTCGCCGACAGCGTCGCTCCCGCGTTGCCCGCGCTCGGGTTCGGTGCCCTCTATGCGGATGCCGCCTCGAAGAACATCGCCTTCAAGAACAACGCCGGGGCGATCACGCACGGGGTGAAAACGTTCGCGGCCGTTGGCGGACAGTTCCTGACGGCGATCGATGATGACGGGACTGTGCATTCCGCCACAGCGACGACCACGGTCTTCTATCAAACGGTCGACGCTGCGGGCGTGCCATTGACTCAGAGGCCAACGCTGAACGCTGTGGCACCGCTGACGGCAGTGGACAACAGCGGGGCGGCGCGCACCGACCTGGGGCTGTCGTTCGACGGCACGTTACACGTCTCCGGGGGAGCTCTCGGCGTACTCGCGATCCCGGGATCGTCGGTAACGGGGATCGCCAACACGGTGCCGTTCCTCAACGGTAGTGGTGTCCTGGCGGAGGCGGTGAATGCGCTGGGCTATGACCCGACCAACGTTCGCTTCGGGTCGCGGGTCTCCTCCGGCCTCCCGCTCTATCAGGTCCACCTCGTCGACGAGGCTGGCGCCTCTGACCGCGGGCTGGCCGTCGCGTCCTACTCGACGTCGAGCACGCCAGCGAGGCGCGTCAGCATCAAGGCTAGAGGAACCTTTGCGAGTCCGACGAGCGTCGCATTGTCGGATTATCTCCTTCGTGATGACGCGCTCGCCTTCGACGGGACCAGCTACCTGAACACGGCCGCCACCGGGTTTTACGTCGATAACACACCCAGCACGGGACACGCCGGGAGCGCCTGGTACATCGCCGCCAATCCGACTGGCCTCAGTTCTGACCCGGTGGCGAACAACGAAGTCTCTATGTATGCGTTCAGCAACGGTAGGATCTCCTTCCCGAAGACTCCAGCCGCCGTCCAGTCGATGAACGTCGTCGGCATGTCCGGCGGGGTCGTTGCCAATAACAGCAAGCTCTCGACCGTCTCTGCCGGCAGCGTGCAGACCTTCTACGCGGGTCCGTTCACGGGAACCGCCGGTGGCATCACGGCAGGGACCTACAACACACAGATCGGCGGCAGCTCGACCTGGCCTGGCACCCTGTCGTTCGTGAACGTCGACAGCGGGAGGAACACGACCGACACAGGAATGGCTTTTTTCTCCCCCGCGTCGAACGTATTCACCGGTACCGCAGCCGGAATCTACTACACGTCTGAGGCTTACAGCGGTGCGCTGGGCAGCACGAATGCACTCGTGCTCGACAACTTCCAGAACTACGGGAGTAGCCCAACGGGGCGACCGATCATCTTCGTCGGCTGGAACGGGGGCGCGCAGTTTAGGGCGATGTACCTCCCCGGGGATGGCTCAACGCTTTGGGGAAACTCGACCGCGGCAGTTTCGGCATCTGGAACGGCAGGCATCCGGTCGGCGGGCGGACACCTTCAGTACAGCCAGAACGGTGGGGCGTGGACCAATTTCGATGCTGCTCTGACCGGGGCTTTCTATCAGACCGTCGAGGAGGCTGGCACGCCGCTCGCCCAGCGATCCATCTTGAACTTCGACGGGACCGTCGTCGCGACCGACAGCGCATCGCCGGCGCGGACCAATGTGGGCCTGCCCGCGACCGGGCCCGGGGCGGGGACGATCGGCGGGGCGGGGATCGCGAGCATCACTCTCGACGCGCAGGGCCGCGTCACCGGCGCTACGACCGGCAGCTTCGGCGCCGGTGGCTACACGACGCTCGAGGCGAATGGCACCCCGGTTACGGCGCGCGCGATTGCCAGCTTCTCGGTCGACTTCGGCGTCGTCGACAATGGAGGCGCCACCCGGACCGACATCACGCTGGCCAACGCCGGTGCTGGCGCTGGGCTGCACGGCGGCGCGGGTGTCAGCGGAGTCACCCTCGACGCGAAGGGGCGTGTGACAGCAGTCGGCACCGCGACCTATCTGATCGGAACGGGGGCCTCGCCGGGCACCTTCAACAACGTGACGATCACCGGCGATGGGCTCGTCACCGGCGGCAGCAACGTCGCCTATCTGACTAGCGCGTTCTACCAGACCGTCGAAGAGGCCGGCTCGGCGCTGACCCAGCGGGCGATCCTCAACTTCGACGGGACGGTCGTAGCGGCCGACGACGTCGCCCACGCCCGCACGAACGTCGGTCTTCCGAACGTCGGCCCCGGCGCGGGCCTGCAGGGCGGCGCCGGCATTTCTGGGATCGTCCTCGACGCCCAGGGCCGCGTGGTCTCGGTGAACGCGGCGACCTATCAGGGCGTCATCACCTGGCCCCTCTCCGGGCAGGTCCTCACGAGCGCGGGGACATCCGCCAACCCGACGGGTGATTCTACGTTCACCTTCAACCAGGTGGCTCACGTCATGGCCGGCGGCAACGCCATCGGCATCAACGGCGCGACGGTCTTCACCAACACGAGCCTTGTCGTCGGGATCACCACCGCTCCGGATAGGGATCGCGTGCAGTTCAACCTCGGCGGCGGAACTCTCGGGCCGACCGGAACCGGCGATAGCACACTGTTTGACATCATCCCGGCGGACACCAGCATCAACGGCAAGCTGCCCAGAACGCCGGCGATCTATTCGACGGCGCGCATCCGTTCGTTGACGTACACGGGCGGGTCCCTTGGGGACAGCGCGAGCGTTGTCACCAGTCTCTATATCGACGGTGCGCCCGCCACGGCCGTCATGGGTGGTGGCGAGTACGCAGTCTATGCGGCCGGGGGGCAGGTTCACTTCGGTGGCGATCTTGAGGTGGGAGGCGATGTCCGTGGGGCGCTTCTGATCGCGCAGGGGAGCGGCGGGACGCCCCTGTTCGCGGATGGCAACCTGTTCCAGGTCGGGTTCTTCGGCGCGAGCCCGGTCGGTCAGCAGGCAGGCGGATCCGCGTCTGCTGGCGTGGTCTACACGGCTACGGAGCAGGGCATGCTCAATCGCGCCTATGCAGCGTTGCGCGCCTTTGGGCTACTGGCCTGATTTGGTTGACCGGAGATGGGGTGGCGGTGGCAAGATGCCGGTCATGGCCAAGTCCCCGATGAAGCCCTTCGCGATCAGCAAGCACGAGCAGCTGGTCCTCACCACGTACCTGAACCCCCTCAAGCACGCGAACCAGGAGGAGCGGCACAGCCGCCGGGACGTCTGGGACGAATTCGGCCTGCGGCCGCTCAAGCGGCAACTCGACGCGATGCCGACCGAGGATGATCCCAACCCCCAGGCGAAGATCAAGATCTCCGACTGGGCGAGCGACGAGCAGAACGTCCGCGTCGAGCTCCACGGCGGGACCATCACCTACGTGATCAAGAAGCTCGACGGCGAGCTCCAGGGCCCCGCCGGTGACGTGCTCGGCGAACTTGCCGACCGCCTCATCGCTCTGCGCGACACCAATACCGACACCATCTGCACCTCTGGTGGGACCGGCTACAGGTTACCGCGCGCGCTGTGGACGCCGGAAGAGATCGCCGCCGCCGTTCCGCCCGTGCCGGTCATCGCCGATCCGGCCGCCGGGTAGACGGATCCACCGGCTTCCTCCTACGATGGCGGAATGAAGCCGGCCATCCTCTTCGCGCTGATCCTCGGGGTCCTGGGGTGCGACCCCACGGCCGCGCCCCCGCCCGCTCACAAGGTCGGATCGTCGTTCGGCGGCCCGGTCTGGCGGGTGCCGCTCAACGCCATCCCTTCGACGGCCAGCGCCACGACGATCGTCTTCGACACGACGGTGACGCCCGTGGTTCCGCCGCCGGAGCGGCTGGCGGTCAGCTGCCGGTTCGACCAAGCGGTGACGCTGCTCTATCAGATCCAGCGGCTCGGCTCTGTTACCTGGCGAACGATGAACGGAACGGGCGCCGGAGATGCGGTCCCTGCCAACACCGACGCCTTCTACGACTACCTCGTCCAGGGGCCAAACAGCCGGCTTGAGGTGGTGAATGGGGGAACCGGACCGAGCACGCCCGAACTGAACGTGGGGCCGGTGTACGACCGACCCCTGGCGCAGTAAGGGCGCCGTGGAGACACCCCGAAGAAAGCGGGTGTGGGTCGCCCTGGCGGCCCTGATCCTGGCCCTGATCGGGTGGAGCGCGGGCACGAGCGCGATTGTGATCCACGTCAGCTCGCCGCGCGTCTCCCCGATTCGCTGCGTGACGGGCGCGGCCGGTGCCGGCCCGATCCATGTGAGCTCGCCTCGTGTCGGGCCGCCCTGCACCGGGACCGGAGGAGCGGCCGGCGCCGGCGGGGCCGCCGGTTCCGGGACAGGTGGATCGGGGACTGGAGGCAGTGGCACTGGGGGGGCGGCTACCGGCGGCTCAGGGACGGGTGGCACCGGGACGGGCGGGACGGGCACGGGGGGATCCGCAACGGGCGGCACTGGCGGCGTGGTGGGCTGCGGTGACGGCGTCATCCAGCCGGGCGAGCTCTGCGACGGCTCCGCCCTGGACAACGCGACCTGCGCGCTCCTCGGCTACTCCGGTGGCTCGCTGGCTTGCTCCTCGACGTGCCAGTTCAACGTCAGCTCCTGTACGGGAGGAACCATCACGCCGACGATCACAGCCTCGCGAACGAGCTGCACGGCACCGTGCGCTGTCAATTTCGACGTGACATCGACCTCCGGGCTCTCGGGCTCGAACTACTGGCGCGCGAATTGGGCGTGGGATTTCAACGACACAGCGAGCACCCACAAGGGGACGATCGGCCACGTCGTGGGCCACGTCTTCGACAACCCAGGGACCTACGTCGTCGTCGCGCGCGTCCACGACCTGGCCGGCGCGGCTGGGAGCGCCACCAAGACGATCACCGTCTCGGCGATGAGCGGGACTACCTACTACGTCTCGAGCAGCGGGAGCGACGGCAACCCGGGTACCAGCATGGGTTCAGCTTGGGCTACGTTCGCGCACGCCATCACCTCCGGCTACGCGACGAACAACACCGTCCTCTTGAGGCGCGGTGACACCTTCGTCAGTACCGGCGTAGACGACGACAACTACACGACGGCCGGGCCGTTCCTGATCGGCGCCTACACCGACCCCGGCCACGTCTCGGCGCTCGACCCCATCATCACCGACTCGCTCGGGAGCGGGCACGGCCTGTTCAACTTCTACGCCAACGGCCTGACGATCCAGCACGTCCACCTCAAGGCCACCAACCACTTGAGCCAATTCATCTCCTTCAACTCGACCACCAACGACCTCGTCGAGTATTGCGAGATCGAGGGCATCGGGGCGACTGGCGACACCGGCGACATCAGCTTCCAGGTGACGGGTGGCGCGGCTTCGTTTGCCGTCGACAACTACCTGCACGACTTCCACGCCTACGGCATCTATTTTGGCGGGGCGAGCGGGGCCACGGCTCTCGGCAACACGCTTCTCAACTTCGACGGGGGCGCGACCTCGCTTCACGGAATGCGGTTCAGCGCGACCACGGACGGGACCGGCACCGCCAACTCGAACTACTACATCGCGGAGAACACGTTGGACGCCGGGCCGAGCTCGAACAGCTTTACCTCGTTCACCATCCACGGCGACGTCCAGCATGTCGTGGTCGTCGGCAATACCGTTGACCACGACTACGGTATCGGGCCGACGAACGCCGCCAGCAACGAGAAGCCGAACGCCGTGCTCTGGGAGGACAACGCTTCTCAGAAGGTCGCGACCGCCGTCAGCTACCAGGGGCTCGCCGCTGACGCGAGCAATATGGAGATCAGGAACAACGTCCTCCTGAACGCCGACGTCGCGATCGTGGTTGGCAACAACTACCCGCTGATGCCGGCCAACTGGCCCGATCAGGTCTTCGTGGAGAACAACACCGCATTCCAGAAGGTGCCGAGCGGCGTCACCAACTCGGGGGACATCTTTTTCGGCTCGCACGTCATCACGACCGGCTTCGCTTTGTTCGAGAACAACGTCTTCCAGACGAACGCGACCTCGACCACGAGCAAAATGGTCCAGGTCGACGGCGCCGGCACCGAGACCATCGACTACAACGACATCTACACGCCGAACGCGACGCTGGCCTCGCCTGGCGTCGGGACACACGGGGTCGTAGGGAACCCGCTGTTCGTCTCGCCGCCAGCCGACAGCACGCTTTCCTATACGCCGGCGGGGTTCGAGATCCAGTCAGGATCGGCGGCGCAGGACGTCGGGACGAACACCCACGTCTATGAGGACTTCTACCGCGTCGTCCGGCCGCAGAACGGGTCCTGGGACATGGGCGCGCACGAGCGGAAGAACCCCTAGGCGGGTAGACGGCGCGGCCCGGCGCCGCCTACGATGGCGCCATGTCCTACCTGGTGGCGATGTCCGGCTCGGTCGGATCCTGCGCGGCAAAGGCCGTTGGCGACGTCGACCAGACGCCCCTCATGGGGGCGATCAGCCTGGCCTTCCAGGCGACCTTCGACGCCGTCTTCGCGGACGCTGTCCCGATCGCCAGCTCGGACGGATCTCCGTTCACCCCGTCTCTCGGGGCGGTAACGGCGGTCCGGGCGATCGCGATCCGATCGCTCACCGGCGCCACCGTCGTCGTGAAGTTGACCTCGGCCAAGGGGACCGACCAGCAGATCCCGGTCTCGGACCTCCTCGTGATCCAGGCGAAGAACCTGGGGGACCAGTACACCGCGATCAAGATCGTGGGGACCGCGACGATCGAATATCTTATTGCCGGCAATCTCGCCCCCTGACCCCCTCCTTGCGCGCGGCGCGCGGCGCGTGCGACCCTGAGCCTCATGCAAGCGCTCATGATCTGGCTCCTCTCGATTGACCCGAAGCTCTGGTACATCACCGTTGGCGCCGTCCTCTGGCTGGTGACCTACCTCTGGCGTCGCTTCCTGCCTTCGGTGTGGGCGGCGGCCACCGCAAAGAACCCGGCGCTATCGCAGATCTGGCTCACCGTCCTCGGGGCGCTCATCAGCGCCGGGCCGGCTATCGGGAAGCCGCTGGGCGCCTTCGTCGAACAGATGCTCGTCGGCGCGGTCCTGGCCACCATCGGGGCGCAGGGCATCCACGCCGTCCTCGAGGCCCTGCCGATTCCCTACAGCGGGGCAAAGAAGCAGGTCGACGCTGCATTCGTGAGGCGTGGCACGCCGCCAGGCGGAGCCGCTGCGCTCGACCACCCACCCAAGCCCTAGCCAACTGTGGGGGCCTGTATGAATATGGGCCATGTCGCCCTCGAAGGATCTGCACA
>Ga0265331_10002327_pt1 | contig 12947 bp, 12 predicted proteins | sample 41923metaG_FD_202088 | JGI IMG/M metagenome (GOLD analysis project Ga0265331, IMG submission 202088) | Rhizosphere microbial communities from Carex aquatilis grown in University of Washington, Seatle, WA, United States - 4-19-23 metaG | ecosystem: Host-associated > Plants > Roots > Rhizosphere...
CCAAGATTAAAAAGGAACCGTTCTACGATACGGCCGGCAGCGTGAAGATGGTCCTGGAGGAAAAGCTGACCGACGCAGCGGCGATCGGCTCGGCGGTTGCGGCCGAAATCTACGGCGGAACGATTCTCCGCCGCGCTCTGGAGGACGATCGCCGCAACTTCACCCGATTTTTTCTGCTCCGCCGTCCCGAGGACGCCAAGCGGCGCCTGTCGCCGGTAGGCCGCAACAAGGAGTGGAAGACCACGCTGGTCTTCTCCACGCGTAACATCCCCGGGTCGTTGTTCCGTGCGCTCAGCGCCCTCGCCCTGCGCGACATCAACCTCGCCAAGATCGAGTCGCGTCCGCTGCGCGGCCGGCCCTGGGAGTATATGTTCTACCTGGACCTGCTGGGCCGCGCGGATGAAGTTCGAGTGCAGAAGGCGCTGGGCCACCTGGAGGAACTGGCGGACTTCCTACGAGTGCTGGGTTCTTATCCGAAGGGGGACTGACCGAGCCGCGACCGCAAGGGAGCGGTGCACCTTCGGGCGCTTATGCCCGCTGCAACCGGACCATAGGCAGGGCGGCATGTGCCGAAGCCGGCTGCTTTCGCTTCGCGGAGGATTCCAAAGCAGTCTGAAGCCTCTGGGTCAGTCCGCCCTCATCCTGCCCGCCGGCCAGCGTGACCACAGGCAACGCGGGGATCGTTTGCGCGAGCTTCTCCGTCAGGCGCGGCCAATCCATGCCCGGAGTGTCCAGATCGATGACCAGGGAATCGACCGGCTGCGAGGCGCACAGGAACAGAGCCCCGAGGCCAGTCGGTGCCTCGAGCAGGCGGAGGCTTGGGCTCCGCAGCCTCTTCAGTGCGATGTGAACCTTCGGGTCCTTGCTGATCACGACAACTGTGCGCTTCATGTCGACGTCACGAGCCTACACCGGATCGGGTGCGGAAAGCAAACAGCCGCTGGCGCGGCTGTTTGCTTTCAGCCGTCAGCGATCAGCTGTCAGCTTTCAGCTTAAGACGGTTCGCTTCGCGAGTTCATGCCCTGGCGGGGCGGGCCTGCTCTTCTGCTTCACCGACAGACTCGAATCGCCCTCGACGCCTTAGCTGAAAGCTGACGGCTGAAAGCTGATAGCTGTCACAAGACTGGCCCGATGCGCCAGGGCACGAATTCGCGATGTCCCAGCCGCTCGGAGGCGGTCCGCTCGCCGGAGGCCACGCGCAGCACCAGGTCGAAGATCTCCCGCCCTACCTCGGCGACGGATTTCTCTCCGTCGGTGATCGCGCCGGCGTTGACCTCCATGTTGTCTCTCATGCGGCGGTAGGTGGCGGAGTTGGTGGCGATCTTGACCACCGGAATCGTCGCGAAGCCGATGGCGCTGCCGCGGCCGGTGGTGAACGCGATCACGTTCGCGCCACCCGCGGCCAGTCCCGCCAGCGACACCGGATCGTAGCCCGGTGTGTTCATGAAAACGAGGCCAGGCGTGCGGACGCGCTCGGCGTAGTCCACCACTTCCATCAGCGGCGAGGTGCCGCCCTTCGCCACCGCGCCCAGAGATTTCTCGAGGATGTTGCTGAGCCCACCCTCTTTGTTGCCGGGGGCGGGATTGTCGTCGAACGATCCGCCGAAACGGTTCAGGTAGGTGCGGTAGTCCGCGATGCGCGCCAGCAGCCGCTCGGCCACCTCGCGATTGCGCGCGCGCCGCACCAGCAGGTGCTCCGCGCCGAAGATCTCGGTGGTCTCCGCCAGCACGGGCGAGCCGCCGTAGCTAGCCAGGATGTCCGAAGCCACGCCCAGCGCCGGGTTCGCCGTGATGCCTGAGAAGGAATCCGATCCGCCGCAGTTCAGCCCCAGGACAATCTTCGACGCCGGGATCTCGGTGCGTTCGCACGCGGCCGCGGCTTCGATGAAGCGGTCGATCTCGCGTCGCGCCGCATCCACCGTCGCGCGCGTTCCGCCGCTCTCCTGCAGGGTCAGCCCTGTAAGGCGCGGCCCTCCCAGGTAGTGCGAAATCTGGTTGACCTCGCAGCCCAGGCCCAGAATCAGCGCGGCCGCGACGTTGGGATGATCGAGCACGCCGGAGATGGTCCGCTGCAACTGCCGAGTATCCGGGCCGATCGAATGCGCGCAGCCTTCGCCGTGCGGGAAGGCAACGACGCCGTCCACGTTGGGCGGCATGCGCTGGTTCTCATAGCTGCGCGCGATCAACTCAGCCGTATGCGCGGCGCAGTTGCTCGCCGCGCCAACCGCGATATAGTTGCGCGTCCCGGCGCGCCCGTCTTCGCGCGCGTAGCCGAGAAAGCGCGGAACGGAGGCCGGCAGGGCGGGGAACTCGATCTCGCCCGACGGAAATTCGTAGTCGAAAGTCAGCTCCTCGAAGGCCAGGTTGTGCATGTGCACGTGCCGCCCTGCTTCGATGGGTACGCGGGCGTGACCGATCCGCTGGCCATAGCGCAGCACGTTCTCGCCCGCCGCCACGGCGGCCAGCGCCACCTTGTGTCCCGGCGGAATCGGCTCGGCGACCGTGACCGTGCGCCCCGCAATCTCCAATCGCTGGCCCGCTGAGAGCGGCACGCGCGCTATCGCGACGTTGTCGTCCGCGTGCAGCAGGATGGCCGCGTTCTCCGCGCTGGCCGCTTTCATGATGTCTACGAGACTCATCGTTCCAATACTCCTTCAGTCCCTTGCTCGCCCAGATGGACATGCAGCTTGCCGCCGGCCGCGTGGATCCACATGCCGCCGCCGTCCTTGGGTACGGGGATGTCGGCCGGTCCCGCGACCACCAGCGGCTGTCCGCTCTCGACGTCCTCGAGCAGCCGCCCGATGTGAACGTGGGCGTGGCACTGCGAGCGCACTTCGTCGCCGTTCAGAGCCAGCCCCCAACGTTCGCCGAACATGCTGCGCGCCCGCGCGACAGCGGCCGTCCAGAACGCGGTGCGCTCCGCCGCGGTGAGCTTCGAGAGCGGCAGGCGCCCATCGGTGGTGTGCGTGCGCGGCAGTATGAGCCACTCGTGCGGTTTGAACGGACTGTTGTCTTTCAGGAAGAAATACGCCTCTGCGGATGGTTGCTTCTCGGCCTCGCGGCAGAGCGAGCAGTCGCGCGCGGCCATGGCCTCGACCCGCGACAGGTCGCACGCGCAGCGGTCCATCTCCGCGCCCAGCGCGACAGCGGCCGCCAGCACGAGCAGTGCGACCCATCTCCGCATTCTGCGTTCATTGTAGCGTGCCGGGTCAGCCGGACCACGTGCGTAGGCGCACCGAGAGGGTAGGGGCCTCCGGCGCGATCTTCACCACGAGGCGCAGCGTTTCTGTTCCCGGGCGAGAGAAGATCAGCCGGTGGAACGGCCCCGGGGAAACCTGCGGCAACTCGAAGCGCCCGGTGCGGTCGCTCATCACCCGGGAAATCTCGGACTTCCAACCCTCCGTGAACTCCTGTACGAGAGTCGCGGAGACGTTGGTGGAGCCGTACTCGATTGTGCCAGTCAGGCTAGAGGCCTCGACGATTGCGGGCCTCCGAAGCCACTTGCTGCGAGCCTTGAGGATCCCGCCCATCGCGGCGAGGATTGCTAAGATTACGCAGCCCCATGCAGTGGCCACGAGGCACAGTGCGCCGCCGAGAGCCAAAGAAGTGACGAGGGCACTAAGCCTCTTAGGACTGAGCGGCCGGGGTGCGGTCCAGAGCGCCGGCAGCCACAGGAGAATCGCAGCCGCGACAACGAACCTGCCCGCGGGGCCGTGTCCCCAGAGAGCGAGACTCCAAGCCAGCACGGTCCCCATGGCGAGGGAGAGACCCAAGCGCAGGCGCACGTCCCTTTGCGGTCCGTCCACGGCCCACCAGTATAGTTCGCCGCCGCTATACTTGTTGAGTGCCGATCGCGCCGCGACGGGTTGCGGCCGCAGCCGCTCTCGCCGTCGCCTGCTACCTCCTGTTCTTCTCGAACCTCACCGGCGTCGGAATGCTCGGCCCGGATGAGCCGCGCTACGCCGCCATCGGCCGCGAGATGGCGCGCTCGGGCGATTGGATCACGCCCCGCCTCTGGGGCCAGCCCTGGTTCGAGAAGCCGCCGCTGCTTTACTGGATGACAGCCGCCGCCTTCCGCATGGGAGTGAGCGAAGACCTCGCGCCCCGCCTTGGCGTAGCGCTGCTCGCAGCGGGCTTTCTGTTTTTCTACTGGCGCACGCTGCGCCGCGAGTTCGGCGAAGCGCCGGCGTTCTACTCCACCGCGATTCTCGCCACCTGCGCCGCCTGGCTCGGATACAGCCACGTCGGGGTGACAGACCTGCCCGTCGCCGCTGCATTCTCCGCCGCGCTGCTGCTCTCGCTCGGCTGGGTCGAGCGCGGGGAGAGGCGCGGCCTGGTTCCCGCCGCCGTCCTGCTTGGCGTAGCCGTGCTGGCCAAGGGGCTGCTGCCGCTGGCACTGGCGCTGCCTCTGCTGTGGATGGGCCGTTCGCGCCTTCGCGACCTGCTGCGGCCCGCGCCCATCGCGGCGTTCCTGGTGGTGGCCGTGCCCTGGTACGCCCTCATCATCGCGCGCTACGGCAGCCGCTTCGTCGACGAGTTCTTCTGGAAGCAGCACCTGGGACGGTTCACCGGAGGCGCCGTCTCGCACCCGCAGCCGTTCTGGTTCTTCGGACCTATCCTGGTGGCGGCGCTGTTCCCCTGGTCTCCGCTCCTGGCGCTGCTGTTTCGAAAGAGCCTCTACAAAGACCGGCGGCGCACGCTGCTCCTCCTGTGGCTGGTCTTCGGGTTGGTGTTCCTCTCGGCCTCTGCCAACAAGCTTCCGGGATACCTGGTGCCGCTCGTTCCGGCGGCGGCTGCCCTGGCCGGGCTGGCCCTCGCGGAGTCCCCCTGGGCGCCCCAGTTGCTGGCCGCCTGCGCACTGCTGCTGGGCCTGGTCCCGACTATCGCCGCGGGCCTGCCCGATGCGCTGGCGAAGGGCGCCACGCGCGCCTGGACCGGGATCGTGGGCTGGGGTGTCGCCGCCGCAATCGTGCTGGCCGCCGCTGTATGGCTGATGGCCCGCGCCGGGCGCCGTAAGCTGGCCATCGGCGCGCTCGTCGCAGCCACGATCCTGGGAGTCGTCTGGATCGAGAGGCAGGCGTTTCCCGTCCTGGATCGCATTGTCTCGGCCCGCGCCACATGGCGCCAGATCGAGGCCCGCCGCAGCCAGGTCTGTGTCGAAGAGGTCGACCGAGCCTCGCGCTACGGCCTGAACTACTATTCCGTGACCCCCCTCCTCGACTGCCGCACCACCCCCCGCTCCGTAGTGGTGGGGCAGGCGTCCACGCCTGCGGTGGGTCTCCAGACCCGCCAGCCGTTGTAGGATGGTATCCGTGCGTCTAACCCGTCGTGAACTACTCCTGAGCACCGCCGCCCTCCCGCTTCTTGGGGCCGAGAAGACACCGCGCCGTCCGAGCGTCCTGCTGATTCTGGTGGACGGCCTGGGCGCCCACATGCTCGGCTGCTACGGCAACCGCGAGATCAAAACGCCCAACATCGACGTCCTGAGCCGCAGCGGTGCGCGCTTCGTGCGCGCTTTCGTCGCCAGTCCCGCGGCCGCGCCCAGCCGCGCCACCCTGCTCTCCGGACGGACGCCACACCAGCTCGGAATCCACGGGGACGGCCCCATCGCGTTCGGGAACCAGGCGCTGCTATCCGACACGCTGGCCGGCGGCGGTTATGAGTGCGGTTATTGCGGAATGTGGGAATCCGAGGAGAGCTCCCAGCACGGCATCAAGTTCTGGGAGAAATCCGCGGAGGCGGGCGCCGTCAGCGCCAAGGCGCTCGAGTTCCTGGACTCCCGGAAGCCCGGCCAGCCATTCTTCCTGACGGCGAGCTATCAGCTCCCGGCCACGGTCGCTCCGAAGTACACCGACATGTACCGCAGCGTCAGCTTCGACGCCATCGGCTGGGAGCCGGCGGCCTCCAACGCCACCGCGAGTAAAGCCCTCCTCAAGGACATGGTGGGCGCCATTCGCGGCACGGCGGCCTCCGTCACCGCCCTGGACGACGAGGTCCAGCGCCTGGTCAAGAAGCTGGATGAGCGCGGGCTGCGCGACGACACGCTGATCGTTTTCACCGCCACCTGCGGCTCGATGCTCGGCCGGCATGGCCTGTGGGGCGACGGGCGCGCCTCCGATCCGCCCAACATGTTCGACGAGGTGGTTCACGTCCCGGCACTCTGGCAGTGGGGGCGCAGCATCCCGCCGGAGTCTGTGCGGCCCGAGCTGGTGCGCTCGTTCGACCTGTTTCCCGCCATTTGCGAAATGACCGGGAGCGCGGCGCCCGCCGCAGCCTCGAACCTGCCCGGCCGGAGCTACCTCCCCGCCATCGTCAACGAGCCGTTTCCGAAGAAGCGTCCGTGGACCGGCTTGGCCTTCGGCGAGTTCGGCACAGTACGTATGGTACGCGACCGCACCTACAAAATGGTACTGCGCGAGGGCGGGCCGAACGAACTGTACGACGTGCTTCACGACGCCGGAGAGAAGGTCAACCAGTACGCCGGCGCGCAGTTTTTGAACGTTCGCGAGGCTCTGACGCAGGCCCTTGACGGCTGGTCGAAACAGTTCTGAGGCACTCGTCCGGCAGGCACTTTCGCCTGCCAAAGATTTTCGTAGCAAGAAGCCGGACTCGATGCTATGATTCTCGACGGTACTAGTGTGCCCTCCGGTCCGTTCCGGAGGATCTGGCTTTGGAGGACCGTATGTATTCGAGACGGGATCTGGCGAAGATCGCTCTTGGAGCGTTCTCGGCGGGGCGCCTGCTGGGTAAACCGAGTTCGACGATTCGCGGCGTGACGCTTGGCGTCCACACCCGCAGCTTTCGCGACACCACGCTGGAGGATGCTCTGGCCGCGATTGCCAGGGTGGGCGTCGGCACCTGCGAGTTGTGGGAGGGCCACGTAGCGCCACTCAGCTTGAGCCGCAAGGGGCTGCGCGAGTGGAGGGAAACCATCGCCATCGAGCAGTTCCAAATGGTGGCCTCGACCGCCAGCAAGGCGGGCGTGAAGATCCATGCCTACAACTACGAATTCGCCGACGACTTCAGCGATCTGGAGATCCAGCGCGGGTTCGAGATGGCGAAGGCGCTGGGAGCCGGTCTCATCACCGCCTCTCCCTCACCGGCCATGGTAAAGGCTTTGAATGCCGCCGCGGTCAAGGCCGGCGTGTTCGTCGGGCTGCGTAACGGCGACGGGAAGCAGTCCGGAGACCTGTCGAATCCAGACGAGTTGGTAGCGGCGCTCAGGGGCAACCCCAACATTGGGATCTGTCTGGACGCGGTTGCCTTCGCCGCAGCGGGCAACGATGTAGCGAAGTTCCTGGTCAGCCACCTCGACCGGACCGTCACGGTGGGCCTCCGGGACCACGGAGAGAAGGTTGCGTTCGGACAGAGCAACGCCCTGGCCGCCACCGTGCTCAGGCAGGTCCAAGGCCGGCGGGCCACTTTCCCCGTCGTGATCGACTACGATTCCCAGGGGCCCGACCCGACGGCCGTGGTGGATCGCGATTTCTCCTTCTGCAAGCAGATTCTCACCGCCAAGTACAGCGCCCCGCCGGCGCCTGTGCGCAAGCCGTAGTTCGGCGCCAGCACCGAGCCGCGGCGCTACCGAGCCGCGACCGCAAGGGAGCGGGCCCCTCAGTCCGCGTAGTGGAAGCTGCCGACGAATGAGCTCCGTTTGCCCGGAGCGCTCCAGGTTTCGCCCAGACCCTGGCCATCGAACCGGTCGGCCACGGTGTAGGCGGGCATGGCATGGTCCACATGCGTGAGCGGAGGATAGAAGGTTTCCTCGTTGTGACAGATATCGTCGGCGGAGCGTAGCGCGCGCGTCTCGATTCGGGCCAGGCGGCCGGCTTCGAGAGTCGCGGTGGCGGTGTGAATGCTGTTGTCCTTGATGGTCAGCGTGATGGGCGCATACTCCACGCGGACCACGTCATCGAGTAGCGCGCCGCTCATGTGCTGAGCGAGATCCCGCAGCGCCGCGCGTTGCTGCAGGTTGGCACGCTGGTCGATGATCAGCACGGCGCGGACCGGATCGACGTCGATGCCGGCGCCCAGCGTATTGCCGGCGCGTATGATGCCCACAACCGAAAGGCCGTCCAGAGGGACGCCCTCCCAACTCCCCTGCTCGACGCTCCAGCCAAGCACCGCGAGATCGCCCACCTGTCCCGCCTCGCCGTTGGCGAAGCACGGGCCGGTGTATACGTCCGCATTGCGCGCCTCGATATACTGGCCGCGCAAATTTGACTTAGTGAGCTCCGCGCCGGATAAGAGAGGGACAGCAAGTAAGGCGCACACAAGAAATGCAGTAATTCGCATCCAATTACCTCCTCTGAGAACGACTACTTCTTCTACTTATTAGTATAGCGCCGCCGGGCTATCGTAGTTACTTCTCCGCGACGAGGCGGATAATATGACTCTTGTGGCCGGGCGCCCAGTCCGCCTGTCCCTCGAGATCCTCGTACCGTAGGATTCTGAGGTCGCCGAAGTCCCGCAGCAGCTCGTTGGAGTGAAACGCGTACGTCTCATTGCCGGCAAACCCCTCGATCACCACCAGGCCGCCGGGCTTTAGAGCCTCGAGGATCCGCTGCACGCTGCCAGGCTTCGCGCCGCGATACCACGCGTGCACGTACATCAGCACCACGAGATCCCACTTGCCACGCCCGAGGTTGAAATGATCCAGATCATCCACCACGGCGTCCAGCTTGGCCCCAACTTCCGTCGCCCGCTTCTTTGCCTGAGCAACCGCAACGTCAGCCTGATCGACGCCAGTTACTTGCCAGCCCTGTTGGGCGAGATAGATTGCATTCCTCCCTTCGCCCATCCCGAGGTCGACGGCTAATCCAGGTTTCCGACCGCGAACGGCGTCCACGAGCAATTGGTTGGGTGCGCGATTGAACGCGGTCTTGGGATCGCTGAACTTACCGTTCCAGTAATCCTGATCCCGCGGATTGATGCTCTGAGAGCGTAGAACGGGCGCGATAAGCAGCAGGCAGACAATTCCTGCTGCGAATGTTTTCCATTCGTGTCCATTCGTGTTCATTCGTGGCCAAAATTGTTTTCCGGCTTACAAGCCCCTGTAGCACGGCCTGCCGGGATTGCACTCCCAGCGGTCCACCAGCTTCCCGTCCGGGCCGATGCCGATCTGAGTCGTCAGGCACCAGCAGATGGAGTCCGCCTGCGGCGCTTCGTCGCCCAGGAAGACGCCTTTCCAGCGGAGGTTCTCGCAGCGCGAGCCCCCGGCGGAGGCGCTGAGATCGGGTGTCGGTTCCATCTGCTACGCCCTCCCGCGCGCGGCTTCGAGAAGCGCGCGCTTTACCGCGATGCGCACCAGTTGAACCTTGTACGCGTTGCCGCTGAGCGGCGTCGCGCCCTCGCCGGCGGCTTTTCCGACAGCGTCGGCGACCTCGGGTGTCAGCGATTGGCCCACGATCGCCTTCTCGGCCGCGGAGGCGCGCCACGGCGCCGGCGCGACGTGTCCCAGCACGATGCTGGCGGAGGCCACCGTGCTGCCCTGCATTCGCAGCGCCACCGAAGCCGTGGCCAGCGGCCAATCGAGCGCCGTCTTCTGACGAATTTCATAGGTCGCGTTGTGCCCGGCCGCCGGCACCAGGATCTCCGTCAGTACCTCGTTCGGACCGGCCGCCGTCTCCCGCGTGCCATCGCCGCCCGGGATGACGAAAAACTTCTCGACCGGAAGCTCGCGGCTGCCTTTGGGAGAAACCAGCTTGACCTTGGCCCCGAGCGCCACCAGCGGCGGGCCGAAGCTGGACGCGCTGACGAAGTAGGCCGGCCCTCCGTTGCCGAAGATGGCGTGGTAGCGGTTGTCGCCGCCAGGCACCAGGCTCTGCCCCTTCTCGTCCTTGGCGAGCAGGCCGTATCCCAGGCGGAAGTACCAGCAACGGGGACGCTGACAGAGGTCGCCTCCCAGCGTGCCCATGTTCCGAACCTGCGGGCTCGCGACACCGCGGGCAGCAGTCGCGAGCGACGGATACGCGGCTCGAACCTCCGGGGACTTGGACAGCTCGTCGAGCGTGACCAGCGCGCCGATCCGCAGACCCGCGGCGGTCTTCGTGATGCCGTCCATTTCCTTGACGCCCTTCAGACTCACCACCCGCCGCGGCGTCTCGATGTTGTCTTTCATGAGGGAGAGAAGGTCGGTGCCGCCCGCCAAAACAGCCGCGTCCGCCCAGTTCTTGCCGAGCAGTCCGACAACCTCCCGAACCGTCTCGGGACTTGCGTATTCGAAGGCTTGCATTTAGGCGCTCCTCCCTTCCAGGGCCGCCAGCACCCGGTTCGACGTCATCGGAATCATGGGAACCCGCACTCCGATGGCGTTCGCTACGGCGTTTCCGATGGCCGCCAGTCCGCCCACCGTCGGCGGCTCGCCCAGTCCGATGACGCCGCGTTTGTCAAACTCGGGCTCCGTGTTGAGGTAGACCACGACATCCCCGATGTCGCCGATTCCGGCCAGTTTGTAGAACTCCATATCGGGGTTGAGCACGCGGCCGGTCTGGGAGTCGTAGATCTTCTCTTCCGTCAGAGCGGCGCAGATGCTCATGATGCAGGCGCCGAAAACCTGGCTTTCGGCGGTCTTGGGATTGATGACCAGGCCGCAGTCCTGCACGGCAACCATGCGGTTCATGCGGACGATGCCGGTCTCGGTATCGACCGAAACATCGGCCATCTGGACACCGCCGACACCGCCGCCGATCAGGCCGCCCGGTCCGCGCTGGTTATTGACGCCCATCTCGGTGATGGTCTTCGTTCCGAGCTTGCGGCAGGCCGCGGCCCAGGTCAGGCTCTTGGCGGGCGTGCCTTTAACCTGAATCTTGCCATCCGCCGCCTCGAGCTGATCGGGCGTCGTCCCCAAAGCGGTTGCGGCCACTTCGTACAGCTTCAACAACGCATTCATGGTCGACTTGCGAGTGGAGGCGGAGACGCCGCCCACCGTGGTCGAGCCACCGGAGGGGCCCGACTCCGGATACTTGTTGTCGCCGATGTTGAGCGTGATGGCGCGCACCGGAAGACCCAGCGTCTCGGCGGCTACCATGGCGATCACGGTGCGCGTGCCCGTTCCCAAATCCTGGCTGCCCAGCTCCACCGCCACCGATCCATCGGGATGGATGATCGTGCGGCAGTTGCTCGCATGGCCGAGGCCGAACCAGGTGCACACTCCCAGGCCCAATCCGCGTTTCACGGTGCCGTTACCGGATTGCCCGCGCGGATGCCAATTCCTCTTCCACTCGGCCAGCTCGGCCGCCTTGGCCAGTTGGCCGCTGTAAACTTCCGGCGTGTTGGTGTAGTTGGCGTTCTTGGTGAAGAACTCCACCGGGTCCATGTTGAGCTTCGCCGCCATGTCCTCCATGGCGCAGCAGGTCAGGTAGGAGGCCTGCGGATTGTTGGGCGCGCGCCAAGCCTTCTGCTGAGCGCTGTTGGTCGAGACGGACGTGTGCGTCAGCCGCCGGTTGGGCACGTTCCGATAGACATAGGGGAGCGGCGGCATTGTGACGCCCCCGAACCCGCCGGTGCCCCAGGAGTCGGATTGCCAGACGGTCAGCGTCCCGTCCTTCTTGGCTCCGAGCTTGATCTTGGCGAAGTAGGAGGGGCGGTTGCCGGCAATGATCAGCTCGGTAGCCCGGTCCAGGAACAGTTTCACGGGCCGGCCGCCGGCTTTCTTCGAGAGGTTGGCGCAGGCGGGCCCCCAACGGTCCGGCGAGAATTTGCTGCCGAAGCCGCCGCCCACATAGTCCATGTGCGTGTGGACGCTCGTGGCGGGGATGGAGAGCATCTTGGCGAGGTCGCCGCCCAGCACCGAGACTCCCTGTGTGGAAGGCCAATAGTGCAGGGCTTCGCCTTTCCACTCGATGACCTGGCCGTGAGCTTCCAGGCACGAGTGGTTGATGATCGGGACGCCGTAAGTCCCCTCGGAGACCGCATCGGCGTCTTTGAACGCCTGGTCGGGATCGCCGGCGGTCTGTTCGCCGGAGGGTTTGGCGTTGGTGCCGGCGCTCTTCAGATCGGCCTCGTTGACGAAGTGCGGCAACACCTCGTATTCCACTTTGATCTTGCGGATGGCGTCGCGGGCCTGGTCTTCGGTCTCGGCCGCGACCGCGACCATTTCGTAACCGGCGTACTGTATTTCCTCGCCCGGTTTCGCCATGAGCTCGATGGAGGCGACGCCTTTGGACTTCTCGGCGGCGCTGGTGTCGAGCGTGGTGAGCCGCGCGTGGGCGTGCGGGCAGGTGAGAATGACCGCGTACAGCATGCCGGGCCGGTTCAGATCGTACGAATACTTCGCGCGGCCGGAAGCTTTCTCCGCGCCATCCAGGCGGCTCTGCCGCTTTCCGATGACGCGCCGCTTCTCGGGAGCGGGCCAACTGTAATCCGGCGTATCAGGCATGGGAGCCTCCTTGCCGGGCGGCCTGCAGCACGGCTTTGCGCATGCCCACGTAGGTGCCGCAGCGGCAGATGTTGCCGCCCAAACCCTCCTTCACCTGCTCCTCGGTAGGGTGCGGATGCTCGGCCAGGAAGGCCTTGGTCGCCATCACGAAGCCGGGGGTGCAGAAGCCGCACTGTTGAGCGTCGTTATCCACGAAGGCCGCGATAAGCGGGTCCCGTTTGCCTTCGGCGCTGAGGCTCTCGATGGTCTCTATATCCTTGCCCTGCGCCTCGATCGCGAGCACGTTGCAGCTATAGACCGCCTTGCCCGCCACCATCACGGTGCAGGAACCGCAGGCGCCGCGGTCGCAGACCTTCTTGGCGCCGGTCAGGTCCAGGTGGTCGCGCAGAACGTCGAGCAGCGTCACGCGCGGCTCGACCGTGAGCTGGTACGGCTTCCCGTTGACCTGGAGCGTGATGGGTACGGCCCCGGGCCCGGCCAACTTGGTTGCGGTCTGCTGGGCTTCGGCAGCGCCTTCCAGCAGGCCCGTCCCCACCGCGCCGCCTAACCCAACTCCGCGCATGAAACC
>Ga0265331_10002329_pt1 | contig 12924 bp, 7 predicted proteins | sample 41923metaG_FD_202088 | JGI IMG/M metagenome (GOLD analysis project Ga0265331, IMG submission 202088) | Rhizosphere microbial communities from Carex aquatilis grown in University of Washington, Seatle, WA, United States - 4-19-23 metaG | ecosystem: Host-associated > Plants > Roots > Rhizosphere >...
TTGTCGACGACGACAAAACCGGATGGCAGATCTCCACCTATCCGCAATTCGAATTTCGCAATCCCCGTTCCTCCTCCGCCCGTCGTGGTCTCGTCGAAGAGGAAAACTCCCTGCTGCTGCCGGTGGAGATCCAGAAGGCGCTGGGTCCGGTGGGAATCAACATCGAGGTGGGCCGGCTCTTGCACGTCCATTCCGACGACAGCTGGATCTATGGCTGCGCACTCGGACGATCGGTCGGGAGGCGGATGGAACTTGCGGTGGAGCTGCACGGTGAAAGCGACGCCGGTCTGGGGCGGGGCGAGCTGGCGGTTAATTTCGGCGTCCGGCTTCATTGCACGGATCACGGCACGCTCCTGGCGTCGATTGGCCGGGAAATTTCGAATCACGACGAGCCCCGGGCCTCCCTCTTAAGTTATCTCGGATGGCAGCTGACTCCCTGAGCCTCTGCCGCGGCCGCTCTCAGGTCGAGCCCAAGGCTGCGTCCAGCAGTGCGCAAAAATGATGGATGAGAAAAAGGTGGCACTCCTGGGCAGCCGCACCGCTTCCGCCCGGGACGATGATCTCGCAGGTGGCCTGGCCGCGCGCTGCACCGCCGCTGCGTCCGAGCAGGGCGATGCTTTGCAGTCCCAACTGCCGGGCCTCGGCGAGGGCGGCGATGATGTTCTTGGAATTTCCGCTCGAGGAAAGCACCACTACGACGTCGCCCGGCTGGGCGAGGCCGGCGATCTGCCGGGCAAACACCCGCTCGTAGCCGTAGTCGTTGGCGATACAGGTAAGGAGAGAACTGTCGGCGCCGAGGGCGATGGCCGGCAGGGGCCGGCGCTCTTGGGCGTAGCGTCCGACCAGTTCGGTGGCGAAATGCTGGGCCTCCGCGGCGCTGCCGCCGTTGCCGCAGACCAGGATTTTCCGGCCGGCTTGCAGGGCGGACAGGATCAATTGTCCCGCGCGATCGATGGCCGGGCGCAGCGCGGCCAGACCCTGGAGGGCGCGAATCGTTTCCTGCTGGGACGCTTCGAAGGACATGTCGCGCATTCTGCACAGGGGGCCGGGGAGGCAACGGCGAAATGTCCGCGGACGGTCGGGGCGCGCCGATTTGGTTTCCCTTCCCGGTGGTTCCTCCGCGTAATTTGCGCCCCGGGATTCATGCGCTACCAATCGGTCACCCTCCAAAACTATCGCAACCTGCCGCTGGTGCGGGTGGAGCTCGCCGGGCGCCGGACTTTTCTGGCCGGGGCCAACGGGCAGGGGAAGACGAATTTTCTCGAGGCGCTCGGGTATCTGACGGCGCTGCGTTCCTTCCGGGCAGCCGAACCGTCGGCTTTGGTGGCACACGGCCAGCCGGAGGCGGGTCTGGGCTTTGCGCTCGAGCACGAGCAGTTCGGCCAGACGCGGGTGACGATCACGCTGGGTCCGGCGGGGCGCATCGTCGAGTGGGAGAAAGGCCGGGTGACGCGCTTGGCGGAGATCATCGGACAATTCCCGACGGTGGTTTTTTCTTCGCAAGACGGACAGCTGTTGCGCGGCGCACCGGCGTTGCGGCGGCGGTGGCTGGACCTGACGCTGGCGGCGATGGACGGCGGCTACCTGGCGGCGCTGCAGGGCTACACGCGCGCCGTCGCGGAGCGCAATCTCCTGCTCAAGCGCGGCGGCCGGGATGCCGCTCAACTGGAGGCGTTCGAGCACGAGGCGGCGGGCCACGGCGCGCAACTCATTGCGCGCCGCCGCGCCGGGGTGGCGGAGGTCAGCGGTCATTTCCGGACGGCGCACCGCCGGCTCGTGCGGGACGGCGAGCTGGCCGCGCTGGCGTACGCGCCCGACGTGGCGACGGAGGACCGCGGGGAATTCGCCGCGGTGCTGGCGGGCAGCCGGCCCCGGGACACGCTGTTGAAATCCACCGGCCGCGGTCCGCACCGCGACGACGTGGAATTCGACCTCAACGGCCGGCCCGCCCGGCTTTTTGCCTCGGAGGGGCAGCAACGCTGCCTGGTGATCGCGCTGCGGCTGGCGCAGGCGGCCTATTTCCAGGCGAAGGGCGGAGTGAGGCCGGTGCTGTTGTGCGACGACGTGCTCGGCGAGCTCGATCCGGACCGCCGGGCGCGGTTCTGGGCGTCGCTCGACGGCGAGCCACAGGTGGTCGCCACCGGCACGGTGCCGCCGGTCGCCGGCGATGATGCGTGGCAGGTGTTGCAAGTCGAGGCGGGCCGGATTTGCTAAGGCGACCATGGCGCGGATGTCCGTCAGACAACTCTGGAAGGCCAAGCTCGAGGGCAACCTGGCGGCCAAGGCATGGCCGGAGGCTCCCGCGGCGATGCGGACGGCATTTGTTGGGCGCGTGCTGGGCATCGATCCCAGCCTCCGCGGGACGGGGCTCGCGCTGATTGAGTTTGCGCCCGGGCGGTCGCCGGTGCTGCTGCGCTGCCAGACCGTGAAAATCCACGCGAAACTTTCGATGGCGCACTGTCTGGGCGAAATCCACCGGGCGGTGGCGGCGTTCGTGGCGGATTTCGAGCCCCGGCATGTGGCGCTGGAGCAGACGATCTTCGTGCAGAATTTCCAGACGGCACAGATTTTGGGCGCGGCGCGCGGGGCGGCGATCGCGGCGGTGGCGCTCGGCGGGCACGAGGTGTTTGAGTATCCTCCGTTGCGCGTGAAACAGGCGGTGGTGGGTGCGGGGCGGGCGAGCAAGGAGCAGATGGCCCGCACGGTGATGGCCCTGCTCGGGCACGGCCGCGCGCTGGCCTATGATGAGGCGGATGCGGCGGGCGTGGCGTTGTGCCACGCCTATACCTGGCGCGAGTGAGATCCGCTCCGGCCCCGGGTGCGCATCGGTTGGCAGAAGCTTGTCAATCAGCGATCCCGGCTTGCTGGTTGGTTGGGCAAGGGACACACTTCGTGGGTTATGAATGAATCGGCTGTGCCGTTTAAGCCCGCCCGCTTCCGCTTTCGCCCGCGGATGGTGGTGGCACTGAAGGATTATTCGCGGGAAAAGTTTTTCAACGATCTCGGCGCCGGCCTGACGGTCGGCGTGGTGGCGCTGTCGCTGTGCATCGGCCTGGGCATCTCCTCCGGCGCCACGCCCCAGGCCGGACTCTACACCGGCATCATCGGCGGGTTTCTGGTTTCCGCGCTCGGCGGCTCGCGGGTGCAGGTCGGCGGGCCGGCGGGGGCCTTTGCGGGATTGCTGGCCATGCTGGTGGCCCACTACGGCATGGCCGATGTGCTGCTGTGCACGATGATGGCAGGGCTGATTTTGTTTGCGATGGGCGCGTTGCGGCTGGGGGACCTGATCAAGTTCGTGCCGCATCCGGTCACGACGGGCTTCACTTGCGGGATCGCGGTGACGATTTTCGCGTTGCAGGTCCGGGCGCTGCTCGGGCTGCAGCTCAACCCGGAGCCCGCGGAGTTTTTGCCAAAGGTGGGTGCGCTCGTGCGTGGTCTGCCGGGCCTGCATTGGCCGACGGTGGCGCTTTCGCTGTTTTCGTTGGTTCTGATCATGTACTGGCCGAAACGGTGGAGCCGGGTGCCCGGGTCGATCGTGGCGGTGCTGCTCGGCACCGTTGTGGTCGTCGTTTGCAACCACGTCCAGCCGGGGGTGGGTTTCGAGACCATCGGCAGCAAATATGGCGGGATTCCGCGGGGGCTCCCTACTTTTCACTTTCCGGCGCTGAACCTGGATCACCTGGGCGGACTCGTCCGTCCGGCATTCACCATTGCGCTGTTGTGCGCGATCGAATCGCTGCTTTCGGCGGTGGTGGCGGACGGGATGATCGACGATCGCCACGATTCGAACCAGGAGTTGATGGCCATGGGAGTGGCCAATTTCTCGACCTCGCTTTTCGGCGGCCTGCCGGCGACGGGGGTGATTGCCCGCACGGCCACCAACATCCGTTGCGGGGCGGGCTCGCCGGTGGCCGGCATCGTTCATGCGGTGTTTTTACTGGTCGTGCTGCTGGTGGCGGCGCCGCTGGCGAAGGACATTCCCCTGTGCGTGCTTGCGGCGGTGCTGGCGGTCGTGGCGCTCCGGATGGGAGAATGGGAAGAGTTCGGCCTGCTGAACAAGAAGCCCAAGGGTGACACCGCGGTGTTTCTCGCGACCTTTGGGCTGACCGTGCTTTTCGACCTGACCGTCGCCGTGGAGGTGGGCCTGGTGCTGGCGGCCTTCTCGTTCATCAAGCGCGTCGCCGACACGACGCAGGTCCACGCCATGGCGGGCGAGGGGGAGCTGGGCACGCAGGGCCACGAGCGGGTGAGCGGACTGCCGCCCGGGGTGATGGTCTACCGGGTGTTTGGCGCGCTCCTGTTCGGTTCCGCGGAAAAACTGGACCGCATCATCCGCCGTTCCGGCGGCGAAACGAAGGTGGTGATTTTGCATGTGGCGGCGGTCACGGCGATGGATGCGACGGCGTTGAACCGCATCGAAAACATGCACGCCAAAATGAAGAAGCACCGGGAGCACCTGATCCTCAGCGGGCCGCACACGCAGCCGTATTTCATGATGGAGAAGGCCGGTTTCTTCGACGTGCTCGGCCGGGAGAACGTGTGCGCCGACCTGGAGTCGGCCGTGGCGCGGGCGCGCGAGCTGGTGACGGCGAAGTAGGCCTCAAGCGGACTGAGGCAGCTGAAAAGAGGCGGAACCGGATCTCCGCTGACGGGGTTGTTCGCGTGGCCGCATCGGCCCGCCCGGAGGTCGGGCTCCACCTTCCGAGGACACAGATTGCGCGCTGGCCGCGCCACAAAAAGTGGCGGGACCAGCCTGCCACCGACCGGGTTTATCTCCCCGCAGCGGCGCGCGTCCCGCTCAGTTGCCCAGGACTTTTTTGATGACGCGACCGAGGTCCCCGACGCGGTAAGGCTTGGTGAGGTAGCCGCAGAAGCCCAGGTCGAGCAGCTGTCGCGCCATGTCATCGTCGTCGTAGCCGCTGGCGATGATGGCGCGGACGCCGGGGTCGAGTTCGCGCAGGTGTTTGAAGGCCTCCTCGCCGCCCATGCCGCCGACGATCGTGAGGTCCATGATCACGAGGTCGTAGGGCCGGCCGACGTTGAGGTAGCGCTTGTAGAACTGGATCGCTTCGTCGCCGGTCTTCGCGAGGTCGAACTTGTAGCCCAGGCTTTCGAGCATCGTGCCCGTCAGGTAGCTGATGTTCGGATCGTCGTCCATGAACAGGACCCGGCCGGTGCCGAAGCGCAGCGAGGGCGCGCGGCGGGCTTCGACCTCGATTTCCTCGGCGGTGCGGGGCAGGAAAACGGTGAAGGTCGTGCCGACATCGAGCTCGGAATCGACGCCCAGCTGTCCGCCGTGGCGCTTGACGATGGAAAGGACGGTGGCGAGGCCCAGCCCGGTGCCGCCCTGTTTGGTGGTGAAGAACGGGTCGAAAATCTTGGCGAGCAGCTCGGGTTTGATGCCGCTGCCGTTGTCGCGCACCTCGATGCCCACATAGTGGCCGGCCGGGAGCGGGGCGATCTGGTCGTCGACCAGCGTGAGGTTGCCGGCGGTGACCCAGATGTTGCCCTGGCCGGCGGGCATCGCCTGGATGGCGTTGATGAGCAGGTTTTGGAAAACCTGCAGCAACTGCGCGCGGTCGGCGCAGACGACTCCGAGGTCGGCCGGGACCGTCAGCTCGACCTTCACGGCGGAGCCGGCCGAGGAGATGCGGACGGCGTCGGCCAGCAGTTCTCCGGGCTTGATGACCTGGCGGACGGTGGCGCCGCCCTTGGCGAAGGCGAGCAGCTGTTTGCTGAGGGCCTTGGCGGCGAGACAGGCGCGCTCGCTGTTGTCGAGGCCGGTGTATTCGCGGTTGTCCTTGGCGAGCGAGATGCCGCCGAGGATCGTGGTGAGCAGGTTGTTGAAATCGTGGGCGATGCCGCCGGCGAGCTGGCCGAGGGCTTCAAAGCGGTTGGAGCGGATGAGCTCCTCGGGCGTCAGGCTCATTTCCCCGGGGTTGCGGAAGACGAGGACGGCGCCTGCGGTGCGGCCGTCGGGACCGATCACCGGCCGGCAGCTGTAGGTCACGGGCAGCGGGGGGGAGAGCGGGCTGCCATCGAGGGCGAACTCATTGTTGAGCGGGGAGATTTCGCCGAGTGCAATGGCACGATCGACCGGATTTTCCCCAGGGGCGTTGCTCAGGCGGTGCACCAGGCGGAAGACCTCGGAACAAGGCTGGTCGACGATGCGGTCCGCCGGGCGGCCCAGCAGGCGCTCGGCGACGGGGTTGACAAAGATCACCCGGCCCCGGGCATCGGCCAGGAGGGCGCCTTCGCGCAACTCGGCGAGAAGCACGGAGAGATGTTCGGTCGGCAATCCCGCTCCGTCCACGGAGTTTTCCGGCAGCGGGGCGACGAAGCCGAGGACCCGATGCAGTTCCCGTTTGGGAGAAATCAGCCGCACGATGCCCGCGTAGAGGCAAAGCTCGCCGCCACTGCGGTGGCGCAGGCGGATCGTGGTGAAAAAGAAGGTCTGGCCCGGTTGCGGAGTGAGGAAATAGGCCGCCAGTCCGCCGGCAGTTTCTCCGACTGGAAGCGCGTGGAGGACCGAGTCCGGTGCGTCCGGCAGTTCCGAGGAGGCATAGCCCAACAGGCCCTTGAAGGCCGGGGAAAGCCAGGAGCGGTGGCCCGTGAAATCAAGATCGAAGAAAGCGAGGCGGCCATGCTCGGCGATCAGGTTGAGGCGTTCCTCGGCGCGCAGGGCGGACTCGTCGAATTCCTTGCGATCATGGATGTCAAGGTTCACTCCCACCACGCGCTGGAGGGCGCCGTTGGGGCCGTGGATCTGCACGCCCACCCCCTGCATCCAGAGGTAATGGCCGCGCGCGTGGCGGAGCCGGTATTCGACCGAGAACGGCCGGGCCCCCACCGTGGGGCTGCGGCCGGACAGCTTGTCCGGGGCGGCGGCGGAGTCATCCGGATGGATGATCGCCAGCCAGGAATCGTAGGTGCTGGGCAGATCGTTCTCCCCGTAGCCGAGCATGCGTTTCCAAGCAGGCGAGTAATAGGTCTCCTTGCGCACGAAATTCAAGTCGAAGAAGCCGAGGGCGCTGCCATCGGCCAGGATGCCGAAAATGGATTCGTTTCCGGTGGCGGACGCGGCGGGGGTAACCGGGCGGGGGACGGCGGTGCAGAAGGCAAAATAGCGGACCGGATCGGCGGAGCATTGCTCCAAGCGGACCACGGCCTCGAAGGAGCCGGCTTCCTTCGGCTGAATCTTGAGGTTCGCCGGGCGGGCGAGGGCGGCGGCCAGCAGCACCTCCCATTGGGTTTCGATCCAGTTTTTCTCCGCCGAGGTCACCTCAAAGGCAAAAAGGTTGGGGAAAAACTCGCCGATCAGTTCGTTGGGTCCCGCCTGCCAGAGCGTGCGGGCCTCGGGATTGGCCAGTTCGACGCGACCGTGGGCGTCCAGCACCAAAACAGCCGGGCTTGGGGAGACCGCGACAGAGGGACCGGCTTGTCGGGCAGCAATCGGCGTCATGTGTAAGATATATACTGGGTAGTAGGCCCCACCGAATTTCCGAGCACAGAACGCGCTCGATCTGGGCGCGGGGGAAGTTTGAAAACGGTTTTACCAGCCACTTAAGGGGAACTACTCAGGGAGAACCTGCGGGGGCGGGGCTCCGCTTCCACTGGTCCACCCGGCGCGCGAGCACGTCGATCCAAGCGGGTTGCTCGTTGAGGCAGGGGATGTGAGTGAACGCGGTGCCGCCGGCTTCCTTGAAATCCTCGGCGCCCCGCATCCGGATTTCCTCCAAGGTTTCCAAGCAGTCGGTGACGAAGGCCGGGGTGATGACCAGCAGGCGTTTTTTGCCGGCGGCGGCGAGACGGCGGTATTCGAAGTCGGTGTAAGGCGTGAGCCACGGTTCACCGGCCAGACGCGATTGGAAGGAGATCGACCAGCGGGTCGGATCAAGGCCGGCCTTTTGGGCGAAAAGCCTGGTCGTCTGCGTGATCTGCGCCCGGTAGCAGGTGGCGTGGGCCGGGGCGCAGACGTTGCAGCAATCGGGCACGGTCAGGCAATGGGCGTGAGATGAATCGGCTTTGCGCAGATGGCGCCGGGGAATGCCGTGATAGCTGAAAAGCAGGTGGTCGTGCGGTTCGCTCAGATAGGGACGGGCACTGGCGACCAGCGCCTCGATGTAATCCGGGTCGGCGTAGTACGGCAGCACGCACTCGATGCGCATGCCCGGGGCGTGCACCACGGCCTCGCGGTGAACCTTGGCCACGACCGTCTCCCAGCTCGACATGGCATAGTGCGGGTATTGCGGAAAAAGGAGCAGGCGCCCGACCCCGAGGGCGGACAACTCGCGCAAGGCTTCCGGAATCGAGGGCTGGCCGTAGTTCATCGCGAGCCTGACCGGCAGTTCGGTCCTTTGCTGCAACGCGGCCTGCACCCGCCGGCTGGTGGCGATGAGCGGAGAACCTTCGGGCGTCCAAACGCTGGCGTAGGCCTCGGCGGACTTGGCCGCGCGAAACGGCACGATCACCGCGTTGACGAGCAGCCAGCGCAACGGGCGGACCGGCCGGTCGATGACGCGTTCGTCGCCCAGAAATTCGCGCAGATAGCGCCGGACATCCGCGACCGAGGTCGAGTCGGGGGAACCGAGGTTAAGCAGAAGGACGGCACTTTGGGACATGCAAAAGCCAGTAAAACTTTGACTGACGCAAAATGTCAAACGGTGTGATCACCCCGTGAAACGTCTGGGTGCAAATTCTTTTTCTCGGCAAGCTAGGGTGAATTGCTTAACCTCTGCCCCTGTCCCGTCGATCTTTTGTTCTACCCCAACCCCAGCTTTGTTACCCGCGCCGGTCCATGGCGCATCCGTTGATGAATTTGCGTCTTCCATTCAACCCGGTTTCCCGGCGGGTGCTGATTCCTGTTTTCTGTTTTTGCGGGCTTTCGGCTCGCGCGCAGGCGGCGGCGGCCGCGGGGGCGGTCTCCCCCGGAACGGGCTGGTGGATCGCCCTTTTAGTGGCAGCCCTGGGCGGAGGGGGACTGGCTTGGTACCTGGATCGGAATACCCGGCGCCGGACCGGGTTGCAGGCCATGCATGCCCTGACGCAGGTCAATTCCCTGATCGAACACGTCGACGGTCTCCTCTGGGAAGCCCGCGTGCTGGTCAAGCCGGACGGCATGGAATGGGACCTTACGCTGCGCACTTCGGCGCTTTCTCGGCGCATTTTCGGCAACACAAAACCGTCCAAAGCGGTCGGGTTGTGGTATGCATTCAAGGTTCCGGAGCGGGCGGAGATGGATCAGCGCGCTCGGGAGGCCATGGAAAAAGGACTGGCCGGCTACCAGCAGGATTTCCGTCTGGTCGGCGACCGGACAATTTGGATCCATGAGAGCGTCTTGATCACCCCGACGGGCTCGAACGAATTCTGGCTCGTGGGCCTTGCGACCGAAACCACGATGCAACGGGAGGCCGAGCGGGCGCGCAACGAGAGTCAGGCCCAGCTCGGGCAGCTGCTGGCCCATGCCAATTGCATGCTTTGGCAGGCCCGGGTGACTCGCGATGCCGCCGGCAACTTCGACTGGCAGTGGTATCTCCCGCGATCAGAGCTGTACCATCGCATTGCGGGAGAGGATCCCGGCCAGGTGGTGAAAATGCCGTGGAGCCACGCCAACGTGCCCGAGTTCGCCGAGCTCGAGAACCGCAGTCGGGACGCCATGCTGCAAGGTTTGTCCGGCTACGACCAGATTTTCCGGGTCTTGCTCCGGGGAGAGGTGCTCTGGATGCACGAGCAGGCCCAGATCCGACCGACCGGACCCAACGAATGGAGCCTCGAGGGCGTGGTGATCGACATCACCGCGCAAAAAAGGGCCGAGGACGACAAGACGAAGAGCGAGCAGCACCTGGCTTATCTGCTCGAACGGGCGGACTGCCTGATCTGGCAGGCGAAGGTCTGCGAGACGCCCGCGGGGGAATTCCAATGGGCCACCTTCATTCCCCGTTCGCAGCTCTTCCGGCGGATTTTCAACCGCGATCCGGGCGACCACCCCATTTTCTACTGGCAGCAGATGGGCGTGCCGGAATTTGCCGAGATGAAGGATCGTTCCCGCGAGGCCATGCTCAGTGGTGCCTCGGGCTACGCGCAGGTGTTCCATGTGCCGAAACCCGAAGGCAACATCTGGTTGAGCGAACGGACCAGCATCCGGGCGACCGGACCGGGAGAATGGGAGCTCGTCGGCATCATCGCCGACATCACCGCGCGGCATGAGGCGGAGGAGGCCTGGCGGGCGAGCGAGGCGCGGCTGGGCAACCTGCTCGAGCTGGCGGATTGCATGGTATGGGAGGCGACGGTGAAACCGAAGGCGGATCACACGCTCGAATGGTCGATTTATACCCCGCAGTCCGCCCTCTACCGGCGGATCTTCGGCGAGAATTCCCGGGCGGAACTGGATTGGTATCTGGTCAATGTGCCCGAACTCGAGGAGATGAAGGTACGGGCCTTCGAAGCTGTGCAGAATCGCGCGCCGGGCTATGAGCAGGAATTTCGCGTCGTGCAACCCCGGGGGGTCCTCTGGTTGCGGGAAGTGGTCACGATCCGGCCGCTGGAGTCCGGCCAGTCGCGGCTGGTCGGCGTCATCACCGACATCACCGCGCAACGCGGAGCCGAGCTGGCCGTGCATGCCTCCGAGGCCCGCTACCGTTCGCTCTTCCAGCACACCCCCGTGGCGATCGTCGAGTCGGACTTCAGCGCGGTCGGGCGCTGGCTGGATTCGCTGCGCGCCGACGGCGTGCAGGACCTGGGGGCCTGGCTGGACGCGGACCAACGGCGTCTGACGGTGGGCGCGACCCTGGCGCAGGTGACGAATTGCAATGAAAACGCCCTGCGGATGTTCCGGGCGCAAAGCCCGGCGGATTTTCGCCATCGGAACAGCCTGTCCACGCCAGGCGCCCTGCGGGCGGTCCGGGACACTTTCATGGCGATCTGGGAGGGGCGCAACACGCTCGAGGCCCAGTTCACCATGCGGGATTTCGAAGGCGGACTGCATTTTATGGACCTGCGCTGGTGGGTCGGACGCAACGAGGCCGGCGTGGACCTCGGCCAGGCCGTCATGGTCTACGTCGATCTGACTGATTTGAAGAAAGCCGAGGCGGATCTGGCGGCCGAGAAAGAGCGGCTGGCGGTGACCCTCCGCGCCATGACCGAGGGGGTCATCACCACCGACGTGGACGGACGGATTCTCTTCATCAACCCCGCGGCCGCGGCCATGGCGGAATGCGACGCGAGCACGGCGATTGGCGCCCCGGTGACCGAGATCTGCCGCTTTGAAAACGACCGGGCCGGGGTGGAGGTCAAGGTCCCCGTGGCGCGCGTGGTGAGGGGAGATGTGGTGGTGGATCTGCCGTTGCAGACCAAGCTGATCCCCCGTTCCGGCGGCAAGCTGCAGGTGGAAGGTTGCTGCGCCCCGATCCACGCAGTGGACAGCAAGGTCGTCGGCGCGGTCCTGGTCTTTCGCGACGTGACGGAACAGGAGCGCCTTGAGCAGGAACTCGTGCGGGCGACGCGGCTGGAATCGGTCGGCATTCTCGCCGGGGGCATTGCCCACGATTTCAACAACATCCTCACGGCCGTCATGGGCAACCTCGCGCTGGCGCTGCTGGAAACCAGGTCGGAGACGTCGGTGGGGATGAGCTTGCGCGCCGCGGAGAAAGCCACGCTGCGGGCGCGCGACCTCACGCATCAGCTGCTGACTTTCGCCAAAGGCGGGGAACCCGTGCGGGCCGCGGTGCAGCTGGAGGCCGTCGTGCGGGAGATGACGGATTTCGCCCTGCATGGCTCGCAGGTGAAGGCCTTCTTCGACCTGGCGCCCAATCTCTGGCCGGCCGATGCCGACAAAGGCCAGATCGGCCGGGTCGTGCAGAATCTGGTGATCAACGCGGTGCAGGCCATGCCGCACGGCGGAACGATGCGGGTGAGTGCGCGGAACGATCTGGTTGACGGTCTCACCCGGCCCGGCCTGGCCCCCGGGGCCTATCTGCAGATTGCGATCAGCGACACGGGGGAAGGCATCAAAACGGAACACCTGCCGCGGATTTTCGATCCCTATTTCACGACCAAGCAATCGGGCAGCGGCCTCGGCCTGGCGGCGGTGTACTCCATCGTGAAAAAACACCGCGGTCACATCGAGGTCGAGTCGCAGGAGGGCGTCGGCACGACGTTTCGCATCTGGCTCCCGGCCCTGCGGGGCGAGGCGGCGGTGGCGGAGGTTCGCACCTCCATCTCGGAGGTCAAGTTGCGGGGCCGGGTCCTCTTCATGGATGACGAACAAATCATTCGCGAGATGGCCTCGATGCTCCTGGGACGGTTCGGGTTGGAAGTGGTGTGCGTGTCCGATGGCGCGGAGACCGTGGAAAAATACCAGGCCGCTCTGTCGGCCGGGCGGCCTTTTGATCTGGTCATCATGGATCTCACGGTCCCCGGTGGCATGGGCGGGCTGGCGGCGATCGGCAAACTGCGCGCGATCGATCCGCGGGTGAAGGCGGTGGTTTCCAGCGGGTATTCCAGCGACCCGATTCTGGCCAACCACCGGGCCCACGGATTCAGCGCGGTGGTCGCCAAGCCTTACGAAATCGAGGATCTCACCCGCGTCTTGCGCGAATTGCTCCCGAAGCCCGACGTGAACGGACCGGCGCAGGTCAGCCGGGTTTGAGTCGGTTGTGCGCCGAGGCGAAGCGGATCGTACCGGTAAATTGAGGTGGAACCGGACCTCCGCGGCCGGTTTTCTTTGCGGTCGCCGATCAGCCCGACCAGAGATATGTCTCCACCATCCAAGCGGGCAAGTTCGCAGGGAAATCGGTCGCAACTGCCCGGCCCGGCTCAAGCGGCCAGCGACCGAATCGAGGCGATCAACCGGTGGACATTTTCCGGCGCGATCCGGTCGGTGACGATCGTCCGCGCCGTCGTGCAGGCTAGATCGAGGCGCGCGCC
>Ga0265331_10002331_pt1 | contig 12915 bp, 13 predicted proteins | sample 41923metaG_FD_202088 | JGI IMG/M metagenome (GOLD analysis project Ga0265331, IMG submission 202088) | Rhizosphere microbial communities from Carex aquatilis grown in University of Washington, Seatle, WA, United States - 4-19-23 metaG | ecosystem: Host-associated > Plants > Roots > Rhizosphere...
ACGGCTGGGCCTTGATCGGACCCGCCGTCTTCCATACGACCTTGAACTGGCCGTCGGCCTGGACTTCCGCTATGAACACGGATTTGTGCAGGTGGTGATTCTTCTCGTCCATTTTCGACGTGATGCCGGACGGCGCCGGGAAAGTCTGACCGGCCATCGCTGCAACCACCTTGTCGGTGTCGGTCGATTTGGCTTTTTCCACCGCCTGCTTCCACATGTGGATGCCGATCCACGCCGCTTCCATCGGATCGTTGGTCAGCGGCTTGTCGGCATTCGGCAGTTTTGCTTTCTTGGCGTAAGCGGCCCATTGCTTCTTCCACGCGTCGTTGACGGGATTCTTCAGCGACATGAAGTAGTTCCATGCTGCAAGGTGGCCGACGAGCGGCTTGGTGTCAACACCGCGCAACTCTTCTTCGCCGACCGAGAACGCAACGACCGGGACATCCGTCGCTTTCAGGCCCTGGTTGCCGAGTTCCTTGTAGAAGGGCACGTTCGAGTCGCCGTTGATGGTCGACACGACGGCGGTCTTGCCGCCGGCCGCAAACTTCTTGATGTCGGCGACGATCGTTTGATAATCGCTGTGCCCGAACGGCGTGTACTTCTCGTCGATGTCCTTGTCGGCGACGCCCTTCGACTTCAGGAACGCGCGCAGGATTTTATTCGTCGTGCGCGGATACACATAGTCGGTCCCGAGCAGCACCCAGCGTTTGGCGGCGCCGCCTTCCTTGCTCATCAGGTACTCGACCGCGGGTATCGCCTGCTGATTCGGCGCGGCCCCCGTGTAGAACACGTTCTTGGATAGCTCTTCGCCTTCGTACTGCACCGGATAGAAGAGCAGGCCGTTCAATTCCTCGAACACCGGCAACACCGACTTGCGCGAAACCGACGTCCAGCAGCCGAACACGACGGCGACCTTGTCCTGCGTCAGCAGTTGCCGCGCTTTTTCCGCGAACAACGGCCAGTTCGAGGCCGGGTCGACGACTACGGCTTCGAGTTTTTTGCCCATGACGCCACCCTTGGCGTTGATTTCGTCGATCGCCATCAACGTCACGTCTTTCAATACCGTTTCGCTGATCGCCATCGTGCCGGACAACGAATGCAGCACCCCGACCTTGATCGTATCGGCGGCCTGCGCGGGCGCGGCCGACATGCCAAGCCAGCTGGATACCGTCATCGCGCCGGCGATGGACATTACCCGTTTGATGAATGTTCTGCGTCGTGTCATGTAGTCAATCTCCCATAAGTTGTTTTCGATGGATCGCAAAAGTGCCGCGCCGTGCGGGTCTGCGCGAATTGATATCGCACGTTCCATGCCATGGCGATTGGCGGGTCTCGTGGCGGCCAAAAATCTTATTGCAATTAATTTGTTACGGCCTGTTTGCCCGTCGAACTGCCACGATGTGAGGCGTTCCCCCCGAAAAAGCACCGCCCCTATGTGGTGCGCGTGATTGAGAATCAGTGCTATTGCGGTGCGGAATAAACGCGTTTTTCGCGTTTGATGAGCCCGCCATAAAACGCGATGTGAATCCGAAAGCCGGTATAAGCGCGATCGACTGCAAATTTGTTACAGCTTTGGATTTGTAATGCTGCCGTCATACGCACATTTGTTGTCGATTTCGTAAATGGTGTGCCGCAGCATTAATGGCATGGAAGTTGCGCTGAAGAAAGTGGTGCATGCCAGCGCCTTAACGGTGCGCACTTCATCCAACGAAACCAGAAAGGGACACCATGAAAGCAGGGAGCCAATTTCGTCCGACCAAAATCAGCCCGCTTGCTGCTCGCTTCGCAGCGCGGCGGCTGGGAAGCTTTATCGGCGCAGCAACGCTCGCATGTACAGTCTCGGCGGCATACGCAGGCGCCGAACTCAAGATGGGCGACGACGCTTCAGTCAACATCGGATTTGGATTGCGCACGAGTTTTACCAATGCAACCTCGTCGCCGGCCGGCACCACCCAGGCGAACAACTTCGCCGTCGATAATCTGCGCCTGTACCTCAGCGGTTCGTATGGCAAATATCTGAAGGCCACTTTCAATACGGAGCGCACCGGCGGCTCCGCTGCAACGGGTGGCGACGCGGTCCGCGTGATGGACGCCATCGCCCAGTTCGAACCTTATGAATCGTTCAATGTCTGGCTCGGCCGCATGCTGCCGCCCAGCGATCGTTCCAATCTCGACGGTCCGTTCTACATCGTGCCGTGGGCCTATCCCGGCATCGCCTCCAACTATCCGGGCCTCGCGGTCGGACGCGACAACGGAGCGACGATCTGGGGCAAACCGATGGACGGAAAAGTTGTTTACTCGATCGGCGCATTCAATGGTCACGATCGGGGCGCCGGCCTGTCCAATACCGGCAATTCGTTGCTGTTCGCGGGACGTCTGGCCGTCAATTTCCTGGATGCGGAACCTGCGCCGGCGTATTACACGGGCAGCTCATATGGCGGCAGCAAAGACATTTTTACGATTGCACTGGTTGGGCAAACCCAGAAGGATGGAGTCGGCACCACCGCGGCGCCCGGCAATCTGAAGATTTGGAACATCGACGCCCTGTTCGAGAAGAATTTCGGCGGTTACGTTCCGACGCTGGAGGGCGCATATTACAAATACGACACGGGCGGCAAGGCGGATTGCGGATCGGGCGAACCGGGCGCAGCGGCCTGTCCGGTCGCCGACAACGTCGGCGGACAAGTCGCCGGCAAAGCGTATATCGCCGGCGCATCGCTCATGTTTCCACAGGTCATCGGCTGGGGCAAGTTCCAGCCTTACTACCGGTACCAGAGGCTCAACCGCGATCTGAGTTCGACTACGATAAAAGGCCAGGATTTCGGCGTGAATTATCTGATCAAGGGACCTAACGCCAAAATCAGCGCGACCTACAGCAAGTTTGACGACAGCCGCCTCGCAATTGCGGCACAAACGACCAAGCAGTTCGTGCTCGGCGTGCAATTGCAGTATTGACAAGGGGACTTGCCGGCCGCGATACGCGAATGTCGTCGCGGCCGGCAAGCCGGTTTGAAAGAGCAATTGCCTTGAATCGGAATGCGGTTTTCGCTGCGCGGCGCGCGTACTCGCGCGGCGTGCCGGATTAAACAACTGGGGGGGCATGACCGATGACCACGACCAAACCTGCGATATGGACCACCGGCGACTGGAACGCGTATTTCGGTTTCGGCACCAATATTCTCGTCAATATGCTGACGCTTACGGCACTTCTGCGCTATGTGCTGAAAATGCCAGACGAGCTGATTTTCGGGCGCATCCTGCCGGCGACCGGACTCATGCTGTGCCTGAGCACTTTTTATTACGCATGGCTCGCGTACAAACTTGCGAAGAGCAGCGGACGCAGCGACGTCTGCGCGCTGCCGTCCGGCATCAGCGTGCCTCACATGTTCATTGTCGTCTTCGTGGTCATGCTGCCGATCGCGCTGAAAACGGGCGATCCGGTCAAAGGCTGGGAAGCGGGTCTCACGTGGGTGTTCATTCAGAGTTTCGTCCTGATGGCCGGTGGTTTCCTCGCCCCGTACATACGCAAAATAACGCCGCGTGCCGCGTTGCTGGGCGCGCTGGCCGGCGTCTCCATCGCGTTCATCTCCATGCGGCCCGCGCTCGACATGTACATGACGCCGGTGATCGGCATCGTGTGTTTCGTGATCCTGCTCGCGAGCTGGGTCGGCGGCGTGCGCTACTACCAGGGTATTCCGGCGGGACTCGTTGCAATTGCGGTCGGCTCCGCGATTGCATGGGGCTCGACCGCGCTGGGACTCAATTTCGGTGGCATGAGCCTCGCGAATCTCGGCGGTTCGTTCGCGAGCTTTGGTTTTTCGTTGCCGCTGCCGGCAATCGGCCATGTGTTCGGCGGCTTTGAATTTCTGGGCGTCATCCTCGTAACTGCGATCCCGTTCGGCATTTACGATCTCGTGGAAGCGATGGACAACGTCGAAAGCGCGGCGGCGGGCGGCGACAGCTTCCCGACCACGCGCGTGCTGACGGCCGACGGCGTGGTGAGCCTGATCGGCTGCCTGATGGGCAATCCGTTCATCAACGCCGTATACATCGGCCACCCGGGCTGGAAAGCGATCGGCGGGCGCATCGGCTATTCGGCGGCGACCGGCGTCACGGTGTTGATCCTGTCGTGGTTCGGTATTCTCGCCGTGCTGATGGCGTTGATTCCGGTCGTCGCGATTTCGCCGATCCTGCTGTATATCGGCATGCTGATCGGCGCGCAGGCATTCCAGGAAACGCCGAAGAGCCACGCGCCGGCGGTGGTGCTCGCACTGGTGCCGCAGGTGGCGGCGTGGGGCAAGCTGATGATCGACAATTCGCTGGGAGCTGCGGGCACCAGCGCGGCGGCGGTGGGACTCGACAAGCTCGGACAGGTTGGAGTGCTCTACCATGGTCTCGAAGTGCTCGGCAGCGGCGCGATACTCGTGAGCCTGATTCTGGCTGGAATCACCGCATGCATGATCGATCGCACATTCAAAAAAGCGGCGGCATTCGCGCTCGCCGGCGCGATCCTGACTTTCTTCGGCTTCATGCACAGCGAAGCAATCGGCATCGCCAAAACGCCGCTCGTGGCATTAAGCTATCTCGGTGTGGCGCTGTTGCTGGCGGCGTGCGGAAAGTACGCAACGCTGGCAAAACCCGCGGCAACGCCGCATCACGAATCGTCCGCTGCGATGCCCGAACCCGCGCGATGAAATGGACACCCGCACCCGAGGCACATTGATCACCGTCGACGCACAGCCGTATCCCTATTCGTTCGAACCGGCGTCGACAGCGTTAATCGTGATCGACATGCAGCGCGATTTCATCGAACCCGGCGGTTTCGGCGATACGCTGGGCAACAATATCGCGCTCGTCGCGGCGATAGTCCCGACGGTGCGCAAGCTCATGGACGCGTGCCGGCGTTACGGCGTGCGGGTGATTCACACCCGCGAAGCGCATCGCACCGATCTTGCGGATTGCCCGCCCGCGAAAATCCAGCGCGGCAGCCCGACCCTGCGGATAGGCGATGTCGGCAAGATGGGGCGCATTTTGATCGATGGCGAGCCCGGCAATGAAATCGTGCCCGAACTTGCCCCGCTGCCCGGCGAAACCGTGATCGTGAAGCCCGGCAAGGGCGCGTTTTATGCGACTTCGCTCGGCGATATCCTGCGCCTGCAGGGCATCACCCATTTGCTGTTTGCCGGCTGCACGACCGAAGTCTGCGTACAGACGACGATGCGCGAGGCGAACGACCGCGGCTACGACAGCCTGCTGATTGAGGACGCGACGGAAAGCTATTTCCCGGAATTCAAACGCTCCGCATTGGAAATGATCCGTGCCCAGGGCGCAATCGTCGGCTGGACCGCGCCGCTGGAAAAACTGGAGGCGGCGCTCGCGGCGGGGCAGTGATCGCGGTGGCGGCAGTCCCCGCAGGCGGGGATGGATTACCGCGGATAAACCGGCATAATGGTTGCCGGTCACCAGAACACTATCGTGCTTTCCGTCCAGCAACCTGCCGGCATCGACGTTACCCGCTCCATGAAACCGATCGCAAGGGCGGGCTGGCTCGCCCATTTGCAATTGGACTATGCGCGGACCGAACGCGGCACGCATCTGCGCCGCAAAACGCACACCGGCCCGCTGACCGTGCAGAAGTCGCTGTTTCCGGAAGGCCCCGGGGTCTGTCACACGCTTATCCTGCATCCGCCCGGCGGCATCGCCGGCAACGATACGCTCGCGGTCGACGTCAAATTGGACGCGGGTTCACAGGTGCTGATCACCATGCCCGGCGCAACCAAGTGGTACCGCACCGAAGATGCGCCGGCGACCCAGCGGTTAAACATCAATATCGACGCGGGCGCGACGCTCGAATGGCTGCCGCCGGAAACGATAGTGTTCGATCGCGCGGCCGCGCGCATGCATACGGCTATCGATCTCGCGGGCGGCAATTACCTGGGTTGGGAAATTTTATGCCTCGGACGCACGGCTTCTGGCGAGACATACGATGCCGGCGATATCAGGCAGACGACAGAAATTTCAGTCGCGGGTGAATTGCTGTGGAGCGAGCGCTGCCGATTGCATGGAGGATCACGCCTGCTTTCGGCACCGGCGGGTCTTGGCGGCGCGCCGGTGAGCGCCATTTTTCTGGCAGCGGGCCAGACGGTCGCACCCGAACTGGTGGCAAAATGCCGTGACATCAAACTCGACGGACCGGCGCGCAGCGGAATCACCGCGATGCCGAATATTTTTGTCGCGCGTTATCTCGGGCACTCGAGCGAGCAGGCAAAATGTTATTTTATCGACCTGTGGCGTTTGCTGCGGCCATGCTTTAGCGGACGCGAGGCCGTAACGCCGCGCATCTGGACCACCTGATCGATTCTCACGCAAGGCGAACTCAATGGAACTCACACCACGCGAAAAAGACAAGCTCCTGATCTTTACGGCCGCGTTGCTCGCGGAAAGGCGCAAGGGGCGCGGTCTGAAGCTCAATTATCCGGAGGCGGTCGCATTTGTGACGGCGGCGATCATGGAAGGCGCGCGCGACGGCAAAACCGTTGCCGAACTCATGAGCTACGGCACGACGCTGCTCGGGCGCGACGACGTGATGGACGGCGTCGCGGAAATGATCACCGAGATCCAGGTCGAGGCGACGTTTCCCGACGGCACCAAGCTCGTCACGGTGCATCAGCCTATCGTATAGGGGGAATGCGATGATACCCGGCGAGATCTTTACCGCGAGCGGCGACATCGAGCTCAACAAAGGTCGCAAGACGTTGATCTTGAAAGTGGCCAACACCGGCGACCGGCCGATTCAAGTCGGGTCGCACTATCATTTCTTCGAGACCAACGCAGCGCTCAAATTCGATCGCGCCGCCGCGCGCGGTTTCCGGTTGAATATCGCCGCCGGCACCGCGGTGCGCTTTGAGCCCGGCCAGGAACGCACCGTCGCGCTCGTGGCGCTGGATGGAGATCGCATCGTCTACGGCTTCCTGGGTGAAGTCATGGGCAAACTCGATAAGGCCGCGGCAAAGAAACCGATCGCGCGCGCGAAAGGCAAAAAATGACGCTCAAAATCGGCCGGCACGCTTATGCGGAGATGTTCGGGCCCACGAAAGGCGATCGCGTTCGTCTCGCGGACACCGACCTCATCATCGAAGTCGAAAAAGATTTCACGACGTACGGCGAAGAAGTGAAATTCGGCGGTGGCAAGGTGATCCGCGACGGTATGGGGCAGAGCCAGCGCAACTGGAAAGACTGCGCCGACACCGTCATCACGAACGCGCTGATCGTCGACTACTGGGGCATCGTAAAAGCCGACATCGGCATCAAGAACGGCCGCATCACCGGCATCGGCAAGGCCGGCAATCCCGACATCCAGCCCGGCGTGACCATCGTGATCGGCGGGGCGACGGAAATCATCGCGGGCGAGGGCATGATAGTCACGCCCGGCGGCATCGACACCCATATCCATTTCATCTGTCCCCAGCAGATCGAAGAAGCGTTGATGTCGGGCGTCACCACCATGATAGGCGGCGGCACGGGTCCCGCGACGGGCACGTTCGCGACGACGTGCACGCCGGGTCCGTGGCACATGATGAAAATGCTCGAAGCCGCCGAAGCGTTCCCCATGAACCTGGGCTTCCTCGGCAAAGGCAATGTGAGTCTTGCGGGTCCGCTGCGCGAACAGGTGCAGTACGGCGCGATCGGCTTGAAGCTGCACGAAGACTGGGGCACTACGCCGGCCGCGATCGATGCTTGCCTCGCGGTCGCCGACCAGATGGACGTGCAGGTCGCGATTCATACGGACACGTTGAACGAATCGGGTTTCGTCGAAACGACCATCAAAGCGTTCAAAGGCCGCACGATCCACACGTTTCACACGGAAGGCGCGGGCGGCGGGCACGCGCCCGACATCATCAAGGTGTGCGGCGAAGCGAATGTATTGCCGTCGTCGACCAATCCCACGCGTCCCTACACGATCAACACGCTCGACGAACATCTCGACATGCTGATGGTGTGCCACCATCTGGACGCAAAAATCGCGGAAGACGTCGCGTTCGCCGAATCGCGCATCCGCCGCGAAACCATTGCAGCAGAAGACATCCTGCACGATCTCGGCGCATTGTCGATGTTCTCGAGCGATTCGCAGGCGATGGGCAGAGTCGGCGAAGTCATCATCCGCACCTGGCAAACCGCGCACAAAATGAAGCAGCAGCGCGGTGCGTTACCCGGTGACACGCAAGATCGCGATAATTTCCGCGTCAAGCGCTACATCGCCAAGTACGCAATCAACCCGGCGATCACTCACGGCATCTCGACCGAAGTCGGCTCGATCGAAGTCGGCAAGCTCGCGGACATCGTGCTGTGGAAGCCGGCGTTCTTCGGCGTCAAACCGTCGTTGATATTGAAAGGGGGCATGATAGCCGCCGCCGCGATGGGCGATCCCAATGCGTCGATCCCGACGCCGCAACCGGTTCACTATCGCCCGATGTTCGGCGCGTTCGGCAAGGCGCTCAACACGTCGGTCACTTTCGTGTCGAAAGCGGCGCTGAAAAATCCCGCCATCGCCAAACTGAAACTGCACAAACCGCTCGTCGCGATCAAAGGCGTGCGCAAATTGAGAAAGTCGGACATGAAACTTAACGACTACGCGCCGGATATTTCCGTCGATGCGGAAACTTATGAAGTTAAAGCCGACGGGCAGCTGCTCGTGTGCGAACCCGCCAGCGTGCTGCCGATGGCGCAGCGCTATTTCCTGTTCTAGGCGGCATTCATGCTCGTCATCGAAGCGCGCTGCGCGACCGCGCCGCACCAGGAGCAATTAAGCCTGCCGTTCGAATTGCGCCAGAAAAGCCGGCTGCGCACCAGGCTCGCGTCTGGTGAAGAGGCCGGACTTTTTCTGGAACATGGAAGCATTCTGCGCGGGGGCGACTGCCTCCGCGCGAACGACGGCCGGATCGTGCTCGTCGTCGCGGCCGACGAAGAGTTGATGGAGGCGAAATGCGCGACGCCATTCGAGCTCGTGCGCGCCGCCTATCATCTCGGCAACCGTCACGTGCCGGTGCAGATCGGGGAAGGGTGGCTGCGGTTCCAGGCCGACGAAGTGCTCGCCCAAATGCTGCGCGGCTTGAAAGCCACTGTGAGCAAAGTGACGGCGCCGTTCGAGCCGGAGGCGGGCGCCTACGCGGGCGGCCACCATCATCATTCGATGGACGCGAAGCACAGCGGCATCATTCACGAATTCCGCGATTTCAAAAAAAAATGACGTCATTGGACATGCTGGGTCTCACGCGCCTCCTGCAACTGGCGAGCCCGACGCTGCCGGTCGGCGCGTATAGCTATTCGGGCGGGCTCGAGTCCGCGATCGAGGACGGCATCGTCACGGACGCGCGCACGGCGCAAACGTGGATACGCGACGTGCTCGATTTCAGCGTCGGCAGTTTCGAATTGCCGCTGCTGTATCGCATGATGGAAGCGCTCGCGCAATACGATTACGAAAAGCTCACGCGCTGGAACACGTTGTTTCGCAGCGGTCGCGAAACCGCAGAACTGCGCACCGAGACGTTGCAGATGGGGCACGCGCTCGTAACGTTGCTGAAGGATCTGCCGTTTTGCAGCGCCGATGAGATTGCGAAATTGCACGGCATAGGCGCATTGACGTTCCCTGCGGTATACGCGTTCGCCGCGCATCACATGACCATTGACCGCAATGCGGCGCTCGTCGGCTATTTGTGGAGCTGGCTGGAGAACCAGGTCATGGCCGCGTTAAAGGCGGTGCCACTGGGACAGAGCGCGGGCCAGCGCATGCTCGTTGCCATGGGGGCGGATTTGCCCGCGGTGGCGCAGCGCGCGATGCAGCTTGAAGATGACGAATTGACCAATTTCGCACCGGGTCTCGCGATCGCGAGCAGCCGGCACGAAACGCAGTACAGCCGTTTGTTCCGTTCGTAAAATCAACCAAAGCGAATCACCATGCACAAGCAACCCCTGCGCGTCGGCATCGGCGGTCCCGTCGGCTCCGGTAAAACCGCACTCACGCTCGCACTGTGCCGCAGCTTGCGCGAACGCTATCAGATCGCCGTCGTCACCAACGATATCTACACCGAGGAAGATGCCAAGTTTCTCGTCACTCACGAGGCGTTGACGCCGGACCGCATCATCGGCGTCGAAACGGGCGGCTGTCCGCACACCGCGATCCGCGAGGATGCGTCGATCAATCTCGAAGCCATTTCGCGCCTGACTGCGAGCTTCAACGAACTGGACATCATTTTCGTCGAGAGCGGCGGCGACAATCTTGCCGCAACGTTCAGTCCCGAGCTGTCCGATCTCACGCTCTACGTGATCGACGTCGCCGCCGGCGACAAGATCCCGCGCAAAGGTGGTCCCGGCATCACCAAGTCAGATCTGCTGGTCATCAACAAGATCGATCTGGCGCCCATGGTCGGCGCCTCGCTCGAGGTGATGGACCGCGACGCCAGGAACATGCGCGGCGAGCGGCCGTTCGTGTTCAGCAATCTGAAGACCAATCAAGGTCTCGACAGCATCGTCGAGTTCATCGAGCGGCAGGGGATGATCAAGCAGCGGTAAAGGCCGAATACGGGCCGAGGATGCGAGCACGTCCGCTCCGGCACCCACCACCCGATCCTGCTCTGCACCGGAAAACGCGCTATTGTTGCGGTTCTGAATTGAGGAGACGCCCATGCGCGACAAATTGAAGACCCTGAAAGAGGCTGCTGCTCAGGTAAAGAGCGGCACACGCCTGGTGATGAGCGCCAATATGCAACGCTCGCCGATGGCGTTCCTGCGCGAAGTCGTGCGGCAGGGCGCCGACCGTTTGCGTGTCATCGGTGTCGTGGGCGGCGAAATCAATATCGATTTCCTGGTTGGCGCAGGCGCCGTCGGAGTGGTGGACACCTGCAGCGTCACCCTGGGCGAATTCGCCCGCACCGGTCCGAACTTCGCCCGCTATGTCGTGGCGGGCCGCGTGCGCGCGCTCGACAATACCTGAGGGGTGCTCTTTTCGCAGGCCCAGGCTGGGTCTATGGGGGTGCCTTACATTCCAGTCATCGGTCTGGTCGGGACGGATTTGCTGAAGCGGCGCGACGACATGGTGCTCGCCCCCGATCCGTTCGATGGCAAAACGGTCTCGGTGGTTGCCAGGGCAATGCGGCCGGATGTCGCGGTGTTTCACGTCGACAAGGCGGACCGTGCAGGCAACGTGTCGTGCGGCTATCCGGTTGAAGCCGTCATCCTCGCCGAAGCCTCGCATCACGTCATCGTCACCGCCGAGGAAGTCGTGGACCGGCTCGACGAGAAGGATGCAATCGGCACGTTCGTGCCATCGATTCTCGTCGACACGGTGGTCCACGCGCCGTTCGGCTCGCATCCCGCCGGCATGACCGGCCGCTACGGTCCGGACAAGTCCCACATGAAGCAATATGTCGAAGCGTCATGCGACGATGCGAGCTTTGCCGCTTATCTGAAGACTTACGTGTTCGATATCGGGAGCCATGCCGATTATGTGGAGCATTTCGTCCCCCGCGAATTGCAACAGCCGGGGCGGGCGACATGAGCGGGAGCCCGAATTACAGCGAGTCCGAGTTGATGGCCGTGCTCATGGCGCGCGAGGTGCGCGACGGTGAAGTTTCAGCGTGCGGTGCGCTCTCGCAAATTCCGGCGACCGGGCTATTGCTTGCGAAAGAACTGCATGCGCCCGATGCCGAATTGATCATACTCAACACGGTATTCAGGCCGTTTCATACGTCGCGCCAGTTTCATTTTCTCGCGCAGCGCGGCGAGCTCGGCCTCTTTTTCGTGAGCGGCGTGCAGATCGACGGTCACGGCAATTACAACCTGCATCAGCTGGGCACCGACCCCGAGCGGCCCGAGGTACGATTCCCCGGCGGCTACGGCGGCGGCATGATCTACTATTGCGCGCGGCGTACCGTGGTGTTTCGCAGCGAGCACACGCGACGTTCGCTGGTGGAGCGCGTCGATTTCATCTCGGCGGCCGGCAGTTCTCCGGACAACGTGCTGCGGCTGGGCAACCCGAGCAAACTGATCACGCCCAAGGCGAGCTTACGCTTCGACACGGCCAAGGGCCGCCTGCTGCTCGATACGATACATCCTACGCACACGATGGATGAGATCCGCGAGAACACCGGTTTCGATCTCGGTGTGACGGGAGCGGTCGCGACCACGCCGGCGCCTACCGCCGAAGAGTTGCGCGTACTGCGCAGCGTCGTGCGCCCGAAGATGATCGAAACGGGTACCTACGCCGCGTGGGCGGAACGGGCACTCGGCAGTGGGTAAAATTCAGCTGCATCGCAAAAATTTCACGAAAGCCGCGTAAAGATTTCTTTATATTGAATACAAACCGGCACTAATGCATGGCGAATGTTCCCGTACACGGCTACTATCCGCCGCATAAAGGAACGGCAATCGCGATGAGGAGTCGTGTGAATCGCCGGTCCGTTTTTGGCTGGACATTGAACTTTGCGACAGCAACACGGTTTTACCCTGATCGAAATCGCGTTAGTGCTGGTCATCATCGGGCTCGCGCTGGGCGGCGTGCTGAGAGGGCAGGAGCTCATCAATGCCGCGAAGGTGCGCAACATCGCATCCCAGTTGGACGGGGTCAAGCTCGCTTATCTGGGATTCAACGATCGCTACCGGAGCATGCCGGGGGATATGCCGGCCGATATCGCCAACGCCAACATGCCCGGCAACCCGGGCGGTTGCGGCCCGACGCGCGGCACGCCGGCTTTTTGCGGCAACGGGGACGTAGACCCGGCGGAAAATCTCGTCGTCTGGGCCCAGCTTGCCCACGCGAATTTCATTCTCGGCGCTTACAACGGCGCGGTCGGCGCGGTGCAATCGGCCACCGTCGCGCCATCGTTGACCACCAATCCAGCCAACTCGTTTGGCGGCTAC
>Ga0265331_10002334_pt1 | contig 12897 bp, 9 predicted proteins | sample 41923metaG_FD_202088 | JGI IMG/M metagenome (GOLD analysis project Ga0265331, IMG submission 202088) | Rhizosphere microbial communities from Carex aquatilis grown in University of Washington, Seatle, WA, United States - 4-19-23 metaG | ecosystem: Host-associated > Plants > Roots > Rhizosphere >...
AGCCTGCATGCGGCCGGCTGGGGGGCGTACGGGATCTCGCAGTATTTTGGCGCGCTCCTTTACGAAAAACCCAACAGCTACGCGCAGGTCATCGTCGTAGCCGCCGTCTCGGGTTTCATCCTCTCCATGCCGATGCGCTTCATCTATCGGCGTTTGTGGGGACGACCGCCCCGCGTGTTCGTGTCCGGGGTTCTCGTCACCTGTTACACCACCGCTCTGGCGATCCGTACGGTGATCAATCTCGCCTACAAACAATTCGTGGAGCCCGACTGGCAATTCAAGACTTTGTTCGAGCTCTTTGGTGGTGCGATTTCGACGACCTACCTTCTGCTGTGCTGGACCGCCCTCTACTTCGCCATCCGTTACTACGAGTCACAACAGAAGCAGCAGGAGGCTGTGCTCAAGGCCGTCGCGCTCGCCCAGGAATCGCAGTTGAAGATGCTGCGCTACCAGCTAAACCCCCATTTTCTGTTCAACACCCTGAACGCCATCTCCACGCTGATTCTCGATAACCAGAATCGCACGGCCAACCACGCGATCGCACGTTTGTCGGAGTTCCTGCGCTACACGCTCGACCAGGACCCGATGAAAAAGGTGACCCTGCGGCAGGAGATCGAGGCGTTGGATCTATATCTGGGTACGGAACGACTGCGCTTCGGCGAGCGACTCAGGCTCGAGTACGCGATCGAAGGTCCGGCGCTGGAAGCGCTCGTGCCCAGCCTGCTCTTGCAACCGTTACTGGAGAACTCGCTCAAATATGCCATTTCTCCGCGCGAGGAAGGCGGTTGCGTCCGCATCGAGGGCCGCACCCGTGGCGCGATGCTCGAGGTTAGTGTGATCGATGATGGGCCCGGGATGCGGGATCGCTATTCACCGAGCGAGCGCGAGCGCCGCGGCGTCGGCCTCCGCAATACCCGCGAGCGCCTGGCTGTGCTGTACGGCGAGAACCACCGCTTCGCGGTGCTCAACAGTCACCCCGGGCTGCGCATCGATATGGCTCTGCCGCTGGAGATCGCGCTTGCGACCGCGGAGCCGACCGCGAATCAGGCGTTTCCCGAGTCGAAGAGGGCACGTGCGTGAAGATCAACACGGTCATCGTTGACGACGAGGCGCTGTCGAGGCGCGGGATCGAGCTGCGATTGCGCGAGGCTGGGGATTTCAACATCGTCGCGCAATGCACGAACGGACGTGAAGCGCTCGCAGCCATTTCCACCTATAAGCCGGACCTGGTGTTTCTCGACATTCAGATGCCAGGGATGTCGGGCTTCGAGGTACTGGCGCACTTGCCCCAGGAATCGTTGCCCGTGTTGGTTTTCGTCACGGCCTACGACCAGTACGCGGTCCAGGCTTTCGAGGCTCGTGCCGTCGACTACCTGCTGAAGCCGATCGACGAAGACCGCTTCAAAGCCGCGCTCGAGCGCGTTCGCGAACACGTCCGGGCGAAAACCGCCGCAAACCAACGTGACAGGCTCATGGAGATCATTGCGGAGATCACCGGATCGGGTGAGCTGGCGCTCGATGAGCTACTCGTCCGGGGACGTGCGGCCGTCGAGGCACGGCACCCTGACGTCCTGCCAATCCGTCAGGGACGCGAAACGGTTCGGGTGCAAGTCGCTTCGATCCGATGGATCGACGCTGCCGGGGATTACATGTGTATCCACGCGGGAAGCGACACGCATATTCTGCGAGGTACCATGAAGGAGCTCGAGGAGCTCTTGGATCCGAAGCTCTTTCAGCGGGTGCATCGCTCGACAATTGTGAACCTCAGGCTGGTCAAAAGCCTGCGGGCGCACATGAATGGAGAGTACTTTCTCACGCTCGATGGCGGTCACGAGCTGAAGCTCTCGAGGACCTACCGCGACAAGGTGGAGTACTTTCTAAACACCTCGGGCGTCAGTTGACGAAAGGAGGTTGCTGAGCAGCCTATGCGCGCCGTCTGAAAGTCCCAGTCGTAAACAGCGTGTACTCGCTGTCGACCATCTTCACGCAGTTTCTGCCGCCGTGTTTCGCGCTGTAAAGTGACTCGTCAGCCAGCTGCACAGCGCCTTCGGGGCTTCTTCCAACCTTCGGACGCACCACGGATATGCCAACGCTCACCGTAACGAAAGGAGCGGTGAGCGAATCCTCGTGATGAATCTGCAACGCAAGGATCGCTTTGCGCAGCTCCTCAGCGGTCTCCTGCACAAAGTCCCCCGTGACGTCGAAGAGGGCCAGAACGAATTCTTCGCCGCCGTAGCGTGCCGCCATATCGAGCGGACGCCGGGCAAAGCTCTGCACGACTTGCGCGACGCGTCGTAACGCGTGATCGCCGGCCTGGTGACCGTAACGATCGTTGTAGGCTTTGAAGTGATCGACGTCGATCAGAAGCAACGCCAGCGAGCGCCGGTCGCGGAGACCCTGCTGCCACATGCGTGGGAAGTGATCGTCGAATGCGCCGCGGTTCTTGAGTCCGGTCATTCCGTCCCGGGCGGCCATTTCGCTCATGAGCCCGCGCTCGAGGAACGACGTACGCAGCTGCCTCTCCACGCCGCTATAGCCGAATGCTCCGACCGCAGCGGTGATGGTTAGAACGCTGACATAATACAAAACCGATCCCGCCGACTCGCCCATGCAGGCGAGTGCGATCCCATGCGCGGCGATCATCAGCGCGTTCGCGACTAGCGCTTCGATAAAACGCTGTCCGCCTAAGAAAAAGAGCGCGATGCTGTAGGAAGTCAGAAAATAGAACGGATCGGGATGTCCGGCGATCACGCGAACCGCGACGCCGATGGCGGAAGCAATTCCGAGCACCGGCAGAGCCACTCGGGCGACGGGGACATACACGCGGTCGTAGAAGCGGCCCCACGAAGCCCACAGGAGGAACAGGGTCGCGGGAATCGCCAGTCCCAACCAGCCAACCAACACGTCGCGTACCCGCGCGCCGTCGAGGAATATCAGATGCGCGCAGACAGCCAGACACAGCAGGCAGGTCGCAAGCTGAAAGAAACACACGCGCGCGCGCGCGCGATCCAGCTGGAAAGCCTGGAAGTCTTTCTCCAGCACGGGCGAGAAACGCAGATCGGGCCCCGTGATGTCCGTGGCCCGGCGCAGCTCGTTCGCGTAGAGGGAATCGGGAAATTGCTCCAGATCGAGCAGCGCGCGTATCTGCATTGAGAGCTAAATTTATCTCACCGAAGGCGCTCGAAGTGTGACGCACTTCCGTCGGTGACGCCATCCCGCAACGCCGCCGCAGTGTTGAGAAGACGGCTGCGCGCTTTCGGCGCCAGAGCGCGCCGATACTTCCGGGTATTCGCCGGCGTTGGTTTTGACTTAATCCTCTCCACCTGTCGACCAAGGGAGACTGGTGAATGTGACTTGCGTCACGTTCCGGGACGACCGGTGTCGGTTGTGTGAGCCATCGCGAGGCCATGCAGGCCCGGCATTGCTTAGATACGCGTAACGTCAATCGCAACGGTTCTGGGACCCGGCCAGGGGGAGAAGCCGCTGCGCCTGATCGGTTTTTCCGACCCGGGCGCCAGACCGGTTGCAGTCGATGCGTTAACGAGGGCTCGAAACTATGGAAGCTGCGTCTCGCCCCGTCTTTGAGCCGCTTGCCGACCTCCCGGTCGAAGCGCCCATAGACGGTAGCGTACCCATTGGAGCGACGTCCCCGTCCTCCGCTGCCTCCTCCCGCAACACGGGGTCAGTCGTCAAGCCCGAGGAACCGACACGGGAGTTGATCAACCCAGAGCGCCTGCTGGCTGGAGGCGACTCCGACCTGCTGCTCGACGCCCTGAACGAGGCGGCCGCATCTGCGCCGGTCGCAAAGCCCTTGGCCGGGGTATCCTCCGAACCGTCATTCGAACAGGACTCCGAGGAGCTCCTGGCGCTCGATCAGTTGTTGCTTCCTGAGGGACCGGTGGAAACGGATTCGGCAGGCAGTGGCGCATCCGCGCCGAGCTCTTCAGGCGCTACGTCACAAGCATCGACGTCGGCACAAGCTGCGCCGCCAATCGGAAAGCCCCCGCAGTCATCCGCTGCGTCCACTTCGGCCCCCTCCTTCACCTCCGCCGCCACCCACCCGCCCACCGCCACAGGAAAACCCACGTCGCCCGCCGGATTCGGGATACCCGGGAGCGGGGGGACAGCCCCCAAGGCACCCGTCGCCTCGCGAGCACCGACCACCTCGGCCACAGCCCCCGCTGCCCGGGCCGCTGCCGCACCCGACAAAGCCGTCGCCGATTCAGAGTCTCGAATTGGGCTGGCCGCCAGTGTAGCCAGCGACCGAGCCGCCAAACTGATGGGCGCATCTTCCGCGCAGCCTGCTGCTGGCACTCGTGCCCCAGTGGGGCCCGCCCCACCAGGGGCGGCCGTGCGTCCCGTTAATCCGACGACGACCTCGAGCGTTCGGACAGCAGCCGCTTCGCGACCGGCGCCTGTGGTGGGGAGCGCGTCGTCCTCGGCCGCGACTTCATCGGCCACACGGCCGCTCTCCTCGACACCGCAAGCCGGCCGACCGGCGGCTCATTCAGTCCCCTCGACGGCGCACCCAGGCCCACCGGTAGCACAATCAGCTCCGCCAACCACGCATACCGGCTCACCGGCGGCTCAGTCACCTGCTTCGGCATCCCACTCGGCTTCGTCGGCGCCCCAACTGCCTGCCGGTGCAACGGCAGGCTCGTCCGGCATCAAGCGGCCGGCAGCGCCGTCTGGCGCAAGCCCCAGTGCCACACCGCGCACGGCGACCGTCAGCAAGCCGATTCCGAAGGCAGCGATACCGACAGTGCCACCAGCACGTCCGGCGCCAGCCGCGTCGCCGCCGCCAGCCGCGAAGCCACCACCGCGTCCGACTCTCCCAGGAAGCTCATCAGCGAGCGCTTCTCCGCCGTTCGCGCCGGCGGCCGCGCCAGCGTCTTCAGCGGGACGTTCATCACCGGCTGCACCCAGCGCGGTGGCAGAACCTACCTTGCCAGCAGCAGGCGCATCTACATCAGCCGCGAGCACGGATAACACCGAGGAGATCGCCGCCTTGGTGGCGCGCGTAGCCGCTGCTTCAAGTACGGCGGAATCTTTGGCGGCGGACGCGACCAGCATGACGGCGGCGTCGATAGAAGAGTCGCTGGCGCCGCTATCGTTGGCAGACTTCGCCGCGCTTCCGGTCGCGCCCACATCCATGTCCGCGGCGGCGCCAGCAGTTGCGCCGGCGACCACGACCCCATTACCGGTACAAGAGCCGGAAAGGCCTTACGGCACATCACTGTCTTTCGAGGAGGAGTTGCTTGCGCCACCCCCAGCTCCCCCGAGCGCGGGGCAACTCGACTCAAACGCAACGCCGCCGAAATCATCTTTGCTCGCGCACGGCGCCGCGGCATCTGCTGGCGCGGCGGCCAATGTGGCAACCGCGACCGCTTCTGCATCCCAGATAGCCGCAGCGGCTGCGAATACAGCGAGCGTTTCAGCATCTGCGCCCACACCGCCGATGGATCGGGATTTCATTGCCCGAAACCAGGTCGTCGAGCGCTATCTCTCGGGCCGCCTCCCGCTCAAGGGAGCGACCGAGTTCGAACGCTTTTGTCGCGACAATCCGGAAATACTCGATGAGTTGGGTTTACCGGAGCGTGTGAACGCCGGACTGCGCCTGCTGGATGCCAGCGGTAAGCCGGAGCCCTGGCAAGAAGCCCGACAGCCGTTCTGGCAGAAGGCGCAAGTCACTATCGGGCTTGCCGCCGCGGTGGTCGTATTGGCCGGAGCACTCTGGTACTCCATGAACGACGGTGCTGCGAAGGCCCAACACATCACCAAGCTGCAGCGCCAGGCCGCCGAGCGCCCCTTGGATCCGGCTACGAGCACACGCGAGATTCGCCTGCTGCCGAGCCGTGAAGGCGGCTCGAACACACCAGCGATCACCATCGGCGGCGGCGCCGCACAGCTGGTGGACTTCAAGATCGACGAGTCGCGCTCGCCGTACAAAGTCTTCCGCGTCACCATCGATCGCATCGACCAGGGGCGTGTGGCCGTCATCAGCGATCTCGGCAAGGACTCGAACGGTCACCTGCGCATCGCTCTCAACAGCTCGGCGCTCGGTCCCGGCAACTACCAGCTCACCATCGAGGGGCTCACCTGGCGCGGCGAAGCCGAGCCCGATTCCTGGATCACCATCGGAATTCAGCGCTGAATGTTGCGAGTCGTTGAGCCCATGGGAAGCCAAAAAAACGTACGAGAGGTGGACCCCGTGGCGAGCGCGCCGGCGCAGATCGAGGTCTTCGTTGCCCGGCAACCCATCTACAACGCGGCAATGGCCGTAACGGCCTACGAGTTGCTTTACCGGCACTCTCCCCGCTCGACGACTGCCGAGATCACCGACCCCAGCCGCGCGACTTTGTACGTCGTGACCAATGCGGCGTTGGAAATCGGTCTCGATCGACTGGCCGGTGGGCTGCCGGTTCACATCAATTTTCCCGAAGAGCTGCTCGCCTCGGTGCCGGAGCTGCCTCTGCGGCCGGAGCTGGCAGTGATCGAAGTGCTGGAGCACGTCCCCGCCAAGCCACAGGTGATCGAGGGCATCAAGACACTGCGCGGTCGCGGCCACAAGATCGCGCTCGACGATTATTCACCGCGGACCACCGACCCGAAATTGCTGGAATTCGCCGACATCGCCAAGATCGAGCTCACCCAAACCAACGCGGAGCAACTGCCCGGCCTGGTGAAGGAGCTCAAGGGACGCGGTCTGAAGCTCATCGCCGAGCAGGTCGAGACCGTAGAGCAGTTCGAGCACTGTATTGCGCTCGGCTTCGACGGGTTCCAGGGAAATTTTCTGCAGCACCCGCAGACCTTTCGGGCGAAGCGGGTGCCCTCGAGTCGACTGGGCACCTTGCGCCTGGTGGCCTCCCTGCAGAGCGAGGATTATTCGCTCGACGAGGTGGAGACTCTGTTGAGTCAGAACGTCTCCATGTCGTACCACGTGCTCCGCTGCATCAACTCGAGCTATTACAACTTCCCGCGCAAGATCGACTCCATCCGCCAGGCGATCGTCATTCTGGGCATAGAGAGCCTGCGACAGCTCTGTGCGCTGATCTGCCTGCAGGGTTTCGATGACCGCCCGCCGAGTCTCTACATCCACGCCATGACGCGGGCGCGCATGTGTGAGCAACTCGGACGCCTCGCCGGCGCCAGGGATTGCGGCCCGTACTTCATAACCGGCCTGTTCTCGTTATTGGGTGCGCTCGTAGGCATGCCCACACAGAAAATCGTCGAGGAGCTCCCCTTGTCTTCTTCAGTATCCCGGGCACTCGTGGCGGGAGAAGGCACGTTAGGAGAGGCGTTGCAATGTACCCGAGCATATGAGCGAGCGGCGTGGAACCACGTGGCTTACGGCTCCCTGCCATCGCATCTCATTCGCGCGGCGTACATGGATGCACTTTTCTGGGCTGAGCAGGCTCGCGCGCTGCTCGCGAAATGACCATAAACTAACCGGCCCGCAAAGTAGTCAGCGGCGGTTGTCTCACAACCGAGCGGGTCGCGATCCAACCGCTGCCCGCCACCAATAAAACGCCACCGATCACCCCCGCTGCCCAGACCCAGGGCTCGAACGTATAATGCAGCTCGAGCACCCGCGTGGCCATGAAATACGCTGCCGTCGAGGCGCCCGCAGCGGCCAGCAGACCGGAAAGCAGGCCCAACATCGTGAACTCCGCCAGCACACTTTGCAGGACCGTGCCGCGACTGGCGCCCAGTGTCCGCAGCATCGCGCTCTCGAAGCGCCGCTCATCGCGACTGGATTGCACCGCGGCGAGCAGCACTGTCAGGCCGGCAAAGAGGGTAAAAATAAACACACTTTCGACCGCCAGCACCGCCTTGTCGAGGACCGAGCGGACCTGGGCGAGCAGGTCGTCGATAGCGAAGATCGAAACACTCGGGTACATCCGCGCAAGCTGCGCCAGGGCATGCGACTTGGCGGCGTTGAAATACGCGCTGGTCAGGTACGAGCCGGCCGTGTCATCCAGCACACCCGGCGCGAACACGATGAAAAAGTTGGGTTGGAAGCTATCCCACTTCACCTTGCGGACGCTGGCGACGCCGACTTCGAACGTCTCGCCGGCAACATCGAATGTGAGGTGGTCCCCGATATGCAACCGCAGAGAGTCCGCGAGCTCGGTGGAAACCGACACCAGCGGCTTGCCGTGCTCGGCTGCGGTCCACCAGCGGCCGGCGACGATGCGATTGTCGGAGCCGAGGTCCTCCGTCCAGGTGAGGTTCTGCTCCCGTGTCGCAAAATTCTCGTCGCGCTCGCCTTCGAAATGCAGCTCTTCGACGGGACGGCCGCCGATGGCCGTCAGCCGGCCGCGAATCATGGGCAACAGGCGGGTCGTCCGTGCGCCCTGGGCTTGCAGAAACGCCACGAAGTGTCCCCGCTCGGCCGGCGGGATATTCACGAAAAAGAAGTTGGGAAGATTAGCCGGCAGTGTGCGCCGCCAGTCGCTGTTCAAGTCGCCGCGAATGACGCTCAACAGCAGCAAGACCATGATACCGGTTCCAAAGGCGACAATCTGCACCACGCTCTCGGCACGACGGCGACTGAGGTTTGCGACGCCGTAGCGCCACGCAACGCCCACACTGCCGCGCAGTCTGCCGGCCAGAAAAACGAGTAGCAGACCGGACAGGGCAAGTACCGTTATGAACGCCAGCAGACCACCGGTGAATCCCAGGAACAGCTTCCAGTCCCGCACCGTCCAGTAGATCAGCAGGACGACGACTGCGACGGCGGGACCGAAAGCCAACAGCAGGAGGGGCGGGGGCGGCCCGACATCGCGGCGTAGCACCCGTAGGGCCGGAACCCGGGATAACTGCAGAAGCGGGGGCAGTGCGAATCCCGCGAGTACCGCGATCGCCATGAAGAATCCAACAGCGACGGGCATCATGCTCGCCGGCGGCAGCTCGGATGCGACCAGAAGTCCGCGGATCGTCTGTACCAGCCAGGCCTGCATCAGGTAACCGAACACGGCCCCCACGGCGGACGCCAGCAAAGCAACAGCCACGAGTTGCAACAGAGTGAGACTGAGCGTGAATGCGCGTGTGGCGCCAAGCGTTTTGAGAAGCGCCACGGAGTCGAGGTGACGCACCACGTACCGCCGCGCTGACATCGCTACGGCGATCGAGCATAGAAGCACACTGACGAGGCTCGCCAGGCTGAGAAAGCGGCCAGCGCGATCTACGGCGTTCTTGATCTGGGGACTTGCGTCCGCGATGTCGCGCAGGCGCTCGCCGCGCTTCTTGTGGATCCGCAGCCAGGCCTCAAACGGACCGATACGCTCCCGGTCGCCGGCGAACAGCAGATTGTAGCTGACCCGGCTGCCGGGTTGGATCAGTTGCGTCGTGGGCAGATCGGCCGCATTCATGAGCAACGTCGGAGCAAGATCCGCAAATGCACCGCCCTGGTCCGGTCGCGAGAGGAGGACGTGACTGACTCGAAAGGTGGCGGCGCCGATCGAGAACGAGGCGCCGATGCGCGCGCCGAGCGCGGCAAACAGTTTCGAGTCCGGCCAGACTTCTCCCGGAGCCGGAGCCCCGTGCGCCGGCGTGCCCTTGCCGAAGGGCTCATTCGCAATCAACACCTGACCCCGCAGAGGATAGCCGGTCGTTACGGCGTGGACGTTGGTTAGTTGACTGGCGTCGCCGTTGAACACCACGCTGAGCAGAGCCGTATTCGCTGCCGTTTCGAGTCCCCGGCGCCCGGCCTCTGCGACATAGTCCTTGCTCATGATCTGCGGCGAGCCGAGACGAATGTCTGCCGCCAGGACTTCGCTCGCTTGCATCGCAACCGCAATGCTGATGCGACTGACCAGGAACCCGACTCCGGTCAGAGCCGCCACCGCAATGGTCAAGGCGAGCAACAGAACACCGAGCTCTCCGGAACGCCATTCGCGTCCGAGCATTCGCAAGCTCAAGGTTAAAACATTCGCGCCCATGTGCGCTCAGACGACTCTGCCGGCTTCCATCGTAACAATCCTGCCGCAGCGCGCGGCGAGCTGCCGATCGTGCGTCACCAGCACGAGAGTTGTATGGGAATTCGCATTCAGCTCGAACAGCAACTCGCCGATGCGCGTTCCAGTGGCCGTATCGAGATTGCCCGTCGGCTCGTCGGCGAACAGCACCGCCGGCCGCGTTACAAAGGCTCGCGCGAGTGCGACACGCTGCTGCTCGCCGCCCGAGAGTTGCCGCGGGTAGTGGCCAGTGCGGCTCTTCAGGCCGACTCGCTCGAGGGTCTCCAGAGCGGCGCCGCGTGCGTCCGGGCGCGCTGCCAGCTCCAGGGGAAGCATGACATTTTCGAGCGCGGTCAACGCCGGAATGAGATGAAAGGCCTGAAAAACGAAGCCCACACGTTGTGCACGCAGGCGCGCACGCCCGTCCTCATCGAGCCGGGTGAGATCCGTTCCTTCGAGCAGTACACGGCCGGTGGTCGGCAGATCGAGCCCCGCCAGCAGCGCGAGCAGAGTAGATTTACCGGCCCCGGACGCGCCAACGACCGCTATCGATTCGCCGCCAGCGATATCGAGCGAGACGTCCTGCACGATGGTCAGCGCCCCGTCGGGACTGCTAACCTGCTTGGAGAGGTTTTCTGCCTTGAGCACACTGTCACGAACCACTTGCGCCTGGGCGCTCGGCATCGGCTTGCTGTTCATCGCGCTCCAGAACGCGGTAGCCTCCGACCATACGATCCTCGTGCTGGGCGACAGTCTGAGTGCCGCCTACGGCATTCGGCCGGAGCAGGGTTGGGTTGCGCTGCTCACGCAGCGACTGCGGGGACAAGGTTACGGATACGAGGTCGTCAACGCCAGCGTGAGCGGAGAGACCAGCAGCGGCGGCCTGCAACGTCTGCCCCGCGCCCTCCAAATTCATCACCCCGGGCTGGTCGTCCTGGAACTCGGTGCGAACGACGGCCTGCGTGGCCTGCCCCTGGTGGCCACGAAGCAAAATCTCGCGAAAATGGTGCAGGCTTCGCAGGCAGCCGGGGCGCGTGTGCTGGTGGTAGGAATCCGTATACCGCCGAACTACGGCCCGCGATATGCAGACGAGTTCGCGGCGCTGTATCCCGAAATCGCCAGGCAATTCGCGCTACCCCTGATACCGTTCCTGCTCGATAAAGTGGCGCTCAACCCGGATCTCATGCAGGAGGATGGATTACATCCCAATGCGCGAGGTGAGCCCCAGGTGCTGGAAACGGTCTGGCGGGGACTCGAGCCGCTACTGAAGAAAAAACGCTGAAGGGGGCTGTCGAGATGAACAGGTTCTGGCTGAAGTCATACCCGGCGGGGGTTCCTGCGGACATCGATGCAAGCGTATTGCGCACGATCGGGGACCTCATCGAGACCACCTGCGCCGCCCACGCCGATCGCGTGGCCTACGTGCAGATGGGTAAGCAAATGACCTACCGGGAGATCGATCGCCTGTCACGCGCTTTCGGCGCCTGGCTGCAACTTGCGGGTTTCAAGAAAGGCGATCGCATCGCCATCATGTTGCCCAACACGCTGCAATATCCGATCGCCTTGTTTGGCGCACTGCGGGTCGGCCTCGTGGTCGTGAATACGAACCCGTTGTATACGGCCACTGAGCTCGAGCACCAACTCGCGGACTCCGGGGCTACGGCGATCCTGGTGCTCGAGAACTTCGCGCACGTAGTGGAAGCCGTGTTGCCGCGGACCAGATTAAAACACGTACTGGTGACCGCTGCCGGCGACTTCCTCGCTTTTCCGAAGTCCTGGATCGTCAACTTCGTCGTCCGCCGCGTGCGCAAACAGGTGAAGCCGTGGAAGATCGAGGGCGCCACGGATTTCAAAGCAGCCCTGGTCAAAGGACAACACTCGCAGCTCGCGCCGGTAGCGCTCGAGCCGCAGGACCTGGCCTTCCTGCAGTACACCGGCGGCACCACAGGTGTTGCCAAGGGCGCCATGCTCACGCATGCCAACATCTGTGCCAACGTGTTGCAGTCGGAGGCGTGGGTCGGCCAGTCTTTCGAGGCCGCAAACGGCGTGCTGATCACACCTATCCCCCTGTATCACATCTTCGCACTGACGGCGAACTGCTTCCTGTTCGCGCGCCTGGGATGGACGAACGTGTTGATCATCAACCCGCGCGATTTCAAGGCGGTCATCGCCGAAATGAAGCAGCATCCATTCGCCTTCATCTCGGGTGTCAATACGCTCTTCAACGCTTTGTTGCACGCACCCGGGTTCGAGACGATCGACTTCAGTGCGTTGAAGATCACGCTCGGTGGGGGCATGGCGGTGCAGGAGGCGGTGGCGCAGCGCTGGCGGGAAGCTACGGGCGGACACGTACTGACCCAGGCTTGGGGCCTGACGGAGACCTCGCCGGCCGCATGCATCAACCCGCCGCTGTCGCAATTCAACGGATCGATCGGGCTACCCATTTCCTCCACGGAAGTGTCCATCAAGGACGACGCGGGCCAGGATCTCGGCATCGGGGAGATCGGCGAAATCTGTGTTCGTGGCCCGCAGGTGATGTTGGGTTACTGGAACCGGCCGGACGAGACGGCCAAGGTGATGTTGCCCGAGGGCTGGCTGCGCACCGGCGACATTGGCCGCATGGACGCTGCAGGGTTCGTCTATATCGAGGACCGCAAGAAAGACATGATCCTCGTCTCGGGGTTCAACGTTTACCCGAACGAAGTCGAAGCCGTGGCGGCCCAACACCCGGGGATTCTGGAGGCGGCGGCCGTGGCGCAGCCCGATGAGCATTCGGGCGAAGTGGTAGCCCTTTTTGTCGTACGCAAGGACCAGTCGCTGACGGAGCGCGAGGTCATCGAGTTCTGTCGCAAGTCACTGGCCGGCTACAAGACGCCCAAGCACGTCTACTTCAGGAAGGAATTGCCGAAGTCGAATGTAGGGAAGATCTTGCGCAAGG
>Ga0265331_10002335_pt1 | contig 12894 bp, 11 predicted proteins | sample 41923metaG_FD_202088 | JGI IMG/M metagenome (GOLD analysis project Ga0265331, IMG submission 202088) | Rhizosphere microbial communities from Carex aquatilis grown in University of Washington, Seatle, WA, United States - 4-19-23 metaG | ecosystem: Host-associated > Plants > Roots > Rhizosphere...
CGCCAGATTCGCAATCCTCGAAAAGATTGGGATTTCCGATTTATGCAATCCGCCCGGATATCCTCGGCCGTTCCAGTGTTCGTCCAGGCTGTGAATGCCGTCGGCGACGGCCGCGGAAAACCCGAGCTGTCTCGCGATAAAGGCGCCGCGCTCGCAACGGATTTTGACCAGGTCGCACGAGTCCTGCTGCTGGGTGGCCGCAACTTGAAACAGAGTTTGCATGCGTTGCAGGAATGGTGCTCCGGTGGCGACGTGCGTCAGCGCATAGTGCAGGCTCTCCCATCCTACGCGGGTCCAATCGGTTGTCTTCACGTCGCGCTTGGCTCGAATCTCGTCCGCATTCAGAATGTGGAACAGCCGGGAAGCGTTGCTGCTGCACCCAGCGTCCTTAAGGAGCAACATGTAATAGAGATCCGCTTGTTCAGCGACGGGAAGACCCGCGTGTTGGGCGATCCGCATCCCGATCATGCAGCTTCGCACCGAATGTCCCATGGGCTGGCCCTCGGTAAGGTCAAGGGCGTACGAAAGCGCCGAAATAATCTCGGACAGGTGGATGGAAGCAGGCTCTTCTCGCCGTTGCCCTTGCGCCGTTTTCTGCGGCATCCGTGTAGCCAAATCGATGGTGGCCATTCATACTCCTTTATTCCCGGCTTCTCGCAAGCTGGTCTCTGGTAATGGAACTATAAGTAATAGGACTGGCCACACCAATGGCCCGACGGTCACGTTTTGGATAGAACCGAAGTACTAAGTAAGTGAACTAAATCGACAATCAAGAAGGAGCAGGCAGGAGGCCACTGGGAGCGTTCGAGCCGCCTTAAACACGCGTAACATTATGAATATAAGATGCTTATTTGATACAGAGGCTACCAATAAAAAACGGGGAGCGATATGCGCTCCCCGCCAATCCTAAACCTCAATTCAGAATTGCGAACCCAACGCTTACCAGCGGCCGCCGCCACCGCCGCCACGATCGCCGCGGTCCCGGCCACCACCACCGCCTCGATTGCCACCGCCGCCTCGACCGCCACCGCCACCGCCGGGACGACCGCCGCCGCCACCGCCGCCAAAGCCGCTACGACTTCGACCCCCTCCAGCGCCGCCAGCGCCACCACCGCCTTCGCGAGGCGGACGGGCTTCGTTAACGACGACGTTACGGCCCATGAAATCCTTGCCGTTCAAACCCTGAACAGCACGGTCTGCTTCTTCATCGTTTGTTACCTCGACAAATCCGAAACCGCGCGGCTGACCCGAAAAACGGTCGCGCACCAACGTCACATTCGCCGCGGTGACTCCCGTCGTGGAAAATAAAGCGCTGACCTGTTCTTCTGTAACCTGAAATGGAAGATTACCCACGTAAAGTTTCTTCACTGCAATACTCCTTTTGGCCGCGGCGGTACGGAACCACGGAACCGGGAGCTGAGGGAGTAGTGTCAAAATCGGTGCCACCGTCGGAGGCCCGGATCAAAACCAACAAGAACACACTCAAGCTCCGGGCGAATCTTGCTCTAAATATGAACGGGCGTCAACATAAAGATAGTTTCTTAACTAACTATTTAATACCTACCCTTCATTGAACCTTTGGCCGATGGGCGGCGGCAAATTAGATTTGAATGATGGTAGGATGCTGCATTCTTTCCGGAGGCGCACAAAATCGATGCAAGGCTCGATGATGACTTTTCCGCTGACGGTTCCCACGCTCCTCGAACGCGCGGGAAATCTTTTCGGCAAAGTAGAAATCGTGACGCGGCGGCCGGACCGTTCCGTGGCGCGCACCACCTGGGGGGATGTGTACAGGCGCTCGATGCGGCTGGCGAACGCCCTCACCGGGCTTGGCCTGAAACGCGGAGACCGCGTGGCCACGCTGCTGTGGAATCAATCCGAACATGTGGAAGCATATTTCGGCGTACCCTCGGCTGGAGGAGTTTTGCACACGCTTAATTTGCGCCTTCATCCGGATGAAATCGCCTACATCGCGAATCATGCGGAAGACAGGTTTCTGATCGTGGATGACGTTCTTTTGCCCGTGTATGAAAAATTCCGCGAACGTGTGAATTTTGAGCGAGTGATCGTCGTGCCGTTTGGCGGAGAGGCGACTCCGGCGGACTGCGACGACTATGAGGAGATGCTGGCAAAGTCGAGCGAGGATTTCGCGTATCCGGAGCTGGATGAAAATGAAGCCGCCGCGATGTGCTACACGTCGGGTACTACCGGCCGTTCGAAGGGCGTCGTCTACTCCCATCGCGCCATTGCTCTGCATTCGCTGAGTTGTTGCGCCGTCGATTCGTTCGGAATATCCATGCACGATTCGGTATTACCGGCCACCTCGCTATTTCATGCGAACGGCTGGGGCATTCCTTTCACCGGAGCATTGTCCGGGGCCAAGATCGTACTGGCCGGGCCGTTCGCGGATGCTGAAGGCCTGCTCGATCTGATGGTGCAGGAGCGTGTCACCGTGACGACTGGAGTGCCCACGGTCTGGTTCCCTGTTTTGGAGGCGCTCGACAAAAATCCGGGGCGATGGAAATTTTCCTGGCCGGTGCGGATGCACGTGGGCGGTTCGGCCACTTCCGAGGCGCTGATGCGCGGGCTCGAACGGCACGGAATCAAGATCGTCTGCTCGTGGGGCATGACGGAAACCACTCCGGTGGCGACCTCTTCGCACCTGCGTCCGTATATGAACGACTGGAGCGACGCGGAACAATATGCGCAACGCTTGAAGCCTGGAATGCCGGCGTCCTTCGTGCAGGCGCGTGTGATGAAACTGGACGGCACCGAGGCGCCGCGCGACGGTTCAACCGTCGGCGAAATCGAAGTGCGAGGGCCGTGGGTCGCCGCCTCCTACTATAATCGCCCGGACGAATCTCATAAATGGTCGTCCGACGGCTGGCTGCGCACCGGTGACATGGGCCACATGGATGAACACGGATTCGTGAAGCTCGTCGATCGCAGCAAAGATTTAATCAAGTCCGGAGGCGAGTGGATCAGTTCCGTCGATCTCGAAAACGCGTTGATGGGCCATCCCGCCGTGAAGGAAGCCGCAGTGATCGGCGTGCCGCATCCCAAATGGCAGGAGCGTCCGCTCGCGGTCGTCGTGCTCAATGAAGGCGCCGTGGCACATGCTCCCGAGCTGCGGGAATTTCTGGCCGCGAAATTCGCGAAATGGCAATTGCCCGACGGGTTTGTGTTTGCCAGGGAAATTCCGCGCACATCGGTGGGGAAATTTCTGAAGACGGCGTTGCGCGAGCAGTTTATCGATTGGAAGTGGGAGGGTTGAGCAGGGCAGGCTTCAGCCTCTCCGCTTTTGACTTTGATAATTCCATCAAAATTCAAGAACGGACAGGCTGAAGCCTGTCCTACTTACGTGCGATAGCTCGCGTTAATATGAACGTACTCCGCCGTGAAATCGCAGGTCCACATCGTGGCGGAGCCTCGACCCTGATGCAGATGCACGACGATGGAAATATTTTTTTCGAGCAGGCGCGCGTGCGCGACGGCTTCATCGAGCGGCAAAGCTACCGAATAGGATTTGCCCTTCGGCGGGCCGTACATTTTCATTCCGCCCAGCCAGATTTCGGCGCGATCGGGATTAAACTGGACACCCGCGCGGCCGGCCGCGGCCAGGATGCGTCCCCAGTTGGGATCGGCGCCGGCAACCGCAGTTTTCACAAGCGATGACAAGGCAATCGTCTCGGCAACTTTTTTGGCGTCGCGGTCGTCCGGCGCGCCGTGCACTTCGATTTCCACGACGCGTGTCGCTCCCTCGCCGTCTTCGACGATCGCCAGAGCCAGCGTCTTGCATACTTTTTCCAGAGCGGCGACGAAGGCTTTGTAGTCCGCGCCTTTGGCCTGCGTAATTTCATTTGCGCCGCTCGCGCCGTTTGCCAGCACGAGCAGCGTATCGTTGGTCGAGCTGTCACCATCGACGGTGATGCAATTGAACGTACGCCCGACGACCTCCCGTAGCGCGCCATCCAGCACGCGCGGGGCGACTGCCGCGTCGGTAACGACAAACGCAAGCATGGTGGCCATGTTGGGATGAATCATTCCCGCGCCTTTGGCGCAACCGGCGATGCGAACCGTCTTTCCGCCGATGCTGCACAATCCAGCAGTCTGTTTCGGGCGCGTGTCCGTCGTCATAATCGCGCGCGTCAATCCATCAAACGCTTTCGGCGAAAATTCCAGCGTACTCGCGAGTTCGGGAGCCGCTCCTAGAATTTTTTCAACGGGCAGCGGCACGCCGATCACTCCCGTCGAGCACACAACCACCTGATTTTCATGACAGCCCAGCAATTCGGCGATGCAATCCGCGGCGGAGCGCGACGCGACAAGTCCATCGGGGCCGACCGAACAATTCGCATTTCCTGAATTGACGATGACCGCGCGCATCGAGTCGGGGGATTCCTTGACATGTTTCCGCGAAAGCACCACCGGCGGCGCCTGCACCAGATTTTGCGTGAACACAGCCGCGGCCGACGCCGGAACATCGGAAACGATCAAGGCAACATCGAGAGATCCCGTGTGGCCGCGTTTCTTCAAGCCGCACGACGCCGAGGCAAAACGAAACCCGCGCGGCAGTGCGCGGGATAACGGAAGATGACTCATTTTTTCATTCACCATGGATGACAAACCGGCTTTTACTGTCGCTCGAGTCTTGCTTGCCTATGGAAAGAACCATTTGCCGTCGTCTCGCTCGGAATGACATCGCGCTTCACTTCGAACGCTCTTTCCATAAAACGCAGTTCCCCATTGCGTGCAATCCGGAAATTCGCGCTACGCCACCGAAAGAGCTTTTCCCGCTCCGTTCAGAACGGGCAGCAAATCGTGTTCGGGGCAAATCACCGCGACCGTGGCGACCAGGTCGCAGCGGCTTTCCTTGGGGCACGTGGCGCAATCGCGCTCGATTTTTTCCGGCACCATCTGTCGCGGGCCGGACGCGAACCCGTGGCGCGTGAAAAATTCCGGGCGATGCGTCACGGCAAACAGGCGAGTAATCTTGCGGCGCCGCGCCGTATCCATCGCCGCCTTCATCAGGCGGTCGCCAACGCCGCGGCCCTGCCCGCGAGCGTCCGGAGCGACGGCAAGCGAGCGGACCTCCGCCAGGTACGAGCCGTAGGGTTCGAGCGCGACGCAACCAAGAATTCTTTCTTCCCCGTTGCGCTTTTCCACGAGAACCAGAAACCGCGCGATATTTTTGCGAATTTCTGCCTCGGTGCGCGGGAGCAGCAGTCCCTCGCCCGCGTAGTGCGCAATCACGCGATGAACGGCGGAGGCATCGCCGATTCGAGCGGTGCGCGCCCTCATGTTTGCGTCTCGCTTTTTCCATCCACTTTTGCAACCAGCGCGACGAGCCGCTGCTTCGCCGTTGCAATCGCCTCGCGGACGCGATCCGGCGCGGTGCCGCCCTCCACATCGGGGCCGGCCAGCGCGGAATCGAGTTTCAGCGCATCGTAGAAATCGGCCGCGAAAAGAATCGAGAATTTTTGCAGCGTTTCCAGCGGTAGCGTGGAGAATGATCCCCCGGTGCGCTCGCCTTCCCGCACAATCTGGCCGACAATTTCGTGGGCCTGGCGGAACGGCGCGCCGCGACGGACGAGATAATGCGCCGCTTCGGTGGCCAGCAGTGCGGGATCGGACGCGGCATCGCGCATGCACGCTTCGTTCGGGCGCGTCGCCGCGACCGCGCCGGCGGCAACGGTGAGCATCGCGACGGTCTGATCGTGCGCGGCGAAGACAGGTTCCTTGTCTTCCTGCAAATCGCGCTGGTAGCTCGAAGGCAAACCCTTCAGCGTGGTCAGCAACGTGTGCAGCGAAGCGGTAATGCGCCCGGTTTTGCCGCGCAGCAATTCCCAGGCGTCCGGATTTTTCTTCTGCGGCATCAGGCTGCTGCCCGTGGAAAATTCATCGGGCAACACAATGAAGCCGAACTCCTGCGACGCAAACAAAACAAAATCCTCGGAAAGTCTCGAGAGATGCGTGGCGATCAGGGCCAGCGCGTATAGATAATCGAGCGCAAAATCGCGGTCGCTTGCCGCATCGAGGCTGTTCGCCGTCGGGCGCGCAAAACCCAGTTCGCGGGCGATCGCTCCGCGATCGACATCGAGAGCGCAACCCGCCAGCGCCCCCGAGCCCATCGGGCAGGCGTCCGCTGCAACCATCGCGGCTTCGAGGCGGACGGCGTCGCGGAAAAAAGCCTCGGCGTGCGCGAGCAGAAAATGCGAAAACAAAATCGGCTGCGCATGCTGCATGTGCGTCATGCCGGGCATCGGAATTCCAAAGACGTTTGCGGCTTGCCCGACGAGAGAGGCGATCAAACGCGCCACAGCGGCGCGCGTTTCACCGGCATATTCCTTCACCAGCATGCGGAAATCGGTGGCGACCAGTTCGTTGCGACTGCGGCCCGTGTGCAGCTTGTAGCCGAGCGGACCGAGATATTCCACCAGCGCCGTCTCGACAAAATGGTGCACGTCTTCGGCTGGAGAATTGTCGAGCCACGCGGAATCGTTCGCCGCGCGCTCGCCGATTTTATCGAGCGCGGTCAGCGTGTCGCGCATTTCCTCAACGCTCAGGATGCCCGCCGAGACGAGCGCGCCCGCCCACACGCGATCGACCGCCAACTCAAACGGCAGCAGGCGGCGATCGAATGAGAACGAGCGTTGAAACTGGTAGAACAGCTCGTCGGGCGCGCGGTCAAACCGGCCGCCCCACAACCCGCCTTTCGGGCTGGAGAGTTTTCCCGACGGCTGTTCTTTGGGCCCTGCGCTCACTTGACTTTCGCTTCCTCCGGAATGGTCACGGGCAATGCGTATAGATTGATGAAGCCTTCCGCGTCCTTCGGGTTGTAACCGGTCATGGAGAAACTCGCGAGTCCCTTGCGGTAGAGCGAATAGGGAGAAACGCGCTTGGTGACGGTAACATTGCCCTTATAAAGCTTGAGGCCGACGGTTCCGGTCACGCGCTTTTGCGACTCCATGAAAAATGCGTCCAGCGCTTCGCGTTGCGGCGTGAACCATGCACCGTAATAAACAAGTTCCGCGTAGCGGAGGGACAGCATTTCGGAATAGTGCGACGTCTCGCGGTCCACCGTTAACGCTTCGAGTTCGCGATGCGCCGTGACGAGCAATGTGCCGCCCGGCGTCTCATACGCGCCCCGCGATTTCATCCCGACCAGGCGATTCTCGACCAGATCGATCCGGCCCACGCCATGCTCTGCGGCGATTTTATTCAGTTCATCGAGCAGCGCGACCGGCGACCGCTTCTTGCCGTTGACCGACACAGGCGTCCCGCCCTCGAATCCGATTTCGACAACCGCCGGTTTGTTCGGCGCTTTTTCCGGAGAGACAATCCACTGCCACATCGCTTCGTCGGGCTCGTTCGCGGGATCTTCGAGCACGCCGCCTTCATGGCTGAGGTGCCAGATATTGCGGTCTCGGGAATAAATGTTCGCCTTGGTCTGCTCGACCGGAATTTTGTGGGCGTTCGCGTAGGCGATGGCGTCCTCCCGGGAATTGATGGTCCACTCGCGCCATGGTGAAATAATTTTGACTTTCGGCGCGATGGCTTTGTAGGCCAGCTCGAAACGCACCTGATCGTTGCCCTTGCCCGTGCAGCCGTGCGCCACGGCATCGGCGCCGGTTTCCAGGGCAATTTCCGCCTGGCGCTTGGCGATCACAGGACGCGCCATCGACGTGCCAAGCAGATATTTATGTTCGTACACCGCTCCGGCGCGCAGCGTCGGCCAGATGTACCCGGTCAAAAATTCTTCGCGCAAATCTTCGATGGTCGCCGAAGAAGCGCCCGTGGCCAGAGCTTTTTTCTTCGCGGCTTTCAGATCTTCCTGCTGGCCGACGTCGCCGACCATGGCGATCACTTCACAGCCGTACGTTTCCTTCAGCCAGGGAATAATGATTGACGTATCAAGTCCGCCCGAATAGGCGAGAACTACTTTCTTTGGCACCGGTTGTCCTTTCAGCTTAGGAGCATTAACAGGATGGCTTTCTGAACGTGGAGGCGATTTTCCGCCTCGTCAAACACGATGGAACGCGGCGATTCCATGACCTCGTCGGTCACTTCGGAGCCGCGATGCGCGGGGAGACAGTGGAGAAACACAGCGTCGGACGCGGCCTGGGACATCAGTTTTGAATTCACCTGATAAGGCGCGAAAATCGCTGCGCGCTCTTCGGCTTCATGCTCCTGGCCCATGCTTGCCCAGACGTCGGTGTAAACGGCTTGCGCACCCGAAACGGCTTCTTCGGGCGAGCGGAACAATTCGATGGTTCCCTGCGTGGCCGTCGCAGCGCACCTTGCGGTTTCAAGAATTTTTGCGTCCGGCTCGTAGCCTTCCGGCGTAGCGATGCGCACATGCGCACCGACGCGCGCTCCTGCAACCATCAGCGAATGGCAGACGTTGTTACCGTCGCCCACATAGGCAAGCGTGACTCCGCGCGCGGAACCGAATTTTTCCTCGATCGTGAAGAAATCGCAGAGAGTCTGGCACGGATGATAAAGGTCCGAGAGCGCGTTGATGACCGGCACCTTCGCATAGGCGGCCAGCGTTTCCAGCGCGTCCTGAGAGAAAACGCGTGCGACGATTCCCTGCACCCAGCGCGACAGGCACCGCCCCACGTCCGGAATCGATTCGCGGTCTCCCAGATGCGTATCCGCATGATCCAGATATACGGCCGTGCCGCCGAGGCTCGAAATTCCCACTTCAAATGTAACGCGCGTGCGCAACGACGGCTTTTCAAAAATCATCGCGAGATTTCGCCCGGCGAGCGCGGTTTTGTAGCGTTCCGGATGCGCCTTGACATCAGCGGCCAGACGAAATAGTTCCTTCACCTGAGCGGCATTCCATTCCGCGCCAGTTAAAAGATTGGGAGATAGGCTTAGCGCCTGGGCCTGCGCATTCATGGTTACCTCGCCGCCGCGAGCGCCAGGGCCGCGGCTGCGTCAGAGGGTACGGCCGTCGATAAGGCGGGCCGCTCGGTTTTCGCAAAAACCGATTCGAGTTTTGAAAGTCCTTCCTTCACCTGTGCCGAAGTCAATATGTACGGCGGCAGCAGGCGCAGGATGTGATCGTGCGTGCAATTAATGAGCAAGCCCTGCTTGAGCGCTTCGGCGACAAACGGCGCGCCTTCGACGCTCAAATCGATGCCGAGAATGAGGCCTTCACCACGGATTTCAGCGATGAAATCGAATTTCGCAGCCAGCTTTTTCAGTCCGGCGCGCAATTCCGCGCTGCGCGCGCGAACGTTGTCGAGCAGACGCTTTTTCTCGACCGTCTCCAGAAAAGTTAATCCCGTCGCGCACGTCAGCGGGCCCCCACCGAACGTGGTTCCGTGCAGGCCCGGTGAAAACGCCGCCGCAAATTTTTCGTTCGCGAGAATCGCGCCCAGCGGCAAACCGCCGGCGAGGGGTTTCGCAACCACAACAATGTCCGGAAGACCCGGCAGGCGCTGATAGGCAAAGGCGCGACCGGTGCGGCCCAGGCCGCATTGAATTTCGTCGGCGATCAGCGCGGCTTCGTGTTCGGTCGCCAGTTCGCGCGCACGATTCCAGAACTCACTCGTGACAGGATAAATTCCGCCCTCGCCCTGAATGGGCTCCATGACGATCGCGCAGACATCGCCGGTAAATTTGGCTTCGAGGTCGGAGACGTCGTTGAAGCGGACAAATTCGACGCCGGGCACGAGCGGCTCGAACGGGTCGCGATATTTCAGCGTGTGCGTAATCGAAAGCGCGCCGAAGGTGCGCCCGTGAAACGAATTTTCCATCGCCAGAAAACGCGTCTTGCGAACGCCGCCCGTCTTTTGTTTTGCTGCGATCCGCGCAAGCTTCAGCGCGCCCTCGACGGCTTCGGCGCCGCTATTGGTGAAAAAGACGCGGTCCATGCCCGACCATTTCGCGAGTTTTGCGGCGAGCGGCCCCTGGAACGGATTGTGAAATAAATTGGAAACATGCACCGCGCGGCCCGCTTCGCGCTTGATGGTTTTGACCAAATCCGGATACGAATATCCCAGCGCGTTCACGGCAATGCCGCCCAGAAAATCGAGATACTTCTTTCCATTTTGATCGAACACGTAGCAGCCGCGCCCGTGCGTAAAGATCATGTCGGAGCGCCTGTAGGTGTTCATCAGGTGCTGCGATGCGTCCTTGAGAACAGACTTCGACGCAACTCCGGCGGAAAAAGCCTTCTTCGAGGACACCGATTTCTTCGATTTCGCAACGCTACGTTTCACTGTGACAATCCTTACCGCGCAACGCCCGAGGCGCTAACGGGGAATTCCGACGTGACGCGCGTTCCCGGAAACCGCGCGCCGTTGGCCGCGGCCAGCAAACCCTTGGGCACCGAACCGCCGACGATGCGCACTTCGGCAACACCCGCCGAGAGAGCGCGCTTGCACGCTTCGAGTTTGAGAATCATTCCGCCGGAAACTTTGTTGAGGCGGATCAAATCTTCCGCATCGCCGGTGGATACGACTTTCAAAACTTTCGAGCCGTCCAAAACGCCGGCCACGTCGGTGAGATAAATCAGCCGGTCGGCATGAATGTATTCGGCGCACGCGGCGGCCATATGGTCCGCATTAATATTATAAAGTTCCCCGTCCGCGCCCAAACCCATGCAAGACGCCACGGGAACCATGCCCGCCTTCCAGAACGCTTCCAGAAATTCCAGATTCGCTCCGGTCAGATAGCCGACAAAGCCAAGGCCCCCGATCACTTCGTCGTGCATCATCGGCTCGGCGAGAAAGCAGCTGGAATCGGAAGCGCAAATGCCCACGGCGGGCTGCCCTGCGGCGGAAATCGCGCCTGCCAGCCGCTTGTTGAGCAAGCCGCCGAGAACCATGATGGCCACGTCGCGAGTCGCGCGGTCCGTAATGCGCAGTCCGTTGACGAAATTGCTTTCAATGCCCATGCGCTTGAGCGTGGCGGTGAAAATCTTTCCGCCGCCGTGCACCACGAGAATTTCGTGGCCCTGGTGAGCGAGCTGCGCCACCTGACGCGCCAGCGTTTCCATCGCCGCCGCGTCATCCAATAACTGTCCCGCAACTTTCACGACCATTCTCATCTGAGTCCCGTGGCCTCCTCGATGCCCAGCATCGCATTCATGTTCTGCACAGCCTGGCCCGCGGCGCCCTTGCCGAGATTATCCAGACAGCTCACCACCGCGAGGCGCCGCCCCGCGGAATCGAGTGCAAACCCGATATCGCAAAAATTCGTGTACGCCACATGCTGCAACTCCGGCAGCTTCCCGGCCGGCCAGATGCGCACCATCGGCCGCCCCGCATAATATTTGCGGTAGAGCGATTCGACTTCTTCCGCCGTGTGCGGCTCGGAAAACCACACGTACAGTGTGGAGAGGATTCCGCGCGCCACCGGCAGCAGGTGCGTCGTGAACACAATGTCTTCACCGCTGATTCCGGTGTGATCGGTAACTTCCGGCGTATGCCGGTGCGAAAACAAACCGTAGGCTCGAAAATTTTCGTCCACTTCGACGAATTGCATCTCGCGCTTGGGTTCCTTGCCCGCGCCCGTCGCTCCGGACTTGCAATCGCAGACAATGCCACGTTCGCGCGCGATCCATCCCGATTCCACAAGCGGCCGCAGGCCGAGAATCACGCTCGTCGGGTAGCAGCCGGGATTGGCCACCAATCTCGCGTCCGTTACCTGATCGGCATACAGTTCCGGCAGACCGTAAACGGCTTCTTCCGCCAATTCCTTCGGCGGCGCCGGCAATTTGTACCAGCGGGCGAACGTTTCCGGATTGTGAAAACGAAACGCCCCGCTCAAATCCACCACGCGCAAGCCCGCCTTCAGAAGTTCCGGAACCATTTCGAGAGACGCTTCGTGAGGCGTCGCGAGAAAAACGGTCCCCGCGCCGCTCGCGGCGATGGCGTCCACCGAGTACGTTTTGCACGGCGCCTCGCCCCAGCCGCTCAGGCGCGGGAAAATCTCGGTGAGGCACTTGATGTGCGCCGAACTTTCGCGCAGATAAAACGTCGGCTTTTGAATGTTCGGGTGCCGAAGCAAGAGTTGGGCCAGCTCAAAACCCGCGTAGCCCGTTGCCCCGACGACGGCGACCTTGTGTGGGCCGCTCACCGGAGCAAATCCTCCATGCGTTTCTGGACGGCCAAGCGCGAGGCCTTCGACGGTGTGATCACCAGCACCGTATCGTCCCCGGCGATGGTGCCGGCCACTTCCTTGAATTTTTCGGCGTCCAGCGCGGCGGCCAGCGGCTGCGCGCCCGAAGGCGGCGTTTTCAGCACCAGCATGTTGAATGCGGGGCGCAGGTCCACCAGATAATCGCGCAACGCGCGGCCCAGCGGCGGCAGCGGCGCGGAAACTTCGTCGCCGTTGGTCAGCGGCTTGTAGCCGGCCGTGGTCTTCACCAGCTTCAGCTCGGACATATCGCGCGAGAGCGTCGCCTGGGTCACGCGAACCTTCACGTGCGAGAGGCGCTTGCGCAGCTCATCCTGGCTCGAGATCGGCTCGCTCGTGATGAGCTTCAGGATCTGCCCCTGCCGAAACCGTTTTTGTGCATTGAGTCCCATATGCATTCAGATTATACAGTCAACTGCATAATTATGCGTACCTTAATCCATTCCTGTCAATCCATATTTTAGATTGTTAATGAAATTCATTCGAAATGTTTTCTTGTTCGTCACATCTTCGCCGCTCATTATTTTTCCTCGTCGATTTGACGCGCGCAGCGGCGCACCGTAACATTCTGCCGCCGGGAGATTCCAGTGCTCCAATCCAAAAATGCCCGCAAAATCCTGCTCGCGATCGCGTTCAGCGCCGTGCTGCCTATCTCCGGCTGCGGCCGCAATCAAACGTCGCCGCTGACCGAAGCCGGAGAAAATTCCCCCGCGCCTTCCCTGGCAAAGCCCGCCGAAT
>Ga0265331_10002340_pt1 | contig 12874 bp, 10 predicted proteins | sample 41923metaG_FD_202088 | JGI IMG/M metagenome (GOLD analysis project Ga0265331, IMG submission 202088) | Rhizosphere microbial communities from Carex aquatilis grown in University of Washington, Seatle, WA, United States - 4-19-23 metaG | ecosystem: Host-associated > Plants > Roots > Rhizosphere...
CTGCGGCCTTCATCGAGGTTTCGCGCAACGCCCGCCTACCCTTCTCCCGCGAAGCGGGGGAGGGTACGGGAGGGGGCAAAGACCTTAACCTTGGGCGACTCGTTCGATCTACTACATCGTGTTACACAGAGGAGGCCAACATGCCACGACAACCAAAAACGCCCAAGCGCATGAAGAGCGATCATCAGAGGATGCCCGCCGCCGAATTGCGGCCCGGGCAAATCTGGGCGACAGACAGCTGGACGCCGGAATTCGCGGAAAAGTGCCGTCGCAAAGCTCTGGAGGTCGCGGCTTCCGATCCCGCCGGCGACGAGCTGATGCGCTTCATCGCCGAAGTCTATGGGTGGCCGCGGGCGTGAGGCGGGATTAACTTGGCCTTGGTTCCGCGGCGACCAAGCCTCTCATAAGAGAGGTCCCGTAGTCCCCGTTCCTCTCCGACGAGTTTCTGCCTCGCGTTCGGCCAGAACAGCCTGCCAGACTTCGTATGTTTCACGCACCATGGAGTCGATTGTATCAAAATCGTATAGTTTCAAGTCAGCCGCGATGTGAAGCTTGGGTCTTCTAACGAGACGCCCTGCTTCGTCGAGCACATCAAACTGGATAATGGCCAGTTCAACTCCTGCGAAGTCGGGGTCAGGCATTCGGATACGTTCGTGCATGACAGAAAAAGCAAACCGCCGCCCTTCGCTCGTGAGCTTCTTGCTCCGTCGGGGGTCGATGAACGGAACAGTGGGTCGTCCACCTAACGAGATAACCGCCTGAACCCAATAGGTTACCTTTTCGGACAGCCCAACCGTCAGAGGGAAGAATTCATGTCGCCGCCCCATAATTGAATGGTCGCTCGCGAAGGCGTAAAGCGCCTCCCCGACGGCTAGATTAGCCAGCTTTTCAACTTCAGTCCGAGACCGCCTCACAATCTCCTCAGCAATCTGAGCCCAAGGCGCTCTGGGAACCATCCCAAGCGGTCCCGCATCTACATTCAAGAGGTCCGGTAAGACCCGCCGCGTCGGCAGATACGAGTAAGGCGGGTAAGCCAACTTCATCTGTCTGAGAGCGTGCCATTTTTGGTCATTCGGCAGAGGTGCTATCCGTGCGAGGTCCAAGTCAGGCAAAGGGCGCATCTTCAACTGGCTCTCCTGTTGTCGGCTCAGCTCCAACACTGATTTTGTGGAACTTGAAGCGCTCTATAATCACAGTATCGCTTATTCTCAGTCCTAGCGCCATCTTTGTGCGTGCTTTGTTCACAACAAAGTCCCAGGGTGCCCCCTTTGCGTGGGATACTTCTACAAGACGCCCTGGAGTAAGATGTCCGTATGACACTATGACCCAACGAATCAGCTTCTCGACAGCAGGGTCGTTGGGGATTTCCAACTCGCTTTGCTGTCCGGTGAGTGGGTCCCGGCGGGTGGCTCGAAACGAAATCAGCGCCTCGCCAGCGGCTTTGAAAGCTTTATAAGCGGCTGGATGAACTGGCCCGTACTGCCACGCTTCGAAGTAACCGGTTACCAAAGGTTGTTTCGTGTCGATCAAATGCCGCGCGTAAACAAAATAGAGCAGTTTCTGTAGCGCCAGGTTGCTTAGGGGCGCGCGATGTTCCTCCGCCATGTCAAGCATGACGTTGCAAATGGCTCGTGCGTCATAGGGCGCGCTCTGCATGATTCTCTATAGCGTAATAGCGAAAGTACCGCTATCGCGGCCCGAAGCAAATTGGAGTTTGTCTACCCTTCTCTTTCTCACCCCCGCTCCAAAAACGCCGCCTTCACCATCTTCGTCCCCGCATGGTCGAAGGCGACCGAGAGCTTGTCCCCGTCGACCTCCTGCACCGTGCCGGGGCCAAACTTCAAATGCATCACGCGCTGGCCCTTCTCGAAAGACGCGCTCGCCGTCGATCTCGACACGACGCGGCCTTCGATGATCGGCGGGGCGGCGCGTTTGCCCTGCGGCTGCGATTTCGCCTCCTTGGCGCGGCGCCAGCCGGGCGTCTCATAGGTCGAGGAATAGCGGTCGAGGCCCGCAAAGCGCGAGACGCCATAGGCGCCATATTGCGAGGCGGAGGCCGATTCGACGACCTCGACATTCGCCGCCGGCAGCTCGTCGATGAAGCGCGAGGGCATCGTCGCCTGCCAGAGCCCGTGAATGCGCCGGTTCGTCGCGAAGAAAATTTTCGCGCGACGTTTTGCTCGCGTGAGGCCGACATAAGCGAGGCGACGTTCTTCCTCAAGTCCCGCGCGGCCGTTCTCGTCGAGCGAGCGCTGATGCGGGAAGAGCCCCTCCTCCCAGCCCGGCAGAAACACCGTCTCGAATTCGAGCCCCTTGGCGCCATGCAGCGTCATGATCGAGACGCGCTCCGTGCCCGCCGCCTCGTCCGCCTCCATGACGAGCGAGACATGCTCGAGGAAGCCGGCGAGGTCCGGAAACTCCTCCATCGCGCGAACGAGCTCCTTCAAATTCTCTAGGCGCCCCGCAGCATCGGGCGTCTTCTCCTCGCGCCACATGTCGGTGTAGCCCGACTCCTCCAGCACGGTCTCGGCGAGCTCGTGATGCGGCTTCGTCTCGATCAGGCCGCGCCAGCGGTCGAAGTCGCCGATCAATCCGCGCAGCGTCGCGCGCGGCTTCGGCTTCAGCTCCTCGCTCTCGGTCAAGACGCGCGCCGCATGCGTCAGCGGCACGCTCTCGCGCCGCGCATATTCATGCAGCAATTGCAGCGTCGCGTCGCCCAAGCCGCGCTTCGGCGTGTTGACGATGCGCTCGAAAGCCAGATCGTCGGCGGGCGACGAGACGCAACGCAGATAGGCGAGCGCGTCGCGAATTTCCGCGCGCTCATAGAAGCGCGGGCCGCCGATGACGCGATAGGGAAGCCCGAGCGTGATGAAGCGCTCCTCGAACTCGCGCATCTGGAAGGAGGCGCGCACGAGGATCGCGATCTCCTCCAGCGCATGGCCGCGCCTTTGCAGCTGCTCGATCTCCTTGCCGACCGCGCGCGCCTCCTCCTCGCTGTCCCAGACGCCGGTCACCGTCGGCTTTTCGCCCTCCGCCCCATCGGTGAAGAGCGTCTTGCCGAGACGGCCCTCATTCTTGGCGATGAGATGAGAGGCGGCCACGAGAATATGCCCGGTGGAGCGGTAGTTCCGCTCGAGCCGCACGATCTTGGCGCCGGGGAAATCCTGCTCGAAGCGAAGAATGTTCTCGACCTCGGCGCCCCGCCAGCCATAGACGCTCTGATCGTCGTCGCCGACGCAGCAGAGGTTGCGGCGCCCCTGCGCAATGAGCCGCAGCCAGAGATATTGCGCGGTATTCGTGTCCTGATACTCGTCGACGAGGATATATTTGAAACGCCGATGAAAGTCGGCGAGCACGTCCGGATGCTCACGAAAGAGCCGCAGGCTTTCGAGCAGCAGATCGCCGAAATCGACGGCGTTCAGGATTTTCAGGCGCTCCTGATAGAGCGCGTAAAGCGCGCCGCCCTTGCCGTTGGCGAAGCTCGCCGCTTCTCCCGCGGGAACCTGCGCGGGCGAAAGGCCGCGGTTCTTCCACGCGTCGATCTGATGGGCGAGCGCGCGCGCCGGCCAGCGCTTGTCGTCTATGTCCTCGGCCTTGAGCGCCTGTTTCAGGAGCCTGATCTGATCGTCCGTGTCGAGGATCGTGAAATTCGGCTTCAGCCCCACGAGCTCGGCGTGCCGGCGCAATATCTTGGCGCTGATCGCGTGAAACGTGCCGAGCCATTGTATCGCCTCGACGCCTTCGCCGACGAGCGCCTCCACGCGCTCGCGCATCTCGCGCGCCGCCTTGTTGGTGAAGGTGACGGCGAGAATCTCATAAGCGCGGGCGCGGCCCGTCGCCAGAATATGCGCGATGCGCGTGGTGAGCACGCGCGTCTTGCCGGTGCCGGCCCCCGCCAGCACCAGCACGGGACCGTCGAGCGTCTCGACGCCGGCGCGCTGCTCGGGATTGAGCGCGGAAAGATAGCGCGCGCCCTGAACCATGGCTTGCGCCTGCTGGGAGAGCGAGGGGGCGGCTGAGGGCAAGGGGAACATCCTGAAGCGCGGAAGGCTGCGCTTCTGTTGGGGGTCGGGCGCGGCTCCCGACGGGGCGCGGCGATTCTTTCCCCGAATATAAAGGAGAACGGATCGCGAATCACGCGGCGCGGCGGGGCCCTTTCCAGGCGCGCGCCTCGCCTTGACTTCCCGCCCCGGCGCAGCCAGTTTCCGCGCGTCCTGAGATGGCGGCCAAACACCAAAAACACTAAGGCTCGATGCGCTCTTACCTCGACTTCGAAAAACCCGTCGCCGATCTCGAAACCAAGGTCGAGGAGCTCAAGCAGCTCGCAAGCCAGGGCGACGCGGTCTCCATCGCCGAGGAGCTGTCCAAGCTCGAGGCCAAGGCCGCCAAGGCGCTGAGCGATCTCTATGCGGCGCTGACGCCTTGGCAGAAGATCCAGGTCGCCCGCCATCCGGAGCGGCCGCATTTCTCGGACTATGTGCGCCAGCTCATCGTGGATTTCACGCCGCTCGCCGGCGACCGCGCCTTCGGCGAGGATGACGCGATCGTCGCCGGCTTCGGGCGATTTCGCGGCGAGCCGGTCTGCGTGATCGGCCAGGAAAAGGGCTCCGACACGCAAAGCCGCCTCAAGCACAATTTCGGCATGGCGCGGCCGGAGGGCTATCGCAAGGCCGCAAGGCTCATGGAGCTCGCCGACCGTTTTGGCCTGCCCGTGATCTCGCTCGTCGACACGGCCGGCGCTTTTCCGGGCGTCGACGCCGAGGAGCGCGGCCAGGCCGAGGCGATCGCCCGTTCGACCGACATCTCGCTTTCTCTCGGCGTGCCCAATCTCGCGGTGATCGTGGGCGAAGGCGGCTCCGGCGGCGCTATCGCCATCGCCGCCTCGAACAAGGTGCTGATGCTCGAGCACGCGGTCTACACGGTCGCCTCGCCCGAAGCCTCCGCCTCGATCCTGTGGCGCGACTCGGGCAAGGCGCAGGAAGCGGCGACGAGCATGAAGATCACCGCGCAGGACTTGCTGAAATTCGGCATCATCGACGCGATCGTTCCGGAACCCTCGGGTGGCGCGCATCGCGACCCCAAGACGACGATCGGCGCCGTGGGCGAGGCGCTGCGCGCGGAGCTTCAGGCGCTCGCCAATCTCTCGCGCGATCAGATCGTGACGCTGCGCGCGGAGAAGTTCATGGCGATCGGCAAGAAAGCCTGAGACGCGAGCAAAGGCGCAGACAGGCTAACGCAACCTGACCGGCAGGATTTCGGCGGAGAGCTGCACCTCGTCGCCGAGCCCATAGCCGTAATAGGCCGGACGCGAGATGAGCCGCAGGAACAGAAACAGCCGGAAGCGCAGCATTTTGAAGAAATTCATATCCTTCGCCGGCAACAGATTCTCATGCGCGACATGCACGACCCATTTGTGCGGGTCCGTGGGCAGATCGATCTCGTGGTGGCGCGCCAGATCGGCGAGATAGCGCTCGACATTGGGCTCCTCCATGAAGCCGAAGCGCAGCTCGACGCCGATCACGCAGCCGCGGCTCCTGTCACGATCGAAAACCGTCACGTGATAGCGGTTCTCATGGATGTAAGGCACCTTGGGATGCACCACCTCGACGAGAACGAGATTGCGCGGAAAGACGCCGTAGCGATCCCATAAGAGACCGACGAGCGCGGGCGCCCGGTCGCTCATGCGCCGCACCGCCGCCGGCGCCATGACGAGCGCGTTGCGCTCGACGAAGCTCCCGCAGGAGCGGTGAAGATCGACGACGTCGCCCATGGTCAATTGGGAGCGCGCCGCATAGGCGGCGAAGGTCGCCTTGCGCCCCCAACGCCAGGTCGCCATCGCCAGGAAGACCGCGAGTCCCACCGTGAGCGGCACGAAGCCTCCCTCGAAGAACTTCATCGAGCTCGCGACGAGAAAGGCGGCGCTGACGAAGGTCAGCGGACCCCAGATGAGCGCGGTCCGAAGCCAGCTCCAGCGCCAATAGCGGCGCGCCACCATGATCATCGCGACCGAGGTGATCAGCATCACGCCCGCGACGGCGAGACCATAGGCCGCGGCGATGGCGGTCGAGGAGCCGAAGGCGATGACGAGCGCGATGCAGCCGGCGTAGAGCCCCCAATTGGTGGCGGGAATATAGATCTGGCCCTCATGCGCGTGATGCGTGTGCTGCACGTCGACTCGCGGCGCGAGGCCGATGCCGATCGCTTGCCAGGTCAAGGAAAAGGCCCCGGAGATCAGAGCCTGCGAGGCGATCACGGTGGCGAGCGTCGCGAGCAGAACCATCGGCAGGAGCAGCGGCGCAGGGACGAGGCTGAAGAAGAGCTTGCCGCCGACGATCGGCGCGCCGCTCAAGAGATGCGCGCCTTGTCCGAGATAGTTGAGGAGAAGCGCCGGAAAAACCACGGTGAACCAGGCGAGGCGGATGGGCCGCGCGCCGAAATGTCCGAGGTCGGCGTACATCGCCTCGCCCCCGGTGATGACCAGCATCAGCGCGCCCAAGATCAGCATGGCTTCGCGCGGGCCGGAACGCGCGAGGAAGCTCAAGCCGTAAGCGGGATTGAAGGCCGCCAGAATCTCGGGCGTGCGCAGAATCTCCGTGAGGCCGAAGCACGCGATCGCGAGGAACCAGATGAAAACCAGCGGCCCAAACAGCCGGCCGACGCCCGAAGCTCCCTTGAACTGAATGGCGAAAAGGCCGGTCAGGATCGCAATGGTGAGAGGCGCGACATAGGGCGCGAAGGCCGGCGTCGCGACCTCCAGCCCCTCCACGGCGGACAAGACGCTGATCGCCGGCGTGATCATGCCGTCGCCAAACAACAAGCCCGCGCCGAGCATCAGCGCCCAGAGCAGCACGCGTGCACCCTGATTCTTGTATCTATGCAGCAGGCCATAGAGCGCGAACACGCCGCCCTCGCCGTCGTTCTGCGCGCGCAGCACGAGCAGCGCATATTTGACCGCGACGACGAGAGTGATCGTCCAGATGGCGAGAGAGATGGCGCCGAGAGCGTTCTCGGGCGACGCCTCGACGGCCGCGGGGCCCTGGAAAATTTGGTCGATCGCATAGAGCGGCGAAGTGCCGATGTCGCCGAAAACCACCCCGAGCGCGCCGATCGTGAGGCTCGTGGCGCCGCCGTGCGGGAGATGCGCGTCGCCCTCCAGCGCCGGCTCCTGCGCAGCGACGCCTCTCCTCGCGGAACGGGTCTCACTCATCGCCGCAGCCCTCGGCAAAGAAGCCATTGTCCCGCGCGGCCGGCGAGGCTGAAGCGGGAGGCGCGGGGAATGTTACGATTCTCCCGCGCCCCGCGGCAACAAGGGCGCGAGGAAACGGCGCGGCTTTGATGTCGCAGGCGGCGGCGCATTTGACGAGCGGGCGTCCCGGCCCCCTCGTCACGCGGGCGTCAGGATCTCGCCCTTGCCATAGACCGCCGTGTCGCCGGCATAGCGTTGCAGCCGCTGCGAGAGGAGGCGCGCGGCGCGGCGGCTGTCCTCGCTGAGCGCCCTCGAGAAAAGCTTGGCGAAGGCCAATTGATGCGCGCCGCAATCGACATAAGTGGGCCCGAAATCGCGACGCTGCGCCAGGACGAGCGAGGCGCGCTTATTGAGGTAGCCCAACCGTCCCGAAGCCTCGCCGATGAGCACGATCGTGCCCGCGATGGCGCGCGAGCCCAGATCCTCGCCCGCGTCGCCTTCGATGACGACGATGCCGCGTCGCAGGCGATCGCCCGCGCGAGCCCCCACCGAGCCCCGCACGATCACGCGGCCGCCGGCCATGCCGGCAAGCTCGCCGGCGAAGGGCGCGGCGAGGAAATCGCCGGCGTCGCAGTCGATCTCGATGCGCCCCGCCGTCATGCCGCTCGCGACATAGGCGCCGGCGTCGCCATTGATCTTGATCGTCCCGCCGCGCGCCTGGCGGCCAAGACCCATGCCGACGTCGCCCTCGATTTGGATGGCGTAGCCGGGCAGCAGCTTTGCGCCGACAAAGTCGAGACGCTCCGAGCCGCCCTCGAAGCGCAGCTCATGCGGATCGCCAGCGCGGACCTTGAAGAAATCGCCGACCTTGGCTGCGACCTTGGTCGTCGCGAGGTCGATCGTCTCGATCTCCTTGGCGCTTTTGCCGAGCAGGCGATCGGGCGTGAGCTTCGAGAGGTCGAGCCTCTGCGAAGGCTTGTTGCGGAGCGTGAGAACCAGCGGCTTCACGACAGAAGGTCCTTCAGATGATAGTGGAACGGCCCAAGCTTGCCGCCGTAATTGCCGGCGCCGATGCGCTTCGCGCCATTCTTGGGCCCCAGGGCGACGATGGCCTTGATGGCTGCGCGCATCGCGTCCGCCACCGCCTCGTTCGAGAGTCCGTCGATGACGATCTCGAGCACGCAGCCGATGTCGGGATCGAGCGCGCTCTTCGTCACGCCGCGCAGCGTGGGGCAATAGGCGTCGTTCGTCGAGGCGCTCATGCCCTTATATTTCGAGCCGACCTTCGATCCCGAGCGCACAATGCCGCCGGGAAAGGGCGTGATCGTGTCCGGGACCTTGGCGATGGCTGCGACGCCGGCCTCGGTCGCGCGCATCGTCTTGTCCCAGTCCTCGCCCATCACGAGCAGATTGCCGCCGCCGACGCATTTCTTGACGACGCCGACCTGGGACTCGACGAGAAACTCGCCGTCCATGACGGGCACGCGCCAGAAGCGCTTGCCGTCGACCGCCTTCGAGATCTGCCAGCGATCGCCGAACTGGCGCATCGAATCGCCGACCTTGATCTTCACGTCGCCGTCCATCGCCGAGAACACGGCGGTTCCCGGGCAGGTGAGCAGACACTGACCGACGCGATTGACGAGCGCCTTCTCCACGCCCTTGGTCGAGAAGCCGAAGGCGAGGATGCGCACGCCGGGACGCCCGTCCGGCGTTTCCTTCGGCGAGAGCTCGCGGTCGATGCCCGCCTCGCAATCGCAAGCGATGACGGAGGTTGCATAGCCCGTCGCTGTCTGCGCGGCGATGAGCGCCCATTTGCGCGTCGGCGCGGTGACGACGAGCCCCGTGCCGGCCATGGGAAAGGCCTCGGCGAAACTATCGTCGATGCGGACGCCGCGGCGGGTCAGTTGCGACATGCGACCTCCGCAAAAGCGTCGGCGTTGGGAAGCGCCGCCTGCGGCACGTCGAAGATCGTGCGCGGCAGGCCGTAGAGATCGTCGTAATAGCGGTCGAGACGCCGCTCGATCGCGCTGTCGAATTTCGGACTGGTGTGAAGCGTCCGGCCGCGCCGATAGCGCTTGACCTCTCCCGCCTCGACGATGAGCTCGCCGTCCTTGAAGACGAGCGCGGCTTTGCGGAACATGCCGGCTATGTCTCGCTGATCCTTGTAAACCGCAATGTCGGCGACGGCGCCGGGCGCAAGCTTGCCGCGGTCGGTGAAGCCGAAGAGCTTGGCGGCGCCCGAGCGGCTCATCTTCGCGATCTCATAGAGCGTGTATTCGCGCTTGATCTCGGGAAGCTTGGTGACTTCCAGCACCTCCGCCGGGAGGCGCGAGAGCCATTGCGCGCGCAGATCCGCGCTCATCAGCAAAGCGAAGAGATCGGGATAGGTCGTGAAGGGGCCGCCGTTCGGATGGTCCGTCGTGAAGAACACCTGATGCGGATCGTCGATGAGCAGGAAGAGCTCCAGCCCCGCCGCCCACTGCACCGCGTTATAGTAGTTCGAGATCTTATAGGCGTAGGGCACGACGCCGCCGCCGTTCGCATCGCCGTCGAGGATCGCGCCCTTCTTGGGGTTCGCGCCGGCGAGGCTGTTGAACTGCTTCAAGACGTCGGAAGACACGGTCACGGTGTCCGAGAACATCACCGCGCCGACGTCGACGCTGACGTTCTTATTGGCGTTCACCTTCTCGGCGAAGGCGGCGCCGGCCGACGAGAAGGCGTTCTTGCCCTCCTTGCCATAGGCGTAGAACTGCACATGTGCGAGATGCAGCGGCAGACCCTGCACGGCGTCTATCGTCGCGAGCGCGGTCTCGATGTTGCCGGCGATGCCGAGATTGTTCATGTGCAGATGCAGCGGATGGTGAATGCCCACCGCCTGCGTCGCCTTCTGCAGCGCTTGGATGATCTGCCGCGAGGTGACGCCATAAAAGGGCACCACGTCGTCGAGACCGAAGACGCGCATGTTCTCCTTGAAGCCCTCGACCCCGCCGGGATTGATGCACTTCAAACCGAGACTCTTGGTCGCGTCCACGGTGCGCGCGACATAGTCGTTGATCGCGGTCTCGCTCTCGCCCGTGCGCAGCTGGTTCAAGAGAAAGTCGTCATTGCCGAGCACCGTCAATGCGCCGGTGTCGAGCAGCGGCGTGTCGGCGAGCTCGAGATGCGTCTGGATCGCGCTGTGCGGCGCCATGGCGGGCTCGACCACGGTGGTGAAGCCCATCTGCGCATAAAGCCGGCCAGTCTCATAGGTCGACCACTTGGCGGTCGAGAGCGGCGTGCCGGCGAGCCTTGCGCGAATGGCGCGATGCATCTCCGGCAGCAGCAACCGGGCCGTGTTCACATTGCCACCGGCGATGTGGGAATGAATGTCGATGGCACCGGCCATGACGAAATGGCCGGTCGCGTCATGTGTGACGTCCGGCTTGCGGCCTTCCGGCGTCTCGACGATCCGGCCGTTCTCGAACCAGACGTCGCCGACGCCGTCGCGCCCCGTCGCGGGGTCGATCACATGGCCGCCGTGAATGCAGGTCAACAAGAGGGGCTCTCCGATATTCTGGCGTCGATCGCGGCGATGGCGGCTGCGACGCTCGGCTTGTCGCTCGGTGCGCGCGCCTTGGTCAGAGCGAAAGCGGCGATGGCGGGCGAAAACTCGATCGAATCATGATCCTCGCCAGGCCGGCCAATCGCGATATGAAGGCCACGTCCGGGCTTCGCGCCCTTGGGCGCGAGCGTCACGAGCTTCGCCCCGTCAGATTCCCACGGCGGGGCCTCCCCGTCATAGGCGGAGATCCACAGCACCGCGTCGGTTTCGCCGCTCTCGACGAGGCGCTTCGCCTCGAACCGCCACGGATCGTGCTCGGGATAGCCGCGGCCGAAGCTCGTGCGCGGCGGAAATCCCGTCATCCACCCGCTGAGCTGCGTGACGCCGGCCGCGCCGGAGCGCGCGCCGATCGGAACCCCCGTGAAGCGCGTCGTTGCATTGAGGTCGGAAAGCAGGCCCTGCAGCGCCTCGACGACGAGCGTGTCGACGCTGGAGGCCGACCAGACCGCGACGCCGAAACGCGCGGCTTTGATCGTCTCGGCTGCGGCGTCGACCTTTTTGGCCAGCGCGGGCGCGAGCGCCACCGGCCTGTCGCCGACGCGGGCGCGCAGGGCGGCGAGGATGAGCGGCAGGGCCTCCGGCGTCGCCGGGATGACCTCGACCTCCGCGCCCGCAATCTTGCCCTCGCCGGCCTTGGGCCCGAGCCAGAGGACCTTGCGCGGCGCGCCATGTTGGAAATGCACGGTGTTTTCGAGAACGAGCCGCTCGAAAAGCACGAAGGACTGCTCTGACAGCCCTGGACCGACGAGCAGCACGACGTCGCCGCGCAGGCGCGCTTCGTTGGGTGTGGTCGTGAACATCGCGAAGCTGCGCATCACGTCGAGATCGGCGAGAATCGCGTCGGAGGCGAGGTGATCGAAGGCGCCGCGCAGCCGCTCGGCGAGAAGGATTGCGGCGCGCGCCCCGGCGACGTCGGCGCCGAGCCCCGCGATCAGCGGAAACTTCGCCGCTCCGAGAAGCTTCGCGGCGTGCTCATAGGCCTCCTCGAGGGCGATCGGCGCCCCGTCGAGCGTTGCTTGGCTCATCGTTTCTCGTCAGGCTCCCCGTCCCTGCTCGCGTCGCCTCGAGCCCCTGAAAAAATGCGGCTTCTCTTCTCGACGGCAAGCGCGCCATGCCTAGCAGCCGGAACCGCCTCTGTCGAGACGGCGCGTCTCGAGGCCCTGCGCGGCGAGCCGCGCGGCCTCGGCGCCGGACAATATGGCTCCGTTGAACCCGTGCTCCCCGCCGAAGGCCGAGGCGAGAAATAGGCCACCCACAGGCGTGTGCGGCGTGCGCGGGAAGCCCGCGAGAATGGTCGCCTCGGGCGGGAGCGGCTCGAAGCCGTAAACGGCGCCCTCGGGCGTCCTGAGATAGCCGGCCATCGAATGCGCGTTGAGGAAGACGCGCTCCTTCACGAGGCCGGCAAAGCCGGGATGGTCGCGCTCGAGACGCTCCTCGATCGCGCCGAGCCAGGCGTCGCGGCGCGCGACCGCCTCCTCGCGCGTAAGGCCTTTCCAATTGGCGAGCCGGTCGAGGCCGAGAACCGAGACGAGATGCGGCGGCTCGTCCCAGAGACCCGAATCGACCGCCGTGAAATTCGCAATCGCATAGGGCGGCAGCGCGTCGCCGGGCTTCGCGCCGAGCGCCTCGACGCCGTCGCCATACTGCGAGAAGCGCGCCATGCTCTCGGGGAGCACGATCTCGCAGTAATCCTTCATGCCGACCGTCTCGGGCCGCGCCGAGAGGCCGAAATTGGCGGAAAAGAGCGAGGTGGAAAGCGGCCTTTCGCCGAAAGCCGCCTCCATCGCTTCCCGTTGCGGCGCGGGCAAGATTTCGGCCGCGACGTGCGGCGCGCAATTGGCCAGCACGATGGGCGCGAGAATCTCCTCCGCGTCATCGCCGCTCTTTCGCGCGACATGGCGGACGCCTCTCACCCCGCCCTGCGAATCCGTCAGGATCGCCGTGGCCTCTCGTCCCAGCCGCACGACGCCGCCCGATTTGGTGATCACCTTGGCGAGCTTGAGGCTCAGCTGCCGCGAGCCGCCTTTGATATAGGCCGTGCCCGAGGCGATGTTGGCGCCTTGCGCCAGCGCATAATAGACCCACCA
>Ga0265331_10002341_pt1 | contig 12871 bp, 9 predicted proteins | sample 41923metaG_FD_202088 | JGI IMG/M metagenome (GOLD analysis project Ga0265331, IMG submission 202088) | Rhizosphere microbial communities from Carex aquatilis grown in University of Washington, Seatle, WA, United States - 4-19-23 metaG | ecosystem: Host-associated > Plants > Roots > Rhizosphere >...
CGGGCAGGCTTCGTCCGGCATATGTTCGACAGCACCGCGGTGGACTATGACCGCATGGAGTCCATCCTCGGCTTCGGATCCGGCTCCTGGTATCGCGGGCAGGCGCTCGAACGTGCCGGGCTGCAACCGGGCATGCGCATCGTCGACGTGGGCGTGGGAACCGGTCTCGTCGCGCGCGAGGCAGCGCGCATTGTCGGCAATCCAGGTTTGGTGGTCGGCGTAGATCCCAGTCCCGGGATGATGGCCCGCGCAAGATTGCCCATGGGAGTGTCGCTGGTTGAAGGAACGGCCGAAGCCATTCCTTTCCCGCCGGCAAGTTTCGATTTCCTCAGCATGGGTTATGCGTTGCGCCACATCGGCGACCTTTCCGTTGCGTTCCGGGAATTCTATCGGGTGATGAAGCCCGGGGCGCGCCTGTGCCTGCTTGAAATCACGCGTCCGCAAAAAGGATTCGGCGGCGCGTTGATGAAGGCGTATATGAAAGGTGTCGTGCCCATGCTGGCGCGCGTAGTGGGCAGTGCAAAAGGCACGGGCCATTTGTGGCGTTATTACTGGGACACCATCGAGGCTTGCGTGCCGCCCGACCAGGTGCTTGCCACCCTCGAGGCGTCCGGCTTCACGAACGTGCGGCGCCATATCGAAAACAAGGCGCTGAGCATCCTGGCCGAATTTCAGGCGACCAAGCCGCGCGATCCCGTCCGGGAAGAGTCGCCGCAACAATAGCGTCCGGCGCTTGATATGGCGCCAACGCGGGTTGGCTCAAGACCCGCTTCGAGATGCCAATGACATTCGATCCGCTAATGCGCCCCGGACATCCCTCTTGGATGAGGCCCGGCCTTGCTATCCGGCGAAAAAAACGGTTTTGACCCTTCGCATTGAACGCGATGCATGATCCTTCTTGCAGCTGGATCGAATGCGTACCGGTGGTGCAACAGGCAGGCGTTGTCCCACACTATCATGTCGCCCTTTTTCCAGGTGTGATGCCAGTGAAGTTCGGGACGCGTTGCATGAGCCCATAGTTCATTCAGCAGGTCTTCCGATTCTTCTACGGACAATCCCATGACGTAGGCTAAGCGCCGGCGGCCAAGATAAAGGGCGTTGTACCCGGTTTCGGGATGCGTCCGAACGATCGGGTGGACCGCTCCGGGCGAAATTCTCACGTCCGTGGTCGGCGGCACGCCTTTGCGCTGCTGTCCAACGCTCGTCTTGCTCAAATCATGCTTGATCTGCAGGCCCTGTATTCTCTGCCGCAGTTTCTCCGGCAACGTGTCGTACGCTGCGTACATGTTCGCGAACCCGGTTTCACCGCCCGTCGGCGGCACCTCCCACGCGTGCAGGACGCTGGTGCTCAGCGGGATGTCGTAAAAAGAATAATCCGAATGCCAATGCGCCTCGCCGTCGCCCAGGACGCCGATAGCCATGCCGGTTTTGTCCCGGACATTCGAGACTATGTTGATTTCCGGCAGCAGTTTGTCCCGGTCGGCGATGCCGGCGGGGCGGTGTTCCGCGGGCAACGCCGCCAGAAGCTTGCCGAACCTGCGGCCGAACTTCATCAATTCCGGATCGGTCAGGTCCTGGCCGCGGAACAGCAGCACAAGATTCTCATGAAACGCCTTATGGATAAGCTCGAACGAATCTTCGTCAAGGAACCGCACGTCGCAATTGCGGATTTCCGCGCCGCTGGCATAGGGCAGCGGCGTTATGTCGATGGAATCCGTGGCGGGCACGGCTTTGTTCCGGGCGCTTGCGTTGACTTCCATGTGATGCGTTCCTTTCCGGGAATGAGGCGGCCCGCTATCTTCTGCGCTGAATAATAGCAGCCAGCTTCACAATCGACATGCAGCGCCGAAATAGTTAGAGCGAAATGACGGCCGATGCGTCCACCCCGGACGGTGCTTAACTTCAAGACACTGCCGGCATTTGGGACCCCTCGCGAAGCGCCGGGCAGCCGCCGGCCTCGTCGAGCAGCACAGGGGACCCCGGCATCACTTCGTTGCAGCTACTCTACGTAGGGTGTTTCCATCTGCACGAATCAACGAGCCATGTCCGGGGCACCGGCCGCCACTCCCGCACTCGGCCTGCGGCTACCGAGTCGTGTCTGCTATCACTCCAGGGGCGACTCACTCGGGCTGCCCCCCGGATGAACTAGTCGAACTTGAGGTTCGCCGCCGTCACCACCTTCTTCCACTTCACGATTTCGCTTTGCATCAGCGCCGTCAGCTCCGCAGGCGTGCCGGTCTTCACGAACAGCCCCTGGCCCGCGAGCCGGTCGCGCACGTCGGGCTGATTCATGCCGCGCACGGTGTCGGCGTTGAGCTTCGCTATCACGTCGTTGGGCGTTCCCGCGGGCGCGACGAGGCCGAACCAGGCGTCAACCACGAAGCCGGGCAATCCCGATTCGGCGATCGTCGGATATTCCGGCAGCGTGGGCAGGCGGTTCGCGGCGGTCACCGCGATGCCGCGCAGCCGTCCCGCCTGCACCTGCGGCAGCACCGCGACCACGTTGGAGAAGATGAGCGAAAGCTGCCCGCCGATCAGATCGGTGATCGCGGGCGCTTCGCCTTTGTAGGGGACGTAGAGCATGTCCACGCCCGCCATCTGCTTGAAGAGTTCGCCCGCCATATGCGGCGGCGTGCCGGTGCCGCCCGCGCCGAAGCTCAGTTGGCCCGGCCTGGCACGCGCAAGCTTGATCATGTCCGCGACCGAGCGGATCGGCAGCGACGGATGCAGCGCGAGCAGCAGGGGTGAAGTCGCGAGCATGCTCACCGGTGCGTAGTCGCGCAGCGGATCGTAAGAGAGCTTGGCCATGAGGCTCGGCAAAATCGAATGCGAGGTCGTTGCGGCGATCAGCAGCGTGTAGCCGTCGGGCGCCGAGCGCGCGACGAATTCGGCGCCGATGGTGGCGCTCGCGCCGGGGCGGTTATCGACGAAGAACGACTGGCCGGTCGCCTCGGAAAGTTTTTGCGCGATGAGCCGCCCGGCGATGTCGGTGGCGCCGCCCGCTGCAAACCCCACCACGATGCGCACGGGTTTGGCCGGATAGCTCTGGGCCGCAACCTGCGCGGAACACGCGAGCAGTACAGCCATCAACAGAAAGTTTCTGCGTTGCATGAGCGTCTCCCCCGGGCGTCAACTGGAATCCGGCGTTCCAACGCCGCCATGCTACTCCGCGGAATCAGGCAGAGCCAGCGCGGTAGCGCGAGGTGGACCCACCGCTTATGTCATCCGGGCCGGCCCGTAAAATGAAACCGCCGACTGGCGCTGACTGGATGATCCGTGTTCGTGGTCTTGAATTGCGGCGACGACTTAACGGCGCCGGCTTCCACCGGCGGTCCGATGCTCGTCGTGCGGTTCGTTCACCGATTCGTTCGCCGCGACGTCGATGGCTTTTCGTGGTCCGGCCGGGGAGATCGGTTCGGTCATCCCTTGGGCGAGTTCGATCACCCGTAGCGGATCGACACCCAGGGTGCCGATCAGATATTCGATGATTTCGCTGCGCGGATTGGCAAGGGTGGGCTCGATCATCAGAACCGCCGCCGCCAGCGCCAATGCGTTTTCGCGCGATGCGAGATCGGGCAGCATGTCGCTTAAGGCATTGAGCGACTCGACCGGCGCGAGCGCCGTAATGCGCGCCTGGTTGCGCAGCATCGCGCTCCACTCGGCGCTGCTCGCGGCGCCCGTATAGAGCGATTCCGCGCCGTCGCGCGGACGGCCGTGCCGCGCGAGCAGGCGCGCGAGATGCAGGCTGCGCCGTTCGAACGCTCCGATCGAAACCATCCCGGCGAGAACGATGCGGCAGACAGCCGTCGCGAAACCGCCTTCGCCGGCTTCCAGCAACGCTTCACGCCGCGCGTGGGCGAGTTCGATTTCGGCGCGCGCCAACGCCGCTTCCTCGTCGGGCGGGTCGGGCGGTAAGAGCGCGCCCAGCATTTTGGGCCCGTACATCCAGCGCGCCCAGTTGCGGACCGATTTGTCGCGTTCATCGCGGGATTTATCCATGCGTTCGACGATCGCGTCGGACGCACGGCGCTCGGCGGCGCGCAGCGGATGGTCCGTATCGATTTCGCGTCGTTCCGTTTGCGCCCAACCGGCCCACTGCTTGATCCACCATGCCACTGGATTGGCGTCGGACAGGAATTGCCGCTGCAATCGCAACGGATGCAGCGCAACGAGGGCATCGGCCATTGCCGGGGTGACCAGCGCGCGCACCCATGGCCTGACGAAAGTCTTATAAGCGGCGCTGTTGATTTCCGACAGCTTTGCCATCGTCGAAAACAATTGCTCCTCCCCGCGTCCTTCCGGATTCAGCGCACGCAGGTCGTTCATGGTGCGATGCTGGAATTGCACCGAGTAGGTGCCGTGTTCGAGGTCTTCCCAGCGATGATCCTCCAGCCCCGCTTTGGGTTCGAGTTTCATTTCATACAGGCCGGGGGGCAGGAGTTCGATGACGTCGATCGAATTGACGAGCTGGTCGTGTTCCTTCTTCGCAATGCCGGCGCCGACAAAAATGCCCAGGTGGCCGATGTCTTCGTGCAGCACGTAGACAATGGTGCGGCCGGCGGCCGTGATCGCGCGTTCGTCGCCCCACGTATCGATGATCCAGTTGAGCGCCTGCGGCGGCGGCGTGATGTTGTCGCCCCATGACGCGAACACCACGACGGGCGCCTTGATGTTGCGCAGATCGAGCCGCGCGCCGTCGATCACGATGTCGCCGCGCGCCAGCCGGTTGCCGACGAAGAGGTTCTCGACGATGCTTTCGATTTCATTTCCGGTCATGCGGAAATAGCCGCCCCACCACCGCTCGAATTCGAGGAAGCGCGCGGACTCCGTATCCACCTTGCTCCACAGGTTGTAGTACTTGCCCCACTTCGCGAAGGCGGGATTCAGTTTCTCGAAGTTCTCCACGAGATAAGCACCGTCGAAGCGGCCTGCGCCCAGATCCGCGCTCAATGAGGCAAGCCAGGAGCCGCCCAGCGCACCGCCGCTGTAACGCATCGGATTGAGTTCTTCGCCGCCCGCCCAGTACGAGAGCGGAGAACCGACCAGCATGATCGGTCCGGTGACGTCGGGGTTGAGCGCGGCGAGTCCCGCAATCGCCCAGCCGGCCTGGCAGTTGCCGATGATCACCGGCCTGGCCGCGCACTGCGGGTGCCGGCTTTTGACTGCCTCGATGAATTGAACTTCGGCTTGCATGACGTCGGCGAGGGTCTGGCTGTCCTCGGGTTCGGGCCGGAAGGTGATGAAATACACGGGATGCCCCGCCTGCATTGCGACGCCCACCTCGCTGTCAGGTTTGAAGCCGCCGATGCCCGGTCCGTGCCCGGCACGCGGATCGACGACCACCACGGGCCGCGCATTCGGATTGACGGGCAGGTCTGCGCTCGCGAGGAGACGCAGCAGGGCGTAATTGCAGGGACGCGCCAGATCGCGCCCATCGAGCACGAGCTCGTGCGCGAACTTCAGCAGCGGCGGCGTGCCTTGCTCGCTATGCTCCCGATAGTCGTTGCCGCGCTGGCGCAGGGTATCGAGCACCAATGCCGCGCGCTGGCCGGCGTCGGTCGCATAGGCCATCCAGTCCGCCACGGTGATGGCGCACTGCGGTGCTGAATCGGGAGCTGCCTCGGGCGATGTGTCCGGCGTCTTGGTGGGCATGAGTCCTCGATCGTGATGATTGCGTACGGAACGTAGATATATCGGCTTGCGCGCGGATAGCTATAGCTTTAATTGCCGGCGGACCTGCGTTCCGGCCAATTAAAGCCGTAATAGAGATACGAATTCCACCAAAGCGTCAGGGATCCATATGCGACTTCGGGAATTGCTCGCGCAACCGCAACATCTGCCGACCGTACCGGCGCTGGTCCAGAGCCTGATCGACAGTTTCTCCCGGGAGGACGTCGCGCTGGGCGAGATTTCTCGCCTGATTTCAACCGATCCGGGGCTGTCCGCCAAGCTGCTGCGGCTTGCCAATTCGGCTTACTTTCGGGCGGCGGGCGGCATCGGCAATGTCAACGATGCGCTGAAAATGCTCGGCGTCAAAATGGCGCGCAACCTGGTGATCGGCAGCGGACTCGCCGCAGCTTTCAAAGTGGCGCCCGGCATGGACGTTCAGCAGTTCTGGCGTTACGGCCTGATCACCGCCTGTGTCGCACGCTGGCTGGCGGGGCAGGCGAGGCAGGACAGCGAACTCGGCTTCATGGTGGGCCTTCTGCATGGAATCGGCCAATTCACCATGCGCGCCGCCATGCCGGAGGAAATGATCCGCATCGACGCAGGCGTACATCCGATTGACGCGCGGCGCGCGCTGGTGGAACGCGAAACCCTGGGCTTCGATCATGCCGAAGTCGGTGCGGAACTGGCCCGCCTGTGGCGCTTTCCGGAGGCCATAGCAGAAGGAATTGCCAGCGTGCCCCGGCCGCTTGAGTTGCGGCCGGTGTCGCCGGTCGCCGCCGTCGTTCATCTGGCCGCGTGGCGCGCGCGCGCGGAGGTTTTCGGCGACGCGCAGGAAAAGTTGGCGGCCGGCTACCCTGATACGGTCGCGACGTCGCTGCAGATAACAAAAGGCTGGATGCCTGCGCTGATACGCAACGGGGAGTCGGGAACCGGACCGACGCGCGCGATGCCCGAGGTCGCCGAGCTTACAGCGGGACTTGACGAGATGCTGAACTGCAGCTGATACGAAGCATTGTCTTGTTTTGCGCGCGGTTTGAATCCGGGGCGGGCAAGGATTGCTTTGAGTTACGCCAGTTAAATTATGTTTTGGTGCGGACCGGATGATCCGCCTTTGTCGTCGTACACGGCGAGGCGATCGACCTTCCACAACACAGGAAACCAGTAAATCCACAACGCAGCGACCAATAAAGTACCGGTGCCGCCGATGGTGACGGCCGCCACGGCGCCCAGCCATGCGGCGACCACCCCCGACTGGAACTGGCCGAGCTGGTTCGACGTGCCGGTGAAAACCGAATTCACCGCGCCGACGCGGCCGCGCATGCCTTCCGGCGTCTGCAATTGTACGAGCGACTGGCGGATGACCATGCTCACCATGTCGGCGCCGCCGAGCACCGCCAGCGCCGCGAACGAGAGCGCAACCGAACGCGAGAGCCCGAACACGATCGTTGCGATGCCGAACACCGCGATCGACGCGAACAGCTTGCGTCCCACGCGGCGCTCGAGCCGGAAGCGAATCAAAAGCAGCGACACGAGCACTGCGCCGGCGGCGGGCGCGGCACGCAAAAGGCCCAGGCCGCCGGGGCCGATGCCGAGGATGTCGCGCGCGTAAATCGGCAGCATCGCGGTCGCGCCGCCCAGCAGCACGGCGAACAAATCGAGCGACATCGCGCCGAGTATCACCGGTCGCTTGCGAATGAACGAGATGCCGCCGAACAGCGACTCCATCGTCATCGGCTCGCGCGTCGGCACGGAGCCCTGCGTGAGGCGCATGCGCGAGAGCAGAACGCCGGCGGCGATAAAGCACAGCGCGCCCGCGCCGTAGGCGGCAACGGCGCCGAGCAGGTAAATCAATCCGCCGAGGGCGGGGCCGGCGATGGTCGCCGCTTTCTTCGCGCCCACCGTCCACGCGATGCATTGCGGCAGTTCGGCGCGCGTCACCAGGGTCGGCATCAGCGCGCGCAACGCCGGCTGCTGGAACGCATGCGAAATGCCGAACGCAAACGTGCACGCATAAATCATCCAGATCGACACCGCGTCCATGAAGCTCGCCGTTGCGAGCAACCCGAGGCCGGCGAACTTGACGAACTGGCAGACGATCGTGATATGCCGGCGATCGAAGTTGTCGGCGACGTGGCCCGCCGGCAGGGCCAGCAGAAAGAGCGGCAGGAATTGCGCGAGACCGATGAGGCCGAGGCTCAACGCGCTGCCCGTGAGATCGTAGATCTGCCAGCCGACCGCGACGGAAAAAATCTCCTGGCCGAGCGAAAGCAGGGTTTCGGCTATCCAGTAGCGGGTGAACGCGGCATTGCCGGGCGGCGCAATGCGCATCGGCGGTGGACCTTTTTTATTTTGCTGGCGGATCGAGCGCGTGGATCGCGCGCTCACGGATGCGGTGAATGATAGCAGGCGGCGCCGCGTTCCACACGCGGGCCGCGCGGGGCCCGTGCTATTTAAGCGGCTTGTCGAGCTTGATGAAATAAATGCGGTTGATGTCGACCGTGTCGTTCGCACCCGGCAGGCGCTTGGACGCGATGCCGCCCTTGCCGTCCGGCACGATGCCGAAGTCGTCGTCGTTCGACACGGCGATGATGGTGTCGCTGATCACCGCGAGCCCCTCGGACTTGTCGTGCGGATAGCCGCCGGGCAGCGCCAGCAAATCCACCACGAGCTCCTTGGTGACGGGAACGATGCCCGCGTCCTGCAATTCCGCGGCGCTCAACTGCTCGAGGGTTTTGCCGTTGATTCGTTTGCCGTTGGGGCCGTCGGCAGGCTCGCTTACGTCGGTCGCCTGCGCGATATCGATTTTGTAGATGCGTTTCAGTTTCGACGGCGACTTGGGATCGCCCTGGAACAACTGGTCGCGTTCGGAGACGATGAAAGTGTGATCGGTGACCGCGGCAATTTCGCTCACCACCGTGCTGGTTGCATCCAGCATGTACGCATACTGCTTCGATGCGCCGGTCTGCGGATCGAACGTCACGAGGCGGTTCAGCCGCGAAGTCTTGCGGACGGCCGTGTCCGGGTTGTCCACCGGATTTTGCATGAGGCCGACGAGCGTTTTGCCGTCGGGCGTGATGGTCAGCGCTTCCATGCCGCGATTGGGCCGGCGCAGCGCCAGCACTTTGGGCAGCGACTTCGCGCCCGGGAACGGCCCGATGCGTTCGGTGATATTGCCGCGCGGATTCAGATGCACGAGCCACGGGCCGTATTCGTCGGAAATCCAGAAACTGCCGTCTTTCATCGCCACCAGTCCTTCGCTGTCGAGCCCGTCAGGATCGGTGCCGAGTTCGCGGCCCCGCATGTCGACTGCGATTTCGCCGGTATTGCCATTGTGCGGATTGGGCAGGCCGGTGATTTTTTTGCCCTTGGCGTTCCTGATCGCGATGACTTTTACCAGCTTGAGCTTGTCGCCTTGCAGCTGGAAGCGGCCGATCTGCGGCGTGAAGCGCGGCAGCGGAAACACTTTTTTGTCCGCGTCGTTGCTGTCCGTATTCGGACCGCGATCCGTGAGCAGGTAGAAATAGCCGGGCGCGCGCGGATCGGGCGCGAGAGCGGAGCCGTAGCCGCCGCCGTATACTTTGACGCCGTTGAACTCGCCGAGCACGCGCGGCGTTGCGGCGGTCGCGATGTCGGGGTACTTGATTTCGGCCGCTGCGGCGCAGCCGGCGTCGATGCATGCGGCCAGCAACAAAATGCGGGCCAGCGCGCGTGCCGGGGTCTTGGACGGGCTAGATCGCATTACTTTTCTCCATGGAGAGTCGCCACAACTGTCATTAGCGACGATATCGCGAGAATCATTGCAATTGCGTTACAGCAATGGCGCGAGATACCCCGGCGGCTTCGGCAAGCGCCATTCTACTTGATGCTCCGCCGCCCCCGGCCGCGGAGAAAATAATTACGGCGCAAGCTCGAACGGCGCTACAAAGAGTTCTATAAGCGCGTCGATTATCTTCCGCGGCCGCGCGTGGGCACGCGGGAGAAATGATTCAGCCTGCCGCCCGCGCGTGCTGCACCGGCGGCCTGCTCCATTTGCGCGCATGCGCCGGCGAACCGCGCTGCCCCCACGACAATCCCGTCGCAAACGCAGTCGCGTTCACGATACCGAACAAACACAGGCTCGCCGCCATGAACCAGTAAAGCCCGGTGATCGAGCCGTGATGCACGCTCACCCAGGACCATCCGCCGACGGTCGCGACCAGCATGCGCGTGACGCCGGCGATCACCGGCCACAACACTTTGCCCGCGCCCTGGCTGGCGAAATACAGCGCCATGCCGAAACCGAAGAACCCGTAGAACGGCGCCGCGCGATGCAGATAGCTCACGCCCGCAGCGATGACGTCCGCGTCGCGGCTGAAGAGTTTCATCCACAGTTCCGGCGCGAGCGCGGCGGCGAGTCCGATCAAGCCGGTCGCCCCAGCCGACATTGCGGCCGCAGTCCACGCGATGCGTCGTGCGCGCGCGAGCTTGCCCGCGCCCACGTTGGTGCCGACCATGGTGACCGAGGCGGTGCCGAGCGCGAACAGGAGCGGAATCAAGAGATAGTCGAGCCGTGACGCCATGCCGTAGCCCGCGATCGCAGCGACGCCGAAAGTGCCGACGAGCCCGGTGCACAAGACGACCGTCGCGTTCGCGAGCAGGGTGCCGACCGCCGACAGGATGCCCACGCCGAGTATCTCTTTCAGCAAGCGCCATTCGATGCGCACGACCTTGAGGCGCACGGGGGTTGCGCGCGAGCGCAGATAAGCGATGAACGCAATCGTCGCGCCGACGTAATAAAAAATCATCGCGTAGCCCGCGCCCGCGATGCCGAAGCGCGGGATCGGTCCCCAGCCGAGGATAAGCGGCGGCGACAAAGCGAGCGTCAGCACCGCGCCCGCAGCCGTCAGCGCTGCCGGGACTTTTACGTTGCCGGCGCCGCGCAATGCGGAGGCGAGCAGATTCGAGATCCAGATCGGTATCGCGACGCCGAACACGAGGTTGGAATAAACGAGCGCGCTGGCGAGCGCTTCGCCGCCGCCGCCGAGCGCCTTGAAAAGCACCGGTCCGCCGGCGAGCGCGCCGAAGGTAAACAGCGCGCCGAACGCGACCGCAATGACTATGGAGTGCCAGACGAGGGCGTCAGCGTCGCGCTTGCGGCCCGCGCCGAGTGCGCGCGCGATGGCGGAAGACACGCCGCCGCCGATGCCGCCGTTGGACATCATCGTCATCAGCATCAAGAGCGGAAAGACGAGCGCCACGCCGGTGATCGCGGCGGTGCCCAGAAAGCCGACGAAGTAAGTTTCGGCGACGCCGACCAGCGTCTGCACCGCGAGCACGACGAGTATGGGCCACGCGAGGCGCACAAGGCGCGGGGCGATGGGGCCGTGGAGCAGGGTTTCGTTCATGGCGGTATCCCGTGGTAGTCACTTGCACTTTGCAAGTTACGGAGCACTGTAGCATAATAGACTTGCAAATTGCAAGTGACTGGCTGGAACGGAGCGTAACCCATGAATGCAAAAGCGAAAAAACCCAACGGCCCGCGGCGCTCGGCATGCCCGGTGGCCGGCACGCTCGACATCGTCGGCGACAAGTGGTCGCTGCTGATCGTGCGCGACATGCGCCACGGCAAACGTACCTATGGCGAACTCGCCGCGTCGCCCGAAGGCATTCCGACCAATATCCTCGCCGATCGCCTGCGCCGGCTGGAGGAGTCCGGCATCGTCGCGCGCGACGCTTATCAGGAGCACCCGCCGCGCTACGCGTATACGCTGACGGAAAAGGGCCGCGACCTGGGCGAGATCATGGTTGCGCTGGTGCACTGGGGCAAGAAGCACATCCCGGGGTCGCGCACGCTCACCGAAATCGCCGCCGGGGGAAAATCGAAAAAATGATACAGTCGATGCCTGCGTGAATCGCGAAGCATCGAGGAGAATCAAATGAAGGAAGTCATCGGCGTCATCAGCCCCGAAGGCCTGCCGCTGGGCGCGACCAGAAACATCGCTCCGCATCTGGGCACGCTCGACGGCAAGACCATCGGCGAGGTGTACAACAACCACTTCAAGGGCGAGTTGATGTTCGAGACCTATCGCCGCCTGTTCAAGGAAAAGTACAAGGGCATCAAAATAATCCCGTTCACCGAATTTCCGATCGTCTACGTCGGCGGCGACGCGGAGTCGCAGAAAAAAATCGCGAAGGAAATCGCCGCGCTCGCCAAAGAGAAAGGCGTCGATGCGATCATCACCGGCAACGGGGGTTGAGGGACCTGCACTCCGTCCTCGGTGAGGCCGGCGGTAGAAGCGGAAAAAGCGGGGATCCCCAGCGTGGTGATCACCACGACGGGATTCACGACCATCGCGCGCGCGGTGGCGAAGGCCGAAGGCATGGCCGACCTCAGGATCGGCGAGTATCCGGGCGCGGTGGGCGTGCATCCCGAAGAGCTCGTCGTCAAAAATGTCGAGAACGTATTGTTCGATCGCATCGTCGATCATCTGACGAAGCCGCGCGACGGCGGCAGCGGCACCGCGCCGGCCGTTTCGCGCAGCGCCAGCGAAATCATCTATGCAGGCTCGTTTGACGACGTCAACGAGTATTTCCGGAACCAGGGCTGGACGGACGAGTTGCCGATCATCCCGCCGACGCTCGAGCGCGTAGAAGCATTCCTGAAACACACCGACCGCGCGCCGGATGAAAAAATCGCCGTGCTGCCGCAGGCCAATCGCGCCGCGACGCCGTGGAACATCGCGGCGAACGCCGTGATGGCGGGATGCAGCCCGGAGTGCATGCCATTGCTGATCGCACTGGTCGAGGCGATTGCGGACAACACGTACAACCTCGCCAACATCGGCACGACGTGGGGCGTGTTTCCTTATCTGCTCGTCAACGGGCCCGCCGTTAAAAAGATGGGGATCGAGAGCGGCGCGCACCTGATTTCGATGGGCGAGAATCCATCGATCGGGCGCGCGCTCGGGCTGATCGTCAAAAATATCGCCGGTTACGGGCCGGGCCGCAATTACATGGGTACGTTCGGTTATCCGCAGAGTTTTACGCTCGCCGAGAACGACGCGGAAAATCCGTGGGAGCCGTTCCACGTCGAGCATGGTTTCAAAAAAGAAGACAGCACGGTGACCGCCTGCGCGAGCGTGACGTGGGGCTGGGCGCCGGCGATTTACGGCACGCCCGACAAGACGGCGGCCGAGACGGCGCTGGAATTCATGGCTCTCGA
>Ga0265331_10002342_pt1 | contig 12869 bp, 7 predicted proteins | sample 41923metaG_FD_202088 | JGI IMG/M metagenome (GOLD analysis project Ga0265331, IMG submission 202088) | Rhizosphere microbial communities from Carex aquatilis grown in University of Washington, Seatle, WA, United States - 4-19-23 metaG | ecosystem: Host-associated > Plants > Roots > Rhizosphere >...
ACATAGGGCGGAAAACCTCCCGCCGGGTTCTCGTGACCGCCATCATCACTGGCCACTGCCCAGCCGCGGGCGAGCTCGACTCCGAAAAATCCAACCGGGTTGGCCAAGGATCCGTCGAGGCCGCCACCGCCCACCAACTCGAAGTTGCCACTCCAGGCATCCGGAAGATTGACCTCAAACCCGATGCCATAAGTGAAATGGTCGGGATCCTGCGCGCTCACCCGCTTGTCGATGACGCCCACGACATTGCAATAAGCCGGCAAGCCACCGGCCGCCGCATTGTGAGTCGCGCTGATGATCTGCACGTGAGCCAGCGTGAAATGGCTCAGACTGGCGCAGTCGACCGCCGGACCAACCGGCTCGACTGCCTGCGCAATGCCGACCGTCCACAGTAACCCCAGGAGCGCTAAAGCCTGAAGCAGCGGCTTTCCCAACATCCGTGTTTTCATAGAACCCTTCCTTGGTTTGACCGTCACTTGCCGCCGGATCCGGGGATAAAGCGGACCGTTGCATACCATTCACGCGGCGCGTCGTAGGTTCCCGAGATCTGGGCGATGCCCCCCTGGTTCTGCCCGACCACGATATACCGTGCGTCCGTGATGTTCGTGCCTCCCAGCACGATCTCCCAATGATCGCCTCCAGTCTTGAAGGTCGCGGAAGCATTCACGATATTGACCCCACCACGCATCAGCAGTTGAGTATTGCCGAAGTCAGTGGCCATCTGACTCGTGTAGGTCCAATCCGCGTTGAACTGCAGCGCCCGATCGCCCGGAAGCGGGATGAGATATTGCGGGCCAACGGAAACTTTCCACCGCGGCGTCAGAGGCAGAAAGCACGTGCGATTCGGATCGCTGGTGCGCTCCGGACAGGACCCGATAGAGACGGGCAGGCCGTTATCCTCCACATTGTTCAGGCGCGTGTAATACGCATGCATGAAACCGATCCCGGTCGTGAAGGACAGCCCGCCGCCGAGCAGCATGTCGGTTTCGAGCTCGGCGCCGTTGATGCGTGCATCTCCCGCGTTGACCAGCGTGGGCGAGATACCCTGCTGAGAGTTGAGCTGGATGTTGCTATACCCGGTGTTGAACACCGCCAGATTCGCCCGCAGCCTGCGGTCGAGCCATTGAGACTTGATCCCCACTTCCTCGGTCGTGGCGTACTCCGGTGAGAAATGCAGGGAAGGGTTGTACGTCGGGTTCGGGGAGGACAGTCGCGTGGTCCAGTTACCCGATTTGTAGCCCTTGGAGTACGTGATGTACGCCATCACATCGCCGGTGATGTGATAGTCCAGCCCGGCCATCGGCGAGGTATTCCTGAAATCCAGCCGGTTGACCCCGGGCGGATAGAATCTGTAAGGCTGGGTGGCGCTCGGGAAGCCCAGGATGGTCTGGCAATTTATTCCAGCAGCGTTCGGCGCGCCGTTGGGGAGCGCAGCTGGCACCGACGCCGGCGGAAAACACTCGGCGCCTTTGTAGGTGAGCCCGTTGTCATCATGTTGGAAGCCCTCGAACAGCTTGTGCTCCCGGGTATAGCGCAAGCCGCCTGTCAGGACCAGTTTATCCGTGACATTGAAGTTGACGTGCACGTAAAGGGCCTTGGCGTCCGTTTGCAGATCATTGGGCCCATCGATCATCAAGAGGCCTGCGGGAAAGGTCACGAAATCGTGCAGATGACCGGCCTCGCGGAAATAATAGGCGCCCGCGACGAAATTCAAGCGATCATCGAACGCCTTGCCATTGACGTTCAGCTCCTCCGAGAACTCGTGCTGCACCATATCGAAGGAGGGCTCGAGCATCGCATCCGGCGAGCCGTCCTGATCCAGCCCCGTATCCCAGTGCAGCTGCCGGTAGGCGCTGATCGACTTGACCGTATAGTGATCGTTCAAAGTCCATTCGAGCGTCGCCGCCACGCCCCAGTTGCTCAACTGCGAGAAGTTGTTACCCGTGGCATACGTCGTATCGATGTTCGGCGGCACAAACCGATTGTCGAAGGGCAGATAGTTGTTATACGGGTTGCCGTCGTCGTTGACACCGCCGAGCCCCGGGATCGGTCCATACGGTGAGGGGGTCGGCGACAGCCCGCCCCGCGGTCCGCAAGGGGCCCCGAATATATTGGGACCTGCGAAGCCCCGCAGACACGCATTATAGAGACCTCCCAAGGCTGTCGCCGACACGACCGAGTTGACTGACAAGAGGGTGTTCGCGGTGGATTCCTCGGCGACATGGGTGTAGTCACCGGTCACCGTGACCTTGAGTGACTCGATGGGTCTCGCCACCAGCTTGCCGCGCAGATTCCACTGATCCTGACCTCCTTGTGCGCCGAAGTTCTTGTAACCCGCCGCGGGAAAGGCCGTGGTCGGGTCGGTTGTATAGGGACAACGTGCGCCCACGGGCCCGCAGTCCGGAATGTAGGCGAGGGGATTTCCGAGGGTTTCATCTGCGACGTTTGTCGCAGTGAAGGGGATCCGCTTCTGGAAGCCTTCGCGCTTGAGCGTATCGAACGAAAGAGTTGTCAGAACCGTATCGGTAATCGGCAGATCCATGGTGGCCTTGACGTCCATCCGGTTGTAAGACCCGGTGGTGGCGTCGCCCCGGAACATGAACTCCTTGCCGGGCTCCCTCGTCACGATCGAGATCGCACCGCCAATGGTGTTGCGGCCGAATAGCGTGCCCTGCGGCCCTTTGAGAATTTCGATCCGATCGACATCGAGCATCGTCGTATTCGCACCGACACTGCGCGCGAGATAGACACCGTCTACATAGACCCCTACACCGGGATCCTGATTGAAAGCGAAATCGTTTTGTCCGATGCCGCGGATATAAGCGGCCAGCACCGTATCCGACCCTGAAAACGGCGTGCTGGCATCGAGAGTCACGTTCGGCGCGAGGTTACTGAGCTGCGCGATTTCGGTGATCCCGCGAGTTTCCAATGTTTGTGCGGTTACCGCAGTGATCGCAATCGGCACATCCTGGATGTTTTCGCTGCGCTTCTGTGCCGTCACCACGATTTCCTCGAGGCCCGCGGGCTCCTGCGGGGCGGCTGCAACCTTGGGCGCTTCCTGTGCCCTGGCGCCGTGGCCAACCCCAAACAGGGCGGCGGCAGCAATGACTCTTGCCCATACGTGCCAGTATTGCTTTGCCTGCATCACGTACGAATACCCCCCCGGATTTCTTAGTGAGATCGTTTGCTTTGGAGCGACAGGCGCTTGCGGTCGCTTGCCTACACGCGCAAGCGGCCTGTCGGCTCACTGCAAATGCTAGTTCCGGAGTCGAGGCTTCGTTTGTTGCTTAGCGCAGTGCGCATTGACGTGCGGCGCAGTACCTACGTCTTTTTGATGCAACAGCGGCGGCCCCTGTAGGCTTTAGGCGCAACCCGCGACGTGGGGCATCGTGCGGTACTCGGTCGGAGTCACTCCGTAACGTTCCCGGAAGGCGCGACAGAACTGAGAGGTACTGTTGAATCCCAGCTCGCAAGCGATTTCCGTAACACTCTTGGAATCGCGCAAACGATCGCGCAATACCCGAGCGCATTCCTCCAGCCGGCGGCGCTGTACGTAACGCCGCACACTCTCACCCTGTTGCTTGAAGAGAAGATGCAGATACCGTGTCGATACGTGCCCCATCTGTGCTATGGCCGCGGGCGTGAGCTCAGGATCGCGCAGATTCGTCTCGATATGCTCCAACAATCGGATCCGCACGACAGCCGCATGAGGGGAGCCCTCGACTTTCGCTCCCCGTGTCGAAGCATAAGCCGCTGCGATGAGACTCATCAGCCCCTCATTGATGTGGCGGGCGGCGGGCTGGCTCGTGACCTGCGCGGATTTCCTCCACAGATCGCGCATGAACCGGGCCGCCAGCCAGGTGGCGGGACTCGAGGACGGCAGGGGGATCAGAGTCAAGGCTTCCGGACAGGTAACATACTCCCGCATGAGCGCTCGCGGGATGCGTGCTACCAGAATGGATGTAGGATGGGAGAACGCCACGCTGTAGGGGCGGGTGCTGTCGAAAAGCGTCAGGCATCCGGGTGCCAGAGTCGTCTCCCGGCCCGTTTGCCGATTGAAACTCTGTCCGGACAACTGCAGATGCAACATGAAGTACGCATCCTGACAGCGGCTCACCTGTGCGCGCGAATGAGTAACGATGGCCGGGCTCGAATCAGCCACGGCAAGCCGTATGTCCGCCAGCTCCAGATGCCGCATCCGTCCGCTAAAATCCTCGCTCGGAGCATTGACTGTGAGAGGAGTGAAAGTGTTGCAGACCACCTCATTCCAGAATTCGATCCGCCTGCCACCGGCTATGCCATCCGTGCTGAAAGTTCTAACGGGCCCGGCGGTGTCACAACGTTCGGGAACGTTCACAGGATCCCCCTCGACTCTCCTGAAGATGGGTCGATATCCCAGATGAGATAGTAAAGGGGGGCTACTATTTGCGCAATAAAAGTGCGCGCCCCGGGCGATCCGTCGGGTTACAGCCGATCAACCGTAGACGAGCTTATCGAGCAAGCTGCGCAGACGCCGGCGCTCGGCCGGGGAAAGCTTGGCGCCAATCATGCTCTCGTGGGGCGGTATGCGCTTGCGTAGAGTCTTGAGCATCGTCTCACCGTCGGGAGTCAAGCGGAGGGTATAGCTGCGCTTGTCGCTGGGCGAATGATCCCGGCGCACGAGTCCCCGCTCGACAGCGCGCGAGACCTGCTGCCCCACGGTCGCCGGCTCGAGGCCGATGAGGCGGGCGAGCTCGGCCTGATTCGTACCGGGCGCGCGGGCAACGAGCGCCAGCACGCCGATGAGATTGGGGGTGATGTCACCCTTGCCCACATGCCCGGGGAAAGTGGCTATCACAGCCATGTAGGCCACATGCAAATACAACCCCAGCACCGGCTCTCCGCCCGGACTGAGCTGCGCCTCGATCATGGAAGTGGGTGAGGGGGTTCCGCGCCTGCGGACGCCGCCCACCTTTTCGTCCGATTTTGCTCGACGCCTCAGCACACCTGGCCTGTCAATTCCCGCAAGGCAGATGAGATATGTTAGCAATCGCCTCGCACGCCAGGCGACCACTCGTCGGGACGACCGCACCGCAACCACTCGACCCGCCCGCGGGCGGTGTACAGGTGTACCCGGCATCCACACCAACGCCGTGGCCGATCGTTTCCAGAATCCCGTCATGCCCTTCGTCCGCAGCAACGCGCCCTCGCGCGACGGCTCCCCGTGCCCATCCAGCGAGAGGCTCTATTTTCGCGCCGGATGCCGTTAGTCCTTCGCGGTCTGTCAGATGTTGGGGGGACGCTCCCGCACCGAAAAGTGCAAGGAGTCGCCGGGGTATCATGCGTCGCGGATGGCGGCGCATCAGGGCCGGAAGTGCGATCACGGTGATACTACGATTCTTGCATTCCATCAGAAAGCACATGCCTCCTATTAGAAAGCAATTACTTTCCATAAGAAGCGTGGCCGCCGCGCGAGCTTTGGGCACAGGCCCCACCGGACAGTACGCTATGTGCAGTTGATTACTCAGACTATTGAGCCTAAACTCACCCTGCATGGTACCGCTACCACATCGTGAGCGGGCTGGCGCGTGGCGCCTTTCTTCAAATGCAACGCAGGGGGACTACGGCGTTGATGCCAATGAGATCACACGTGGGCGTGCTGTTGTCACTGATCGTGGGGCTGGCAAGCTCGCAAGCCCTGGGGCAGGTACAAACTCTGGTCCCTCCTGTCGTGGCCGGCGCCAAGCCTGTTACCGTGGAGCATATCCACATCCACGGCGCCTCCCTGGAGGGCAACCTCGAAGGCGATGCGGTCGATCGGGACGTGCTCGTGTTTCTGCCCCCGGGCTACTCCAAGGGCTCCCAACGTTATCCCGTTGTGTATGCCTTGCACGGGTACTCGATCGGCGCCGAACAGTGGACGCACGAGATCCACGTCCCGCAGACGATCGAAGGCGCTTTCGCGCAAGGCGCGCGGGAGATGATCGTCGTGTTGCCCGATTCGAAGACCGCGCACAATGGATCAATGTACTCGAGCTCGGTGACCACCGGCGATTTCGAGCGCTTCATCACGCAGGACGTGGTGAGTTATATCGACTCCCACTACCGCACCATTGCCGAGCGGACGAGCCGGGGGCTGGCCGGACATTCGATGGGCGGGTACGGCACGACGCGGATCGGGATGAAACATCCCGAAGTGTTCGGCGCCCTCTACATCATGAGCCCCTGTTGTCTCTCCGCCCGAACGCCCGGGGAGAAAGGCCCAGAGCTCGAGCAAGCCGTCGCTGCGATGAAGGGACCGTCTGACTCGGCTAACCTGCCGTTCTTCACTCGCGCCCAACTCGCCTCGGCGGCAGCCTGGTCGCCGGATCCGAAAAATCCGCCGCTCTATCTCGATCTAGCCACGAAAGACGGTGTCCCCCAACCTGAGATTCTCGCGAAGTGGGCAGCGAACGCGCCGCTCGCCTTCGTGGATCAGTACGTTGGAAATCTGCGCCAGTATCGCGCGATCTCCATGGATGTGGGTGACCAGGACGGCTTGCGTGTCGATGCAGGAAAGTTGCACGACGTCCTGGACGAGTACGGCATTTTCAACACCTTTCAGGTGTACCCCGGCACCCACACCAGCGCGGTCGCCGATCGCTTCCAGAATCACGTCATGCCCTTCTTCAGCGAGAGCCTCTGCTTTCGCGCGGGATGCCGTTAGTCTTTGCTATCTGCCAGGTCTCGAGGGGGTAGGATGACCGCATTCGACAGGCGTCGATTCATCATCGGACGCGGGGCATTGGCCGGCCTGATCGGAGCCTTCCTGTTTGTCACGGTGGCCCACGCCGGCGGCACCGTCCGCATGACCATCAATGCCCGCGACCGCGCGGAGCCCGTTACAAAATACGAATACGGCATGTTCATCGAGCCGATCGGTGGCCTCATCGCCCGCACCCTGTGGGCCGAGATGCTGGACGACCGCAAATTCTTCTATCCCATTGTTGTTGAAGGAAAGGACCCGCCGACGCCGGAAAGTGTGGAGGGCCGTCGCGGCATCACGTACCGCAAATGGCGTCCCTTAGGCGCTGACACCTCTGTCACCATGGATACTCACGATCCCTATGTCGGCAGGCAGAGCGCCAGCGTGATTGTAGAGGGCGCGACACCGAGTGGCTTTGGCCAAAGCGGCATCGGGCTCCTCAAAGGCAAACAATACACCGGTCATGTGGTGTTGAGTGGTGACGCCAGCGCCAAGGTGCAGGTGATGTTGGTCTGGGGCTCCGGGCCAGACGATCGGCAGACCATCTCCCTCCCCCAGCCGGGCTCCGCTTGGCAAAGCGCTCCCTTCGAGCTCACCGCGGGCGCGGACACGAGCGATGCGCATTTCGAGATCACCGGCACCGGTTCCGGAAAATTCCGCATTGGCGCCGTATCCCTGATGCCCGCCGACAACATCAACGGCTGGCGTGCGGACACGACGGCCATTCTGGCGACTCTTCATTCGGGCATGTGGCGCCTGCCCGGAGGAAACTTCTTATCCGACTGGGACTGGCACGGTGCGCTCGGGCCCCGAGACGAGCGGGCGCCGATGTTCGACCACGCCTGGAGCGCGATGCAACCCAACGACCTCGGCATGGACGAATACATGGAGCTCACCCGCATCATCGGCGTCGAGCCTTATGTGACCGTCAATGCCGGACTGGGCGATGCCAACTCCGCCGCGGAGGAAGTTGAATACCTCAATGGCCCCTCGAGCAGCGAGTGGGGTGCGAAGCGCGCCGCGAACGGCCACCCGGCCCCCTATGGAATCCGCTTCTGGAACATTGGCAATGAGCCGTACGGATGGTGGCAGATCGGCAAGACGACGCTCGACTACTTCATGACGAAGCACAACGACTTCGCCGTGGCGATGCGCGCGGTGGACCCGTCGATCACACTCATCGGCTCGGGCGCCATGCCCGACCAACTCCACCCGCGAGACGTAAAGGAAAACGCCTCGCTGCAAAGCATTCAAACCAGATTCGGCACGGAACAGGATTGGACCGGCGGACTACTGGCCAAAGCGTGGGGAAACTTTGACGGAGTGAGCGAGCACTGGTACGACCGCGTGGAGAAGCGACCCGATGCGCCCGCGGAAGCGGAGCTGCTCGAATTCGCGCGGTCACCCTCCAACCAGGTGCGAATGAAGGCCCTGGAGTGGGCTCTCTACCAGCAGCGCTTCCCGGCAATGAAAGACAAGCACCTCTTCCTCTCCATGGACGAGTTCGCCTACACCGGAGCCCCCGTCAACCTGAAACTGGCCCTGGCCTACTCGATGGTGCTGCAGGAAATGTTGCGCCATACTGACTTCATGAAAATGGGAGCCTTCACGACCGGAGCCTCGACCCTGGACATCACCCCGACCGGATCGGCACTCAACTCCACGGGCGAGGTATTCAAACTCTACGCAGACCATTTCGGCGCTGGCACCATCCCTGTGGCCATTGAAGGCAACTCACCCCAGCCCGAGCCCCGCTATGCCGTAGGCTTCGCGCATCCTAAAGTTCTCGCCGGCAGTCCCACGTACCCGCTCGATGTCGTCGCGGGCCTCAGCCCGGATGGGCGCTCGCTGCGGCTTGCGGTCGTGAATGCCACCTTCAAAAACCAACCCCTCGAAATCAAACTCGACGGACTGCAAATCCGCGGCGGCGGCACAGTCTGGCGCCTCGGCGGAAAGGACCTCGATGCAGCCAACAAAGTCGGGCAGCCTCCTGGGGTAACTGTGCGTGAAGCAAAGGTGCCGCGTCCGTCACGAGATCTCTCGGTACCGCCCTTGTCCACCTCCATCTACGAATTCCCACTCAAGCAAGCTGCCCAGACGAGCCCGCAAGCCGGTGCGAAAGGCTGATGATCATGAGCGACTTCTCGCGGCGCGCTTTCCTGAAGGTCGGCACTGCCGCCGCGTTGGCGGGGTCGCACGCCACATCGGTTTTCGGCACGCCAACGTTACTGAGTGACCCTACCGGCCGAACCAACTCAACATGGCAGCCCTTCCCGTTGAGCTCCGTCCGCCTAGGAGCCGGCCTCTTCCAGGAGCAGGCCGACATCAACGCCCGCTATCTCGACTCCCTCAACGCCGACCGGCTGCTGCACTCATTTCGACTGACGGCAGGACTCTCCTCTAACGCAACACCCTACGGTGGATGGGAAGAGCCCAAGTGCGAATTGCGCGGACACTTTACGGGCGGTCATTTTCTCTCGGCCATCGCGCTAGCTTCCGCCACGACCGCAAACGAGGACCTCGAGCGTCGCGGCGATGAGGTCGTAACCGTGCTGGCGCAATGCCAGAAGCAGATTGGAAGCGGTTACCTGAGCGCCTTCCCACCCGAGCTGTTCGAACGCCTGGTCAAGGGACAAGAGGTGTGGGCGCCTTTCTACACCTACCACAAAATCATGGCGGGCTTACTCGACATGCATTCACTGGCGGGCAATCCCGATGCGTTGCCGGTCGCCGAGGGCATGGCTCGATGGGTAGGCCAGTACTTCGCGGGAATCAGCGCCGAACAACGGCAGCGAATGCTCCGCACAGAATATGGCGGCATGAACGAAGTACTCGTCAACCTGGCGGCGCTCACGCAAAAGGAGCGCTACCTGAACACTGCGCGCGTGTTCGAACAGCCCGCTTTTCTCGACCCGCTCGCGGAGCGTCGTGACGAGCTGCGCGGCCTGCATGCAAACACCCATGTCCCCAAGATCATTGGGGCCGCTCGCATGTACGAAGTGACGGGCGAACGCCGCTACCGGACGATCGCCGAGTACTTCCTCGAAGAAGTCCTCACCGCCCGCAACTACGCGATTGGCAACACCAGCCTGGACGAGAATTGGCGCACCCCTCCAGGCCAGCTGCAGGGGACACTGGGCTGGCGCAACGCAGAATGTTGTGTAGCGTATAACCTGATGAAGCTGCAGCGGTTGGTCTTCGGCTGGACAGGCCACGCGCGCTGGATGGACGAATACGAACGGACCCTGTTCAACAGCAGGCTGGGCACTCAGGACCCGCATGGACTTAAGCAGTACTTCTTCCCGCTCGCCGCGGGCTATTGGCGTGCCTACAACTCGGCCGAAGACTCGTTCTGGTGCTGCACGGGGACAGGGGCCGAAGAGTTCGCCAAATTCACCGACACCATCTTCTTTCACCGCGGCAGCGACATCTACGTCAACCAGTTTATCGCCGCAACCCTGGAGTGGAAAGAAGAAGGCCTCACACTGCAACAAATCACCCGCTTCCCAGCCGAGCAGGCCACGACCCTCAAAATCAAATCATCACGCCCCCTGCCGCGAACGATCCACATTCGGATTCCCGGATGGGTCGCCGGCGCCGCCGAAATCAAACTAAACGGACGCCCGCTGGAGGCCGTTGCCGACCCCGGATCCTATGTTGGTATCCGCAGAGTCTGGCGCGACGGAGATACGCTCGCCGTCCATCTACCAATGCAGTTGCGAGAAGAAAATCTACAAGGCGACGACTCCGTAGCCGCCGTCCTATACGGCCCCGTGGTTCTAGCAACCAACCTCGGCCCGGGCCCCACCGACGAACCAGCGCGCAGGGTCCACGGCCGCCCAACAGAACCCGAGAAACTTCCCCCACCGAGCCCACTACCCGCAGCACCCCCCAAAACAGCGTCCCAGGAGGTGACCTGGGTCAACGTGGAATCACCCTCAGAGTTGCGATTCACAGCAGCCTCTCCGGAAGGCCCCCGCAAGTTGACCGCAATGTACCGCATCCGCGACGAACGCTACTCCGTCTATTGGCAACGCCGCTCCAATTCCTGAACCTTAGTCCAGCCTCGCGTCAGCGCAAATTCTTACTGCGCACCACCCAATGCGGATTGACGCACAAGCCACAATCGTGCCCCACAAACATCAGCCGCGCACGCGTATCGCCCTTGAGCTGCCAATTCAACCAGGCCACCGCGATTCCCGAGAACTCCCCCCCATTGCGCTCACCATAAGTACCCGAATGCAGCACGCCGCGCCCATAGGCTCTGAACACCGGAATGTGCTTGATATAGTCGAAATCCTCATTCGCGTTGCTATAGGCGATATCTTCAGCATCCCCGCTGATATAGGCCGTCGGTGAATGCAGGCTGTTGAGATCACTCTTGGTCAGCGGCTTGCCGCCGGCCATGCTCGTAGGCTCGCGAAACAACCCGCTGTTCCAGATGACCGTAGTCCGCACCCTAGGATCCACCGACGCCTCGATGGCCTGAGCACCGCCGCATGACTGCCCCATGATGGCAATCGCCTTCGTGTCGAGGTGATGAAAGAAGTTGCTTCCCTGCCGCTCGTTCGCCGCGATCACCCAGTTCATCGCATCGATCAGCTGAGAGCTATGGGTAGCGGGTGGCGGCAGCTTTGCCGCATCCACCGCCGTGGCGGTGCTCGGCGGCATCGGCGTCATCGGTGGTGTTGGTATCGGCATCGGCCGCTCCCCGATGGGACCCAATGCAATGATGAAATACCCGTAGGACGCGATGTCGCTGAGAAACCAGCGGAACGCGTTCCCTACGTTCCAACACGCACCGTTCCCCCACACCACGACGGGTAACTTCCCGGCGGCAGTCAGATCGGTTGGCTGATAAAGCGTGTGCGTTGGCAGAGACGGATCCACTTCCATGATCGCGGGATAGGGACCCGAGCCCAGCGGTGTCATGGCGGGCACCTCGGTGCTTGCCTTGGCAGGAGTCTGCCCGCTGACCGGTGCGACGACGAGCGCGACATGGAACAGACAGAAAACCCCAATGCGGATACTGCGCATCATGAGCCGTATACCCCCTCGAGTGCGAGCTGCTTGACAACTGCCGCCATTCTAAAATAGTTTGTACTATAAACGAATTTGGAGATTAGAAAATCGCATTTTTCTGCGATAGGGCCGGAATTCGTTTTATCAGAAAGGGGGGTACGGTCAATGAATAAACGCAGGTCGCAGAGCCCGGGTTCCACCGCGGCGGCTGCCGGAATGAGTCTCGCCGCCGGCGCGACGTTGTTGCTCGCCGGTCACGTCCGCGCCGCGGATCAGCCTTCCGTCGACAACTCCAGCGCGCCGCAAGGCCAGGCTGAAGTGTCGCTGTCGGAGATCGTTGTCACAGGAACGAGGCTACGACATGCCGGGCCAGTGGGCTCGACCCTCATCGACGTCGACCAGACGCAAATTCAACAGTCGGGCGCCAACTCCGTCGCCGATGCCCTGCGGACGCTCCCACAGGTCGACAACCTCGGCGTCACCGAAGGGACGAGGGCGGGCACCGGCGGCGCAGGCAACATCGTCTATGGCAACTCCATCAACTTGCGCGGCCTCAGCCCCTTCGCCACACTGACGTTGCTCGATGGCCACCGAGTCGCGCCCTCCGGCACAACCGGCTCCACCGTGGACCCGGATTCCTTCCCCTCCATCCTGATTCAGCGTGTCGATGTCGTCGCCGATGGGGCTTCAGCCACCTATGGTTCGGATGCCGTGGCGGGTGTAGTCAACCTCATCCTGCGCCGTAACGTCGAAGGCTTCGAAGCACGGGCGCGCTACGGCAGCGCCAATCATTACGAAGAGAACCGGCTGGCCGCGGCCATGGGACACGGCTGGCAGAACGGGCTGGGAAGTGGCCAGATCAGCCTCGGCGTCGAGCAGTCCTATCACTCATCCTTGAATGGCCAGAACCGCGCCTTCTTCCAATCCAACCAGACAGGCGAGGGTGGCTCCAACTACTCCAGCCTCCAATGCAACCCCGGCACCCTCGTGGTGGGCGCCACGACCTATGCCATTCCGAAAGGAGGAGTGACACCGGCGACCGCCTCCACCCTGATCCCCGGGACCGCGAACCAATGTGATCCCGCCAAGTTCCAGGACATCCTGCCGCGCGTGCGCCATGACA
>Ga0265331_10002345_pt1 | contig 12866 bp, 12 predicted proteins | sample 41923metaG_FD_202088 | JGI IMG/M metagenome (GOLD analysis project Ga0265331, IMG submission 202088) | Rhizosphere microbial communities from Carex aquatilis grown in University of Washington, Seatle, WA, United States - 4-19-23 metaG | ecosystem: Host-associated > Plants > Roots > Rhizosphere...
GATCACGTCTTCACCGACTCCATGGGAACCGCCGTCAGCGGGCGCGCCAGGATGAAGGCGGGCTGGGCGAGCTACTTCCGCATGGTGTCCGCCTACACCATCAAGGTCGAGGAGTCGTTTTCCGATGGCTCCGTCGTGATCCTGCTGGGAGTTGCCGGAGGTATCTATGCGGGCGGAGCGTGGAGCACGCCCGCGGCCTGGCGGGGGAAGGTGCGCGACAATCGCGTCGCCGAGTGGCGCGTCTACGCCGACAACGAACCCCTCCGCCAACTGATGCGCAAGAGCGACTGAACCCCTACAGAGCCGCGAACTGAACCCTTACAGAGCCGCGACCGCAAGGGAGCGGAGTCGCGGAGGCGCAAAGCTCTTACGGCTTCCACCGCAGCACCGGCTTGCGAGCCGCCGCCACCTCGTCCACGCGGCTGGTCCGTGTATTGTGCGGAGCCTTCAGCACCAGCTCCGGGTCATCCTCCACTTCCTTGGCGATCGAAATCATCGCCTCGATGAAGAGGTCCAGCTCGCGCTTACTCTCGGTCTCGGTGGGCTCGATCATCATCGCCCCGTGCACAATCAGCGGAAAGCTCACCGTGTAGGGATGGAATCCGTAGTCGATGAGCCTCTTGGCGATGTCGCCCGTGCGGACCCCGCGCGCCGCCTGCCGCGAGTCGCTGAACACGCACTCGTGCATCGACGGCGCATCGAGCGGCATATCGTACCAGGCCTCGATCCCTTTGCGGATGTAAGTCGCGTTCAGCACCGCGTCCATAGTGGCGCGCCGCAGCCCCTCGCCGCCGTGCGCCATGATGTACGCCAGCGCCCGCACCATCACGCCGAAGTTGCCGTAGAAAGCCCGTAGCCGCCCAACGGACCGCGGCCGGTTGTTGTCCAAACGCCACTGGCCGCCGATTCGCGCCAGGCGCGGCGCCGGAAGGAACGGCTCCATCTCGGCCTTCACCGCCACCGGCCCGCTGCCCGGGCCGCCGCCCCCGTGCGGCGTCGAGAACGTCTTGTGCAGGTTCAGGTGCATCACGTCCACGCCGTTGTCGCCCGGCCGCATGATGCCCGCCAGCGCGTTCATGTTCGCGCCGTCCATATAGAGCAGCGCGCCCTTGGCGTGCAGGATCTCCGCGATCGGCCGCACATTCCGCTCGAAGACCCCCAGCGTGTTGGGATTCGTGATCATCAGCGCGGCCACGTCTTCGTCCACCGTGCGAGCCAGGCTCTCGACGTCGATCATCCCCTGCGCGTTCGAGCGGATGTTGGACACCTGGTAGCCCGCGATAGCCGCCGTGGCCGGATTGGTGCCGTGCGCCGAGTCGGGGATGAGAATCTTCTTCCGCGCCGCGCCCCGCGATTCGAGCAGCGCGCGCACCAGCAGGATTCCGGTCATCTCGCCGTGTGCGCCCGCCGCCGGCTGCAGCGTCACCGCGTCCATCCCCGTGATCTCGGCCAGCGCCGCTTCCAGGCGCGCCATGATTTCGAGGGCGCCCTGCGCCAGCTGTTGCGGCTGATACGGGTGCAGCCAGGAGAGGCCGTCGATGCGCGCCACCTGCTCGTTCACGCGCGGGTTGTACTTCATGGTGCACGAGCCCAGCGGATACATGCCCAGGTCGATGGCGTAGTTCCACGTGGAGAGCCGCGTGAAATGGCGGATCGCCTCTACTTCGCTCACCTCGGGGAAGCCTTCGATGCCTGCCCGCACGTTGGCCGCGCCGAGCGCCGCCTCCGCGTCCACCGCCGGCACGTCCAGCTCCGGCAGCTGATAGCCGACCTTGCCCGGCGAGCTCAGCTCGAACAGCAGCGGCTCGTTCTGGCTGACGTGCGTACGCGCCTTGCGGTTCATTGCGCACCTACCTTGCTCAGCTCGCGCGCTTGAGCCAGCGCCGCGGCGACGGTGTCCATGTCCGCGCGCCGGCTCATCTCGGTCGCGCACAACAGCGTCGCATTCGGCAGTTCCCGGTACCAGCACTCCACCGTCAGCCCGCCGATGATCTTCTTCTCGAGCAGCGCCTCGTTCGCCGCGTCGATGCCTTCCGCGACAGCGACGAATTCGTTGAAGAACGGCCCCGTGAAGCGCGGCGGCACTTTGGACGCCAGGTAATGCGCCTTGGCCAGGTTCTGCTCCGCCAGCGCGCGCAGGCCCTGCTTTCCGTAAACCGTCATGAACACCGTGGCCATCAGCGCGATCAGCGCCTGGTTGGTGCAGATGTTCGACGTCGCCTTCTCGCGCCGTATGTGTTGCTCGCGCGTGGCCAGAGTCAGGCAATAGGCGCGATTTCCGTGGGTGTCCACCGTCTCGCCCACGAGGCGCCCCGGAATCTGCCGCACGAACTTATCCTTGGTCGCGATCACGCCGGCATACGGCCCGCCGTAGCTCGGAGGAATGGCGAACGACTGCAGTTCCCCTGCCACGATATCCGCCTCCGCCGGAGGCCTGAGCAACCCCAGCGCGACGGCTTCGGTGAATACATCGACCAGCAGCGCCCCCGCGCCGTGCGCCGCCTCGGCCGCCGCCGCCACGTCCTCGACGATGCCGAAATAGTTCGGCGATTGCAGAATCACCGCCGCCACTTCCGGCGACAGCTTCGCCGCCAGGTCCGCCTGATCGGCGCCGCCCGTCTTGCGATCGTACTCGAACTCTTCGATCGTGAGGTCCTGGTTCCTGGCATAGGTCGCCAGCACCTGCCGATACTCCGGATGGACGGTCCGGGCCACCAGCAATTTGCGCCGCCCGTTGACACGAACCGCCATCAGCGCCGCCTCCGCCATGGCCGTCGAGCCGTCGTACATGGACGCGTTGGCCACATCCATGCCGGTAAGCTGGCACATCATGGTCTGGAATTCGAAGATGCTGGTCAGCGTGCCCTGCGAGATTTCGGCCTGGTACGGCGTGTACGACGTCAGAAACTCCGCCCGCGACACCACCGCATCCACCAGCACCGGCCGGTAGTGGAAATACGATCCCGCCCCGAGAAAGCAGGCGTAGCCTTCCGCGTTCTCCGCGCCCCGCGCGCGGAAATAATCGACGATCTCGTACTCCGACTTGCCGTCTTCTATCGCCAGCGGCCGCTTCAGCCGGACTTCCTCCGGTAAGTGCGCGAACAAGTCCTCGAGAGTACTTACTCCGCACGCCGCCAGCATCTCCCGCCGCTCTGAGTCCGACTTAGGAAGATAACGCAATGAACCTCCGACGCCCTATTTCTCCGCCGCGATGTAACTCTGGTAATCGGCCGCGCTCAGCAGATCGCTCACGTCCCCCGGCGCGCTCAGGCGGATCTTCACCAGCCAGGCCGCTCCGTGCGGGTCCGTGTTGATCTTCTCGGGAGCCTCCGCCAGCGTCTCGTTGACCTCGACCACTTCGCCCGAGACCGGCGCATAAATATCCGAGACCGCCTTCACCGACTCTACCGAGCCGAGCGTCTTCCCCTTCTCCAGCTTCGTGCCCGGCTTCGGCAGCTCCACGTAGACGATGTCCCCCAGTTCCTCCTGGGCGTGATCGGTGATGCCGATCGTGGCGACATCGCCTTCGAGTCCGACCCACTCGTGTTCCTTGGTGTAGCGCAGTTGTTCCGGATACATGCTCACCTCGCTCGCTTATAGAAGGGTGTAGGGATAGTTACCGCATCGACTAACTGGCCGCGGATCAGGATCTGCACCGGCTGTCCCACCACAGCGGTCGCAACAGGCAGGTAACACAGACCGATGTTCTTGCACAGTGTCGGCGAAGGTCCCCCGCTCGTGACCCAGCCGGCCGGCGCGCCGCCGATGAATACCTCGTAGCCGTCGCGAGCGATGCCGCGCCCGCGCATCTCGAATCCAATCAGCTTCCGTGTGGTGCCCGCCTCGCGCTGCCGTTCCAGTGCCGCCCGGCCGAGGAAGCTCTCTTTCTCCATCTTCACGATCCAGTCGAGTCCGGCGTCGAAGGGCGTGATCGAAGCGTGAATCTCGTGGCCGTAGAGCGGCATCGCGGCTTCCATCCGCAGCGTGTTGCGCGCGCCCAGGCCGCACGGCTTGATCCCGAACTCCGCGCCCGCCTTGAAAATCGCATCCCACGCGCTCTCGGCCGCCGCCGGAGCGATATAGATCTCGAAGCCATCCTCGCCCGTGTAACCGGTGCGGGCGATGCGCGCCGCCGTCCCCGCCGCCTCGCCATCCACGAAACTGTAATAGCGCATGGCCGCCAGCGGCGTGCTCGTCAGCTTCTGAAGCGTGGCCAGCGCCTTCGGCCCCTGAATCGCGATCTGCGCGTAACGGTTCCCCGCGAAATCCACCTCGGCCTGCCAGCGGTTCGCGGCGCGGATGTGTTCGTAGTCCTTGTCCTGGTTGGACGCGTTCACGCAAAGGAAAAAGGAGTCCTCGGAAACCCTGTGCACCAGGATGTCGTCCACGAATCCGCCGTGATCGTACAGCAATCCGGCGTATTGAATCTTGCCCGGGGTGAGCTTCGCGGCCGAGTTCGTGCTGACGAAATCGACCAGCGCCAGCGCCTCCGGCCCGCGGATTTCGATCTCGCCCATGTGGCTGACATCGAACACCCCGACCGCCGTCCGCACGGCCTTGTGCTCATCCAGGATGCCCGAATACTGCACCGGCATGTCCCACCCGCCGAAGTCCACCATCCTGGCTCCCAGGCGGCGGTGAACGGCATTAAGCGGGGTCAGTTTGAGCGCTGTAGGGACCGGCATCAAACCTGTAGCCTATCACGTTCAGCGGGGAGGCTCCCAAAGCTCGATTTTGTTCTCGTCCGGGTCGTAGATCCAGGCGAAGCGGCCGTACTCGGAATCCTGCTTGGGGTCCATCTTCACGCCCTTGGCGGCGAGCTTCGCCAGCATCGCGTCCAGATCGTCCACGATGTAATTGATCATGAACGGCGCGGGGCTGGGATCGAAGTACTTCGATTCGCGTTTGAAGACGCACCATGTGGTCCCTCGCTCCACATCTGGTTCGCCGACGGCGCGCCACCGGAAAGCGTATCCGTCCGCTCCCGCCGCCACTCCAAGCTTCTCGGCGTACCACGCGTTCATCCCAGCCTGATCCGCGGACTTGAAGAACACCCCGCCGATGCCAATGACTCGCCCTGGTCCCTGCTCCGTAGTCGTGTCCATACAAAACAGAGTACTATGCAGAATGGCAGTCTGAATATCACACTCAAGAGGAGATGCCTTCATGCAAGGGAACCAGAACGTAATCGCCGTACTGAACGAGGGACTGAAAGAGGAACTGACCGCTATCAACGAGTACTTCCTGCACAGCGAAATGTGCGAGAACTGGGGCTATCCCCGGCTCCAGGCGGCTGCCAAGAAGCATTCGATCGATGAGATGAAGCACGCCGAAAAGCTGATCGAGCGCCTGCTCTTCCTCGACGCCTCGCCGACGATGGAGGCGACGCTGCCGCTGAAGATCGGCGCGAACGTCAAGGCGCAGCTCGAAAACGATCTCGCGCTCGAACTCGGCGCCGTAGCCATGTACAACGCCGCCATCAAGGTCTGCACCGAGGCCGGAGACGCCGCCTCGCGCGAGCTGTTCGAAGACCTGCTGGCGGTCGAAGAAGGTCACGTAGACTACCTCGAGACCCAGCTCCACCAGATCGGCGAGGTCGGCCTCGACCGCTACCTCTCCCAGCAGATCCGCAAAGAGGAGTAGTGCCCGCCTGACGTGGCGCAGGCTTCAGCCTGCCGCGCCGAGACTCGTCTCGGCGCTCGAGTGGGGCAGGCGTCCACGCCTGCAGCGGGTCTCCAGACCCGCTCAGCGAGCCTCCGCCCGCTCCCGAAGCCCAAGCATCATCCGCCTCTCCATAGTGAAGTGGATCGGCTCCAGCAGATACTTATTCAGTAAAAGGTCCCGCACCGTGGCGGGAGTCTGCGACCGCCACCGGATCAGCAGCCGCGTTTTATGGCGTGGCGCCGCTTCGATCACGAACGCCCAGGTGACCGGCGGGACCTGATCGGTTCCCGTTGCGCTGCCAAGCACCAGCGCCCGGTTCTTCTCCACCAGGATCACCGGAATCGGAGGCATCTTCGGATGCAGCCGCACCCCGTCGCCCGGCTTAACATCCTGCCACTCCGGATGAATCCGGTCGGCATTGACGATCCGGCAACCAAACAGATTCTCCAGCCAGGCGTAGCTATAGAATCCCCCGCGCCCCTGTCCGATCTGAGCCAGCCAAGGCCAAACCCGCTCGGGCGGCGCATGAATCGTGATGGCGCGCGTAGCCGCCGAAGAAGCGTTGGGCAACACCCAGTCGCCGGGCAGCGCCTTGCGTGTTTCTTGCGGAGTGGCCCCCCAACTAAGGAACCAAGGCCGTATGACCGCCGCGTAAACGAGAATCACCGCCAGCGAACCGATCACCACCCGCAGAAGCAATCTCGTCAGTCGAGGCAAGCAGTCATGATACCGCCAGAAGGTGGGGCAGGCGCGCCGGACATCACCGGCCGCCGGTGAACGCCGATGAACGCAGATAACTCATTCGCTCCCTATCCGTGTTCATCCGTGGCCAATAATCTTTTGGACGCGCCCTCAAGCCGCGGTCGCCCCAGCCGGCCGCTCCAGCCACGCAAGAATCCGCGGCAAAGCCGCCCGCGCCGCCTTCTCCCCGCGCTCGATCAGTCGCTCCGCGCTCTCGAAACCATCCCACGTCATGCCCGTCACGTCGGGCTCGATCACCACGTTCGACGCCCGCCGCCACTCGCTCTCGGTCCGCCGCTGCATGATCTGGAAGCAGCGGTTCACCACCTGCAGCATGTTGCGCGGATCGAAATCCCCGTTCATCGGCAGGACCACCGAAACCACGTGCGTCGCGCCCAGCGCACGCACCGCCGCCGCCGGCACCTCCATCGTCATCGCGCCGTCCACCAGGTGCCGGCCTTCACACCGCACCGGGCGAAAGAGTCCGGGGTACGAGCAGCTGGCGCGGATCGGCAACAGTACGTCGCCGCGATCGCGGAACACCGCCGGCCGTCCGGTCCCCAGGTCCGTTGCTACCACCGCCAGCGGAATGCGCATGTCCTCGAAGCGGTACACCTTCAGGAGGCGCTTCAGAAACTCACCCATCCGTTCGCTACCGGCCAGGCCGAGCAGGCTCAGCCCCCACCGCGCCACGTCCCTGAACCGCATCGCGCGCGCCGCGTCGGCGATCTCTTCGATGCTGGCCCCGCTGGCGTAAGCAGCCGCCACAATCGCGCCCGCGCTGACGCCGGCAATCCTGCCCAACGGAATCCGCTGCTGTTCGAAAACTCGCAGAACGCCCAGGTGCGCGATGCCGCGCGCGAATCCCCCGCCCAGCGCCAGCCCGATAGCCGGTTCGCTCGGCTGGCCTCCCGCGCGCGCCCAGTGCCGAATCCCCTCCACCCAGTTACGCATCGCGTGCGCGACTCCGGCTCTCCCGCCTAAATGTTCTACTATTAATTTGGATGCTGTCATTTCGTCCTAAGTTTCTGGTTTTGCTTCCCGTTTCTCTTGCCGCGATCGCGAAAGGCGACGATAGCTTCGCCGGGGCAGTCGAAGCCCGTCTGGCGCTCGCGCGTCTGAACGTCGTCGGAAGCGTCCTCATGATCGGCGCGCATCCCGACGACGAGCAGGCCGCCACCCTCGCCTATTTCGCCCGCGGCCGCTCCATGCGCGCCGCCTATCTCTCCGTCACCCGCGGAGAGGGCGGCCAAAACCTGATCGGTCCGGAGCAGGGCGACCAGCTCGGAATCATCCGCACCCAGGAGATGCTCGCCGCCCGCCACATCGATGGCGCCGAGCAGTTCTTCACCCGCGCCGTCGACTTCGGCTACTCCAAAACTCCCGAAGAGACGCTCTCCAAATGGGGCCGCGAGCGCATCCTCTCCGACATCGTCTGGGTCATCCGCCGCTACCGCCCCGACGTCGTCATCCTCTGCTTCTCGGGCACTTCGCGCGACGGCCACGGCCACCATCAGGCTTCCTCGATCCTGGGAAAGGAGGCCTTCTCCGCCGCCGCCGACGCCACCCGCTTCCCCGACCAGTTGCAGTGGGTCCAACCCTGGCAGGCCAAGCGCCTGGTATGGGGAGTTTGGGGCGCCACCGACGAACCGGGTCAGGTCCATATCGACACCGGAGAGTATAACCCCCTTTTGGGCTATTCGTATCTTGAACTCGCGGTAATGAGCCGCAACATGCACCGCAGCCAGGCCACCGGCGCCATCCGCCGCCGCGGGTCGTCCCCGTCATCGTTCGTCCCCCTCGCCGGCGACCCCGCCACAAAGGATCTGTTCGACGGCATCGACACCACCTGGAACCGCGTGCACGGGGGCAGGGAAGCCGGCCGCCTTCTGGCGCAAGCCGCGAAGACTTTCGACGACGAGCATCCCGACCTCATCCTCCCCCTGCTGCTCAAAGCTCGCGCCGCCATAAAGGACCTCGACGATCCCTGGGCTGCCAGGAAACTCGGCGAGCTCGGCGAGACCATCGCCCTCGTCTCCGGGCTGTGGCTCGACGCCTCTGCCGACCGCTGGGCTGTCACGCCCGGCTCCACCGTCTCCGTCCGCGTCACCGCCCTCAGCCGCTCGCACGTCCGCGTCGCCGTGGCCGGTGTTTCCGCCGGCGGCGCCGTGCTCTCCGATCGCATCCCCCTCGAGTTCAACAAGCCCGAAGTCCGCACCCTCGAAGTGACCATCCGGCCCGACCGGCCTTACTCCCAGCCCAATTGGCTGGTCAAACCTCACGGCGATTTTTACGACACCACCGCGCACGGCGAGGACCCCGAGAATCCCCCGGTCGAGACTGCCGTCTTCGTCCTCGAAATCGGGAACGAGAGCCTGACCCTGTTGCGGCCAGTCATCTACCGCTACGCGGACGGCTCGCAGGGCGAACTGGTCCGCCCCATCGAGATCGTGCCCCCGGTAGCCATGCACTTCTCCGAGCCCGTGTTGCTGTTCCCGGACGCGAAGCCCAAAAAGCTCGAAGTGCTCGCCCAAGCGAACGTCGCTAATGCGTCTGGCGAGGTGCGGCTCGAAGTGCCCGATGGATGGCGCGCCACTCCCGCCACAAGCAGCTACACGCTGGCCAACGCCGGCGACGAGGCCACGCTGTCCTTCGAGCTCGCCCCCACCGGCGGCCCCGCCCGCGGCCAGATCCGCGCCGTCACCAACATCGGAGGCCGCGATATCTCCTCCGGCATGCACGTCATCTCCTACACCCACTTCCCGCCCCAGGTCGTCTTCCCGCCCGCCGAAGCCACCCTGGTCCGCGAGAACGTCAAGGTTCTGGCCAAGCGCATCGGCTATGTGATGGGCGCCGGCGACCAGATGCCCGACGCCCTGCGCCAGCTCGGCTGCCAGGTCACCCTCCTCGGCCAGGAAGACCTCACCACCGGCGACCTCTCCGGCTTCGACGCCATCGTCACCGGCGTGCGCGCCTACAACGTGCGCGGTGACCTCGCCGCCAACCAGAACCGCCTGCTCGACTACGTCTCGAATGGCGGCACGCTGCTGGTTCAATACAACGTCCTCGAGCGCAACGCCCCGCTCGGTACGCTGGCCCGCATCGGGCCTTACCCAATCCACATCGGTCGCGAGCGCGTCTCGGTCGAGGAGGTGCCGGTCAAATTCACCAATCTCGACGATCCGATCCTGCGTTCGCCGAACGTCCTCACCTCTGCCGACTTCGACGGCTGGATCCAGGAGCGAGGCCTCTACTTCGCCAGCGATTGGGACCCGCACTACAAGACCCTGTTCGAATCGCACGATCCCGGCGAAGCGCCCCATCCCGGCGGCACCCTCTATACCCGCTACGGGAAGGGCGTCTACGTGTTCACCGCCTATTCCTGGTTCCGCGAGCTGCCCGCCGGCGTCTCCGGCGCCTATCGCGTCCTCGCCAACCTGCTCAGTGCGGGCAAGGTGGCTCAATGAGGTGTGCCGAGGCTGGCCTCCCATGAGCACCGTTCCCGATGACCCGCCGCCTTTCCTCGGAACCTGGAACCGCGTCTACGCCGCCGTCCTGATCTACCTGGCGCTTCTGATCTTCGCCTTCTACGTCTTCACGCGAGTCTTCGAGCCATGAGAGCGCTCGACTGGGTAGTGCTCAGCGGCACGATCCTCTCCATCGTTGCCTACGGCCTCTACCGCGGCCGCGGCAGCAACACCGTCAACGCCTACCTGCTCGCTGGCAAGAGCATGCCCTGGTACGCCATGGCGCTCTCCATCATGGCCACCCAGGCCAGCGCCATCACGTTCATCTCCACCACCGCCCAGGGATACGCCGACGGCATCCGCTTCCTGCAGTTCTATCTCGGCCTCCCCATCGCGATGGTGATCCTGGCCGCGACCGCCGTGCCCATCTTTCACCGCGCCAACGTCTACACCGCCTACGAGTATCTGGAAAAGCGCTTCGACTCCAAGACCCGCGCCCTGGTGAGCGCCATTTTCCTGATCGAGCGCGGCCTGGCCGATGGCGTCGCCCTCTGCGCTCCCGCCATCGTGCTCACCGTCGTCCTGGGCTGGCCCAGCCACCTCACCATCGTCATCATGGGCGCGCTCGTCGTCGCCTACACCGTGGTGGGCGGCATCAAGGCCGTCACCTGGACCGAGGTCCAGCAGATGGTCATCATCTTCGTTGGCCTGGCCGCCGCGCTCATCACCGCCCTCTGGCTCCTGCCTCGCGGAGTCGGTGTCGGCGACGCCTTCCATCTCGCCGGCGCCGTCGGCAAGCTGAAGGCCATCGACCTCACCTTCGACCTGGATAACCGCTACAACATCTGGAGCGGCATTCTCGGCGGCACCTTCCTGTTCCTCGCCTACTTCGGAACGGACCAGTCCCAGGTCCAGCGCTATCTCACCGGGAAGTCCATCGCGCAGAGCCGCCTCAGCCTGCTCTTCAACGCCGTGGCCAAGATCCCCATGCAGTTCCTGATTCTTGTCACGGGCGCCATGGTCTTCGTGTTTTTCATCTACGAGCGTCCGCCGCTGCTGTTCGATCCCGTCGAGTTGCAGCGCATCCAGTCCGATCCCGCCTACGCCGGAGTGGACCAGCGCTACCGCTCCGCCTTCGAGGACCGTAGGGGGGCCGCCCGTGAGCTGGTGGAATGCCACCGCTCGCCAGACGCCGCCCAGTACGCGCGCAGCCTGGCCGCCTTCCGGGGCGCGCAGAACGAGCTGGAAGGGGCCCGCGCCGACGGCGTCCGCATGGTGGAGAAAGCCACCGGCAGAGGCTTCACCGACACCAACTACATCTTCCTCTCCTTCGTCACGCACTACATGCCCGCCGGCATCGTAGGCCTGATCATCGCCGTGATCTTCGTAGCGGCGACATCATCGACGGCCGCCGAAGTGAACTCGCTTGCGACGGTATCGGTGATCGATATCTACCGCCGCCACATCCGCAAGGACGCCTCGGACCGCCACTATCTGTGGGCCTCCCGAATCGCCAGCGCCTTCTGGGGCTGCTACGTAGTGGTCTTCGCAGAGTACGCCCTCCACCGCCTGGGCTCGCTGATAGAGGCTGTTAACTTAGTGGGCTCTCTTTTCTATGGCGGGATGTTAGGCGTGTTCGTCCTGGCCTTTGCTTTTCCCAGAGTCCGCGGCACCGCGGCTTTTACAGGGGTGCTAGCCGGAGAAGCCGCCATCTTCTGGGCCCACTTCGCAACCCACATTTCCTTCCTCTGGTACAACGCCCTAGGCTGCATAGTAGTGGTAGTAACCGGTCTGGCCCTCTCCTGGCCCGCAAGCCGTCAGAATCAGGTTAGTAGTCAGTAGTTATTAGTTAGCGTCAGTAGTCAGTAGCTAGCAGTCAATAGTCAGCAGTCAGTAGCTTGTAGTCAGTAGTGGGGCAGGACTCCAGTCCTGCAGCGGGTCTCCAGACCCGCCTCCGTGCTAGCTTGTGATCATTGGGGCTTTTATGAAAAATCTCTACGACCCATCAACCGTATCCGAACTAAAGAACCGCATCGCCCACCTGACTCCGGCGAGCCAACGTCAATGGGGCAAAATGACCCCCGCCCAAGCCGCCGCCCACTGTTCCGCCGCCCTGCAGTGGGCCGTCGGCGACGCCAACCCGCCGCGCCTGTTCATAGGCCGTCTCCTAGCCTGGCTGGTGAGGCCGAAGCTCCTGGGAAGCGAAGAACCGATGCGCCGCAACGCGCCGACGGCGAAGACCCTGGTGGTGTCGGACGACCGCGACCTGAAAATGGAGCAGCAGCGCCTCTCCGCCCTGATCGACCGCTTCGCCGCCGCCGGCCCGGCCGGCTGCACCACCCATCCCCACACCTTCTTCGGCCCCCTGACCCCGCAGCAATGGGCGATCCTGCAGTACAAACACCTGGACCACCACCTCCGCCAGTTCGGCGCTTAGCGGTCCGTGTCAGCACCGTCTTTCTTCCGTGTCAGCACCGAACCGCCAGCACCGAACCGCGACCGTAAGGGAGCGGACCCAGTCCCTCGCGCCGCACGTGCCAGTAATTCCACGCTTACTATGCCTTCGCCTGCACTTGGAAGAGATCAAAACGAGATTGGAACACGTGACACAACAGTTGGTGCCGCGGATGAACTCCCAGGAACACGGATTGGCGCTGGAAGACTAAGATATGCGAAAAGGGTCTACGAGAAAACCGCCAGCTGACGAGCCTGCGACGCCAGGCAAGAACTACATAACCCCGAGCGGCCTCGAGCGCCTCAAAGACGAGCACCGGTTTCTGCTCACCAGGGAACGCCCGGCCGTGACGGAGGTGGTGGCATGGGCTGCCAGCAACGGCGATCGCAGTGAAAACGCCGACTATCACTATGGCAAGCGGCGGCTCCGCCAGATCGATGGGCGGATTCGCTTTCTCACGAAGCGAATCGAGGCCGCGGAAGTGGTTGACCCGGAGACTCCCAGAGCGGGGCAGGCGGCCACGAGGGCATTCTTCGGAG
>Ga0265331_10002347_pt1 | contig 12863 bp, 12 predicted proteins | sample 41923metaG_FD_202088 | JGI IMG/M metagenome (GOLD analysis project Ga0265331, IMG submission 202088) | Rhizosphere microbial communities from Carex aquatilis grown in University of Washington, Seatle, WA, United States - 4-19-23 metaG | ecosystem: Host-associated > Plants > Roots > Rhizosphere...
CGGGTTTCTTCGGCGAGATGAACGTGATCAAGGAGTTCGCGACGTTCCGCGTGACCTCGCACGTTGCGCTGCGCGAAGCCATCAACATGATCACGCCGGAGAGGATCACTGCCGCGATCAACCTTGCCGATGCCACGCTGCGCGCCACCGGCCTCTCCGCGCCGCGCATCGCGGTCGCTGCGTTAAATCCGCACAGCGGCGAGAACGGCCTCTTCGGCGATGAAGAAATCCGCATCATCCGTCCGACGGTCGATGCCGCACGCGCCACCGGCATCAATTGCACCGGCCCCGTGTCGTCGGACGTGATATTCCTGAAAGCGCTGAAAGGCGAATACGACGGCGTCGTGATGATGTATCACGACCAGGGCCAGATCGCGACCAAGCTGCTCGGCTTCAATAAGGGCGTGACCGTGACCGCGGGATTGAAGACGGTGTTCACCACACCCGCGCACGGCACCGCGTTCGACATCGTCGGCCAGGGCAAGGCCGATACCGGCGCGCTCGAACAGGCGCTAAGGATCGCGACGAAAATGGCGGCCGCCAAAATAGCGGCGGCCGCAAAATCGCACTAGCGCACCAGCGCGAGCTAGACCGCAGCGGCGATTGCATCGCCCATCTGGCTCGTGCTCGCTTTGCCACCCAAGTCACCGGTGAGCGATTTGCGTTCGCGGATCACGCGTTCGATCGCCTTGTCCATCAACTGCGCCGCTTCAACCGCCTTGGGCTCAGCGTGTTTGCGTCCGAGCCATTCGAGCAGCATCTGGCCCGACACGATCATCGCGTAGGGGTTCGCGATATTTTTGCCTGCGATGTCCGGCGCCGAACCGTGGGTCGCCTGCGCCATCGCGCGATCGGGCCCGGCGGACAAGCCCGCGGCAAGCCCGAGCCCGCCGGTGAGCCCCGCCGCCGCGTCGGACAGGATGTCGCCGAACGTGTTGGTCGTAACGACGACGTCGAAGTCCTGCGGCTTCATCACGAGACGGGTCGCGAAAGTATCGACGAGCACCTCGTTGTAGGCGATGTCCGGAAATTCCTTGGCGACCTTGCGGCATTCCTCCGCGAACATCCCGCAGCCCAGCTTGAACACAGTGTTCTTGTGCACCGCCGTCACCTTCTTGCGCGGACGCGTGCGCGCGAGCTCGAACGAGGCGCGCGCGACCTTGCTCGACGCCTGGCGCGTAATCACCCGTACGGAGATCGTCATATCGGGCGACGGCCGGAATTCGCCCGAGCCTTCGAACACGTTGCGGTCGGGCGGAAACCCTTCGTTGTTCTCGCGCACGATGATGAGATCCACGTCCGGATACAACGCCGGCACGCCGGGCAGCGATTTCGACGGACGGATGTTCGCGAACAAATCGTAGTTCTTGCGCAGGATCGGATGCGGGTTGATCGCGTTCGGATTGTCTTTCGGATATGCCTGATGTCCAATCGGGCCCAGCACCCAGCCGTCGAGCGTGAAAAGCTTCTCGAGCGTGCCCGGCGGCAGCGTGTAGCCCAGTTTGTCGAGCGCGGTCTTCCCGATCGGCATGGGGAACCATTCGATCGCGAGGCCCGTCCTGGCTGCAGCCGCTTTCATCACCTTGATGGTCTCCGGCACCACTTCGAGACCGATGTCGTCGCCTTCAAGGATGCCTATCTTCAATGCACGATTCATTGCCACGCTCCTGAATGTTTTGATGGCTGCCGCGGTCTGTCACCGCGGCGCGACCGGTATAATAGTCGAAACCACAAACCGAGAAAGTCCCGATGAAGTTCACCGCCGTTAAATCAATTGCACTTTCGCTCTCAGTTGCCGCTACGATGCCTGTCGCGCAGGCCGCGCAATATCCGGACAAGCCGGTACGCCTGCTCGTCGGCTTCGCGGCGGGCGGCGGCACCGACACGACCGCGCGCATTATCGCGCAGCCATTGTCGGAAGCGCTGGGGCAGCAGGTCGTGGTCGACAACCGCGCCGGCGCGGCGGGCAATATCGCAACCGATATCGCGGCCAAGTCGCCGCCCGATGGATATACGGTCCTGATGGGAACGATTGCAGCACTCGCGATCAACCCGAGTCTCTACAAAAGCCTGCCGTTCGATCCCGTGCGGGATTTCGAACCGGTCACCCTCGCGGTCTCTTCGACGAACGTGCTCGCGGTTCACCCGTCGGTAGCCGTCAAGAACGTGCGCGAACTGATTGCGCTCGCCAAATCGCAGCCGGGTAAATTGACTTACGGCTCGTCCGGCATCGGCGGCGCCGGTCATCTTGCGGGCGTGCTGTTCGACAGCCTGGCGGGAACGAACATGATTCACGTCCCGTACAAGGGCGGCGCGCCGGCGATGATCGCACTGCTGAGCGGCGAGATTCAAATGGTGTTCGCGACCGCAGAAACCGCGGTACCGCAAATCAAGAACGGCAAGATCCGCGCGCTCGGCGTCACGATGGCAAAACGCACGGCACTGCTGCCCGATCTGCCGACAATCGCGGAAGCAGGCGTTCCCGGCTATGAAGCGAACAACTGGTACGGAATCCTCGTGCCGACAAAAACGCCTCGTGCGATCGTCGACCGGCTGAACCGCGAGATCGTGAAAATACTCAACACGCCGGCGGTCAAGGACCAATTGTTCCGCCAGGGCCTTGACGCATCGCCGACCACGCAACAGGAGTTTGCGACTTATATCAAATCGGAAATCGCCAAGTGGGGCAAGGTCGTCAAAGCGTCGGGCGCCAAAGCGGAATAATGCGCGCAAGAACTCGCGGATTGGTCGCGTTGTGCGCGATCGCATGCTCTGCCGGGGCGGCCGATTTCCCCGCCAAGCCCGTGCGCATGATCGTGGGCTTTCCGCCAGGTGGCGCGACCGATCTGGTCGCGCGCATCATCCAGCCGCGCATGTCCGCGTCACTCGGCCAGCAGGTGATCATCGACAATCGTCCGGGTGCCAACGGCATCATTGCCGGCGAACTTACCGCGCATGCCGAACCGGACGGCCATACGATACTGCTTGGCCACATCGGCATGCTGATCATCAGCCCGGCGATCCAGAAAGTTCCGTACGATCCGTTCAAGAACTTCGCGCCGGTCGGCCTGACGGTTACTCTGCAGAACATCATCATCACGCATCCGACGATGCCGGCGAAATCGTTGAAGGAAATGATTGCGCTCGCCAGGGCCAAACCCGGTCAGCTCAATTACGCAACCTCCGGCATCGGCAGCCCGGGACATCTCGCCGCCGTGCTGCTCGAGTCGATGGCGGGCGTCAAACTGTCGCACATTCCGTATAAAGGCGGCGGACCGGCGATCACCGATTTGCTCGCGGGTCACGTGCCGATGTTTTTCGCGGTGATATCCACGGGCGTGCCGCACGTGCAGGGCGGCAAAGCACGCGGCCTCGCGGTTACCGGCACCAAACGCGCGGACGCGGTGCCGGACGTGCCGACGGTCGCGGAAGCGGGTGTGCCGGGCTATGCCGCCACCAACTGGTATGGATTGCTCGCACCAGCCAAAACGCCGAAGCCCGCAATCGATCGCATCAATCGCGAAATGACCGCGGCGCTGAAGTCACCTGATGTCGCGGACGCCCTGAAGCAACGCGGCATCGACGCCGCGCCCGACACGCCGGTGGAGTTCGCAGCGTTCATTCGCGCCGAAGACCGCAAGTGGAATCCGATCATCAAACAGGCCGGCATCAAGCCGGAATGAACTAACCCGCTTCGACCGGCAGGTCGGCGCGCGCCGACCATTCGTGCCACGAGCCGATGAAATTTCGCGCACCCGGCAAGCCCGCGTACTTCAGTGCGAAGTAGGTATTGGCTGAACGCGCGCCCCGATGGCAGTAAACGGCTATTTCGTGTCGCGGATTGATCCCGTGCTGCTCGAGCAGCGCAAGGATCTTTTCCGGCGACTTGAAACGTCCATTCTCCAGAAACCGGGTCCACTCGATGTGGATAGCGTTTGGTACATGACCGCGACGCTTGCAACACGGCGTATCGTCCTTACCGGCCCATTCGAGGTCGTTGCGCACGTCCACCACGTAAAAATTCCAGGACCCGGCGCGCCGGCCGACTTCGTCGATCGGCGCGTTGCATCCGGAAGCGATGGATACCTGGATTTTCGTCGGCCGCACCGTGGCGATGTCGGTGTCCGCGAGCACCGGCCCGCCTTCGGCCATCCATTGCGCGAGGCCGCCGTGCAGCATGCGCGCCTTGCGGTGGCCGATGAATTCGAGCATCCACAATTCGCGCGCCGCGCGCATGCCGGTTTGCTCGTCATAGACGACGACCGGCCGGTCCATGCGCACGCCGACCGAACTGAAGCGGTCGGCGACCGACTGCGCGAACGTGCGCATGCTTTCCAGCGAGCTGTTGCCGACCAGCATATCGTACGTGGACAACGGCATCGCGCCGGGAATATGCCCTTTTTTGAATTCGCCGGCTTTGCGCGCGTCGATCAATACCGTGCCCGTGGAGAGCGCGGTCTCCAGCTCGGCGGGTTCGATCAGAATTTCACTGGCATCCATGTCAATCTCAAATCCTGGTTTTAGTCAGGGCACCCAGTGACGCATCAGGTTGCCAAAGGACCGTGCAGCGGACAAGCCAAGCTATTTTACGCCCAGCCCCGAAATCCTGCGTGACGGTCTCCGGATCGATTCCGGTCGCGCGACGATCCCGGAATATATCCAGTTGCCTTAGCTCTTCGGCCACCCGTACTTCCTGAATGCTCCGAGACCGGCATGATACACTCGCGCGATATTCCGCCGCATCGCGCGACAGACACCCTCGACAGGAGAAAGCATTGAAGATTCTGGTATTGCCGGGCGACGGCATCGGCCCCGAAATCACACAGGCAACGCTCGCGGTGCTCGACCGCGCCAATGCAAGGTTCAAGCTTGGCCTCGAATGGCAACACGACGAGATGGGGCTCGTGACGCTCGCCAAAGAGGGCACGACCTGCCCTCCCCGCCTGCTCGAAAAAGCACGTGCGGCAGCGGGCGTGCTGCTGGGCCCGGTTTCGCACAACGATTACCCGCCGCGCGAAGAAGGCGGCGTCAATCCCTCGGGCGAATTCCGCGTCAAGCTCGACCTCTACGCCAACATCCGGCCCGCGAAATCGCGGATGGGTGTCGGCCTTACCGGCAAACCCGTCGATCTCGTGATTTTCCGTGAGTGCACCGAGGGCTTTTACGCCGACCGCAACATGTACATGGGGTTGGGTGAATTCATGCCGACCGAAGACATGGCGATTTCGCTGCGCCGCGTGACCGCCAAATGCTGTGAGCGCATTGCGCGCCGGGCATTTGAATCGGCGATGACGCGCCGCAAGAAAGTGACGGCGGTGCACAAGGCGAACGTGCTGCGGATTTCGGACGCGCTGTTCCTGCGCGAAGTGCGCAAGGTCGCAAAAGATTTCCCCGGCGTCGAACTCGACGAGAAAATCGTCGATGCGATGGCGGCGCTGCTCGTGCGCGACCCGTCGAAATTCGACGTGATCGTCACCGGCAACATGTTCGGCGACATCCTGTCCGACGAGGCTTCCGAGATTTCCGGCAGCCTGGGGCTCGCGGGCTCCGTCAACGCCGGCGACGAACTTTGCGTCGCCCAGGCGCAGCACGGTTCGGCGCCCGACATTGCCGGCAAAGACAAGGCCAATCCGACTTCGTTGATATTGTCGGCAGCGATGCTGCTCGAATGGCTGGGCCGCCGGCATAAGAGCGCGGCGTGCGCCGAAGCCGCGCAGAAAATCGAAACGGCGGTCGATTCGGCGCTGAAAGATCCAGCCACCCGCACCGTGGACATGGGCGGCAAGCTAGGCACTCAGGGATTCGCCAAGGTCGTCGCCGAAAAATTGAACTAGTCTCCAAACTAGCTTTTGCCGGCGCGCGTCGGCGGCCCTTTCAATTCGATCACGTTGCCTTCCGGATCGCTGATGTAAAGCGACGGGCCGTAGCCATCGGCGCCAAAGCGCGATTTGATCTCGCCGACCGCAACGCCGCTGGAAACGAGATGCGCGACGAGCGCATTCTGGTCGAACGGCTCGATGCGCAGACACAGATGGTCCATGTTGCGGCGGGTTTTACCCGGCGCGGCGCCGCCGGCGCGCCCGAGTTCGCCGTCGACCGCAATCAAATCAATCAGCGAAACGCCGGCGCGCAACTGCGTGAGACCGAGTTCGGGCCGCTCGCGCTCGACGCTGCAGCCGAGCACGTCGCAGTAAAACCTCGTCAGACGCGCCGGATTGGCGGCGCGCAGCACGACGTGATCGAGCGCGAGGATCTCGAATGCCGCGCGCTTACGAACCGCAGGTTTTGGCATAAATGATGTTGGGAGAAATAAAAATGCCACCGCGCCGCGCGGCGCGATGGCATTGCAGCGTGCGGGCGGTGCCGCTTACTTGTCGATGCCGCCCATGCACAGGTATTTGACCTCGAGAAATTCCTCGATTCCGTACTTCGAGCCTTCGCGGCCGATGCCGGATTCCTTCATGCCGCCAAACGGCGCCACCTCGTTGGAGATGATGCCGACATTGATGCCGACGATGCCGTATTCGAGCGCCTCGGCCACGCGCCAGATGCGGCCGATGTCGCGGCTGTAGAAATACGACGCGAGTCCGTATTCGGTGTCGTTCGCGAGCTTGATCAATTCCTGCTCGGTCTTGAAGCGGAACAGCGGCGCCACCGGGCCGAAGGTCTCTTCGTGCGTGACCTTCATGTTGGATTTGACGTCGGCGAGCACGGTCGGCTCGAAGAACGTGCTGCCCTTGGCGTGACGCTTGCCGCCCGTCACGATGCGCGCGCCTTTGCCGACTGCATCGGTAATGTGCTCTTCGACTTTTTCCACCGCCGCCATGTCGATCAACGGCCCTTGCACGACGCCCTCTTCCATGCCGTTGCCGACCTTCATCGCGGCGACTTTTTCCCCGAGCTTCTTCGCAAACTTGTCGTAAACGCCGTCCTGCACGTAGAGGCGGTTCGCGCAGACGCAGGTCTGGCCGGTGTTGCGGAACTTCGACATCATCGCGCCTTCGACCGCCGCGTCGATATCGGCGTCGTCGAACACGATGAACGGCGCATTGCCGCCCAGTTCGAGCGAAACTTTCTTGACGGTACTGGCGCACTGCGCCATCAGGAGCTTGCCGACTTCGGTCGAGCCCGTGAACGTAAACTTGCGCACGATCGGATTGGTAGTCAGTTCGTTGCCGATCGGCCCCGACGAGCCCGTGATCACGTTGATCACGCCTTTCGGAATGCCGGCGCGTTCCGCGAGTTCGCACAACGCAAGCGCCGAATACGGCGTGTAAGTGGCGGGCTTGATCACCATGGTGCAGCCGGCGGCCAGCGCCGGACCGGCCTTGCGCGTGATCATTGCATTCGGGAAGTTCCACGGCGTCACCGCGGCGCACACGCCGATCGGCTGCTTGATGACGACGATGCGCTTGTCGGCCTGGTGCTGCGGTATGACGTCGCCGTAGATGCGCTTGCCTTCCTCGGCAAACCATTCGATGAACGAGGCGCCATAGGCGATCTCACCCTTGGACTCGGCAAGCGGCTTGCCCTGCTCGGTCGTCATCAGCACCGCGAGATCGTCCTGGTTCGCCATCATGAGATCGAACCATTTGCGCAATATCGCCGCACGCTCCTTGGCGGTCTTCGCGCGCCACGCCGGCCATGCTGCGTTGGCGGCCTCGATCGCGCGTTTGGCCTCCGCCGCGCCCATTTTCGGGACGGTGCCGATCTGCAGTCCATCCGCCGGGTTGTTGACGGCCAGCGTGGTCTTGTCGTCGGCGTCGACCCATTTGCCGTCGATGTAGCATTGCTGGCGGAAAAGGCTCGTGTCTTTCAGTTGAAACGCGGGTTTGACTTTGGTCAGCATGGCGGGATCCTTACGGGGAAATTAAGTGCGGCGAGGCGCTGAATTCAGCGTTTAATTATAACACCCGGTGAGCGGGCTTTTCCGGAACGGGAATACCAGCGTTTCGACCAGCCTGCTCGCACGAAAACACCCGCGTGAAATCGATCTTTCGCGTCGGCCGGGACACTCTGACGCTGCGCGAAAGCCGAACGCGGCAGTGTGTACAAAATTCAACACAAATTGCCGTAATTTTGAGCAGTTTTGGGCGGCATATGCACATCCCGCTTGACGCTGCCGGTGCGCTGGATATATAAGATTATTTAGCGTCGCTATTTTGCTGTCCGGGCGCTGTCGCCGCTAAACCTTTTCAATCAATGACAGGGGGTTTCTGATGAAGTTTTTATCCAAGTTAATAAGTCAATTGCTGATCCTTAGCATGGTCGTGCTGCCGTTCTCCACCCAAGCCGGCATGATAGGCACCGACCAGGTCGTCGCCAGCGCAACGGCCCAAGCCAATCGCGACAAAGTGCGCGAGTTTGTTAGCCGCACCGACGTGCAGAAGCAGTTCGAAGCGTTGGGCCTGACCGCCTCGACCGCCGCAGAGCGCGTCAACGCAATGACCCAGGACGAAATCAACCGCGTCGCGGGCAAGATCGACTCGCTGCCGGCGGGCGCGAGTTCCAGCACCGGCTGGTGGATTGCCGGCGTCATCGTGGTCGGCCTGATCATCTGGTACTTCTGGAAATAACCAAAGCAGATTCAACATGTACAGCTTTAAAGCCCGCTTAACCGCGGGCTTTATTTTTTTGAGCGCCCTGTTGTCGGGTTGCTCGTTCATCGCGCCGCAAACCTACGCGCTCAAAGAAAAGCGGCCCGCCGATCTGCCCCGGCGCGTTGAACTGACAGAAGTTCCGTTTTATCCCCAGGACGATTACTATTGCGGCCCGTCCGCGCTCGCCATGGCGGTGACCGCGGCCGGCGTGCCGGTGGTGCCGGAGGATCTGGTCGACCAGGTTTATCTGCCTGGACGCAAAGGCAGTCTGCAGGTCGAGATGCTCGCCGCCGCCCGCCGGCGCGGTTTAATCGCCTACGAACTCGCGCCCAGGGTCGAGGACCTTCTGCGCGAACTGGCGGCCGGCACGCCCGCGATCGTGCTCGAAAACTTCGGTCCGTTCAAATGGTATCCGATCTGGCATTACTCGGTCGTCGTGGGTTACGACCTCGACCGCCTGGAGGTGATCCGCCGGTCCGGCAAACGCCCGCGCCTGCCTACGCCGCTGCCTGTGTTCGAAAAAATCTGGCGCGAAGAAGATTACTGGTCGATGCTGGTGCTGCCGCCCGAGCGCGTGCCGGTTACGGCAACCGAAACGAAGTATGCAGCTGCGGTCGTCGCGCTGGAACAAAGCGGGCACCTCAAGAATTCGCTGATCGCCTACAACGCGCTGCTCAAGCGCTGGCCCGACAGCCTCACTGGCCAGATGGGACGCGGCAATGTTGCGTATGCGTTGCACGATCTCGAAACGGCCGAAGCCGCGTTCAAGCAGGCGGCGCAAGAACATACCGACTCGGCGGCCGCTTTCAACAACCTCGCGAACGTGCTGGGGGAACGCAACAAGTTGAACGAAGCCCTCGCCGCCGCGGAAAAGGCCGTCGCGCTCGGCGGCCCGATGTTACCGGCGACTGAAGCGACGCTGGAGGAAATCCGCCAGAAAATCGCGGCGGCCAGCGCCGAAGATGCATTGCGTGCGCAGAAACCCGCCGTGCCCGTGGCCGCTCCCGCACCGGCGCAGGCAACGCCTGCGGCCAAGCCGAAATCCAAAACGCGGAAGAAAAAAACCGCGCCGGCCGCTTAGGGGCCGGCTAGTCGAGGCTGACGTTGGCCTGCTTGACGACCTTCGCCCATTTCGGGATTTCGCTTTTGATCAGCGCGCCGAATTGATCCGGCGTACCGGCGACCGGCGGCGAACCCATCTCGATCAGCCGCTGCCTGATGTCCGGCAGGTTCGCGATACGCACCATTTCCGCGTTCAATTTGGCGACAATGTCCTTCGGCGTGCCCGCGGGCGCGACCACCCCGTACCACGCGATCGACTCGAATCCCGGCACGCCGGATTCGGCGACCGTCGAGATCTGGGGCAGCACGGGCGAGCGCGTAGAACTCGTCACCGCGAGCCCGCGCAGCTTGCCCGACTTCACGTGCGGCAGGATCGGAATCATGCTTTCGAATGCGAACGGAATCTGGCCGCCGATCAAGTCGACGATCGCGGGTCCGCTGCCTTTGTACGGGATATGCGTCATCTCGACCTTGGTCATGAACTTGAACATTTCCGCGGTCAGATGCTGCGGCGAGCCGGGCCCCGCGGACGCGTAATTGAACTGGCCGGGGTGCGCTTTCATCAGCGCGATGAACTCACGCACGTTCTTGACAGGCAGCGACGGGTGCGTCACCAGCACCAGCGGCACGGAAGCCGACAACACGACGGGTGCGAAATCTTTCGCCGGATCGTAGGGCAGCTTGCTGAAGAGGCTTGCATTGATGGCGAGCGGCCCGCTGGCGCCCATTAATATCGTATAGCCGTCCGGCGGCGACTTGGCCACGAAATCGGCGCCGATGTTGCCGCCCGCGCCGGGTTTGGCCTCGATAATCACCGGCTGCCCCCAGGTTTCGTACATTTTCGCGCCAAAAATACGCGCAAGTATGTCGGTCGTCCCGCCCGGCGGATACGGCGTATAAAAACGAATCGGTTTGGCGGGATAAGTCTGGGCGCAGGCCACATGCCCCCAGCATATGCCCATTACACATGCCAGCAGTGGCGGCAAATATCGTGCTTTCATCGTCTGCTCCTCCGGGTCGGCGCAACCGGGACAGGCTGCGCACCCATGCATGTTAGCATCCGCCTCGCCGTGAAGCGCCGGGCGCCTAAAGCGCCCGAAAACGGTGCCGTTATATCGCTTTGGTTTTGCCCGAAATCATTGTTATAATGGCCGAAAAGCGCAGCAAACCGCGCAGCAACCCGTTTCAATACCGGAATCTTGCTATGACCACGTTTACCGCCCGGCTTCGCTACGTATCCATGCTGGGCCTGTTGTCGCTGGTATTCCTCGGTGGTTGCGCCAGTACGAAAAACCCGCGCGATCCGCTCGAACCGCTCAATCGCGCGATCTACAAACTCAACGACGGTCTCGACAAAGTGGTGCTGAAACCGGTCGCGACGGTTTACAAAACGGTATTGCCGCAGTTCGTGCGCACCGGCGTCACGAATTTCTACAACAATCTGTACGACGTCCTGACGGCCCTCAATAATCTATTGCAGGGCAAGGTGGGCGACGCGGTTTCCGATGTGGGCCGGATCGCAATCAACACGACGGTCGGCCTCGCCGGCTTCATCGACGTGGCGACCGAAGTCGGGCTTGAAAAGCACAAGGAAGACTTCGGCCAGACGCTCGGCCGCTGGGGCATCAATTCCGGACCCTATCTGCAAATTCCGTTTTTCGGCCCGAGTTCGTTCCGCGACGGCGTCGGTTCCGCGGTGGACTTCAAGCTCGACCCGATCCGCCTGATCTGGCGCAATCACATGCGCACGCGCAATTCGGTGTGGGGTCTGTACGTAATCAACCTGCGCGCCAACCTGCTCGACTCGACCAAGATTCTCGACGAAGCGGCGCTCGATCCCTATGAATTCCAGCGCGATGCGTATCTGCAGCGCCGCCGCAACCTGGTGTACGACGGCAATCCCCCGCCCGAAAAGGACGAGGAAGACATTCCCGAGTTGAAGACCAAACCGCGCGTCGAAGGCGACGAGCCGGCCAAACCGACGGGCGCCGGAATCGAAACACCGCAAGTCTCGGCACCGCTCGAAGCAACTCCAGTCAGCAACGTCGCGCCGGCCGCGCCGGTTTCGACCCCGTCTTCGATCTAACCTAACTCTGCTTTGCGGGCACCGGGCCGTCTTCGGCGCGTCTGGCGCCGCTGACTATCGTCATCGCTGACGACACCATGGTCGCGAGATCCGACATATTGCCCGGCACGATAAGCGTGTTGCCGGCTTTCGCCAGATTCCCGAACGCCTGGACGTAAACCTCCGCGACCTTCAGGTTGGCCGCGTTCATCCCGCCCGGTTCATTGATGGATGCCGCCACTGCGCGCACCGCGGCGGCATTCGCGGCCGCGATGGTCGTAATGGCCTTCGCCTCGCCTTCGGCGCGGTTGATAGCCGCGATTTTCTGGCCTTCGGATTGCAGAACCGCTGCCTGTTTCTCGCCATCGGCAAGATTGATTTCCTGCTGGCGCTGCCCTTCGGACTTGGCGATCAATGCGCGCTTTTCGCGCTCCGCGGTGATCTGCGCCTGCATCGAGCGCAAGATCGCCTCCGGCGGCGTGAGGTTCTTGATCTCATAGCGCAGCACCTTGACGCCCCAGGTGCGCCCGGCTTCATCGAGCACCGCCACGACCTGGCGGTTGATTTCGTCGCGGCTCTCGAACGTCTTGTCGAGCTCCATCTTGCCGATCTCCGAACGCAGCGTGGTCTGCGCGAGCTGAGTGATGGCGGCGATGTAATTCGACGAACCGTACGACGCGAGCCGCGGGTCCGTGACCTGGTAATAGATGATGCCGTCGACGCCAAGCTGGGTGTTGTCCTTCGTGATGCAGACCTGCTCCGAGACGTCGAGCGGCACCTCTTTCAACGAATGCTTGTAGGCCACGCGGTCGAAAAACGGCCAGATCCCGTTCAGGCCGGGCTCCAACACGCTGTGAAACTTGCCGAAACGCTCGACCACCCACGCCTGCTGCTGCGGGACGACCTTGATCGATTCGATCGCGAGCACGATGCCGAACGCGATCACGAAGAACGGCACTGCGTAGGCGGCCTGCCCGTTGGCGATGAGCACCACCGTGATGATGAATACAACGATCAATTTAGCAAACATGGTTTTCCCCCCTGAGCGTGCCGCAATAAGCGATTGAAAATGTAGCGGTGTGCAAGATCATCCCGGCCGCGCCGCCGACACGTGCAGGGTATTGCCGTCGACGTGC
>Ga0265331_10002350_pt1 | contig 12860 bp, 12 predicted proteins | sample 41923metaG_FD_202088 | JGI IMG/M metagenome (GOLD analysis project Ga0265331, IMG submission 202088) | Rhizosphere microbial communities from Carex aquatilis grown in University of Washington, Seatle, WA, United States - 4-19-23 metaG | ecosystem: Host-associated > Plants > Roots > Rhizosphere...
ATTGTCGCCGGAGCCGCCTCGCTGGTGAAGGACAAGGCGCGCGATCAGGTGGCCACCCGCATTCCATTTGAAGGCAAGTTTGGCGACGCGAAGGTCGGCCTTTTCGCCACCGTCACCAATTTATTCCGGCACGGTTTCATTCGCCCGTTCAACCCAACGGTCGAGGACTCGGTGTACGCCGCCAATGTCCTGCCGACCGGAAAGAGCGCGAATGGAAACGACGTGGCAAAAAACAAGCCGGACGAAAATCCTGGAGAGAGAGATCCGGCGAACCCCAAGCCACTTCCGTGAAAATCTCGTTTTCCCTTGGTCGCGACCGCGGCGTCTGTTTGGGCGGCGGATTGTGATGCCAACCCAACATGTCGACCCTCCCCGCCCACCGAGCCAAGATTCGGGTCTCGCACAAGGGCGAAAGCGCGATCGCCATCGCGGTGGAACAAGTCGGCATCATCACACGCTCCCGGCAAATTCTGCTGAGGACAGTGCAGGCGTTTGTCGCCGACAATGTCACCCGGCTCGGTGCGGCGCTGGCTTTTTACACGACCGTGGCGGTTGCACCTCTTCTGGTGCTGACGATTGCGGTCGCGGGGACCGTGTTCGCCGGCGGCGATGCGCGGCAGCGGGTCATTGGGGAAATTGAAAGGCTGGCGGGTTCGCAGGCCGGCGCCGCGGTCGCGGCGGTGCAAAGTCCTGCGGCCACCACGACCGGCATGCTCGCCACATTGCTCGGCTTTGCGACGCTGATCTTCGGCGCGCTCGGAGTCTTCACCAACCTGCAGGGTGCGCTCAACGCGATCTGGCGCGTACGGCCGCAGCCCGAGGTCGGATGGTGGGTCTTTCTGAAACGTCGCCTGTTCTCCTTGGCCACGGTCATGGCCACGGGTTTCCTCCTCCTCGTGTCGCTCATCGCGAGTGCCGCCCTGAGCTGGCTTGGGGCGCAGACCGCGCAACGCCTCGGCTTGCCGGTGCTCGGGCTGCAGATCGTGAACAACGTGATTTCCTTCGGTGTCGTGACTTCGCTTTTCGCCCTGATCTTCCGGTTGCTCCCCAACACGCAGGTGCAGATGCGGCATGTCTGGATCGGCGCGGCAGTGACGGCCCTGCTTTTCACGGTCGGAAAATCCGCGCTCGGACTTTATCTCGGACGCGCGAGCCTGACCTCCGCCTACGGGGCGGCCGGATCGCTGCTCGTGTTGCTGCTATGGAGTTACTACGCGGCGCAAATTGTGTTTCTCGGCGCGGAATTCACCCGCGTGACGGCACTAAGCGACGGCGGACGCGATTTCACCCGGCTCGCGGAATCGGAGGAGCGCAGCCATCTGCTTTGAATGCGACTGCACCGGTCGCAGCATTGGACCTTCAGAAGAGTCTTCTTACTTGGTGAAGACTTTGCTCACTCCCCAGTATACATACGATCCGGGTGATGCTCAAATGTACCGTCGGCATGAGTTCCTCAGGTGACTATTTGCGCTGAAGACCGCCGGCCCTGTTGGCATGACTTGTAGGGGAGAGCGCCGTTTTGAGTCGAAAATTTACGCCAGGACGCCTGCGCGGTAAATCTCGCCGGCATGCAGCTCGTAAATTCATCGGTTTGAGTCCTTGGGCATTTGTTGGGATCAAGCGGCGGAAGAGTGGGAAGCGGAACTGTTCCGTTTCTTCCGGTCGGCATGACTTCCGCCAGTCGGGGTGACTTTCGATTTCTTACACACGATTCTTCGCCCGAAAACGTGAAGAAGTTGTGAACAAGTTTTTGCAAAAAGGACCGGTCTTTTCTTGACTGAAGGGTGTAAAATGGGGAGAAATGGTGCGTTCTGGGGAGATTGCTGCCCGGAACGCTTTCATGGCGCACCCTGGCACAACCGTTTATTCGGGACGTTTTGAGCACACACTCGACGACAAGAATCGGCTCACGATTCCATCGCTCTGGCGCTGGGCGCATACGGACACGGAGACGTTTCTCGCCATGCCGCATCCCGACGGCTACATCGCGGTGCTGCCGCCCGCCCGCGTGGCCCGGCTGCTGGCGCAGGTCTCGGAGATGAAGCTTTCCGATCGCGACGCGCAGGCGGTCAAGGCGCGCATTTTCTCGGACGCGCTTTCCTTCACTTTCGACAAGCAAGGCCGGTTCGGCGTCAGCCCCGACCTGCTGCGTCATGCCTCGGTCACCAAGGACGCGGTCCTGTGCGGCATGGGCGACACCTTCAACATCCTCAGTCCGTCCCGCTGGCAAGAGCTCCAGCGCAGCACGGCCGGTGAAAACTTTGGCGACCTGATGCGCCGTGTCGGGCTCTGACGAAAACCCTCAACCACCTCTGCCATGATCATCCGACCCCAGTCCCTGCCCAAATTGCTCCTCGTCGGTGGCAGCCGCCGCCGGCTCCTCCGAAATGCCACGCCGGCGTCCGCGGTGAACAGCAAACGACTCAATGTCCGCCACCGTCCAGCTTGAACCGGTGGCCGACCCCATGGCCGTCGGACACCAGCCCGTTATGTTGCCAGAGGTGCTGGAGCACCTCGCGCCGCAGGCCGGCTGGCGGGGGCTCGACTGTACTTTTGGTGGAGGAGGGCACAGCCGCGCTTTGCTGGCGGCCGGCGGGTTGGTCACCGCACTCGATCGCGATCCGGCGGCGTCCGCCCGCGCCGATGTCGTCCGGGCGGAGTTTCCGCTGACCTTCCGCTTCGTCGACCTCAATTTCGGCGATCTGGCCGCCTTGCCCGAGAGCGGGTTCAACGGCATTCTCTTCGATCTCGGCGTCTCGTCCTTCCAGCTCGACGATGCCGCGCGGGGCTTTTCCTTCCGGCAGGATGCCGAGGCGGACATGCGGCTCGACCCGCGCCAGGGCACGCCCGCCGGCGTGTGGCTCGAGCGCGCGCCGCACGACGAACTCGTGCGCGCGATCCGGGACTTCGGCGAGGAAAACAGCTGGCGCCGCGTGGTCACCGCCATCGAAAACGCCCGCGGCACCGGCCGCCTGGAGCGCACCGCCGCGCTCGCCGAGCTGATTGCCGACTCCATCCCCGCGGCCGTCCGCCGGGAGAGCCGCCTCCACCCGGCCACTCGCTCCTTCCAGGGCATCCGCATTGCGGTGAACGACGAACTCGGCGCCATCGCCCGCGCGCTCCCGGTGGCCTTCGCCAAGCTCGCCCCGGGCGGCGTGCTTGCGGTCATCAGTTTCCATTCCCTCGAGGACCGGCCGGTCAAGCAGTTCTTCCGCAAGCTCTGCGGACTGCCAGTCGACGAAAACGACGCCACGCCGCAGCAGCTCCGCGAGAAATTCGCCGAGCTTCTCACGCGCAAACCGCAGACGCCCGGCGAGGACGAAATCGCCGGCAACCCGCGCAGTCGTTCCGCCAAGCTGCGGGCCCTGCGCAAACTCCCGCCTTCCGGCCCATGAGACCCCCGCCGCCCAACGCCCTCGTCAACAAGATCGTTGCCCTCACCCTCTGCCTGCTCGTGTTCAGCGGCACGCTCGGCCTCGGCGCGGTCTGGGTCCGCCAGGAAATCTTTTCCACCGCCAACCGCGTCCGGATCGCCCAGGCGCGCATCGCCGATGTCGAACGCCAGCTCGACGAGGTGACCGCAGGCGTGGCCACCGCGCTGAGCCCCGAGACGCTGCTCCGCCGCAACGAAATGCTGCGGCTCGGCCTGGGCGCCCCCCGCGAGGTGCAGGTGGTGCGGGTCGACGAATCACCCGAGCTGCGTCTGGTCGCGAAGCACAACCGCGAAGTCTTCACCCTCGCGAACGCCTCGTTCTCCGGCGCCGCGCCGATCACCTTCCGCCTCGCCTCCGCCTCCCCTTGAAACATGTCAAAGGGCTTTGCCTCCAATCTGCGGATGACCCTCCTCGCGGCGGGCGTGCTGGCCTGCTTCCTCTGCGTGGGGGCCCGGTTGGTGTACCTGCACGTCATCGACCGTGACGAGCTGCTGAAATACGTGGACCGGGCGCGCCGCCAGATCGTCGTGGAGCATGCGCGCCGCGGGGCGATTCTCGACGCGAAGGGCAACCTGCTCGCGACCAGCCGCTCTTACGTCACGCTCGGCGCCGATCCGGAGCTGTTGCGGCCGGAGGACGAAGCCGCCTGGCCGCAACTCGCGGCGCTGCTCAATCTCCCCGCGGCCGATCTTGCGGGCACGCTGCACCGCGGAATGGCGGCCGGCAAGGCGGCCGCCGCCGCGCCAGTCGCGCCCGATGCCGCCCACGAGAAACGCGTGCGGTGGCTGAAGCTCGCCGACGAGGTCGACGAGACCGTTTTCGACCGGATCACCAAGCTCAACATCCGCGGCATCTACGGTTCCCGCGGCTACAAGCGCGTCTACCCGGCCGGCGAACTCGCCGCGCACGTTCTCGGCTACGTGAACCGCGACGGCACGCCCGTCGCCGGCGCGGAGAAACACCTCGATCTTTATCTCAAGGGCGAGGACGGCTGGATCGAGTCGGAAAAGGACGGCGCCCGCCACGAACTCGCGCAGTTCCGCTCCCGCGACGTGCCCGCGCGCGACGGCGACGACGTGGTGCTGACCATCGACGCGGTCATCCAGCACATGATCGAGGACGAGCTGCGCAGCATCGCGGCGAAGTTCGATCCGCATTTCGCCAGCATCATCGTCAGCGATCCGCAGACCGGCCGGATTCTGGGCATGGCGAATTATCCCACCTTCAACCTGAACGAATTCAGCAAGGCGCCGCTGGACGCGCAGCGCAACCATGCGGTCGCCGACATCATCGAGCCCGGCTCCGTGTTCAAGATCGTGGCGGCCGGCGCCGCCCTCGACCAGGATCTGGTGACGCCCGCCACCACCTTCGATTGCGGCGAGACGACGATCCTGTACAAGGGCCGTCAGTTGAAGCTGCCGAAGGAGGACGAGCCGTTCGGGGAGCTGACCGTGGCCGACATCGTCGCGCATTCGAGCAACCGCGGGGCGGCGCAGCTCGCCATGCTGATGGGCGAGGACAAGTTTTACGAGTATGCCCGGCGTTATGGGTTCGGGCAGCTCACCCAGTTCCAGCTCGGCGGCGAGCGCACCGGCATGCTTGAGTCGCCGAAAAACTGGGACGGGCTCACGATCACCCGCATGCCGATGGGCCACGCGGTCGCCGCGACGCCGCTGCAGATTCACATGGCCATGAGCGCCGTGGCCAACGGCGGCGCGTTGCTCCGGCCGCAGATCATTCGCGAAATCCGCGACAAGTCGGGCGAGGTCGTGCGCGACTTCCCGCCGGAAAAACGCGAGCAGGTGCTCCGGCCCGGCACCGCGGCGCTGCTCGCCCAGCTGCTCACGCGCGTCCTGACCGAGGGCACCGCGAAGGGCTCCGACATTCCCGGCTTCGAACTCGCCGGCAAGACGGGCACGACCCAAAAAATCATCGACGGCAAGTACGTCAACAACCGCCATGTCGCCTCCTTCGTCGGCTTCTTCCCCGCCAGCCGGCCGCAGATCGTTCTCTCGGTGATCGTGGACGACGCCAAGGTGCCCGGCGGCATCGCGTACGGCCGCGCAGTCTCCGCCCCGTCTTTCAAGCACCTCGCCGAACAGCTCATCGAATACCTCGACATCAAGCCGGCCATGGTTCCCGCGCAAGGCCTCCTCGCGCTGACCGGAGGTGTCCGGTGATCGGCTACCTCTCGCCCAATTACCCGCTGGTCGCCGCCTTCCGCTCGCTCACCGCCACGAGGATCCGCCCCGCCGACCGGCACTCCAGGAAGATTTTCAAAATGGCTCCGAAACTCTCCGATTATTTCAACGACGAGGAAATCGTCGCCAGCAAAGGCGAGCTCGACCGCCCGATTTCCGGGCTCGCGATGGACAGCCGGCGCGTGCTGGCCGGCAACCTGTTCTTCGCCCTCCCGGGCCGGCGGGCCGACGGGATCTCCTTCATCGACGAGGCCATCCTCCGCGGCGCCGTAGCCATCGTCGCGGAAAAAATCCCCTCGGCCACCGCGGCGCGCGTGACCTACATCCAGGTCGCCGACGCCCGCCGGGCGCTGGCCCGCGTCTCGCAGCGCTTCTTCAATTTTCCGGACAAGGCGCTGGAACTCGTCGGAGTCACCGGCACCAACGGCAAAACCACCGTCACCAACCTCATCAAACACCTCCTCGCGACCACCACGCAGCGCGTCGGCCTGATCGGCACGGTCAACTATGACCTCGGCGCGCGCATCGTGCCCTCGTACCGCACCACCCCGGAATCGCTGGAGCTCTACGGCATGCTGGCGCAGATGCGCGACGCGGGCTGCCGCCAGGCGGTGATGGAAGTCAGCTCGCACGGCCTCGACCAGCACCGCCTGCTCGGTATGGCGTTCAACGTCGCGGTGTTCACCAATCTCACCCGCGACCACCTCGATTATCACAAGACCTTCGAGGCCTACTTCGAGGTCAAGAGCCGCCTGTTCAACGGCCGGGTCGGCCCCGCCCCGCGCGCGGCGGTCATCAATGTCGACGATCCCTACGGCCGCGCGCTTGTGGCGCAGGTGCCGCCGGCCTGCCGGCTGGTGACCTTCGGCGAGGCGGAGGGGGCGCTGGTCCGCGCGGAGAACGTGAAGCTCGGCTTCAAGGGTGCGGCCTTCCGCCTGGTCTGGCCCGGCGGCGCGATGGATCTCGAAAGCTCGCTGATCGGACGCTACAACCTGAGCAATCTGCTCGCGGCCTTCGCCGCCTGCTACGCCCTCGGCCGCGACCCGGCGATCATCGCCTCCCGCCTCAAGACTTTCGCCGGCGTGCCCGGTCGCATGGAACGGATCGAGGAGGGGCAGCCCTACAACGTGCTCGTCGACTACGCGCACACCGACGACGCTCTGCGCAACGCGCTCGGCATGCTCCGCGCCATCACGCCGGGGCGGCTGTTCGTGGTTTTCGGCTGCGGCGGCAACCGCGACCGCACCAAGCGCCCGCTCATGACCGCCGCCGTGCAGGAATTCGCCGACTTCGCCTGGGCGACGGCCGACAATCCCCGCTCGGAGGCGCTGGCGCAGATTTTCACCGACATGCAGACCGGGGTGCAACAGCCGGACAAGATCACCTTCGTCGAGGACCGGCGCCGCGCGATCAGTCTCGCCCTCGACGCGGCGCGCGCAGGCGATTCGCTCCTCATTGCGGGCAAGGGCCACGAGACGTACCAGGAATTCGCCGACACGATCGTGCCGTTCGACGACCGGCAGGTCGTGCGCGAGCTCATCGGCATCAAAAGCATCAAGCCGGTCTGAACTCCGCCCATGCCCGCCTTCGCCCACGAGAAACTTGCCGCCTGGACGGGCGGCCGCTGGACCCGCTCGCCGCAGCGCGCGCTCACCGGGTTCAACCAGGATACGCGGACCCTGGGCGCGGGGCAGGTTTTTGTGGCGTTGCAGACGGAAAAACGCGACGGCCATGATTTTCTCGGCGAAGCGCAGGCCCGCGGGGCCGCCGCTGCGCTCGTGGCGCGCGAAATCGCCGGTTCGGACCTGGCCCAGCTCGTGGTCGCCGACCCGCTGGCCGCCTTTCAGCGCATCGCCCGGGAGCACCGGCGCGAATTTCACGGACCGGTGATCGGGGTCACGGGCAGCGCGGGCAAGACCTCGACCAAGGATCTGCTGGCGTTGCTGCTCGGCGGCGCCCCGGCGGTGCTTTCGACCGAAGGCAACCTCAACAATCACATCGGCGTGCCGCTCACACTGACACGGTTGGATCCGGCGGTGCACACCGCGGCGGTCGTGGAGGTGGGGATCAACACGCCGGGCGAGATGGCCGGACTGGCCGCCATGATCGAACCCGACCACAGCATTGTCACTTTGGTGGGCCCGGCGCATTTGGAAAAACTCGGTTCGCTGGAGGGCGTGGCTTTCGAGAAATCCCGGCTGCCCGCGGCCAACCGCGCGGGCGGGCTGGCGGTCGTGCCGGTGGGGTGCTGGCAGTTCGCGCCGTTCCGCGAGCTGGCGGGCGCGCTGGTGCTGGTACCGGCCAACGAAAGCATGGTCCGGGTCGACGCGCGCAAGCTCACGTTCAATGTCTTTCACCGGCCCGAGCGCACCGAGGTCACCTTCGAAGGCCGGCGCACCTTCCTCTGCCGGCGCGTCTCCGGCGGGATGGCCCAGAACGCCGCGCTGGCGCTCGCGCTCGCGAGCGAGCTGGGCGTCGAGGACACCGCGCTCCAGCAACGTCTGGCCGCGTGGCAGCCGTCGAAATGGCGCGGCGAACTGCAGCAGCAGGGCGACGCGCTGGTCTACGCCGATTTCTACAACGCCAATCCCGCGTCGATGGCCGATGCGATCGCGGCGTTTGCCGGCCAGGTGCCCGACGACCTGCCGCGACTGTACGTGCTCGGCTGCATGGAGGAGCTCGGCGCCACGGCCGCGGAATACCACCGCCAGCTCGGCCGTTCGCTGCTGCTGCGTCCGGGAGATTTCCTCTTCGTCCTCGGAGCGCAGGCGGCCGCCGTGCGTGCCGGCCTGCTCGAAAACGGCAACGACCCCGACCAGGTGGCCGTGATCGACAGTGTCGCCCCGGTGCGCGAGCGGCTCGCCGGCTTCAAGGGCGCCGTCTTCCTGAAGGCCAGCCGCCGCTACCAGCTCGAAACCGTGCTCGACCTCCATGCCCTTTCCCACACCTGACATGAACACCACCGCTCGCCCACAAAACCTCGGCCCCGTCTACGGCGCCTTTGCCCCGGACGATTCAAGTCAACCCTGGAACGTCCGCCCCGGCTCCAACCCGCCCTGGCCCGCACCCGTCCGCAAACCCGACGTCGTGCTGCGCGGCAAGTATTGCTCGATCCGGCTGGAGGGCGCCGCGCTCGCCCCCGTGAAATTCGGCGCGCACTTCGCCCGCGCCGGGATCTGAAATCAGCCCGTGGTTGACCTGTCATGCTGAGTTATCTGGCAGATTACGCACATCTCTGGGGTCCGCTGCGGCTGCTCCACTACATCACGGTGCGCACGGTCGGCGCGGCGACGACGTCCCTGTGCATCGGGTTTATCATCGGGCCGTGGCTCATCCGCCGTTTTCGCGAGCTCAAGCTCGGCCACGGCTACATCGACGAGCGCACGGGCTCGCTCGGCGCGACCTATTTCGACAAGCGCCACACGCCCACGATGGGCGGCCTGATCATCTTCATTTCCCTCTTCGTCAGCGCCGTGCTCTGGGCGGAGCCGAACATCTGGGTGTTCGTCGCGCTGTTCGTTTACACGGCGCTCACAGTGCCGGGCTGGCGCGACGACTACCTGAAGGTCGTGCACAAGAACAAGGACGGCATCAAGTCGTGGGAGAAGATCGCCTGGCAGACGTTTGCCACCGTCGTCGCGCTCGTCGCGCTGCTCTGGCATCCAGCCAGCGCGGCCAAGATCCGCGAGCTTTGGGTGCCGTTCGTGAAGACAGCCGTCATTCCGCACATGCATTGGGCCCTCCTGCTGGTGCTGATCTATCTCTGGATTGTCGGCTTTAGCAATGCCATCAACCTGACCGACGGCCTCGACGGCCTTGCGGTCGGCTGCACGATCACGGTCGCGCTTGTGTTCGCCATCATGGCTTATGTGGCGAGCCGGTCCGACTTTTCCGAATACCTGCTGATCAGCTACGTTCCGGGCACGGGCGAGCTCACCGTCGTCTGCGGCGCGCTCATCGGCGCGTGCATGGCCTTCCTCTGGTACAACTCGCATCCGGCGGAGGTGTTCATGGGCGACACCGGCTCGCTCGCGCTGGGCGGGCTGATCGGCGTGATGGCGTTCATGATCCACCAGCCGTTCACCCTCGTGATCGTCGGCGGCGTCTTCGTCATGGAGGCGCTCTCGGTCATTCTGCAGGTCGGCTGGTTCAAGTTCACCAAGCGCCGCACGGGCGCCGGCCGCCGACTTTTCCTCATGGCGCCGATCCACCACCATTTCCAAAAAAAGGGCTGGCCCGAAACCAAGGTGGTTCTCCGCTTCTGGGTGCTCTCCCTCGGCTTCGCCCTGCTGGGCCTCGCCACGCTCAAACTCCGCTGAGGCCAACGCCCAACGCCAAACCTCAAGATGCCAAACACCAAACAAAGCGCACGAATCTCAAAATCAGGCCTGGCCCAGGCGCCCCGACCAAGACTGCTTTCCGCGTTTTTTTGGCGTTTGGAGTCGGGTAGGGGCGATTCCCCGGATCGTCCTTTGGGCGGTTGAGGGCAACCGCCCCTACCGGTCGTCCCATCCACTTTCCCCTCTCACTTTCACTTTCACTCCGCTTCCCGCCCATGCCCGTTGACTACAATTTCGAAAACACCCCGAGTTTCCGCGACCTGACCCACACCGGCCTGCTGCTGCTGAAACGTCCGCTCGTGCGGTCGCTGAGCAAGCTGCGGCGTCTGCGCAGCGGGCTGGCGCGCACCGACGCCCCTGCGCTGGTCCCGGTCAAGGTTTCGGCCACCCCCAAGACTTCCCAACACTTTCGCAGGAGCCCGCTGTCAGGTTCTTTATACTAACCCATCGGAACCTTACCTAAATTTCTGCCAGCGGGCCCCTGCTTCCTTTCATGCTGCCTCCTCCTCCCGGCGAGATCGCCTCCCTCCTGACGCGCCCGGCCGCCGTTTTCGGCGCCGGGGTGAGCGGGCAGGGCCTGCTCGCGTTGCTCGCGGCGCTCGGCGCCCGCGGCGTGCTTTACGACGAGAAGGCCGCCGGGGCGGAAAAACACTTCACCGCTGCACTGGCCGCGCAACACGGGCTCGTGATCTTCAGCCCGGGTTTCGCCCCGGAACATCCCTGGCTGGTGGCGGCGCGCGCGGCCGGCTGCCTCTGTGTGGGCGAGCTCGACTTTGCCTCGCTCTTCTGGCGCGGCGAACTCATCGCGATCACCGGCACGAACGGCAAGACGACGCTCACCGAATTTCTCGCCCACGCGCTCAACGCCGCCGGCCGGCCCGCCCGGGCCACCGGCAACATCGGCTATCCGCTGAGCCGCCTGGTGGTCGAACCCCGCGGCGCGGCGGAGATTGCGGTGTGCGAGGTGAGCTCGTTCCAGGCGGAGACGCTGCGCTGGCTGCGGCCGGCGGCGACGCTCTGGACGAATTTTGCGGAGGATCACCTCGAGCGGCACCCGGACCTGGAATCCTATTTCGCGGCCAAGTGGCAGCTCGTGGAGCGCACGCCCGGGGAAGCGGTTTTCGCGGGCTCGTCGGTGCAACGTTACGCGGCGGTGGCGCGGCGGGTTCTCCCGGCGACAGCCGCCGTGGCGACGGAAAACCAGCCCGCCGATGACCGTCTCGGAGATTCGATTTTTGCCGGCTATCCGCAGCGGGAAAATTTTCTGCTCGCCGCCGCCTGGTGGCGGCACGCCGGGCTGCCGGAGGCGGCGCTTTATGCCGCGGCCGCGACTTTCCGGCCCGGTCCGCACCGGCTCGCGCGGGTGGGGGAGAAGCGCGGCGTGGTGTTCTGGAACGATTCCAAGGCCACGAATTTCCACGCCGTCGAGGCCGCGCTCGCGACCTTCGCGGCGCCCGTGCTCTGGATCGGCGGCGGCAAGGCCAAGGGCGGCGACCTCGCCGCGTTCGTGCGCCGCATCGCGCAAAAGATCCGCCATGCCTTCCTCATCGGCGAAACCAGCGCGGTGCTCGCGGAATTCTGCGCAGCCTGCCGCGTGCCTTTTTCGCTCTGCGCCACGCTCGAGGACGCCGTCCGCCGCGCGTTCGGCACGGCTGTTTCGGGGGAGCACGTGGTGCTCAGTCCCGGCTTCGCGAGCTTCGACATGTTCCGCGGCTACGACGACCGCGGGCGCCAGTTCGAAATCATTGTGGAAAAGCTGTGAATAACCACTATTTTTAAGTAGCAAACCGCCAAACCCGCCTCTCATATTCCCGTCATGAAAATCCTCCAGATCTTCGGAGCAGTTGCCGCGCTTCATTTGCTCGCTTTCATTTTCATTTTTGCGAGCCCCGGCTGCCAGTCGTCCCCGGGCAATGTCCCGACGCCTGATGCCACGTTGCCCGGCGGTCTGGGCACCGCCAGCGCGACGAATGTCACCGCGCCGCCGCCGGAGGTTGTGACCATGCCGGACACCGGTGCTCCGTCCGGCTACGTGCCGCCGGCCGTGCCCGGCCGCGCCGAGCCGACGCGCCCCGGTTCGCCCAATGCCGCGGCGATCACGCCGGTCGTCTCGACGGCGGAAGGCGTCGCGCCGGTCACGACCTACACGATCCGCAAGGGCGACAGCCTGTGGCTCATCGCCAAGAAAAACCATATCACGGTTTCCGAGCTCACCAAGGCCAACAACATCGGCTCCAGCGCGTCCCTCCAGCCGGGCAAGAAGCTGATCATTCCCGGCAAGATCGCGCCTGCCGCCGCACCGGCCCAGGACACGTCGCGAGCCTACAGTCCGGCAGTGACCGCGCCCGTGACCGAGCCCAAGGTTGCTCCCGCCCGGAGCAGCGCCGAGGTGGTCCGGCATACCGTTGCGCCGGGCGAGAGTCTCGGCATCATTGCGCACAAGTACGGGCTGTCCACCGGCGAGCTGGCCGCGGCCAACAGCATTTCCGATCCGACCCACATCCGGGTGGGACAACAGCTGGTCATCCCGAACGCCAAATCCGGTGCGCGCTCGTCCATGAAAAGCACGCCGAAACCCGCGGCTGCGAGCGCGGCGGACAAGCCGGCCGCGCCGGCGCCCAAACCGGCGCCCGACCAGACGCCGCACTTTGAAATCAAGCCGCCGCCGCCCGGTCAGGATCTCGATGCAGGCTTGAAGGATGCCACGGCCACGGAAGTGCCGACGGTCAAGGTTGAAGAGCCCAAGCCCGACGACACCCCGAAGAACTAATCCCCGCCCTCCCATGGTGAGTTCGCCGAGCGCCGCTGTTTCTCCCCGCCGTCACCTCTCGATCACTCCCGCGAGCGTCATTTTGGTCTGCGTGGCCGCCTTGCTGGCCATCGGG
>Ga0265331_10002355_pt1 | contig 12842 bp, 17 predicted proteins | sample 41923metaG_FD_202088 | JGI IMG/M metagenome (GOLD analysis project Ga0265331, IMG submission 202088) | Rhizosphere microbial communities from Carex aquatilis grown in University of Washington, Seatle, WA, United States - 4-19-23 metaG | ecosystem: Host-associated > Plants > Roots > Rhizosphere...
GCCCCAGGGGACGCAGGTAAGCGCGCGCCGCCGCGAGTTTACGCTGGCAGAGATCCACCAGTTGCAGCGTGCGTTCGGCATGTTACCGCGCCGGCCTGAAGGCAAGCGCCCTCTCGTTCTATCGGTCTGTAACTTCAAAGGCGGCGTGGCGAAGACGACCACGACGGCCCACCTTGCGCAGTACTTGTGTCTGCATGGCTATCGCGTCCTCGCGGTCGACCTCGATGCGCAGGCGAGCCTGACGCAAACGTTTGGCATCCTGCCGCACACCGAAGTCCCCTCGAGCCACACCGCTCGGCCCTTCTTTGAAGGCCCGACGGCGCCGGATGGCGAGCCCAACCCTGAGTGGACCGGGACTCTGGCGAGTGCCATCCAGAAAACGCATTGGGACCAGTTGGATCTCATCCCCTCGAACCTCGGGCTCTATGGTGCCGAATTTTCCATCGCCGCTCGGATCAGGGGTGAAGAGAACTTCCTCTTCTACCGCATCCTCGCGGATGCGCTTGAGACAGTGAAGTACGACTACGACGTCGTCCTGCTCGACACGGCGCCCTCGCTTTCCTTCGTCAACAGCAACGCCCTCTACGCAGCCGACGCTCTGATCATCACTCTTCCGCCGGCCTTTCTGGATCTGCAATCCGCCTCTCTCTTTTATGAGCTGATTGCGGACGTCGTACGGACGATCAACCAGGTGCAGGGCGAGGAGAAGATCTTCGACTTCGGCGCGATTCTTCTGACGCGCTTCAAGCCCAGCGATGCGATCCACCAAAAGATCAGTTCCTGGATCCGCAGCTTCCTTTCGGACACTTTCACGCACGCCATGCTGCAGAGCGTGGTTCTGGAAAAGCTCGGTCCGCGCCTGCTGACCCTTTATGAAGTGGACCACGCCGAGGAAAGCGCCAAGTACGAAGGCGATCGGCGTGCATTCGAGAGAGCTCTCGAGTCCATGAACGACGTCAATGGTGAGATCGCCCAGGCCATCAACAGCGTTTGGGATCGTCAGGGCGCCGAGGCACAACACGCTGCCGTGCCCATTCACGAACCTTTAAGAGCGGTGAGCTAACTAACGCATGTCCAAGACGGACGACATTCACCGAGCCATTCTCGCCAGAGCGACGCAAGCTCCCTCCGCCCGGCCACCGAGTCTGCCGGGCGCAAAGCCGTATGTGGCCGAAGCTGGCCAGCGCCTCGCGGAGGGTCTCCGCGAAGAAAACCAACGCCTGAAGGCTGAGCGCGCCGCCGGTTTGCTGGTGTTGCGCCTCGACCCGAAGCGCGTTCGCGCGACCGAATTTATCAACCGCCACGAGCGGGCTTTCCTCGAGAGCGATCCGAAATTCATCGAGCTCAAGAACAGCCTCCGCGCTAACGGGCAAGAGCATCCGATCCGCGTTCGCGCGGTTGCGGATGATCCCGCTGCTGATTTCGAGATCGTTTCCGGGCATCGCCGGCACCGGGCTGCGTTGGCGCTCGACGCTGAGGTAGAAGGCGGATTTCCCGTCCTCGCCATCGTCGACGGTAGGGCTGCCGAGTCCCGCGACCTGGTCTTGAAGATGTATCGCGAGAACGAGGAGCGTGCCGACCTTTCTGCCTTCGAGAAAGGGACCATGTTCCAGCAGTGGCTGGCGACCGGAGTATTCACCGAGCAGGGTGAGCTCGCGACGGCCATCGGCGTCAGCGACGCGACGGTCACGAAATATCTGCAGATCGCCGAACTGCCCTCCTTCGTGGTGGCTGCTTTTTCGGATCCTCGCGATATCGCCGTTCGCTGGTCCCATGACCTGGTGAAAGCGTTGAAAGCTCAGCCTGCAAAGGTTGAGGAAGTCGCAATCCGTCTGGCAAATACCAGCCCACGACCGGATGCCGGCTCGATCGCTCGAGCACTCATTGCCAGCGGGGAGGCGACTCGCGAAAGCCGCAGCTCCCCCTCGCGTGAGCAGGCAATCAAGATTGATGGCCGCGTTGCTCTGCGCCTGCAGCGCCGCGACGGGCGATTCACTCTGAAGTTTTATCAGCTCGACAAGCGCGCGCAGCGTGAAATCACCGAAGAAATTCTGGAGCTCGCCGAACGCCGGGTGCGCGAACGATTGAGGGGCAACTCATGAGACGCCCCGCGTATCAAAAGACTTCACCACGAACCCTGGCCCTGCCAGGGTTTGTCGTTTCTGGCATCTCAAAAATGCCGGGTTCGATGGGTTCGGCAGTTTCGTTTGAACGCGTTCAAATGAGCCCGTACCGGCACTCTCCCCCAGGTGTCTTCCACACGGGCTCATTCGGGACCAGTCGTTCAAACGCTGGAGGCGCACAGTGCGAAAGCTCTTTCTCCCGCATCGGTCACCGCGAGCCGGTATCCACCGTCCCACTCCATTTGAACGCGTTCAAACGGCAAGTGTCCGCCGCGATGCCGCCACTGCGGACGCCTCCCGCGCGTCCGATCGTGTTTGAGGCATCGCCATCAACCAACGCTAAGGGATCAGCACTCCTGCCTGATCATGCCCTACGAAGACCCTCTCGCCAGCGATGGGTACCCACGTCGTGTCGAGGGATGGAGCGTTCATCCGGCCGGCGAATCTGCCGCCTGATGATCGGCGCGCCCGGTGTGCGGCGTTTGCAAACCTCGCGGCCACAGCCGGCGGCTGCACGTGAGCTCATGCCGGCATCCGAGCCACTACTGGAATTGTGGAATCTCGATTTGCTCGTTGCAGTCGAGGCTCCCTCCTCGACCCTGCGCTTGCGGACCGCGTATTGCTTCGCATCCCAATCCGCAATCGCCGTGTGCCGTGGGTTGCGAACTCCGATTAGCGTCCGCCAGGCAGGATCCTCTGATCTTGGGCGAGACGCCGTCACGAGCTCCCGGACCTCAACCGCGCTTTGCGCCACCCCTGACTTAGACACTCTCAGCGGCAGCGTCAAAGCGCCCCTGCAGTTCGTCTTGCAGCGCGCCTGCTCAGCGACAGAAATACGCGGCCACAGGACACGAGTGGTTCGCACCAGACTTTGGGCAGGTCGCTCAGATCGATCTCGCAGTCCCCCGAGCGACGACGGTCTTTTGCCCCTAAGTGAATGGATTCCCCGCGGGACATCTGATTGCCGCCCCCGGCCGTGTTGCGCGAGAACCATTGCCGCTAGCTGGGTGATTTGCCTGAGAAAGGCCGCAGCCCCCGAGGCACCGATCCCGTCAGCTCGAGAACATCACCGTCCGTACCAGCTGACCCACCAAGGTGCCCGCCCGCGCGGTCCGACCCCCTCATTTGAACGCGTTCAAATGAGAGCACGCCCGTACCCCATTCACCCGGCCGGCCGCACTCCAGCGCCCGCCGAAACATTTGGCCACTTAGTTACAGGAGCCACCCCAATGCACCGCCTGAAATAAAAAAGGCCCCTCGAAAGGGGCCTCTTCTTAGTCCAGATCGAGTCGCGGGAAACGCGGGCCCAACCAAGAACCTGACACTTCAAGGTTAGCACCGCGTTCTGGCGCGTCAAGCGCCATCTCCCTCGATTCCTCACTTTTTGCTTAGCGCCTGCAAGGGCGAGGGATGAGTTATGCCTGCTGATTCTGAGACTTATGGCGACCCGCGCAGTCGCCTGGTCCGAGAGAAATACTTCTGTCTCCGACCCCGGCCTTTGGAAAGATGGCTTTGGACGAAGCGTATTCCAGCATCCGCGGAGCGCGTCTTCTGGCTGCATTGGCAAGAGGGGATGCAGCGCGGCGACTGGTGCTCGGAGATTCCGTTGAGCGTTGTCGCCCGCGAGTGCCAGGTCGACGTCTCCACGGTAACCCGCGCGTACCAATTACTGAGCAAGCTCGGATGCCTGAGGCGCACCGATCAGGGCCGCGACCCGACTAACCCATTTCAGCAAGCCACCGCGCTGACGGAAATCCGGATCCCTCGCGAGCTACTCATCGAGCTGAATCGACATCCGAATCGCCGAGGAGCGACTCCCACAGAAGAGCAGGAGAAGAGAGCAAGTTCGCACGTCAACGAGTCACCGAACGCATCTGCGATCGCCCCAGCAACTGGTCTCGGGGTGGACACAACCGCGGGCTCTCGAACTTCGAACTGCCCGGCGACACCGGAAACCGTGGCGCCAACCGACCCATTCCAAGGCCTCTCTGGAAGAGCCCGGAGCAAAGCTATTTCCCAGCTTGTCGACTCACTCTCCCCAACGGAGCGCCACACTTACCAGGAAGCTCTCCGGATGCACCAAACCCAAATGGCATTCGATGCGCGCTCCAAAGTATCCGCTGAGGACCAGGCGAGACTTTGCCAAATCCTGACTTTAATGGCCCGTCCGACTCCCAAAACCGAGGCCTCCGATACGGCAGCTCCCGCCCAGAGGGGAGGGCGCTCAGCCCCCGCCAAAACCCATCGCCCCCGCAAGCTGACGACCTTCGAGCTCGGCCGCTTGAGCCGCGATCTCCAATCAGCGACGTCAACCGCAACCGTCCCAGAGCTGATGCGCCAAGTCGTATGGTCCATCGAAGCCGGTTCACTTCGCCGATTCGATACGCGCCATGCCCTCCATATCGCCCTCAAGAAAATCCGCGAGGATCAATGGACCCGGCCCCATCGAATGCCCCCCAACTGGTCGCGGGCCCTGAGCAACGCCTCAGCTCCCGGGGCCTGCGGCCATGCATAAGGAAGAAAGAATTTCTGAATCTTCTTAAACAACTCAAGAACACAGACCGACCGGAGGTCGTTGTTAGTGCTACTAAAAATTAAACAGAGGAGGAGGGCGGACGTGCTCCCTGGAGCTTTCTGTAATCCCTCAGAAGCGCCTTATCTGCATATCAGTCCCGTGGAACAATGCTGTGGAACATTAATGCGACCTACCTCATTGATTTTACTCATTTATCATTCCCACCCAAACTCAAATCGCAGGCACCCTCCGAGCCTCCGTGGATCCAAGCGGAAAGCTTTCCGCTTCACGTGTACACTATGTCTATGTACCCACCGCATGTGACCGACCATGACATCAAACTCCTGATCAGCGAGTTGACTGTCGGAGATCGTCCTCCGTCGGGCGCCAGACTGAGAGCTGCGCTGCACAAGAGATTTGGATCCAGAGGTGGCGTGAGTCGTATCTACCGCCTACTCACCGACACAGGCGCAGGCGCGAAAAATTCAGCACCCCAAAGCATCGCCCGCCATGATGTTGGAAAGTTGCATCATGAGCTCGAGAGCCTTAGAGAGGCCCTGAAACTCGCGGACTATCGTGAGCAGACGCACCAGTCTCGCTGGGCCATGGAGGTGGACCGCCTCCGCCAACAGATTGCGTCGATCGAGCCGCTTGCCCTCAAAGCCAAAGCCGCGCTCGATACGGCCGAACTCCTGCGCCACCAACTGCACGCATCGCACGTTCGGATCGCAGCGCTCGAACAGCAACTTCTCGATGTGCAGGCGAGGGGAGGGTAGCGTGGTGTGGCCTTCCGGCTGACGACAAATCCATACAGTGCTCCCGCTCCGGGAACACTGCGCACCGCCAAGCTCAACTCAGCTCTCTCGTTTTCCTGTCTCGAAACCCCGAACAGTCAACGCACGCTATTCACAGACTCAATGAGCTGCTACCTTGCGACGTACTCACACCGCGCTGTCATTTTGAATCGCCGCCGAGGCCCTCAATTCCCATGCATAAGCCACCGCGACAGGCTCCCGAACTGAAGGCACTCCTCGCCCGTCTTCAAACCAGGACGTCTCCAACGAAACGCATGCGCATTCGCGCTGAGGCGATGACTGCGGAGATCATCGCGCAGATTCAGCGGCAAAGCCGGCTGAAGAAATAGAGCGCCTCATACTCAACTGATCAGACGCTCAGGCAGACTAAAGTCTGCGTCGGCGACACCCGTTACACATCAACCGCTGTTGCCACCCCGTCCTCAGTAACGTCTTTTGACCTATCGTCCGATTCGCGTCGTTCCTCGCGTCTGATGCGCTCGTAAATTTCTTCGCGATGAACGGCGACATGCCTGGGAGCGTTAATTCCGCAACGTATCTGATTGCCTTTGATCCCGAGCACAGTGACTGTCACCTCGTCACCAACCACTACCGTCTCGCCTACCCGCCTCGTGAGGATGAGCATTTACCTTAAATCCTAGTGATGAGAATTCCTCGTTGCTTAGTGGACGAACCAGCCACTACTTTCCCTCAACCCGTGAAGTCTCATGACCACGACATGGAGATTCGCCGTGAGGGGCCGCTCCCCGTCACTCAGCGCCGGAACTTCCCCGCCCGTAAGGATCGCGTCCCCTCACCACGCCGCCCGAACAGTCCCGGTGAGCTTCGCCACTGCCTGATCCATTCACCCTCGACTACCCTCTGACCGCACCCTCTCCGTTCCCATCACCCGCTAACCCTTCAAACAACCTCCGGTCCTCCTCTCGCGTCACGCCCACCTGCAACCACCCCCACAACTTGGCCTTCTCAAATTCGCCGCTCGCCACCTTTTCGAGCACAATCGTTCCCACAAGAATATTGCGCCGCACGTCGTCCCGACGCTGCCGCCTCTGCGCCACCGTCCGTTTCCGGGCCTCAACCGCCGACTGTCTCGCCTTGAGCTGCTTCAGTCGAGCCTCGAGCGTCGAAATCCGATCCCCAAGCCGGTCCATTCTTTTCTCCTCCGGTGTCACCCACAGAAATCGCACCGCGACATCCCATCCAACATATAGCCGCGCGGCAAAACCAACATCGCAAGATTCCTGACACTCTAGCCCAACATCTGCTTCGCGTGTACTGTCAGACTCTTCGTTCGATGTAGAGAGATAGCGCACTTATACGTCGCTCCCCCTACCGAGGACCTCTACCATGCGTAACGCAGTGCGATAGGTCGCGCAAATCTTGGCGATCTATCACCTCACCGCCAAAATCGTCACTCGCAGCGCCGGGCGAAGCGTCGTAGCGGCCGCCGCCTACCGCGCAGGAGCGCGCCTGGAAGAGGGACGCACAGGCAACACCTACGACTTCACCCATAAACGAGGCATCGAACATTCGGAGATCCTCACGCCCGACGGTGCCCCAGACTGGACCCACGACCGCGCGAAGCTATGGAACACCGTCGATGAGCGCGAAAAGCGCAAGGACGCCCAACTCGCCCGAGACCTGGAAATCGCCCTGCCCATCGAGCTCGACGCAACCGCCCAAGTGGTGCTGCTGCGCGATTTTGTGCACCACCACTTCGTAAAAAGCGGAATGGTCGCCGACTGCGCTATCCATCGCGACAACCCGAACAACCCACATGCCCACGTCCTGCTCACCATGCGGCCCCTGGGCAAAAACGGCTTTGGACTGAAGGAGCGGTCTTGGAACGCTAGAGCGAGCCTCAATCTCTGGCGAATAGGGTGGGAGAAAGTCGCCAACAAACATCTGGCACTGGCAGGTCTGTCGGTTCGGATCGACCACCGGACCCTAAAGGCACAGCAAGTCGACCTCATCCCCGGACGAAAAATCGGGGTGAGCCTGGAGCGTCAGCAGTCGGCCGGCCTCCCACACCGAATCGCCGAACGGGTGGCCGAGCAAAGAGCCATCGCCGGCGAGAACGGATCCCAGATCATCACTCATCCGAAAGTCGCCATCCAAGCGCTGACTCATTACCACTCGACCTTCACGAAGCACGATATCGCGAAGTTCCTGCACACGCGCACCAACGCCGCAGAGCAATTCCGGACTGCCTATTTGAAAGTCACAATGAGCCCCGACCTCGCTATGGTCCCCGGTGCTGCTGACGGAGCCCACGAACGCTACACCAGCCGCGACATGGACAGTGACCTCGACCCTCGTAGTCCGCCCGCCCCGAAGACGATGGCCGACATTGACGCCCTGCAGCAGCGAGCAGCCGAAAGATGGCGCGACAAACATCGCACCCGACAGTACGAGCCGTCTTCCCAACCCGAACACAACCTCCATCACGAAAAGGACCTGGATCCCGCCACCAGCTCCACGTCGGACCCGAGACTGCAAAAGCAACTCCGCCTCGAGCATCTCAGCCCCGAAGACGACCTCGAGCTTTGAAGTGCAGTGCGACCCCTTTGACTCACCCACACAGCGAGAGCCAAACTCCAGCGCAAGGACAATACTCGGACGTTCATAACACCAACTCACAGCACGCTGCATTGCGGCACCACAAGGGACCTCGCCACATGTTTGAATTGATCAACCGCTTTTGGGTCGCTCTACCGCTCTCTTACGCGATCACCGTGGGTGGTCTCATGGAAGTGACCAGGAAAGGCTGGTCTGAAGGGAAGGGCGTGTCGGTAACGTCCGGAAATTCGGAATATCTGTCTAGCGGGTGCGAATCCCGTCCGGCCAAAGCGAAGACCCGCAGGCCGGAAGCAAGCCTTGCGACGGCGTGGGCAACCACGACGGCGATACGTAGGCATGTGAGGGTGTGAGCCGTGGGAATGCAGTCCCGAAATCACCGTTCTTCCGGTTGCCCAAGGTTTCATGACCCTGGAAGGCAACAGCGCTGCCCCCGTGAAAAGGTCGAGGGTGCGGTGCAACCGGCGGGATGTTCGACCACGGCGCGTGCCCAAGAGGATGGACCAGTCATCTGGGAGGCCCTGTCTGTCCTTCGCAAGAGTGAAGGTAGGTCCGAGCGAGGGGAACCGGAGCTCGGACACGACGCAGTGCAGGGAGTCGGAGGGCCGAATAGGAGCTGTGACCTCGGGGAACGACAGGCACTTGGACCCGAGCGAGCAAAGGCGGCCCGTGCTGGTGTGAGCTTTCGGGGGGAAACATGACCGACGCTTTGACGTCGCTGGACATGTCAACAGGACTCCGGAAGGTAGCGGAAAGAGCGAAACGGGAGCCCGCGGCCCGGTTTCACTCGCTCGCCCACCTGATCGACGAGGAACTGCTGGCCGGAGTGTATCAACGGCTACGCGGAAATGCGGCGGTCGGCGTGGACGGCATCTCGAAGGAGCAGTACGGGCAGGAGCTACAGCGCAATCTGCGCGACCTGCACGAGCGGTTGCGGACGAAGCGATATCGTCATCAGCCGATCCGACGAGTGCACATCCCGAAGGAGAAGGGTCGAACGAGGCCGATCGGCATCTCGGCCACCGAAGATAAGGTGGTCCAGGGTGCACTGCGCGAGGTGTTGGGGACCATTTATGAGCAGGAGTTTCTGGATTGCTCATACGGTTTCCGGCCTGGACGTAGTGCGCATGGTGCCGTGCGGGCGCTGACCCGGGCGGTGGATGAGGGCGAGGCGAACTGGATTCTGGAGTTTGACATTGTCTCCTTCTTCGACAGCCTGTGCCGACTACAGTTGTTGGAGATGCTCCAGAGGCGGGTGGCTGACGGGTCGATCCTTCGACTTGTTGGCAAATGCTTGCACGTCGGGGTGTTGGACGGGGAGGAGTTTACCGAACCGTCGCAGGGTACAGTCCAGGGTTCAACGTTGTCGCCGTTACTGGGAAACGCCTACCTCCACTACGTATTGGACCTGTGGTTCACCGAAGAGGTCAAACCACGTCTGCGAGGCAAAGCCGCATTGGTGCGCTACGCGGACGACGGCTGCTTCACGTTTGAGCGGCAGGACGATGCGGAGCGCGTGATGGCAGTGCTCGGCCAACGGTTGGAGCGCTTTGGGCTGAAGCTGCATCCTGAGAAGACCCGCCTCTTGGACTTCCGGCAACCGTTGAGGTCGCGAGGGGAAGGCAAGGGGTCCACGACCTTCGACTTTCTCGGGTTCTGCTGGTATTGGCGGCGAACTCGTCGAGGGCAATGGACGGTCGCGTGCAAGACCCGGCGTGCGCGGCTCGCGCGGGCCATACAGGCCGTGTATGCATGGTGTCGAGATCATCGGCATCTGTCCGTCAAGCAGCAGCACGCGACGCTCACCAGGAAAGTGCAGGGCCACATCAACTACTTCGGGGTAAATGGAAACATGCCGAGCCTAAAGCGCTTCGTGTGGAAGGCTCACTGGAGTTGGTTCAAGTGGCTCAACCGCAGGAGCCAGCGGGCACGCCTGACTTGGGAGAGGTACGAGGACCTTCTTCGCGCCTTGCCTCTGCCCACGGCGCGCATCGTCGTGTCGATCTGGAAGAGGTGACCTATGGTGCGTACACCGCAAGACACATCAGCGGAAAAGCCGGATGGTGGAAATCTCCATGTCCGGATCCGGAGAGGGCCCGGGCCGGGTAACCAGCCCGGGCTACTCAACATGCTTCTCGCTGCCATTGCGAGTTTCGCTTTCGTGTTTGCCGCCTTCGTTTTGTCGATATGGCATTCGCCGCTCGACATGCGAGTAGCGCTCGCCGGTATCTATTTCCTGATCGGTACTGTGGCGCTCGCGGCTGTCGCTGTGCTCCTCCGATTGAATGAGTTGCTCGACTGGAACATTCGCGGGGGTGGCAAATGAGTGCCGACCCCATCGAGAGACTACCGATAGCGTTCGGTCGAGTGCTCGCGCGACGTCGCGGTGCAAAGCCTGGAACGACCCTGGCCCTGGCAGAATCTGTCGGACTGACGGAGGACGAGGTGATCGAGACGGAGCAGGGCCAGCGCGAGCCAAGCCTGACAGAGTTTTTCAGGATCGCGAGGGCGTTGGGGGATCCGCCGACCATCTTGCTGATTGACGTCATCACGGCGTGGTTAGACGCCGACCCACTCCATGCAACACGTGCCGCTGACTTCGTGCGGCTCTTCCGGCTGGGTTATCACCACAGACCTGGAGACTTCCGAGAGTTGGGAGCCTCGTACTACTCTATGCCCGAGGCGGCTCACGCTGCAGGAAAACTCAATGGCCAGCGCCATGCGCGCGGTGTGGCACTACTCGACACGATTTGCGTTTACGTCCGACTCGACTACATGAGTCTTCGGTCCGACAGCGGTCAGGGGGTACCATGAGTAACGAGTATCGGAAACGAGACGTGGCGCGTGCTTTTGGCATGGCACTACGTGAGGCCCGCGTTGAACGGGGGATATCTCAGGATGTGCTTAGCGAAATCTGCGACGTTGACAGGACGTATCCGAGTCTTGTTGAACGTGGGTTGCGCTGTCCAACCCTGGCTATGTTGCTGCGATTGGCTGACGCCCTTGCTGTCGAGCCGGCCCGGCTCATCACCGAAACGCTCAAACGATTGCAAGCGATCTGACGAGATCACTTTGAGGGCAAGAGAGCGCCGCCTTCGGGCGGCGTTTTCTCGCGTGATGCGACATACCGTTCTAGTTCATTTCGAGTGATGTACGTTCGACGTCCGTCCTTTTGAGTTCTGATAGCTCCACTGCTGATCCTGCTGTACAGGGTGGCGCGACTGAACTTGAGGATGCGCGCAGCTTCTGCGATGTCAAAGCGCAGGCACAGCAATCCAGTGTTGTCTCTCGCTGCCTCGGCGGGAAGTCCTGCGTCATCTCGGGGACGAGAGAGCGATTCGTGGCGAGGAACGTTAACCATGAGGACAGTCCTACAGTCGCTCAGAAAGTGGAAAGCCCAGACTTTACGCCTCTAGCTAAGGGCTCGCGCAACAATAACGTCGCAGGGTCTGAGGATATGTATCACTTTCATAGATGCTATCTGTCCCGCTGATCCGACGGTTGCGGGAACAACGAAGTAGTCTTTGCCCTGATTCTCTGGCTTCTGCGGTCCTTACAGACCTTGCGACCGGAAGCGGTGGCGAGTGTATAGCCGTAATGGTACTATTCACCATAGTTGCGTCATGGTGACCTATACCATTATGAGAACCGCGGAATTCAGCGCCCGAGACCTGGAGGACCTGCTGCAGGAGAGAACGGTATGTACGTTCGAGCAGTTGGCTGGCGCCCTTGGATCCCAGTCCCGTATGACCGTGTTCCGGAAGTTGGCCGAGCTACCTTACCTGACAAGCTACTCCCATCGCGGCAAGTATTATACCCTTCGATCCTCCTGTCGGTTTGATGCAAGTGGCTTGTGGGCTCATCGCGGCATCTGGTTTTCCACAGACGGAACGCTGTTGGATACCAGCAAGCGCTTTGTGGAACAGGCGGCCGGTGGATATTCGGCGAGCGAGCTGGACAACGCGCTGCACGTTGAGACACGGCAGAGCTTGTTGCACCTGGTGCATCGACACCTGATTGAGCGACAAAGGTTCGGCGGAGCTTTTATCTATTTCGCTCTGGATCAGCAGCGGCGGCAGCGGCAAGTCAGCACGCGAGGCAAGAATGCGCAGGTTCCTGTTGGGGGCGTCTCCGGGGAAGTGCTCGAGCATGAGGTCAAAGCCGCCATCATCTTGTTTTTCAGTCTACTCGACGAACGACAGCGACGGTTGTTCGCGGGTCTGGAGGCGCTCAAGATCGGCAGAGGGGGCGATGCGCGAGTGGCCGCATTGCTCGGCGTGGACCCTCATACGGTCGCCAAGGGGAGAATCGAGCTGCTGGGCGAGGACGTCGATCCCACGCGCGTACGCAAACCGGGCGGTGGCCGCAGAGCGGCGGAAAAAAAACTTCGCGATCAAGACAAGGATCGAGGAGATCCTCAGCGATGAGATCGCCGGAGACCCTATCGATGGCACGCGTTGGACGAGGAAGACTACACAGTCGATCGCTGAAGAGTTGTTAAAGGACGGTATCGAGGTCAGCGCCAACACCGTCGGGCGATTGCTCCATCAGATGGACTTTGCGCTCAGAACGAATCGGAAGAACATCGAGTCAGGGTTCAAACGCAAGCATGGAGATCGTGCCCGGCGCAATCGGCAATTTACGGTCATCGCGGCACGGCGTCGAAATTTCGAAACCGCAGACCTGCCCATCATCAGTGTTGATGGCAAGAAACGTGAGCTCATCGGCAACTTCAAGAACGGCGGACGGACCTGGCGATGCAAAGCCCGAGAGGTCAAAGATCACGATTTCCCCTCCGATGCTCAGGGAGTA
>Ga0265331_10002356_pt1 | contig 12840 bp, 9 predicted proteins | sample 41923metaG_FD_202088 | JGI IMG/M metagenome (GOLD analysis project Ga0265331, IMG submission 202088) | Rhizosphere microbial communities from Carex aquatilis grown in University of Washington, Seatle, WA, United States - 4-19-23 metaG | ecosystem: Host-associated > Plants > Roots > Rhizosphere >...
TCCAGCCGCAAGACGCAGATCGACGGGGTGCTGCTCAAGCTGCCGGGCGTGAGTGCCAGAAAAATCAACAACCTCGACGCCTACTTTGTCAGCGACAAGATGTTCGCCTGCATCAGCGGCGACGGCGTCGGCTTGCGCCTGCCCGCCGCCACCGCGACGGAATTGCAGTTCTCGCGCGACAACGTGGTGCCGTTTTCGCCGGGCGGCATGGCCAGCACGCGCGAATGGATCCAGATCAACCGCGCCGACGCCGCCGAATATTCAAAGGATCTCGACTTGTTCAAAACGTCGCTCGAGTTCGTGAAGGGCGGCCGGTCGCGCTAGTTCGATCCGCCCGTCAGATCAGGGTTGCTTCAGGCGACGCGGTACTTCCTGATCATCTTCTGGTCGAGCACGATGCCGAGCCCCGGCGCATCCTCGATGGTAGCGATGCCGTTCTTGATGGCGGGGCGGTTCAACCACATCTTCTGCCAGATCGGATCGCGGTCGGGGTCGGCGAAACATTCGAGGTACGTGCCATGCGGCACCGCGCTCAGGAGATGCTGCGCGACCTGCGCTTCTTCGTGATGCGCCATGCGCACACTCGCGGCATGGCATAGCGCCGCGGCGCGCCGCCAGTCGGTGATGCCGCCGCCTTCGGATACGTCGTAGTTGACGAAGTCCACCGCGCCCGCGTCGAGCAACCGGCGCACGCCGGTGCTCGTGATTTCGCTCTGGCCGGCGTTGACGGGAATGCGCGTCGATTTCCGTACGCGCGCCATCAGCGATGCGTCATCGTGCCAGTGGCACGGCTCTTCGAACCACGTGATGTTGAGCGGCTCGATCAGGCGTGAGAACGTGATCGCGTCCTGCACGTTCCATCCGCGGTTTGCGTCCACGACGATAATGAAGTCTTCGCCCGCTGCTTTGCGCGCGGCCTGCACGCGCTTGAAGTCCTGTTCGGGCGTTAAGCCGCCGACCTTGAATTTGCAGCCGGCCATGCCCGCCTTGCGGTAGCTTTCGACCTCGCGGCCGTAGTCGGAGAGTTTTTTGCCGTCGACGTAATAACCGCCGATCGAAATGATCGGCAATTGGTTGCGATAGCCGCCGAGCAGTTGGCGGACGCTGCGCCCGAGCGCCTTGCCGATCAGGTCCCAGATCGCGCAATCGACGCACGCGATCGCTTCGAGCAAATTCTTGCGGTCGCCTTGCGCGTTGGTCAGTGCAAACATTTTTTCCCAGATGCGCTCGATCGCGAAAATATCTTCGCCTTTGACCAGCGGTGCCAGCATTTTTTTGATCATGCCCACGATCTCGGCGCCGTGCGCGCGGTTGTCGCCGTTGTACACCTCGCTCACGAGGCCGCCCGCGTGGATGCGCGTGATCACCGCGCAGCGCTTCTTAACGTGGTACGTGCTGCCGCCGAAGTCCTTCTTCAGCGGAATGGAAATGCCGATCGCTTCTATTTTTTCGATGCGCATTTTGAAATTCCGTGGGGAATGGTGATTCGGTGATTAAGTGATTGAATCGCACAGGCGCTCAATCACCTAATCGCTATTCGCTAATTACTTCACTTTCATGCCCGGCTGCGCGCCGGCATCCGGCGACAGCAGGAAAATTCCCGGCACCTCGCCCGACGCGGCGAGCACCATGCCTTCCGACATGCCGAACTTCATCTTGCGCGGCGCGAGATTGGCGACGACTACGGTCAACCTGCCGACGAGCGTCGCGGGATCGTAGGCGGACTTGATGCCGGCGAACACCTGGCGCGTGCCGAGCGCGCCCACGTCGAGCGTCAGCTTGAGCAGCTTGTCGGCGCCTTCGACGTGCTCGGCCATCTTTATTTTGGCGACCCGCAAATCTATTTTTGCAAAATCGTCGATCGTAATTTGCGGGGAGCCACTGACTTCACCCTCTCCCTTCGAGGGAGAGGGTTGGGGTGAGGGTGCAGTCACACCTGATTTTGCCGGCGTCGCGGGATGCGGTGTCGAAGTCGTCACTTTGGGCGTTTCCTTTTCGATTTCGAACAGCGCGTCGAGCTGCTTTTCTTCGACGCGGGTCATGAGGTGCTTGTAGTCGTTGATGTGATGGCCGTCGGGAAGCAGGGTGCTGGCATCGCTCCACTGTAACGGGTCGATGTTGAGAAACTTTTCGACATTTGCCGCTAATTGCGGCAATACCGGCTTCAAATAGAGCGTGAGTAGCCTGAACGCATTGATCGCCTGCGAACAAATCCAGTGCAGGTTTTGTTCCTGTGCCGGATTTTTTGCAATTTCCCACGGTTTTGCATCGTTCACAAATTGGTTTACTTGATCTGCTAACGACATGACCATACGAATCGCAAAGCCGAATTCACGCGCATCGTAAGCTTCACGAATCTGACTAGCGTGTTGTTGCAGGCTATCGACACAGGGAACAGTTGTTCCGCCGCTAAGTTTGCCGGCGAACCGCTTGAGGAACCCTGCGCAGCGGCTCGCAATGTTTATATATTTCCCAACCAGATCGCTATTCACCCGCGCCATGAAGTCGTCGGGATTGAAGTCGATGTCCTCGACGCTCGCATTCAACTTGGCCGCTATGTAATAGCGCAGCCATTCGGGATTCATGCCGACTTCGAGATAGCGCAGCGGGCTTAAGCCGGTGCCGCGGCTCTTGGACATTTTTTCGCCGGACGCGGTGTTTATAAAGCCGTGCACAAAGATGTTGTCGGGCACTTTGTAGCCGGCGAACTTGAGCATCGCGGGCCAGAAGAGCGTGTGGAAGTAGATGATATCCTTGCCGATGAAGTGCACCTGCTCGGAATCCGGGTCAGCCAGGAACTTCGCGAAGTCGATGCCTTTTTTCGCACAATAGTTCTTGAAACTCGCCAGATAGCCGATCGGCGCATCCAGCCAGACGTAGAAATATTTGCCCGGCGCGTCGGGTATCGGAATGCCGAAGTAGGGCTCGTCGCGCGAGATGTCCCAGTCGGCCAGCGCTTTGTCGCCTTCGCCGTCGAGCCATTCCCGCGCCTTGTTGGCGACCTGCGGTTGCAGCCGGCCCGGTTGATCGAGCCACAATCGGATGAAGTCGACGCACTTCCGGTCGGATAATTTAAAGAAGTAGTGATCGGACGTTTTCAGTACCGGTGCGGCGCCCGACAATGTCGAGTAGGGATTTTTGAGGTCGGTCGGGGTATAGACCGAACCGCAGACTTCGCACGCATCGCCGTACTGGTCTTTCGCGCCGCACTTCGGGCATTCGCCTTTGATGTAGCGGTCGGCGAGGAACATGTTCTTGACCGGGTCGTAGAACTGCTCGACCGGCTTCGAATAAGTGAGGCCGGCCGCTCTCAGCTTGCGGTAGATGTCCTGCGACAACTCCGTGTTTTCGGGTGAATGCGTCGAGTGCCAGTTGTCGAAGGCGATGTGAAAGCCGTCGAGGTATTTTTTGCGCTCGGCTCCGATCCGGGCCACCAGTTGTTCGGGCGTGATGCCTTCGGCTTCGGCTTTGAGCATGATAGGCGCGCCGTGCGCGTCGTCGGCGCAGACGAAATGCACCTCATTGCCTTGCATACGCTGAAACCGTACCCAGATATCGGCCTGGATGTACTCCATGATATGGCCGATGTGAAACGACCCGTTGGCGTACGGGAGGGCGGTCGTGGCGAAGATTTTGCGGGTCATGACTTGGGTAAGCGAGTTGAGCCTTGGATTGTAACAAACCCCTGACGTTCAAATGGTTTCGCCCTTATAAAGGGTGGGCTTTCCCCGTGCAATTGCTTTAAAATCCCGCCCTCACTGCTCATAGACTCGGGACCACCCCATGGCAATTACCGAACAGCAAATCAAGTCGGCGCTCCAGGAACTGACCGATCCCAATACCGGCAAGGATTACGTCACCGGCAAGGAAGCGAAGAACATCAAGATCGACGGCGCCGACGTGTCGCTCGACATCCTGCTGGGTTATCCGGCCAAGACCCAGATCGAGTCGATCCGCAAGCAGGTCATTGCGAAGCTCAAAGCCATCCCCGGCATTGGCAACGTCAGCGCCAACGTCACGATGAAAATCGTCTCGCACGCGGTGCAGCGGGGCGTGAAACTGATCCCCGGCGTGAAGAACATCATCGCGGTGGCGTCGGGCAAGGGCGGCGTCGGCAAGAGCACGACCGCCGTCAACTTGGCACTGGCGCTGGCTTCCGAAGGCGTCAGCGTCGGCATGCTGGACGCGGACATTTACGGGCCGTCGCAGCCGACCATGCTGGGCATCACCGGCCGCCCGGAATCCAAGGACGGCAAGCGGCTGGAGCCGATGGAAGGCCACGGCATCCAGGCGATGTCGATCGGTTTTCTGATCGACGTCGAGACGCCGATGGTGTGGCGCGGCCCGATGGTGACCCAGGCGCTCGAGCAGTTGCTGAACGAAACCAACTGGCGCGACGTCGATTACCTCGTGGTCGACCTGCCGCCCGGCACCGGCGATATTCAATTGACGCTCGCCCAACGGGTGCCGGTCACGGGCGCCGTGATCGTGACCACGCCGCAGGACATCGCGCTGATGGACGCCCGCAAAGGCCTCAAGATGTTCGAGAAGGTCAATATCCCGATCCTGGGCGTCGTGGAGAACATGAGCCTGCACATCTGCTCGAAGTGCGGCCACGAGGAGAATATTTTCGGCAGCGGCGGCGGCGACCGCATGAGCAAGGACTACGGCATCGACCTCCTGGGCTCGCTGCCGCTCGACATCAAAATCCGCGAGCAGGCGGATTCGGGCAAGCCCACGGTGGTCGCCGATCCCGACGGCCGGGTGGCGGAGATCTACCGCGAGATCGCGCGCAAGGTCGCCATCAAGATCGCCGAGAAGCAGCAGGACCACTCGGCGGCTTTCCCCAAGATCGTCGTCCAAAATACCTGACCGGAAAAACGTGGGATCAGGGAGTGCGCCGGCGGCGCTTTCCCTGCTATCCTTACGCCTCGTTCAATTCTCGCTTCCCGATTCCGCTCTATGAGCATCAAATCCGACCGCTGGATACGCCGCATGGCGCAGGAACACGCCATGATTACGCCGTTCGAGCCCAACCAGGTCAAGCAGGTCAACGGCCAGCGCATCGTGTCCTACGGCACGTCGAGCTACGGCTACGACATCCGCTGCTCCAACGAATTCAAGCTCTTTACCAACATCAACAGTACGATCGTCGACCCCAAGAATTTCGACGACAAATCGTTCGTCGACATCAAGGCGGACTCGTGCGTGATCCCGCCGAATTCGTTCGCGCTCGCGCGCACGGTCGAGTTTTTCCGCATTCCGCGCAACGTGCTGACGATCTGCCTCGGCAAGTCGACCTACGCGCGCTGCGGCATCATCGTCAACGTGACGCCGTTCGAGCCCGAGTGGGAGGGCTACGTCACGCTGGAATTCTCGAATACCACGCCGCTGCCCGCCAAGATTTACGCGAACGAAGGCGTCGCCCAGGTGGTGTTCTTCGAGTGCGATCCCGACGACGTCTGCGAGACCTCGTACAAAGACCGCGGCGGCAAGTACCAGGGGCAGCAGGGCGTGACGCTGCCCAAAATCTAGCGCGCGTGAACACGCAGCGATTTCAGGAATCCCCTCACCCCCGCCCTCTCCCCACTGACGTGGGGCGAGGGAGTTTTCTTGAGTCTGCGATCAAAGCCAACCTTGCTATTGCCGTCACGCTAAGGAGTCCGGCATGAAATTCCATTTTCCGGTGATCGTCATCGACGAGGATTTCCGCTCGGAGAACGCGAGCGGACTCGGCATCCGCGCGCTGGCCAAGGCGATCGAAGACGAAGGCATCGAGGTCATCGGTGTCACGACCTACAACGATCTGTCGCAGTTCGCGCAGCAGCAGTCGCGCGCGTCGGCGTTCATCCTGTCGATCGACGACGAGGAGTTCACGCCGGGGCCCGAAATCGACCAGGCGGTGTTGAACCTGCGCGCGTTCATCGAGGAAATCCGCTTCCGCAATTCGGAAATCCCGATTTACCTGTACGGCGAAACGAAAACGTCGCGGCACATTCCCAACGACATCCTGCGCGAACTGCACGGCTTCATTCACATGTTCGAGGACACGCCGGAATTCGTGGCGCGCCATATCATCCGCGAGACGCGCAGCTATCTCGACGGGCTGGCACCGCCGTTTTTCCGCGCGCTCACCAACTACGCGCAGGACGGATCGTATTCATGGCATTGCCCCGGGCATTCCGGGGGCGTCGCGTTCCTGAAGAGCCCGGTCGGCCAGATGTTCCACCAGTTCTTCGGCGAGAACATGCTGCGTGCCGACGTGTGCAACGCGGTCGACGAACTGGGGCAGTTGCTCGACCACTCCGGCCCGGTGGCGGCGTCCGAGCGCAATGCGGCGCGGATCTTCAATTGCGATCACCTGTATTTCGTCACCAACGGCACTTCGACTTCCAACAAGATGGTGTGGCATTCGACGGTGGCGCCCGGCGACGTCGTCATCGTAGACCGCAATTGCCACGTGTCGATACTGCACGCGATTACGATGACCGGCGCGGTGCCGGTGTTTCTGATGCCGACGCGCAATCACTTCGGCATCATCGGGCCGATACCGCTCGAGGAATTCCGCTGGGAAAACATCGAGAAAAAGATCAAGGCGAATCCGTTCGCACGCGAGGTGGGCGCCAAGCCGCGCGTGCTGACGCTGACGCAAAGCACCTACGACGGCATCGTCTATAACGTCGACACGATCAAGGAAATGCTCGACGGCAAGGTCGATACCCTGCATTTCGACGAAGCGTGGCTGCCGCACGCGACGTTCCACGATTATTACCGCGGCATGCACGCGATCGGCCAGAACCGGCCGCGCTGCAAGGAGTCGGTGATTTTCTCGACGCAGTCGACGCACAAGATGCTGGCGGGCCTGTCGCAGGCCTCGCAAATCCTGGTGCAGGACAGCGACACGCGCAAGCTCGACCGGCACAGCTTCAACGAGGCGTACCTGATGCATACATCGACCTCGCCGCAGTACGCGATCATCGCCTCGTGCGACGTTGCAGCGGCGATGATGGAGCCTCCGGGTGGCAACGCGCTGGTGGAGGAATCGATACTCGAAGCCATCGATTTCCGCCGCGCGATGCGCAAAATCGACGCGGAGTTCGGCAAGGACTGGTGGTTCAAGGTGTGGGGGCCCGAGCAGTTGGTCGACGAGGGCATCGGCGACCGCGACGCGTGGATGCTGACTGCCAACGACCGCTGGCACGGTTTCGGGGATCTCGCGCCCGGTTTCAACATGCTCGATCCGATCAAGGCGACCGTCATCACGCCGGGCCTCGACGTGTCCGGCGCGTTCTCGAATCCCGGGATGCCCGCGGCGGTCGTGACCAAATATCTTGCCGAACACGGCATCATCGTCGAGAAGACGGGCCTGTATTCGTTTTTCATCATGTTTACGATCGGCATCACCAAGGGCCGCTGGAATTCGCTGGTCACGGAGCTGCAGCAATTCAAGGACGATTACGACAACAACCGGCCGCTGTGGCGCATCCTGCCCGAGTTCGTCGGCAAGTATCCGCAGTACGAGAAGGTCGGTCTGCGCGACCTGTGCACGCAGATTCACGGTGTCTACAAGGCGAACGACATCGCCCGGCTGACTACCGAAATGTATTTGTCCAACATGGAACCGGCCATGCGGCCCGCCGACGCGTGGGCGCGGCTTGCGCACCGCGAGATCGACCGCGTCGAAATCGACCAGCTCGAAGGCCGCATTACCAGCGTCCTTTTAACGCCGTATCCGCCGGGCATTCCGCTGCTGATTCCGGGCGAGCGCTTCAACTCGACGATCGTGCGCTACCTCAAGTTCGCAAAATCGTTCAACCAGAAGTTTCCGGGCTTCGATACGGACATTCACGGTCTCGTCGCGGACGAGACGAGCCGGCGGTCGAGGTATTACGTGGACTGCGTGTCGTTGAAGGCAGAGGGCGGTTAGCCGGGCCGGACCTTATTTCCGGATCTTCTTGTTCTTCTCCATCCAATCCTTGACGTAGCCCTCGGCTTCCCTGATCTGGTCGCCGGACATTTCCGCCGCGACTTTTTTCATGGTATCGGGCGCGGTGTCGTCGCCCAGTTGTGCGGCGATGCCGAGCCACTGATAGGCGAGGACGAGATTCTTCTCGACGCCTTTGCCGTCCCAGTACATGCTGCCGAGATCGGCCTGTGCCTGGACGTGGCCGCGCGCGGCGGCTTCTTTGCGCAGGCGGGCGGATTCTGGGAGGTTTTGCGGGATTCCCTCGCCGCGGAAATAAATCGTGCTCAAGCTGTACTGCGCGCCGGGATCGCGCTGCGCCGCAGCCAGGTTCAGCCACTTGAGTGCTAGCGTCATGTTTTTCTCGACGCCATAACCGCGCGCATACATGAGGCCCAGGGAGGTCTGCGCGCGCACGTCGCCCTGCTTGGCGAGCTTTTCGTACCAGAACGCGGCTTGCTTGAAATCCTGCTCGACGCCTTTGCCGAGGTAATAAGTCTCGGCCATCTGGCGGGTCGCTGTTTTGTCGCCGGCTTCGGCGCGCACTTTGAGATCCCTGAGTGCGGTATCGTCCTGCGCGCAGGCGGCGCCGGTCGCGAGCGCGAGGACAGCGACGGCGACGATAGTACGAAAGCGCATGATACGAAAGCGCATGAGAGTCACCCTGGGTTGCGATCGTATACGGTCAGCCGGTAGCCGTAGGGATTTTTGTCATCCGCCGCGTGTCGGGTTGCGGCGCCCGCGCGCCACCGCTGCAGATCGAATTCCGGCATGTAAGTGTCGCCTTCGACTTCGGCGTCGACTTCGGTGAGATAAATGCGGTCGGCGCGCGGCAGCGCGGCTGCGTACAACTGAGCGCCGCCGATCACGAAGATCTCCCGGTCATTGCCGCATGCTGCAATCGCATCCTCGAGCGAAGAAGCGACGATTGCGCCCGGAACGTGATAGCCGTTCTGTCGCGTCACGACGACCGTCGTGCGGCCCGGCAGGATGCGCCCTATCGACTCCCAGGTGTTGCGGCCCATGATGATGTGATGTCCCATCGTGATCGTCTTGAACATTTTGAGCTCGCCGGGCAGATGCCAGGGAATCGACCCGTTCGCGCCGATCACGCGATTCTTCGCCATCGCAACGATAAGCGAGATCACACTGCGACGGGCGCTTTGATCGCGGGATGCGGATCGTAGTTCTCGAGCGTGAAGTCCTCGTACTTGAAATCGAAGAGGTTCTTCACGGTGGGATTGAGCCGCAGCGTCGGTAGCTTGCGCGGCTGGCGCGAGAGCTGTTCGCGCGCCTGCTCGAGATGGTTCATGTACAGATGAGTGTCGCCGAACGTATGCACGAAATCGCCGAGTTTCAGGCCGCACACCTGCGCGATCATCATCGTCAGCGCCGCGTACGACGCGATGTTGAACGGCACGCCGAGGAAAATGTCCGCGCTGCGCTGGTAGAGCTGGCACGAGAGTTTGCCGTCGGCCACGTAGAACTGGAAAAACGCGTGGCACGGCATCAGCGCCATCCTGTCGAGATCGGCGACGTTCCATGCCGAAACGATCATGCGGCGCGAGTCGGGATTCTTGCGGATCTGCTCGAGCACCTGGCTGATCTGGTCGATGTGGCGGCCGTCGGGCGCCGGCCACGAGCGCCACTGGTAGCCGTAGACCGGGCCCAGGTTGCCCTGCGCATCGGCCCATTCGTCCCAGATGCTGACGCCGTTGTCCTTCAGGTACTTGATGTTGGTCTCGCCCTTCAGGAACCACAGGAGTTCGTGAAGTATCGACTTGAGATGGACTTTCTTGGTGGTGAGCAGCGGAAATCCCGCGTTGAGATCGAAGCGCAATTGGGCGCCGAAGACGGAGAGCGTGCCGGTGCCGGTGCGGTCGCTCTTCTTGGTGCCGTTCGCTAACACGTGCTGCATCAGGTCGAGATAGTTGCGCATTGTGGCTCGTGATGGACGATGAAATTAACCGGTTCGGGGCTCGCCGAATTTTAATCGATATTGTCGCGGTACGGCTTTTTCAGAATCCAGTTGACGATCGCTTCGACGGCTTCCTTTTCCTTGCCGAGATAGCCGTGCGCGCTCAAGGCTTCACACGGGTCGGACATCGCCGGCAGCCCGCCTTTGACGGTAACAAGCGGATAGTGGCGGGATTCGGCGAGCTTCTGCGCTTCGCGATAAGGCGTGACGGAGCAGCTGTCGTCGACATGGTGTACGAGCAGCACCGGCACGCCGAGCTTGCCGTAGTCGAAGTTGCTCAGGCCGGGACCGGACCGCGCCGCGAGATATAGGGTCGACGTCAGGACCACGCCGCCGACGCTGCCGCCGAGCGCGGCTCCCGTTGCTGCGGCGGAAATAGTGCCGCGGCTAGTGCCCACGAGGAATACCGGAGTGTCGGGGTAGCGTTTTTTCAGTTCGGCAACCACCGCCGTAATGTCGGCTGCGTGCTTCTCGCCCAGGCGGAAACGATCGTCCATGCCGCGCGACTCGTCGGAGGGCGCATCCATGACTGCCACGGCCACGCCGCCGTCGACAAACGATAGCCGCGAGCGCACCAGGAAATTGCCGCCGCCGAATTTGATTTCGCCGTTTTCCGTGCGCAGCCGGATGTTGCCGTTGCCGCCGGGGAAGAGAACGGCAGCTGCAGCGGGTTTGTTCTGCGCGGGCGCGGCCAGGAGGAACGATTGCGTGACGCCATCGCGCGTGGGCAGCGTTACAATTTCCTCGCCGTGCGCAATGGCGACCATCCAGACCAATAACGCCATCACATAGACGGTTTTGAGCGGTGTAATCACTATAGTGATGCTCCACATGTCTTTGTCATTAAATTGGGTTTAACATGTGTTGTTGCATGGGCGATATTGTAGCGATTTCATACGCAAGCATCTGCAATTTGGTCACAATTGTCAATGAAGGAGGGCCGGATGACCAATCCGAGTTTCCGCAGCGGCCAAGGCGCGGGCAATCTACGCAATATTATTTGCCGAATGCTCGTTGCCGGCGTGTGCGTGTCGGGGTTGGTCTTGAGTTCCTCGTCGCTGGCGGCATTAGCCACGGGCGCTTCAAGCGCCGCATCTGTACCCCCGCGCACGATCAACGACATCACCGCGCTGCTCGATCAGTACAAGCCCGATCCCAAAAAGGTTCAGGAACTGAAAGATCAACTTGCGGCGGAACCCCCTCAAACCGAAGACAAGCTTCAACTCGCGCGCTTCTACTGGACGCGTGCGCGCATAGAGCGTGAGACAGGACTTGCCGATCGCTCAGTTGTGGATTTTCGTCTCGCGTTGCAGATGTGGCCGAAGCAAGGTCGCGAACGAAATCGAATTATGGACGAACTGGGGTGGGCAGAAGACACTGTTGGGAATACCCGCGATGCCCTCGAAAGTTTTCGGCAACTCACAGCGGTGAAAGAGGGTGATTGGCAGTACATTGGGCGCAGTCATCTGGTTTGGTTACTGGTTGGCACGGGGGATCTGACATTAGCTCGCGAAGAATTCAGGCGATCGGAAACCCAATATTCGTCATTGCGCTCACATAATCTAGCGCCGCAATATTGGCAAACATCGTGGGCGGCCGATCTCGAGCGGGCGCGAGGGCTGATCTTGATGGCAGAGGGAAAAACGGACGACGCCCTCGTTGCTTTCCGCAAAGGATTGGTGGCACTTTCAGTTCGCGTTGAACAATTCGATGAATTGCAACAATCTGGAAACACTGGGTCACGAGACGCTTTCGAACAAGCTCGTGATAATGTGGAACGTCTTCTGGTGGAGGTGCTGCGGCGAAAGGGCAAATTATCTGAAGCCGAGATACATCTTCGTAACGTCCTGAAGAGCGTATTGATCCGGTCAGGTAAATACCACCCCGTGACTGGATTGGCTGCGCGTGACTTCGCAAATCTACTTGTCGAGCAGGGGCGGTATCGCGATGCGGCCGAAATGGCTTCGATTGCAATCGATATTTTTACCGTCGCCGGCGTGCCGCCGCAGTCCAATTATGTGCTTGTAGGATACAGGTCCTATGCGCGATCGCTGGCAATGCAAGATCGCTGGGTGGATGCATTGGTGCAATATGAAAAGGTGAGCGAGGTAGTCCGGGCGCGAGCCAAGGATCAGTCGCGTACAAACGGCGCGCGGGGTGAACGTGACTGGGCGATAGCCCTGGCCAAGACCGGCAACGCCGCCGAAGCAGTCGCTATGCTCGAACCACTGGTGCGCGAAAGCAGCGAGCGGACGGGAGCAAGGCACTACCAAACTTCCGAGCTTCGCGGCTTTCTCGGCATGGCGCTTGCACTTGCCGATCAGAAGGAGCGTGCGTTGCAGGAGTTTCGCGAGGCGATCCCCATCCTGGTTGGTGGCGATGAACTCGCCGATAGCGACGAAGGCGCACCGCCGGCGCACGCGCGGCGGCTGACGCAAATCCTCGAAGCCTATGTTGCATTGCTCTACGAAATTCAGACAACGGATCTGGGCAAGCGCGCTAGATTGGATGTGGCAGCGGAGGCATTTCGTGTGGCTGATGCAGCCCGCGGACAGTCTGTGCAGCGGGCATTGGCAGCGTCGGCGGCACGCTCGGCGACGAGTGATCCGGCACTTGCTGAACTTGTGCGCAAGTCGCAGGATCTGGGCAATCAGCTGCCTATTCTCTACGGCTTCCTACTTAAAATGTTGTCCGCTCCCCCCGAGCAGCAACTGCCCAAGGTCACCGCCGATATGCGCGTGCGTATTGGCGAGATCGACAAGGAGCGCAAGGCGCTCAATGAACAGATCTCAAAACGCTTTCCCGCGTACGCTAATTTGGTGAATCCGAAGCCGGTGGCGCTGGAGGACGCACGTAGAGCGTTAAGGCCGGGTGAAGCGCTGCTGTCGTTGCTGGTTAC
>Ga0265331_10002359_pt1 | contig 12830 bp, 10 predicted proteins | sample 41923metaG_FD_202088 | JGI IMG/M metagenome (GOLD analysis project Ga0265331, IMG submission 202088) | Rhizosphere microbial communities from Carex aquatilis grown in University of Washington, Seatle, WA, United States - 4-19-23 metaG | ecosystem: Host-associated > Plants > Roots > Rhizosphere...
CGGTCTGGATCGTCGGCGAGCGTGTTGGGACCCACCTGGAAGCAGCCAACGTCAGCATCCGGCGTCGCTATGCTCTTCCGGGGTCCGTGGCGGCGATCACCTCGCTCGTCGGCGAGATTCAGCTGGAGTTGGAGGCCTACACTGCTGGAGCACCCACTGCGGCGGTGCACGTTTTTCACAATCGTCCCGTATCCGCCGCGCGATACGAGGCGATCACGGAACGTCTGTTGCCACTCGATTACTCGTGGCGAAGGCGCCTGGCCCGCATCCCCTGGCCGAGGGCGCGCGGCGCCGAGGTACTCGGTGGAGCATTGACGAGCTTCCCCGCTCTCGTGCACGAGCATCTGTTCATCTGTCTCTACAAGGCTTGCGCGGAGTCGCTGGCGAGCGAGAACGCCAGCCGGCTCGAAGCGATGCAGCGAGCGGAGAAGAATATCGAGAACATCTCCGCGAGCCTGCACCGCTCCCTCAACCGGCAGCGGCAGGGCACGATCGACGCGGAGCTGTTCGATGTCGTATCCGGATTCAACGCCCTGGGCGGCGGGCCCCGGTCACGGGCCTGAAAAGCGTACCGAGGTCCGGAATTCAGGCTGCTTGACGATCAAAACATCACAGTCCAGCTGATCGAGCAGCCGGCGCGCCGTATTGCCGACCATGATCCGTTGCACGAAGGATCGGGAGAGCGCACCAATCGCGACGATATCAACCGAGTCGCAGCGCATGAAGCTGCCCAAACACTCCGCTGCGTCCCCGTCAGTCAGATGCATCCGCATGGTCGACAGGTTATGGCGCAGGGCCAGCTCCGCCATGAGGGACTCGACGTGCTGCTCGTACGCAGCGTGGTTCTCATCCTTCACGACATCCGGAACCCATTGGGGACCGCGCAACTGATGTGCCGCCGTAGCCCAGGGAACACGGGCATGGAACAGGTGCAACTCTCCTGACAGAGCGTTCGAGACATCAGCGGCAGCAGCCACGATCGCATCGTCGAGAATCGCCGGCTTGGCATGAGTATGCATCGGATCCACGGCCGCCACCACGCGGGGGTGCGCCGCATACGCGCGCTTGCTGCGAATGAGAAGCAGCGGACAGGGACACGTTGCGATCAGCTTCGTGTCCGTCCGGGCAAGCAACAGACGGTCAGCCGCACTCTTGTGACCCGACTCGACCACCACGAGAGCCGCTTGTTGGCGCAGAGCCTCCCGGACGATTCCTTCATAGACCGGACTGTCCCATTCGACGCGGGCGCGAACACTCAGCCCGGTATCTTTCATGTCTTCCGCCAACGCCCACAGTTGCCTCCGTCGTTGCTCGACGCGCTCCCGGACATCCCCGACGTCGTGGGAGCTCAGCCGGGCCGGATGATCGACATCGGCGTCGAAAGAGCAGTAGAAGAGCTCGAGCTCCAAACCCAGGTTGCACGCCAGGTGGGCTGCCTTGTACAACGAGCTGCGACTGAAACCCTGGGGAGAGGTAATCGCAAATAACACGCAGCGCCCCTGGAGGCTTCTTGGACTTGCATGCACTGCGGGTGATTCCATCGTGATTGCCATTACCATAACCCCCGTATCGCCGGCGATACGCCTGTGTCTGATGGTGCCGCAGATCTGCCCGGCAGGAACTACGGTCATTCAACGATGTGATTGCGGAAACTACTCACAGCGGATTTCCGGGGTTGCAACCTGGGGACCCCGGCAGGATTTGCCGCCATTCGCGTAGGAGTCCCCAGCACGCTTCAGAAAAGGCCATTGACCTACAGAATCCGGGAACAAAATTTGATATTCGTTCGTATTCTCTGGCAGCCATCGACATAACGGGGGGGGGATTTGATGACCGATCGGGTGAGCCGGGTCGGAGGAAAACCAGCCGGCGGCCCAGGGCGCCCCTGCGCGCCGGGTGTGCTCGTGCTCGCCATTGCAGCGATCACGCCGCTGTGGGCAATGGGGGCGACCGACGCCGATTTGTCGAAAATGTCTCTCGAGCAGCTCGCGAATCTCGAGATCACTTCGGTCGCCAAAGCGCCCCAGCCACTTCAGCAGGCGCCTGCGGCGATCTATGTCATTACGCATGAGGACATTGCACGCTCTGGCGTCACGAGCATCGCCGAAGCGCTGCGACTTGCACCCAATCTCACCGTCACGCGCCTGACCGCAAGCAATCACGCGAGCGCCGCACGCGGCCTTGGAGGAAACCCGGCCGACCAGAGCTTTTCGAACAAGATGCTGATCCTCATCGACGGACGCAGCGTCTACTCGCCCTTGTTCTCCGGTATCTACCTCGATGCGCAGGACATCATGCTCGAGGACGTCGACCGGATCGAGGTGATCAGCGGTCCCGGAGCCACACTCTGGGGCGCGAACGCCACCAACGGCGTCATCAATATCATTACGCGCCCTGCCTACCTGACCGACGGGACCTTGGTAAGCGCCAGGGCCGGGAACATGGAGCAGGATCTGGCGGCCCGCTACGGTGGCAAAATCGACGACGAGACCGCGTTCCGCCTCTACGGTAAGGCGTTCCAGCGGGCGGCACTACAGGAGCCCGACCACTCGAGCGCCCACGATAACTGGTATAGAGCCCAGGGCGGATTCCGGATCGACCGCTCGCGGGTGGCCGATACCCTCACTCTCCAAGGCGACATCTACCGCGCGCTCGAGAACGCGGGGGATCGAGGCAGCGGCCTGCTCAGCGGTGCGAACCTGCTGGCGCGCTGGCAGCGCCGCTACGCGCTCTCCGACATCCAACTCCAGGCCTACTTCGACCAGTCGGAGAGTTTCGCTCCGCTCGGCGGCACCGCCTTCGTCCTGCATACCTGGGACGTCGAGTTCCAACAGGCGATGTCCATCGGCCACGCGCAGAAGTTGATATGGGGGGCCGGCGAAAGACTGTACAGCTACACCATCAACAATACAGCGACGTTCGGCTTCGCTCCGGCCAGCCGCAACCTGACCCTCAGCAATCTGTTCGCACAGGACATCATCGCCCTTCGTTCGAGCGTCAAGCTCACTTTGGGCGTCAAACTCGAGGACGACCCCTACGCCGGCTGGCAGTTTCTGCCCGACATTCGTGTCGCGTGGGAGCTGGACCCGGCGAACGAGTTGTGGGTATCCGCCGCACGCGCCGTGCGCTCACCAACTCCCTTCGACGTCGACGTTCAAGAGAGGCTGGGAACGACGCTTTATCTCGAGGGCAACCCTTCGTTCAAACCGGAGCGTATGCGGGCTTACGCGATCGGCTACCGTGGCGCACCCTTCAGCGCGGTCTCATTGTCCGCTTCATTCTTCTACAACGGCTATGGAAGCCTGCGCTCCGTAGAGCCCGCCTCCCAGAGTGTTTTCCTGCCCTTCCATTGGGGGAACGGCATCGAGGGCCACACGTACGGGTTCGAGGCGTGGGCCCATTGGCAGGTGTTGCCGTGGTGGCGCTTGTCACCGGGTCTGCGCACAGTGCACGAGGATCTGAGATTCGCTCCGGGCGCAAGCGGGCTACTGGCCCTCTCCCAGGCGGGAGATGACCCGACCGCGCAGATTCTGGTGACCTCTTCCATGGACCTAAGCAATCGGCTGACCCTGGATGCAACACTGCGGCACGTGAACGCGCTACCTGACCCGGCTTTGCCTGCCTACACGGAAATGAACGCCCGCTTCGGCTGGCGTGTGCGCAAGACGCTCGAGCTCGCGCTCAGTGGCTTCAATCTTCTGCACCCCAGGCATCTCGAGTTCCCCGCGCCCTATGGAGAGGAAATTCCTCGCAGCGTCATGCTTCAATTGCAGTGGCGCCATTGACTGTCGTGAGCTGCCGCCCCGTAAAACACGTTAGCGCCGCACAGGCCATAGCCATCATCGGCTTGCTGTTCGCGGCGAGCTTCACGACGCAGGCCATGGCGGAGTCGGTCCCGGAGGACTCGGTCAAGGCAGCGTTCCTCTATCGGTTCACGGATTACGTCGAATGGCCCCCGCCGGCGCTGGGGAGCGTGCAATTTACGATCGCCGTGCTCGATGACCCCGGCGTCGCTGCTGACCTCGCGCATATGGTCGCAGGTCACCAGGTAAAAGGCCGCACCGCCCAAGTAAAGCTCATCCATCATGCGAAAGAGGCAGCGGAGGCCCAGATCGTCTTCATCGGGTCCGGGGAGGCGGATGGGCACCAGCGCTTCATTGCCGCTCTGACCGGCCAGCCGGTGCTGATCGTGACGGATGAAGATCACGGCCTGGAGGAAGGCAGCACGGTCAACTTCATGTTGGTCGACCACCGGCTGAGGTTCGAGATCTCGCTCACGGCAGCCGCCCGCTCGGGCCTGAAGATCAGCTCCGAGCTGCTGTCCGTGGCGGCGCGGGTCGAGGGCCGGTTGCGCTCCAATGCCGGCTGCGCGCCGCAGGGCATCCCGCAGGCCGGCGGAAAATCCCGCTGCCCGATGGCGGTGGCGACACAATGACGAGCTGGCTGCGAGCATGGACTGAGCGGCTGCGCTGGCTGCGAGCATGGACTGAGCGGCTGCGCTGGCTGCGGTACTCGGTACGCGGCAAGCTGATCGCCGTCGTAGTCGCCACGACGATCATCGCGGTACTGGTGGCTGGTGTGGCCATGCTGTCCCACGATCTGACGGTCTACCGCAAATCCTGGATCTCGGACCTTTCGACGCAAGCCAACATCCTGGCGTTGTCGACGACTCCCGCGCTTCTGTTCGATGATCGCGATACTGCAACCCGGAACCTGAGTGCCTTGCGTGCGCGGCCGGAGGTCCAGGTCGCAGCAATATACAACCGTAGCGGCGCCCTCTATGCGCGCTATGTTCGCCCCGGCGCGCCGCCACCGCCGGCGCAGTTGTCGCATCCAACATTCGGATCCTGGATCGCCGGCGAGCGCATCCAACTCATCCAGCCCATCCTGCAAAAGGGCGAGTGGCTCGGCACGATCTCCTTGAGCGCCCGCTATGACGTGCAGGGTCGGATCAACGCGTACTTCGGTATTTTCGGCCTCGTGATCGTGCTGAGTGTCGTCGTCTCGCTGGTGCTGTCTGCCGTGCTGCAAAGAGTCATCACCGCTCCGCTGGACGCGATGGCCGATGTCGCGCGACGAGTCGTCGAGCGGGAGGACTACACACCGCGCGCGCAACTCAGCAAAGATGTCGAGATCGGGGTGGTCGTCGCGGCATTCAATCGCATGTTGGACCAGGTGCAACATCGCACCCTCGCCCTCAAGCAGACTCAGGAGGCGTTGCAGGAGGCTGACCGCCGCAAGGACGAGTTCCTGGCGACCCTGGCCCACGAGCTGCGCAATCCGCTCGCCCCCATCCGGCATGCCGTCAAGCTGCTCGAGCTGCCGGCGGCCGACGAGCGCCAGCGGCAGTGGGGACGTGACGTCATCGCACGCCAGGTACAGCGCATGGCCCTGCTGTTGGATGACCTGTTGGAAGTGTCACGGATCACCCGCGGACGCCTGGAGCTCAAGAAGACTCGGGTCGATCTGCCGAGCCTGATTGCCGCCGCGGTTGAGACTGCCCGCCCCCTCATCGAAGCCAAGCAACATCGGCTGGAAACCGTGCTGCCGACCGAGCCGATCAGCCTCGAGGTCGATCCGCTGCGCATCTCGCAGGCGCTGTCGAATCTGCTCACGAACGCCGCGAAGTACACGGATGTCGGCGGGCGGATTGCCTTGACCGCCTCATTGGAGGAGACGCGGCAGCTCGCAATCAGTGTCGCCGACACCGGAATCGGGCTGAGCCCGCAGGCAATCCCCAGGCTGTTTGAAATGTTCTCCCAGGTCGCCTCGCCCGTGGACCGTGCGGAAGGCGGGCTGGGAATTGGCCTTTCTCTGGTGAAGGGTCTCGTGGAGATGCATGGAGGCACAGTTGAGGCATATAGCGCCGGCCTCGGGTGCGGCAGCCGCTTCATCATCCGCCTGCCTGCCTCCGTCGTCTCGCTGGGGGACATCACCGATAGCGTAGCGGCCGGAGGGAAAACCGTTCCGCCGCCAGGGCAGCGCTCGCGCATCCTCCTCACTGACGATAATCGCGACGCGGTCGACAGCCTCGCGCTGGTGCTGGAAATGGCCGGCTACGAGGTCTATGCCACACATTCGGGACTCGAGGCTTTGGAAGTAGGCGCGCGCGTGCTGCCGGATATTTTCATCCTCGATATCGGCATGCCCGAAATCAGCGGCCATGAGCTGGCGAGCCGAATCCGTCAGCAGTCCTGGGGTCGCGGTGCGCTGATGATCGCGCTCACGGGCTGGGGCCAGCGGGAAGACAAGGAACGCAGCCGTGAAGCCGGCTTCGATTACCACCTCACCAAGCCGGTGGACCCGGACCAGCTCCAGCGTCTGCTGCGGGATTTGGCGCCACCGCCCTCGGACAGGAGCGGAGGAACCGACCGGGCAAGCACCGGTCCATCCCCCCTTTAAGGGAAAGTTAAGGCAGCGGAGCGATGCTGTCTGGCGCAGCCGGGAGATAATGTCGCCGCTGCCGTAAGCACTCCAAGCTCAAGTCGCGAGGACTCCATGATCAATGCCGGGACCGGCCATCTCACCTCAGTGCCCTCGAGTGGCGAGCAGCATGCCGTTCGTGATGCCATCACTCACCTCAGGGACTACCTGACCAGTCAAATCGTGGGCCAGGACAAGCTCGTCGAGCGATTGCTGGTGGCGTTGCTGGCCGACGGCCATCTCCTGGTGGAGGGGCCGCCGGGCCTGGCGAAAACGCGTGCAATCAAGGCGCTCGCCCATGCGCTCGAGGCGGACTTCCAACGCGTGCAATTCACCCCCGACCTGCTGCCGGCGGATCTCACCGGATCGGACATCTATCGCCCGGAAGAAGGCAGCTTCCGCTTTCAGCGCGGCCCCTTGTTTCACAACCTCATCCTCGCCGATGAGATCAACCGGGCGCCCGCCAAAGTGCAATCAGCGCTGCTGGAAGCCATGGCCGAGCGACAGATCAGTGTCGGCGGGACGAGCTACATCCTGCCGCAGTTGTTTCTCGTCATGGCGACGCAGAATCCGATCGAGCAGGAGGGAACCTACCCTCTTCCCGAGGCGCAGCTCGACCGCTTCATGCTGCACACTGAGGTCGACTACCCGGACCGGGCAACCACACTCAAGATCATGAAGTTGGCGCGACGGGAGGCTGTAACCCAGCGGGAGCTGCCACCGCCGGAGCATCGACTGAGCCAGGACACGATTCTTGCCGCCCGCCGCGCCGCGCTTGCCCTGACATTGTCGGACCCGGTGGCTGAATACATCGCCGCGTTGGTCGATGCGACCCGACATCCGGAGGGCTATAGCACGAATCTGCGGCAGTGGTTGCGTTGGGGGGCCAGTCCGCGCGCTGCCATTGCAATGGAACGCGGAGCTCGAGCGCTGGCCTGGATGGACGGTCGTGATTTCGTTACTCCTGAAGATGTCCAGTCCATCGCGCCCGATGTCATGCGGCATCGACTGTTGCTCGACTACGGGGCGCAGGCTCGCGGCATTACGGCCGATACCTGTATCGAAGAGTTGCTGGGGAAGGTGCCGGCTCCGTGAGTGCATCAAACATGGAAGATCTCCTGGCGCTGCGCGGCGCGGCGCAGGGCCTGCGCTTGCAGGCGCGGCGACTGACTCGCATGGTTCATGCGGGTAGTCATCTCAGCGCGCAGCGTGGCCGGGGCCTGGAGTTTCAGGAAGTCAGACCGTACGTCAGCGGAGACGATCGACGCACCATCGACTGGCGTGTGACGGCGCGACGAGGAAAGCCTCACACGAAGCTTTTTCGCGAGGAGCGGGAGCGTCCGGTCTGGTTGCTCGCCGATCTCAATCCCTCATTGTTTTTCGGCACGCGGCGGCAACTCAAATCCACGGTCGTCGTGCGGGCAGCGGCGCTGCTTGCGTGGAGTGCGGCGCTTGCGGGTGATCGTGTTGGCGCGGTGGTCGCCGGGGCTGCGGCCTGCCGGGTCATTCCTCCGCGGGCACGTGAGGCAGGGGTCCTTCCGGTGTTGGGTGCGCTGCTGGAGATGCAACCGCAGAGACCGGGACCGGCCTCCGATAGCCTGGCGACGGGGCTGCAGTCCCTGGCGCCGCTGATCCATCCCGGCAGCCTCGTGTTGGTTCTAAGCGATTACGCGAGCCTGGATGGCAACTCCAACGCCGCCCAGTGGGCCGCGCTGGCGGTGCACAACGAATTCAGGCTGTTCTGGGTCACCGACCCCTTGGAAAGAGAGGCGCTGCCGAAGGGACGCTTTCGGATTGGTCTTCCCGGCCGCGCCGTCTCGGTGGACGGGGCGGCCATCCGCGGCGCCTGGCTAGAGAAGTGGCGCGCTCGAGAAGCCCGGATCCAACAGCTCGCGACCAGCCTCCACACCGCGGTGACGCAGCTCGATACCAGCGAGCCGGTGGAGGATGTCCTGCGAGTCCTGTTGGCCGGACGGCGGACGGCGGCATGAATCAGGATTGGTTGGCACAACTCGCTCCCGCCCACGCTCCGGCAGCCGTGGGATGGTGGCCGCCGGCGCCGGGTTGGTGGGTGGTCGGTCTGTCAGGTGTTCTATTGACGGCCGTACTCCTATGGACGCTGCTGGATCCGCGCCGCGCTCTGCGGCGGGCGGCAATACGCCAACTACGAGTTATCCGGGCGAGCGACGCCGATGGGCCGGCGGTGGCCCGTGCGACCCAGAACCTGATTCGCCGCTACGCGGTGGAGGTATTTGGACGTGAGCGCGTTGCGCGGCTCTCGGGCGAGGAGTGGTTGAGTTTCGTCATGAACGCTGGTGGCGATGGGCTCGCGGGGGCGCCTGGCCGCTCCATGCTTGCGGCCGCTTTTGGCAATCAGGCCAGCGAAGATCGCGAGCAGTGGTTTGCTGCCGCCGAGGGTTTTATAAAGCGTGCGGGAGGCACCCGCCCGTGATGCACCTCGCCTGGCCCTGGATGGCGCTGCTGCTCCCCCTGCCCTGGCTGCGCTATGTGTTGAGCTCGCCTGCGCAGCCGCGTGGTGCCGCCATCTTTATGCCGATGGCGGCAAGCCTGGCCGGCAGTGATGCTCGCCCCACCTCCCGCCCGGCGGGCTATGGGCGGCTGGTTTTCGCGGCCATCTGGCTCTTACTGGTGGCCGCGGCGATGCGGCCGCAATGGCTGGGCGACCCGGTACCGCTTCCCACGACGGGACGCCGGCTGATGTTGGCTGTCGATGTATCCGGCTCGATGGCGACCGAGGACATGTCCGGGGGCGCTACGCGCCTGCGAGTCGTTCAGAGCGTCGCCGGCCATTTCATCGACGGCCGGCGCGGGGACCGGGTTGGGTTGATCCTGTTCGGCACCCAACCTTATCTCCAGGCGCCACTGACTGCCGATATCAACACCGTGCATCGGTTTCTGAACGAAGCGGTCGTCGGTGTCGCCGGGACGGAAACGGCCATTGGCGACGCCATCGGACTGGCTATCAAGCGCCTGCGGGCCGAGACATCCGAGTCACGAGCCGGGCCGGGTCAAACGGTGTTGATATTGCTCACCGACGGCGAGAACGATGCGGGTGTGATGCCTCCGCTGGAAGCCGCACGCCTGGCTGCGCAGTCAGGTCTGCGCATTTATACGATCGGTGTGGGAGCAGCTCCAGAAAGCGGATTTTTCGCAATGGGCGGTGGCAACACCGATCTCGACGAAGACACGCTCAAAGCCATCGCGAAAGAGACGGGTGGTCAGTACTTCCGCGCCACAGACGCCGCGGCCCTGCAAGACGTCTACAGAGAGATCGACCGTCTCGAGCCTGCGAAGGGCACCCGGCAGTGGCTGCGTCCAGCGGATGAATGGTTCACCTGGCCGCTCACCGCAGCCCTGCTGTTGAGCGTCCCCGCGGCCGTGGTTGGGGGACGGCGCGCATGAGCCGGTTTTTGACTTCATTGCATTTCCTCCATCCGGCATGGCTCCTGGCGCTGCCGCCACTCCTGTTGCTGACGGTCTGGCTCGCCCGCTCCATTGCCAACGACGGCAACTGGTCGAGGATCGTGGACGCGCAGTTGTTGCCGCTGTTGCGCATCAGCGAAGGACGGCGCGCACGGTCGGCTTGGCCCCTGCTCGTGGGCTCGATCTGGACACTGGCGGTGGTGGCTCTCGCAGGGCCAGCCTGGAATCGCATCCAGAGTCCGGCGTTCCGCGCTCCGGCGTCCTGGATACTGGTGCTCGATCTGTCCCCATCCATGGGCGCCGGCGATCTCACCCCCAGTCGAGTCGCTCGCGCCCGCTACGCGGCCGCCGATATTCTGTCGGCCGCTCACGATGCCCGAGTTGGATTGGTGGCGTTTGCCGGAGAGCCCCATACCGTCGCACCCCTTACTTCCGATGTGGCGACGGTCCGCGTGTTGTTACAGCCGCTGGCTCCGAGCCTGATGCCAGAGTCGGGTGATCGGCTGGCGCCGGCCCTGGATGAAGCGCAGGCGTTGCTGAGTGCGGGCGGGTATACGCGGCATGGGCAGGTAGTAGTGCTTTCTGACGGAATTTCCGATCCCGTCGAGTCCCTGCGCTCGGCTCAGGAACTGCGCAAAAATGGAGTGACGGTCAACATCATCGGCGTAGGCACGGCGGCCGGAGCGCCTGAGCCGGGTGGCAAGGGCGACTTCGTTCACGACCCGACGGGCCGGCCACGCATCACCCGGCTGCAGGCGGAGGAATTGCAGCACATCGCCGCCGCAGGCGGCGGTGGATATGTGCCGGTAAGCGGGGTGTCGGGTCTGGTAAAAACGCTCGAGGCGCAGCAGGCGCGCGCCTTGGATCCCGACAAAGCGTCATCCTCCTCCGAAACCAAGCTCGCTACCTGGCAGAACGAAGGTGTGTGGCTGCTGCCGCCGTTGTTGTTGTTAGCCGGGTGGCTGGCGAGGCGGGGCTGGGTATGAAGCACCGCAGGTCCATGGCTCCTCCGGGTCTCGCCCTTCTGACGCTGTTCTGCTTTGCCGCAGGCGCCGCCCAGGCCGGCACCTGGACTAACTTATGGTCGACGCGCGAGCAACAGGCGCAGAAGCTCCTCGATGCCAGCAATCCCGCCGCCGCCGCTCCGCTTTTCAGCGATCCGCGCCGCCGCGCCTATGCCGAGATGGAAGCCGGGCAGTACTCGCAGGCAGCAAAGTCGCTCGAGCCCTTCAAGGACGCGGACTCACAATACAACCGCGGCAACGCGTTGGCCCATTCGGGTCAGCTTCGGGAAGCCCTCGCCGCATACGACGCTGCCCTCAGGGCAGCGCCCGGCGACCAGGATGTGATCCGCAATCGGGACCTGGTGCGGCAAGCATTGGAGCAGCAGCAGAATCAGAGTGGGAAGCAGGGCGGCGGCAACGGACGCTCTGGCGGCCAGGGCTCAAAAGGCGGGCAGTCGCAGGGTGGCGGCCAGTCGCAAGCGGGCAGTCAGCCTCCGGGCAGCGGGCAGTCCCAGGCGGGCCAGCCGCAAGGCAATCAAAGCCAACCCGGCGGCCAGTCGCAAGCGAACAACCCGTCGCAAGCGGCTGATCGCCAACCTCAGGGCGGCAACCAACGAGGTGGCAATTCACCACAGACGGGTGGCCAGTCCCAGGCCGGCGGTCAGGCGCCCCAACCGCAGGCCGCCAATCCGGTGAGCGCTCAATCGTCAGCGCAGGCCGGCGCCCAAACACCGGCCGGCTCCGTTCGGCCGGGCGACAATCCATCGGGCGAGGGCGCCCTGGCGCCCAATGGCCAGCAAACCAACGGCGCAACCGCAGGCGCAACCCTCAACGCCGAAAACGCCCAGCAGGACGCGGATGCCGCTCTACGCTACCGCCAGAGCCAACAAGCTCGCCCAGCCTCCGGCGCCAACCCCAACGACACCGGGCGCGGCACGATCCTCGCCCCGGACGGCAGGACCCGCTCGAGCGCTGACGTACCTGTTCCGAAGCCGCCATCGGAGCAGTCGCTCGCGCTCGATCAATGGCTGCGCGGCATACCCGACGATTCCGGCGAGCTCCTGCGCCGCAAATTCCTGATCGAACACAGGCTCAGACAACGAGCGAACGAGCAATGATGCGCCGTTTCATACTGGTATCGATGCTATCTCTGGCGGCAACCCTGCCCGCCCACGCCGCGCTGCGCGCCTGGGTCGACAATCCGCAAGTCGCTCCCGGTGAAACCGTGCGACTCACACTCGCGCACGACGGCCAGAGCAACAGCCGGCCCGACCTCGGCCCACTCAAGCAGGATTTCGACATCGTCGGCTCCAGCACGAGCAGCCAGGTTCAGATCGTCAATGGCAAAGTGTCGTCCACCACCCAACTCGAGCTGTCGCTGTCACCCAAACACGGGGGCCCGCTGACCATTCCCGCCGTCACGTGGGATTCGGACCGCAGCCAGCCTTTGAGTGTGAACGTCGCTTCGAACGGGGGCGGCGCCAACAACAGCGGCGGCGCGAACACCGCGCCCAACCGGGTGTTTGTCGAAACCGACGTCGACCAGAAAACTCCTTACGTTCAAGCGGCCGTGCGGGTGACCGTGCGAGTCTATACGGCCGTCCCTTTGTCCCAAGCCAACCTCGATTTCGGAGATTCCGACGCAGCGCTCGTCCGCCAGGTCGGCTCGGATGGTGTCAGCAATGCCGAGAAAAACGGCATGTCGTACCAGGTCGTGACGCGACAATACCTCGTCTTCGCACAACACAGCGGCCAGGTCTCGATCCCGGGACCTACACTGAGCGGCAGCATACCGGATCGAGCGCGTGCCCTGGGTCTCTCCGATCCATTCTCGGGTGCGTTCGCCAACTCACCCTTCGCCGGTATGCTCGGGACGGCGAGGCCGATACGCATCCACGCCGATCCCATCGTCCTGAACGTCCAACCCCGGCCCGCCGCAGCGAACGCGAGCTACTGGCT
>Ga0265331_10002365_pt1 | contig 12807 bp, 14 predicted proteins | sample 41923metaG_FD_202088 | JGI IMG/M metagenome (GOLD analysis project Ga0265331, IMG submission 202088) | Rhizosphere microbial communities from Carex aquatilis grown in University of Washington, Seatle, WA, United States - 4-19-23 metaG | ecosystem: Host-associated > Plants > Roots > Rhizosphere...
CGCGCGACGATCCCTTTAGCCTGTTGCGCCAGCAATTGGGGGAGCCTGCCGCAGCCGTACCCGGCATCCCGTTTTGTGGAGGCGCACTGGGTTACTGGGGTTACGATCTGGCGCGCCGCATGATGACGCTGCCGGTACAGTCGCAAGATTCCGAATGTTTGCCGGACATGTGCATTGGAATCTACGACTGGGCCATCGTGCTCGACCATCAACAGAAAACTGCGCAACTTGTTTCGCAGCAGCGGTTTGCCGAAACGAAAATCCGGCTGCCGGAAATTCTTGATCGTTTGCAGCGCGCAAGTGCATTGCCCGCCGATACGTTCAGGGTGCAGGGTCGCATCACCTCCAATTTCACCCGCACAGAATATGAAGCCGCATTTCATACCGTGCAAGATTATTTGCAGGCGGGCGATTGCTATCAGATCAACCTCGCGCAACGTTTCAACGCAGCCGCTACGGGCGATGCACTGGGGGCTTATCTCACGCTGCGTCGCCTGAGCCCCGCACCCTATTCCGCCTTCCTCAATTTGCCGCAGGCGCAGATCTTATGCGCCTCACCCGAGCGCTTCCTGCGCGTGCAAAATGGTAACGTGGAAACCAAACCGATCAAAGGCACTCGCCCGCGCAGCGATGATGCGCAGCAGGACAGGCTGCTTGCCGACGAGTTGCGCAAACACCCCAAAGACCGAGCGGAAAACCTGATGATCGTGGATTTGCTGCGCAACGACCTCGGTAAAAGCTGCGCGCCGGGATCGGTACGCGTGCCGAAATTATTTGAGGTGGAAAGTTTCGCCAACGTGCATCATCTGGTCAGCACGGTGGAAGGCAAGCTGGCCGAAGGACGCGATGCACTGCACGTGCTGCAAGACTGTTTCCCCGGCGGCTCGGTCACCGGCGCGCCCAAACAGCGCGCCATGCAAATCATCGAGCAGCTTGAGCCGCATCGTCGCGGCGTTTATTGCGGCGCAATAGGTTATCTCGGCTTCGACGGCAATCTGGACAGCAACATCGTCATCCGCACTCTGATATATGCCAACAACGAGATACGCTGCTGGGCAGGCGGCGGCATCGTGGCGGATTCCGATGTGGCGTCGGAGCACCAGGAGACGCTGGACAAGGCGGCGGGGATGCTCAAGCTTCTACGGCAATATGGGGGTGAATAAGTTTTCTTCCCGCCTGGTTTTCCCGCCTGCTGATGGTCAGCAGTTTCATGTTGCGGCATAATCCAGAAGCTTATCCATAATTGACCGGTGCGGCCAATGACCATTGATCGTTCCCAACAGCAAGCAATATCGCTAACGGCAGAACAAGTCTTGCAGCAAGCCATCGCTTGCCATCAGGCAGGTCGATTGCCTGACGCCGAACGGCTTTATCGTGCCATCCTTCGATCCCATCCCAATCACCCGAATGCGAACCATAATCTGGGGGTGATCGCAGTGCAGACCGGCAAGCCCGCTGCCAGTCTTGCTCACTTCAATGTGGCATTGGCAGCCAATCCGAATCAAGGTCAATTCTGGCTGAATTGCATCGATGCGCTGATGCGAACAGGCCGAATCGAGGCTGCCGAGCCGAAGAACCAGACGTCAGTTGCGCTTGACATGCCTTTAACCAGCGCCCCCACCCCTCAAGAAATAAATTCCGTAGTAAAACTGTTCAGCGAAGGGCGTTACACAGAAGCCATGAATCTCGCCCATGCGACACTGTTCACCGGCAATGCCGCAGCACATTTCAATTTAGGCAACACTCTTTTGGGGCTGGAACGACCAGATGAGGCCATGGCTTGTTACCAACAGGCGCTACAAATCAAACCGGATTACGCCGATGCACACAATAATCTGGGTTACACCTTCAGGAAATTGGGGCGGCTGCCGGAGGCCGAGGCGAGCTGCCGACAGGCACTGCGGATCAATCCGAATTGCGCTGAGGCGCATAACAATCTTGGCATCACCCTCGGTGAACAGGGGCGGGCAGACGCCGCCGAAATGAGCTACCGGCGGGCGCTACAAATCAAACCGGATTATATTGAGGCATACAACAATCTGGGCATGACCCTCAATGAACTGGGCCGGGCAGACGATGCCGAAGCGAGTTACCAGCGTGCGCTACAGCTCAAACCGGATTGCGCTGAAGCGCATTACAACAGGGGAATATTCCTCTTGCTGTCGGGAAAGTTTGCTGAAGGCTGGCAGGAGTATGAACACCGCTGGGAAGGCAGCCTGCCGAGGTGGCCGCGTCCCACGCCTCCCCTGCCTCAATGGACTGGACAGCCCCCTTTGTTCGGCGATGAATTATTGATTTTTGGTGAGCAGGGTTTCGGCGACCGGTTGCAGTTTTCCCGCTTCCTGCCGCTGGCGGCGGAACGCTTTTCGGGCGGCGTTAGCTGCATTGTCGAGCAACCATTGCAGAGTCTGTTCCGTCGCTCGTTTCCCCGCATCAAAATTCTCGATGCGGCCCCGGTCGATCAGCGTGGCTGGCAGTGCCCGTTGCTTTCGCTGCCGCTGGCATTTGGCGCCACTCTGGAAACCATACCGAAGCAGATACCCTACCTTATCCCCGATCCAGCGCGAGTCAGCTACTGGAAATCCAGGATCGACGCCCTTGGCTTGCCCACTTCTACGCGAAAGATTGGCGTGGTGTGGAAATCCGGGGGAGGCATGAAAAATGCCGCCCGGCGCAGCCTGTCGTTACAACAATTAGGGCCTTTGCTCACTCAGCCAAAGTGCATCTGGTTCAGCCTGCAAAAGGAGCCAGACCTGGACAAAACAGCGTGGGTTAATTCCGGCAAGCTTATCGACTGGGCCGACGAGTTCGGCGATTTCGACGAAACTGCCGCACTATCGATGAATCTTGACCTGATTATTTCAGTGGATACCTCAGTAGTACATCTGGCAGGAGCATTGGGCAGGCCGACGTGGTTATTCAACCGTCATGCCAGTGAATGGCGCTGGATGCGAGACCGCGAAGACAGCCCGTGGTATCCAACGCTGCGCATATTCACACAGAAGACAACTGGTGACTGGGATGAGGTAGTCACGCGGATGTGTGACAAACTTTGTGAGTGGGAATGCTAAGCGGTTGTGGTATTTTAAGCAATCGGTGGGCAACCTTGCCCACCCTGCGGGAGTAATGATGTCGTCGTTTTGCCATTGGGAAGGAGACACCTTGGTGCTGAATATTCTCGGTCGCCCGCGCGCGAAGAAAACCAGAATCGGCAAGGTGATAGGAAAGCAACTGGAGATTTATGTCGCCGAAAATCCGACGCGCGGAAAGGCCACGGCGCACATGGTAGATTTTCTGACGGAGGAATTTCAGGTTCCCAGGAGTGCGATAACGGTGGTGTTTGGAGTATTCAACGTCAACAAGCAACTGCGCATCACCGCACCCAAGCGGCTCCTTGCCGTTATTCCACCGCCATCCGGGCAAGGCTCACTTTTGTAGCACGCGCAGACCGGATGGCTACCCGATCAAGTCATCTTCAAATTTTCAATCCCCGACATCACATTGGTGTCCTTGGAATGCTGGCTATTCAGTTTGATATTCAGGCGCAGATCGTTGAGCGAGTCGGCATTTTTCAGCGCTTCTTCATAGCTGATGGTGTCTGATTCGTACAAGTCGAACAACGCCTGGTCGAAGGTCTGCATGCCGATCTCGCGCGATTTTGCCATGACACTTTTTATGCTGTTGACCTCGCCTTTGAAGATGAGGTCGGAGATCAACGGTGAGTTGAGCAAAATTTCGATGGCTGCCGCGCGCCCCGAGCCGCCCTTTTTCGGGATCAAACGTTGCGAGATCAGCGCCCTGACGTTAAGCGACAGATCCATCAGCAACTGCGCACGGCGCTCTTCCGGGAAGAAGTTGATGATGCGGTCGAGCGCCTGGTTGGCGCTGTTGGCGTGCAGCGTGGCCAGACACATGTGGCCGGTTTCGGCGAAGGCGATGGCGTGTTCCATGGTTTCGGAATCGCGGATTTCGCCGATGAGAATTACGTCCGGCGCCTGGCGCAGGGTGTTTTTCAGCGCAGCATGCCAGGAGTCGGTATCGACCCCGACTTCGCGGTGGGTGATGATGCAATTGATGTGGTCATGCACATATTCCACCGGGTCTTCGATAGTGATGATATGACCGTAGCTGCTTTTGTTGCGGTGGCCGATCATCGCGGCCAGCGTGGTGGACTTGCCGGAACCGGTGCCGCCGACCAGAATAGCCAGCCCGCGTTTGGTCATTACCACGTCTTTCAGTACCGGCGGCAATCCCATCGCATCGAAGTCGGGGATGGTGGTGGTAATAGTACGCAGCACCATGCCGACGCGCTGTTGTTGCATGAAGATATTGACGCGGAAGCGCCCGATGCCGGGTGGGCTGATGGCGAAGTTGCATTCATGCGTGGCTTCGAATTCGGCGGCCTGACGGTCGTTCATGATGCTGCGCGCCAGCTCTTGCGTATGTTGGGCGGTCAACGACTGCGGCGACATCGGCGTCATTTTTCCGTCCACCTTGAAGGCGGGCGGAAAACCGGCGGTAATAAACAGGTCGGATGCTTTTTTACTCAGCATGCCGCGCAGTAAATTGTGTATCAGCTCGGTGGCCTGTGCTCTTTCCATGGTGGAACTCCTGAAATTAGCCTGGGAACAGGTCTTTGTTCATCGCCTTGCCGCGTGCTTCCGCAGCTGACACGGTGTTGTTCTTGACCAGATTTTGCAGGCACTGATCCAGCGTCTGCATACCGATGTTTCCGCCGGTCTGAATAGCGGAATACATCTGCGGCACCTTGGCTTCGCGGATCAGGTTGCGGATCGCCGGGGTGCAAATCATGATCTCATGCGCCGCCGCACGACCCGATCCGTCCTTGGTTTTGAGCAGGGTCTGCGAAATGACCGCACGTAGCGATTCCGACAACATGGCGCGCACCATTTCTTTTTCGTCGGCGGGGAACACGTCGATGATACGGTCGATGGTCTTGGCCGCAGAGCTGGTATGTAGCGTGCCGAACACCAGGTGGCCGGTTTCAGCGGCTGACATCGCCAGGCGTATGGTTTCCAGATCGCGCATTTCGCCCACCAGAATCACATCCGGGTCTTCACGCAAGGCGCTGCGCAAAGCGTTCTGGAACGACAAAGTGTGCGGGCCGACTTCGCGCTGGTTGATCAGGCATTTCTTGCTTTCATGCACGAATTCGATCGGGTCTTCCACGGTCAGAATATGGCCCATTTCGTTTTCGTTGCGGTGGTTCACCATCGCCGCCAGCGTGGTGGATTTGCCGGAACCGGTCGGGCCGGTCACCAGCACCATGCCGCGCGGAAAATCGGAGATGGACTCGAAAATCTTCGGGCACTTGAGGTCTTCCAGCGACATGATCTTGGAGGGAATAGTACGCATGACCGCGCCCGCACCACGGTTGTGCACGAACGCGTTGACGCGGAAACGTGCCAGTCCGGGAACCTCGAAAGAGAAGTCGATTTCCTTGTTCTCTTCGTACATCTTGCGCTGCCCGTCATTCATGATGTCATAGATCAGGGCATGCACTTCCTTGTGCTCCATCGGCGGCAGGTTGATCCTGCGCACGTCGCCGTGTACGCGAATCATTGGAGGGAGACCCGCAGAAAGATGCAGGTCGGAAGCCTTGTTTTTGACGCCAAAAGCAAGCAGTTCGGTAATATCCATTATAATCCTCGCTGATTCGCAGACCGCGCAACGGCACGATCTCAGGGTATGACCACCAACGTCCAGATTATGACCGCAATTGCTTCAAACTTGCAAGCCGTTAACCGGGCCATTGCCGAAGCTGCGCATATAGCACAAAGGCGTGCAGAAAACATTACCCTGTTGGCGGTAAGCAAGACCTTTTCTGCTGCTGCGATGCGTGAGGCATATGAGGCCGGGCAACGCACTTTCGGCGAGAGTTATGTGCAGGAAGCGCTGGATAAAATCGCGGCTTTGCGCGACTTGCCCCTGGAATGGCATTTCATCGGTCCGATCCAGAGCAACAAGACGCGCGCCATCGCAGAAAAATTCGCCTGGGTGCATAGCGTGGACAGGCTGAAAATTGCCGAGCGCCTGTCCGCGCAACGCCCGCCTTATTTGCCGCCGCTGAACGTGTGCATACAGCTAAACGTGAGCTGCGAGGACAGCAAGAGCGGCGTTGCTACCGACGAGGTGCTGGAACTGGCGCAAGCTGTGAAACAGCTGCCGCAACTCAAGCTGCGCGGGTTGATGGCGATCCCCGCACCGGCTGATGGATTGGAGGCACAGCGCCTCCCATTCGCCCAGGTATACAAGCTTATGCAACAGCTTAACGCGCGGGGAATGGAGCTGGATACTTTGTCGATGGGCATGTCGCACGATCTCGAAGCGGCGGTGCTGGAGGGCGTAACTATCGTGCGTATCGGTTCGGCGATCTTTGGTGAGCGGGATTAGGGGCAGAACTATCCATCTTGCCGTTCGTGGTGAGCTTGTCGAACCACTAGCTACTCACCTGAAGCCCTTCGACAAGCTCAGGCGGGTGCCCGACCAAAAGCAATATGGGGCGAACGGAAGTTTTTTAAGTGAACAGCATTGAGATTTTGGAGAAATAAATGAACATCTGTTTTATCGGCGGCGGCAACATGGCGACCGCGCTCATCGGCGGATTGCTCAAACACGGTTTTACGGCGGCGCAACTGCGCGTGGTGGAAATAAACGCCGACAACCGCGCGCGACTGCAACAGGAATTCGGCGTACAAGCTACGGCGGAACTGGCGACGGGAGTGTCGGGCAGCAATGTCATCGTACTCGCGGTGAAGCCGCAGCAGTTGCACGAAGTCGCGGCGCAGCTTGCGCCATTGTTGTCCGGCCAATTGTTGGTCTCCATCGCAGCAGGTATCCGCGCCGCCGATATGGCGCGCTGGCTGGGCACGCGGAATGTGGTGCGCGCGATGCCTAATACCCCGGCATTGATCCAGAGCGGCATGACCGGTTTGTACGCTTTACCCGCCGTCAGCAAAACACAACGCGAACAGGCGCAAAGCATTCTGGTGGCAGTGGGCACGACCTTATGGGTAGCAGATGAGGTCATGCTGGATGCAGTCACGGCAATTTCCGGCAGTGGCCCGGCCTATGTGTTCTATTTCATAGAGGCCATGCAGCAAGCCGCACGCGAGCTGGGCTTCAGCGATGAAGATGCACGTCGTCTTTCCATTGAGACTTTTCTTGGAGCGACAAAATTGGCCGATACCAGCGAGGATGACGTGAGCCTGTTGCGCGCGCGTGTCACTTCCAAAAACGGCACCACCGAGCGCGCCCTGCTCAGCATGGACGCGAACAACGTGAAGCAGCACATCATTACTGCGGCCAAGGCCGCCGCCGCGCGCGCCAGGGAAATGGGCGACGAACTGGGCGGTGCAAACTGAAATGCTGAACGAAGCCATCCTGTTCCTGCTCGACACCCTGTTGCAACCGTTCGCCGCATTGTTGTTGTTGCGCTTCCATCTGCAATGGCTACGCGCCCCGCTGCGCAATCCGCTGGGCGAATTTATCATGACGCTCACCAACTTTCTGGTGTTGCGCACGCGCCGCTTTATCCCTCCCGCATGGGGCTTCGATGCCGCGTCTTTGCTGCTGGCGTTTGTGGTGGAGGCAATTTATCTCACCGCCATGTTGGCCGCACAAGGCTTTCATTTTGTCGAGTTCCCGTTGCTTGGCCTGCTCGCCCTGACAGCGGTAAAGCTGCTCAAGCTCAGCGTGTACCTGTTGATGGGAGCGCTGTTCGCCCAGGCGATATTGTCGTGGGTTAACCCTCACTCGCCAGTTGAAGGACTGCTGAACGTCGTGACCCATCCCTTCCTCGCCCCGCTGCGGCGGCGCATCCCGCCGTTGGGCAACATCGACCTCACCGTGCTGGTACTGATAATCGTGTGCCAACTGATCCTCATCGTGCCGATGGGCTGGCTGGAGAGCATGGCTGTGAGACTGCTTTAATGTGGCACCGGCGCGAGGGAGATAGTGTCACGCTGACGCTGCATATCCAGCCCGGCGCCAAGCGTAGCGAAGTGGCCGGACTGCATGGCGATGCGCTGAAAATCCGCCTCGCCGCGCCTCCTGTCGAAGGGCGTGCCAACGAGGCGCTGTTGCGTTTTATTGCGGATAGTTTCGAGGTGCCGTTGCGTCAGGTTGAACTGCTGCGCGGCGCGCAGTCGCGCCACAAGATGGTGAAGGTGACGGGCAGCAAAGTCGAACCGGAAAGTTTGCTGGGCGGGTAGGATGGGCACGTACTTTGTGCCCATCCTACGGTATTTACATCAATATCACGTCGTACTGTTCCTGGTTGTACAGCGTCTCCACCTGCAACGACACCGGCTTGCCGATGAAGTCGGAGAGTTGCGCCAGGCTTTGCGACTCTTCATCCAGGAACAAGTCAATGACCTGTTGCGAGGCCAGAATACGGTATTCGCGTGCGTTGAATTGGCGCGCTTCGCGCACGATCTCGCGCAGGATTTCGTAGCACACGGTTTGCGCGGTCTTGACTTCGCCGCGCCCCTGGCAAGTGGGGCAGGATTCGCACAGCACATGCGCCAGACTTTCGCGCGTACGCTTGCGCGTCATTTCCACCAGTCCCAACGCGGAGAAGCCGTTCACCGTGATGCGGGTGCGGTCGCGTGCCAGCGCCTTCTTGAATTCTTCCAGCACCGCGTTGCGGTGTTCTGCCGATTCCATGTCGATGAAGTCGCAAATGATAATTCCGCCGAGGTTGCGCAGGCGCAACTGGCGCGCGGTCACTTGTGCGGCTTCCAGATTAGTCTTGAAAATGGTGTCGTCGAAATTGCGTCCGCCGACAAAGCCGCCGGTATTGACGTCCACGGTGGTGAGCGCTTCGGTCTGATCGATGATGAGATAACCGCCGGATTTCAGATCCACCCGGCGCGACAGCGCGCGCTCGATTTCTTCTTCCACACTGTACAGGTCGAACAGCGGACGCGTTCCGGCATAGTGTTCCAGTCGCGACAGCGCGCCGGAGATATAGTCCTGCGCGAAGGTGGTCATGCGCTGAAAGGTTTCGCGCGAATCCACCAGAATGCGCGTCGTGTCCTCGTTGACGAAATCGCGCAGCACGCGCAGGCTGATGTCGAGTTCCTGATACAGCAACGATGGCGCGGGAGAAGTCAGCGCCCGCTCTTGCAGGTTGCGCCACAGCTTGTTGAGGTACTCCGTGTCGGCGAGCAATTCCTTGTCCGTCGCGGTTTCCGCCATGGTACGGATAATGTAGCCGCCGCTGTGGTCGGGCGGAAGAATTTGTTGCAACCGGGTGCGCAATGCTTCGCGCTCGGCCTCGTCGATGCGTTGCGACACGCCGATATGGGATTCCTGCGGCAGGTACACCACCAGACGTCCGGCCATGCTGATCTGGGTGGAAAGCCTTGCGCCCTTGGTGCCGATAGGCTCCTTGATAACCTGCACCAACAGGTTCTGTCCCTCGGACAGCACTTTTTCGATGGGCTTGGCGGCATCGCCGTTGTGGCGATTTTCCCAGATGTCGGCGACGTGCAAAAAGGCCGAACGCTCCATGCCGATGTCGATGAAGGCGGATTGCATGCCGGGCAGCACACGCTTTACACGCCCGATATACACATTGCTGACAATGCCGAGATGGCTGCCGCGCTCGATGTGCAATTCCTGTGCCACCCCCTGCTGCATCACCGCGACACGGGTCTCCTGCGGGGTGACGTTGATAAGGATTTCTTCGCTCATGGAACCGGGTGCCCGAAGCTGCGCAGAATTTCAACGGTTTCGCACAACGGCAATCCCATCACGCCGGAATAACTGCCTTCGATACGCTGCACGAATGCGCCTGCAAGTCCCTGTATGCCGTAGGCACCGGCTTTGTCATGCCCCTCGTTGCTAAGCACATAATGCTGGATACGCTCCTCGCTCAATTCGGCAAAAGTGACAGCGGTGACGCTGAGCCGGATTTCAATCCGCTCGCCGAAAGCAACGGCTACCGAGCTTAACACCTGATGTTGCCGACCGGACAGTTGGCGCAAGATGGCGGCGGCTTCCTCGCGGTCGCGCGGTTTGCCGAAAATCTTATTATCCAGCGTTACCGTAGTATCGGCAGCCAGCACCGGGAATGGACGCAAGTTGCGCGACAGCGATGCATCCAGGCCGACGGCGGCTTTGGTGCGACTGATGCGTTGCACGTAATCGACAGGGGCTTCGTTTTCTTGCGGCGATTCGTCCACGTCTATTTTGCGGCGCGGATCATTGCGCAGCAGCAACATGTCAAAGTTGACCCCGATTTGCTTGAGCAACTCGCGACGGCGCGGGCTTTGCGAGGCGAGGTAAATGCGCGGCTGGATGGTGCTCATAAAAACCTTTAATCTTTATCGAAATTGTCGCAATACCTGCATATCCAATCAACTTTATTCCCGATGATAGGGGTGATTGTGCAACAGACTGTGCGCCCGATACAACTGTTCAGCCAGCAGCACGCGCACCATGCCGTGCGGCAGCGTCATCGCGGACAGCGCCAGAAGTTGCTGCGCGCCACTCTTCACCGAATCATGCAAACCATCCGCGCCGCCGACGATGAAAGCCACGTCGCGCCCTTCGCCCATCCATTGCTGCATCCTGTCCGCCAGTTGGCGCGTCGTCCATGCCGCCCCCCGCTCATCCAGCGCAATACGCAAACAATATTGCGGCAGCGCGGCGAGAATGCGCTGCGCTTCCGCCTCCATGATCTGTGCCACATTCTTGCCCGTGGTGCGCGGCTCCGGCTTGATTTCCAGCAACTCGATTTTCGCCTCACGCGGCATGCGTTTGGCATATTCGTTAAAGCCTGCGGTAATCCAGTCCGGCATCTTGTGCCCAACCGTCACCAGCAATAATTTCATTTTGACTTATCCTGAAAAAGCCGTTGTTCAATCAGCTATTTTAGGTTTATGGCCTCCGCCACTCGGCAGATGTTTCATGCTCCACAGCTCTTCCAGGTTGTAATAGGCGCGCACTGCTGGAACCATGATGTGCACGATCACTTCCCCCAAGTCGATCAGCACCCAGTCGCCGCTCTCTTCGCCCTCGCGACCGTGAACCTCTTCGCCGAGCTCCTTGAGCTTGACCGCTACGCTGTCGGCCAGAGCACGGGTCTGCCGGTTGGATTTGCCGCTGGCGATCACCATGCGGTCGAACAGCGAACTAAGTTTGCTGGTGTTGATTACGGTAATGTCGGTGGCCTTGATGTCTTCCAGCGCGGCCACGACGGCCTGGGTTTTTTCTTCGATAGTCAGCATGTCATGTATATAAGTGTTGGAATTGGATATAGTTAGCCACTGCGTCTGGCAGCAGGTAACGGATGTCTCTTTCTTCGGAACAGCGTCTGCGGATATCGGTGGCGGAAATTTCCAGTGTCGGCATGTCTGCCACCAGAATTGCCCCGGCAGGCGAATCACGCAGGACGCGAGGCGACGGAGCGAGGCGCGCATGATACTCGCTACGCAAGGTCTCGTCCGCTTCGTTTATCGCATTGCCCAGCGGGCGCCCTCCCGCACGCTGCACGACCACGATGTGCGCAAGCTCGAACAACTGTCTCCAGAAGCGCCACGTGTGCAACATCAGGAAGGCATCGCCCCCCATCATCAAGCACAGCGGCCGATTTGCGCCGAACTCGGTGCGCAATGCGGTGAGCGTATCTACCGTGTAACAGGGGTCGGTGCGATAGGCCTCACGTTCATCCAGAGTGAAAGCGGGATTGTCGTGCAGAGCCAGGCTCAGCATATCCAGCCGCTGTTGCGCGCTGGCGAGCGGCGCATCGCGGTGCGGCGGCGTGCCGCTGGGAACAAAATAAACGGCGACCAGACCGCACTGCTCCAGCACCTCTTGCGCCAAGCGCAGATGCCCGTTGTGAACCGGGTCGAAGGTGCCGCCGAAAATACCGATAGGTGCGCTGCTCACTATGCCGGGAATTGGAAAATTGTTGATTGGGGCGGATTTTCCCATGCACTTCCTTGGCAGACAACAAGTTTTTTGCGACAAGATAATCTTTGCCGGTAGCAAGGCTGGAAAACCTGCAAACTCGCCATCACATCGGTTCCGGCTGAAAGTGTCTGGAGATGTGTCTGGAGAAAAAAACATTGCAATAGGTAGGACTGGGTGCTATAAATACGCATGCCTAAACGAACGCTAACCTCGTCACGAGTTTTTAAGACCTCATGGTTTTCCAAGGCGGCCAGGAAAGCTAACATCAGCGATTCTGAGCTTTGCTCCGCCATTAGACAGGTTATGCAAGGTAAGGCGGATGATTTAGGCGGTGGCGTATTCAAGAAACGTCTGAACGATAACATGCACCGCTCCATCATCCTTGCCAAAGGCAGGCATTATTGGGTGTACGAGTACCTGTTCGCCAAGAAGGATCGAGACAACATCGAAGCTGATGAACTCTCGGCCTTTCGTGATTTGGCAAAGGGATACGCGGGACTGACGGGCAAACAGATTGCCAGGCTGGTGCAAAACCGGCAGTTTGAGGAGATATGCAATGACGACAAGACGCAAATACAAGAGTGATGCTTTTGAGGCGATTCATTCCTCGGCCAGTGCCTTAATGGAAGTCGGCGCAATCGACAAGACTACGATGCGCCAATTTGATGATGCGTGTCTGCTCGCTCCTCATCCATTTGAACCCAAACAGATCAAGCATCTTCGGGAAATCAACCGTGTCAGCCAGCCCGTGTTCGCTCGCTATCTGAATACCAGCGAATCGACGGTGCAAAAATGGGAAGCCGGTACGAAGCGCCCCAGCGGCATGGCTCTCAAGTTACTTGTTGTAGTTGAAAAGCATGGCTT
>Ga0265331_10002369_pt1 | contig 12804 bp, 10 predicted proteins | sample 41923metaG_FD_202088 | JGI IMG/M metagenome (GOLD analysis project Ga0265331, IMG submission 202088) | Rhizosphere microbial communities from Carex aquatilis grown in University of Washington, Seatle, WA, United States - 4-19-23 metaG | ecosystem: Host-associated > Plants > Roots > Rhizosphere...
AAGCAGCGTGAGACGTTTCGAGCCGCCACCCGGGCGGGTGTCAAAATGCTGTTCGGCACCGACGCGGGCGTCTACCCTCATGGAACCAACGCCAGGCAATTCGTAACGATGGTTACCTGGGGAATGACGCCACTGCAGGCGATCCAGGCTGCCACCGTGAGCGCCGGGGAAGCCCTGGGCCGACCGGGCGACGTGGGAACAATCGCGGTAGGACGCTACGGGGATCTGATCGGTGTCGCCGGCGATCCGCTCAAAGACGTGAGCGTACTGCAGTCGGTCGCAGTTGTTATCAAAGGCGGCCAGGTAGTCAAGCAGGCCGCCGGCAGGTGAGTCGTCGGCCCAACTGGAGGCTACGTCGCAGCAGCGTCGTAGCCCCCGCTGTTCACAGGGTGATCTCGCTGACCTGAATCACCGGTTGGGTGTTCGTGTAGTTCGGTATATCGGCGAGAATCTCCTCCGCGTGCGGCCCGAAGCCACTTTGAAACGCCGCCACGGAATCGAACAACAGGTGTCCGATCGCGATGTAGGTTGGCTGAGACCCGGGGGTCCCGCCGGCAATACCCTGCTCCGCGGCGATACCCTTGCAGGTCGTGACCTTCTTCTGCACCATCGGCATGTGCTTCGAGGTGTAGTACGCCATGTCAAACCTGGCGCCTGCCGAGTTAGGATAGAGCACGCTGACTTTGATCATTGTCTGAACTCTCCGGCGGTTGTTGGTGCGGCGGGCGGTAGTTTGCCCGCGGTGCCCCAAAATGTGGATAACAGGAACGGTTATCCTCCCATATCCTGTCTGTTATCCACCGCTGCGTGGCAAAATTACAGCGCGGCTGCGCAAATGCAGCAGGATTTACACATTATTGGAACAGTGCGCCAGTCCCACTGGCTCCTAAAGAGACAGTCCGAGCTCGGCGGCTACCCGTGCCAGCTGCACCCCGTTTCGGGTCCCGAGCTTCTCCCGGATCGCCGACTGATGGTTGGCGACCGTTTTTTCCGATAATCCAAGCTTCTCACCGATGGCCCGGACGGACTCGCCGCGCGCGAGCAGCCGCAACACTTCGAACTCCCGAGGGGTCAGGGTGTCGAGGGCCAACTTCGCCTGCGACGAGGTCTGCCCGGCGATTCCCTTCGCCACGTCTGGACTAAGGTAGCGCTCACCTCCTGCCACAGCCGAGATTGCGTCGACCAGCACCTCCGGCGCACTGGCTTTGCTGACATAGCCTCGGGCCCCTGCTGCGAGTGCCCGCAACGCGAAAATCGCATCGTCGTGCATGCTGAACATCAGAATGCATTGCTGAGGCCGGCGCGCCAGAATGCGCCGCGTAGCCTCGATCCCGCTCACGCCCGGTAGGGCAATATCCATGACAATCACCTGGGGCTCGAGAGCGGCTGCGCGCTCGTAAGCCTCCCCGGAATTCGCGGCCTCGCCGACGACCTGGATCGCGGCATCCCGCTCCAGCAGCCTGCGGTAACCCTCGCGTACGACCGCGTGGTCATCCACCAGCAGAACCGTGATCAAAGCGTTCATGGCCGCAGCGCTTCCGGATGGGGCTCGACGGGAATTTGCGCCTTCAGCTCAAACCCCCGGCCCGGCGCGCTACTGATTTCCAGGCGCCCACCCAACGCAGCCAGTCGCTCGCGCATGCCGATCAACCCGAGACCGAAAGTATGTGCCTCCGGATTGGCGCCCGCCCCATCGTCGGCGACCGTGATCCGGATGAGGTCGGTGCCGTTACTCCCGGAGGGGGCCCGGTCGAGCTGCAACCTGACTTGCCGGGCGCCGGCATGTTTGGCGATGTTGCTCAACCCCTCCTGGATGACACGATACGCGGTCAGCGTGAGCGTCTCGCCGAGATCGGCGAACTCCCCCGCCACGGTCAAATCCAACTTCACATCGGGTAAGCGGGGACGCCAGGTGTCGACGCAATGCTCGAGCGCCGCGCCCAGGCCGAGATCATCCAAGCCAACGGGCCGCAACTGCCGCAACAATGCAGCCAACGCGGCGTGCACGTGATCGCAATTGACTACGATCGCCGTGGCGCGCTCGCGGAAAACGTCGGCATCCGCGGGGCGTCCATCACGAATGCCCACGGCATCGAGCTTGATGACATTCAGGTACTGGCCGAGCTCGTCGTGAAGCTCGCGCGCCAGGGCCTTGCGCTCGGCTTCCTGCAACCGCACGTATTGCTGCGCGAGGCGCCTGTTACCGATGAGCGCGGCCTCGAGCTTCGCCTCCGCCACCTCCCGGCGCCGTAGCTCGCGCCCCGCTTCAATGTAGCGCCTTACCGCAAACCACGCGAGCCCCACGGCCAATACCACCAGCACGGCGGGCAACTCGTCGAGTTGGAAACGCTCCCAGGGCGCGGTCCAGCGCCGCAGACCTTCGCTGACATCGTACTCGATGCAGATGAACACCATGACCGCGGTAGCGAGCGCCACCACGATCGTGTCCCACCAGACCACTTTCCCAGGTGCACGCATGCGCAGAAATCAACCTCTCCGGAAGCCGTGGAGAGAGCTGATTCTATGACGAATTCCGCAGCCGGAGCTGCATCTCGCGCAAGCGATAGTCGATGACGAGAACGTCCACGGTCCCGAGCACATCCATGCCCAATACGAGCGTCGGCTGGTCCATGAGTTGCCAGCGATCGAAGATGTACATGTCACCGTAGGTGATGAAGACGCCGTTGAAGCGGATGGACCCCGCCTGGATGGGTGGGGCACGCATCATGTCGCCGCGCGCTACATCCAACGTAACACCCTCGATTTCTTCTTTGGTGACGTCCTTGATCCCGCGTCGCGCCAGGGCCGTGCGCAGCGCGTTATTGCCTATGCTGACTTGCGCCCCGGTATCGATTATGGCCTTCGTCCTGATGTTGCCGACACGTACGTCGAGCGCCAACAGGTGATCCCGCAACGGGTGCAGGGGCAGGATCTCAAAGCCGGCTTTCCTGTCGAGCTGGCCCCGGGAGCGCATGATCGACACTCTGTCATGGCCGAAGTCGATCAGGATGCGCTTGTCGCGCAGCCCTTCGGTGCCGAGCACACCCTGAGCACCCCCGAACACGTCGGCCACGACGGGCAGATTCGTCGAATCCACCGTCAGATCCCCTACCACCATGGTGTTGATGGGCACCAGCGGTACGATGGCCGAACCGGTAACCCCGGTGACCCGTACACTCGCGAGCTGAGCGACTGGAACGCCGAGGCTGGTGACGACTTGAGGGATGACCGCGGACCGAGTGGCCCCGGTATCGAGCACCAGGCGATAGGGACCGCGCCCATTGATGACCACAGGGGCCCAGATGCGCCCGATACGATCGCGCAGAGTCGGAGCGGCGTAACGCGGCTCGGGCGCCTGGACGACAATCTGACTGATATCCCCGTCGGCCGGCTCGGCCAACGGTGACTGCGGCGGATTGGCTTCGAGCTCAGTTGCGGGATCAGCGCTGGAGGACCTGTGGAGCGAGCCAATGCTGAACACGGAAGGCGAGGTCTGAGGCTCGGCGGCGGTGGCCGCCATGGGCCAAATCAAGAGACGGGCGCTGACCACCAACCAGGTCAGTGTCAGAAAAAGCCGTCGTGCTCGGCCGACCGCGCTAATCGCACTCCCCCTCGAACCATCCGTTCGGATGCTCCTATGGCCGTATAAACTACACCCTTTGTGGCGCGGCGGAACAGGCTTCTTTCGCTAGTGCGACGTGCGCCCGCCGCAGATCGCGTTTTGTAGACTGGTTCACGTTCCCGCGGCGCTTCAAGACTGCAGCAACACCGCTGCGTCGGCATTCCAGCTCACATACACATCGTCGCTCCAGTCGATGGACCACTCGGAGGTGCGCCGCTCGTTCTGTGAAAACACCGTAACCAGCTTTCCGTTGGTAGTTTTGATCTGGTAAGTGCAGCGGTTGCCCAGATAGCCCAACTGGTGCACCGTACCGCGCAGCTGATTGCGGTGGTCCCCGGTCGCAGGCTGCTTGCTCAGACGGATTTTCTCCGGCCGCAGAGCGATCCATACCCGTTGCCCGGGTGAGAAACGCCCGACATCGTCCACGAGAAGCTCACAGCCTGTCTCGGGGCACGCCACCGTGATCAGCCCCCGCTCGCACGTGACTACCGTGCCCTCGAACAGGTTGGTCGTGCCCACGAAGTCGGCGACGAAACGGCTCCGCGGAAATTCATAAATTTCCGCAGGCGTGCCAACCTGCACGACCTTGCCGCGATCCATGACGGCGATGCGCGTCGCCAACGCCATGGCCTCGTCCTGGTCGTGGGTCACTACGATGAACGTGATGCCAACCTGGTATTGCAGGTCCATGAGCTCGAACTGCGTCTTCTCCCGCAGTTTCTTGTCCAAGGCGGACAAGGGCTCATCCAGCAGCAGCACTTTGGGCCGACGGATGAGCGCACGCGCCAGCGCCACGCGTTGCCTCTGGCCTCCGGAGAGTTGATGCGGCTTACGCTGCGCCAGAGGGCCGAGCTGCACCATGTCCAGAGCTTCCTGGATGCGCTTCTGGCGGGTCCCGCCGTCCAGTGGCAGCCGCTTGATCCCGTAGCCCACATTGCGCTCGACCGTCATGTGCGGAAAGAGCGCATAGGATTGGAACATCATGTTGACCGGCCGCTCGTGAGGCGGCACGTCGCTCATCTCCACCCCGTCGATCGAGATCGAGCCGCTGCTCTGGCGGGCGAACCCGGCGAGCATGCGCAAGAGGGTCGTCTTCCCACACCCCGAAGCCCCCACGAGCGCAAACATTTCGCCCTTGTAGATCTGCAGACTGACGTTGTCGACTGCGGTGAAGTTGCCATAGGTCTTCACCACGCCATCGATGACGATCTGCGGCTTGGCGCTCGGGTCGAGCCAGGGACGATCGGCAACGGGTTTGAGCTGGGTTGCGATCATTTCTCCAACCTCAGTAGCTCGCCGGCGGAGTGCTCCGGCGGCGCTCGGGAGCGAAGAACGGGCGCTCGACGATCCGCGCCGGCGCCATACGGCGTTCCCACACGAGCTCGCGATTCAGGTAAATCTCCGCCCAGGCAGTCAGCCCGGTCGTGATGTGCGGGGCGTCCATCATGGCGAGGGCAATATTGCGCTTGGCGGTCGGCGACCAGACGGCCGACGTGACGCTGCCGATCTGACGCTTACCGGACCGGTCGAGGTACAACAGGGCATTGTGGGCGGGCTCGTTGCCCTCGATGTCGAGGCCAACGAGCCGGCGGCGCGGACCACGACGTTTCTCTTCCAACAAGGCGCGCCGTCCGGTGAAATGCCCTTTTTGAAAATTCACCAGCCATTCCAACCCGAGCTCGAGCGGCGAGCGCTCGGTGCCGACCCGCAGGGTATGCTCGGCGGACACGAAATCCACTTTCGGCAACAGGAACCCAGCCTCGATGCGCGCGATATTCAACGCGCGCGCGCCGATCGGTCGCAGGGCACGGTCGCGCCCTACCTCCATCAAGGCATCCCAGACTCTCTCGGCATCGGCGGGTCGCATCCAGATTTCATACCCGAGATCCCCGGTAAAGCCCGTACGCGACACCATGAGCGGTACTTCCGTCGACTCCACCAGCACCGTAAAGTCGGCCAGATCGAATGGCTTCAGGCGCTCGAGTCCCCCGAGCCCGAAGGACTTCAACAGTGCGCAGGAAGTTGGCCCCTGCACCGACAGGGCTGCGATTTCTTCCGTGACCTCCGCGATATCGACATCGAAACCTACCGCCGAATCGAGCAGCCAGGTGAGCTGCCGCTCGCCCGTGCACAGACGGTAGTCCGACTCGCTGAGGCGAAACACTGTGCCATCGTCGATGATGTGGCCGCGGTCGTTGCACCAGACGCAGTAAGCCACCCGGCCGGGCTCGAGTTTGCCGATGTCGCGAGTCACCAGGCGATTGAGATACTGACCGGCCTCACGGCCGGCGATCCGGTACTTTACCATCGGTGTCAGATCGTACACCGAGGTCGAGTTGCGGATCGCGAAATACTCCTGCTCGACGGTGGTGAAGACGTCGACCGTCGTATAGCCGGCCCAGGGAATGAAGCTGTCGAGCTGGCAGAGCGCCCGGGCACGATCGTGGAAGGGTGTCTTCAGTAGAGGCTGCCGGTAGTGTGGCGCGCTTTCACTGAGCATCAGGCAGCCTCTTTCAACACCTGGCGCGCGGCATTGCGTCCTGCGACGCCCATCACTCCCCCGCCCGGATGTGATCCCGCTCCGCACAGATACAACCCCTCCAGCGGAGTGCGGTATTGGGCGGCGCCGGGCACCGGCCGCACCATCAGGAATTGATCCAGGGCCAGCTCGGCATGGTGCCAATGGCCCCCGGTCACGCGGAACTCCCGCTCGATGTCCGCCGGAGTCAGCAGCTCGGCGGAAACGACGGAACGCCTCAAGCCCGGTGCATAACTCTCCAGCATGTCGATGAGCAGATTCGTGAAACGCTCCCTCTCCGGCTCCCAACTCCCCGCCGCGAGTTGGTAAGGGACGTATTGTACGATCGCCGAAAGCACCTGGCTGCCCGGGGGCGCCAAAGTCGGATCGACCCCGCTCGGGACGGTGATTTCCAGTATCGGCGCGGTCGAAAACTCACCGTACTTGGAGGGGTTGAAGGCCCGCTCGATGTACTCCAGTGACGGCGCCAAAAGCAACCTGCCACGCAGCGCCCCTTCCTCCAGACCTCTGAAGGCGGGCAGGCTATCCAGGGCCAGGTGAAGCTTCGCCGTCAATCCCCGAGCGCGCACATGTGTCACGCGCCGCACGAATCCCGCGTCCAGATGTCCGGCGCCCAACAGGCGCAGGAAGGTCGTCTTCGGGTCGGCGTTTGAAATGACAGCGCCGGCCGAGAAGGGCTCTCCCGACTTCAGAACCACCCCGGCGGCACAATCATCTCGCACCAGAATACGTTCGACGGGCGCCTCAGTACGGATGATGACCCCAGCGTCGATGGCTGCCTTCGCCAATGCGTTGGATAGCGCACCCAACCCTCCCGAGGGCAGCGCTAGCGTACCCCCCGCGGCGCCGGCTGCGGCCATTCGATAGAGCAGCGTAAACACGGTGCCCGGCGAGCGTGGACCAAGATTCGAGCCGAGAACCGCATCAAAGCCCAACGCTCCTTTTAGCAGAGGCGTCTCGAAGTACTCGTCCAACAGATCCTGCACACACATGCCGCCAATCCGCAGCAACTCCCTCATATCCGGACGCCCTAGCGCGCGCAATCGCAGACCGAGGCGTAAAAGGGACATTCGGTCGCGCCAGGAATCGGTGCCCAGCCGCGGCGGAGCGGTCTCAAACATCGGCTGCAGTGCCCCCGCCAGACGTTGCAGGAGCGCCAGGTATGCCGGGTAAGCTACCGCGTCGGACGACGAGCGCGCCTCCAACGTGCCGTGATTCGCTACATCGAGAGAAAGCGGATACCCGTCTTCCGACAGCGCGGTGGTTGGCATCCGGTCCGCGGCCAGATGCAAACCCTGCGTGCCGAGACTCAACTCCCTGATCAGAGAATGCGGCATGAGATGCAGCAGATGAGCGCAGGCGGAAACCTTGAAGCCTGGCCCGAACTCGCGCGTAACAGCAGCGCCACCCACCCGTTCCGCCGCTTCCAACAGCAGCACCGAGCGGCCGCCGCGCGCCAGATAGGTCGCGCAGACGAGGCCGTTGTGGCCACCGCCGATGACGATGCAGTCGTACCGCGGCCCGTTCATTGAACGCTGGCCGCTTTGTTGAGGTCGCGCAGAATGGCTCGGGCCGCATTGGCACCCGGGGCGCCCATCACCCCCCCTCCGGGGTGTGTGCTCGAGCCGCACATGTACAGGCCCCGTACGGGAGACCGGTATTGCGCGTAACCGGGAATCGGGCGGTTGAACAACAACTGGTCGAAGGTCAGCTCACCTTGAAAGATGTTGCCTTCCGTGAGTCCGACCTCGTTCTCGATGTCCCAGGGCGTGCGAACTTCCGCATGCAGGATGAGATCCGCAAAGTTCGGGCTGTGCGCGGCAATCGTGTCGATCACAGTCCTTCCGAAGGCCTGGCGACGGGTTGCATCCCACTCGCCGTCGGCCAACCGATATGGGCAATACTGTACGAACACCGACATGTAGTGTTTGCCGTCGGGCGCCATCGTCGGATCGATCTGCGAGGGAATCAGCATGTCGATATAGGGCGCGCGCGACCAGCGCCCTTCCTTCCAGTCATCGTAGGCCCGCTCCATCATCTCGATGGTGTCGGTCACATGCATATCGCCGCGTGTACTGGGCGAGCCCTGGGGAATTGCGGGAAATCGCGGCAAACCATCCAGGGCAATATTGAGCTTCCCGGAGGAGCCGCGGATCTTGAAGTTGCGCACCTGCTCGACGAACTCGAGCGGCAGGTCCTTCGCATCCATCGTCTCGAGAAACGTCCGTCGCACGTCGAGATTGGAAACGACGATCGGCGCGCGGATCTCGTCGCCGCCATCCAACACCACCCCGACCGCACGTCCATTGCGTACGAGAACCTGGTCGACAGGCGCGCCGCTACGGACGGTGCCACCGCTCATCTGCAGTGAAGCCGCCAGAGCCTTCGTTACCGCACCCATACCGCCGCGTGCAAAGCCCCATGCCCCTACCACGCCGTCAATGTTTCCCATGTAGTGGTGAAGGAGGACGTACGCCGAGCCCGGAGAGCGCGGGCCGAGGGCCGTGCCGATGATCGAGCTTCCGGCGAGATGCGCCTTTATGATGTCACTTTCGAAATACTCGTCCAGAAAATCGGCGCAGCTCATGGTCCAGAAGCGGAGCGTGTCGTACATCCGCTCCTCACCGAGGCGGTGAAAATGCCTGCCGAGGTAGAGCAGCTCCATGATGTCGCGCGGCTTGAACGAGGTAGGATCCGGAGGCTCGCGTAACAGTAACGGTTTGATGAAACGACAGTGTCGCAGCATGTCGCGCAGATACCGCTCGTAACCCTCCGCGTCACGCTTTGAATGACGGGCGATTTCGCGCCGCAGGGCATCATGGTTATCGTAGAGCGCCAGGTGCCCCCCGTTGCGCATCATCGTGCAGCCCCCCTCATAGGGGATCACCTGCAAGCCGAAGCGCGGCAGCTCGAGTCCACGGATAATTTCCGTGCGTAGCAGGCTGCAGACGTAGGAGCAACTCGAGTAGGTGAAATTCTCGTAAAGTTGGCGGCTTACAGCGGCGCCTCCGATGTAGGCATTGCGCTCTAGAACGAGAACATCGAGACCCGCACGGGCGAGATAACACGCAGCGACGAGCCCGTTGTGGCCGGCGCCCACGACGATCGCATCATGGCGTTTCCCGTTGGTGGAACCCATGCCCCCGAAGCCTCGCTTTTACGCCGGCATTTTACGCGTCGCTTGCACCGAGCGCAGTGTTGTGTCGATGGCTACCTCAAACGCGACAAGCGTGTCCTGCAGACAGGATTCATCATGAGCGGCCGACATGAACCAGGGTTCGCGTGAATCGGGCTCACACAAAATGCGCTCGTCATGCAGCACCCGGGCCGCTGCATCGTAGAACGTGTAGTCACTCCTCTTCCAGTCGCGATACGTCCGCGGCGGATCGTGAGCGAAATAAAGTCCGCTCATGGAAGGATGCCCGACAAAGCTATGAGCGATGCCTCTCGCCTTCAGGATCGTGCTCATAGCAGTCCGCAACCGTGCGCCATACTGCGCTATGCGCTCCAGCGCATCGGTCTCGTCGAGAATCTGCAGGGTCCGGTCGGCGGCCGCCAGTGACACTGGGTGCGCCGTATAGGTGCCGCCGTGCGCCACACCGCGGCCGATCTTGCGCATGATGTCCTCCCGTCCTGCCAAAACGGATATGGGATACCCGTTGGCAATCGCCTTGGCGAATGTGCATAGATCGGCTTTCACGCCATACAATTCCTGCACACCGCCGCGAGCAACACGGAAACCCGTCTTGACCTCGTCTATGACCAACAGCACTCCATACTCGTCGCACAGGGCGCGTGCGGCGCGCACGTACGCAGGTTCCGCGGCTATTCCCAGGCAGTTGCCCATGATGGGCTCGATCAACAGGCAGGCGATTGAGCCGGCATGTCGTTTCAGTACGTCCTCGAGTTGGTTGGCATCGTTCGCTTGCACGAAGTGGGCGAAGTTGCGCGTGCTGAGCGGTACACCCTCGCTATAGGGATAAACTTCAGGCTCACCGACCTGTTTCCATTTATCCATGGGCGTGTACCACATGGCCGCATCAAACAGGCCGTGATAGCTCCCCTCCAGAATGACGTAGTTATCCTTGCCGGTGTAGGCGCGCGCCAGGCGCAGTGCCGCCATCACGGCTTCCGTGCCCGAGTTGGAAAATCGGACCAGCTCCGCCGCCGGCACCATTTTCGAGATGCGCTCAGCGACCTTCAGCTCGAGCTGCGTCGATAAAGCAAACACACCGCCGACTTTCATTCCTTCGAGAGCGGCCGCATCCACTCGCGGGTCCGCATAACCCAGAATGGCAGGACCGTATCCCATGCGGTAATCCACATATACGTTTCCGTCGAGATCGGTAACGCGGGCCCCACGCCCTTCCTTCACGTAGACGGTGCGGCCCTCACCCCAGAATCTGAAATTGGAGGCCACACCCAGCGGCAGACGCTGCAGCGCGCGACGGAAATGCTCCTGGTTTCGGGTCATGGCTCTTTTCATGGCCGCGCTCTCGCCTGTGCGGGGACGCACGGCAGGACGTTAGCATCGGGGGGACGCCCCCGTCTATATGATCATATAAATTATTCTGATATGCTTAAATGGTCATATAAATCCCGGAGCCACCCGGATGAACGCCTTCGGCCATCACTGGGTCGACCCGACCCCGCTGCCCCTGCCGCGCGCCCTTCCGGCCTGGACCTACAACCACCCGGAAATGACGCGCCTGGAATACGAGCGCATTCTCCAGCCGAGCTGGCAAGTGGTTTGCCACGTCAATTCCATTCCGGCCCCCGGCGACTATGTGACCCTGGAATTCGGTCCCAACAGCGTGGTTGCGCTGCGCACCTCGCAGGGCACGATCCGCGCCTTTCACAACGTGTGCCGTCATCGCGGTGCCCGCATCCTCGATGGCACCGGAAATTGCCCTGGCGCGATCACCTGTCCTTATCACGGCTGGTCGTACAAGCTCTCCGGCGAGCTCATCGGCATGCCGGCACGCGAGACCTTCCCGGGACTGGATCGCTCGCAATTCGCGCTGAAGCCCATCAGCTCGCAGGTGATGTTTGGCTTTGTGTTTGTGTGTCTCGCGGGCACACCGCACCCCCTGGAGCAGATCTGGGGAGGTTGCGCGCAGGAGCTCGCGCCCCATCGCTTAGAGGACATGGTGCCGCTGGGACCTCTTTATACCGAGCGCTGGGATTGCGATTGGAAGATCGCCATGGACAACTATCTCGAGTCCTATCACGTTCCGATCGGACATCCGGGGCTGTTTCGTATGTTCACACCGGACTACGACGACCAGCTCAACCTGCCGACGGGCGTCGCGCGCGGCATAAGTTGGTTTCGGGACCGGCCCTCGTCGCGTTGGAGCGAGCGGCTCTACCAGGAGCTCGCGCCCAAGGTGACGCAGGCGCTCCCCGAGCCCCACCGCCGGCGCTGGAGCTTCTACAGCATGCTGCCGAACCTGGGGATCGATGTTTTCCCGGACCAGATGGATTTCTTCCAGGTGCTACCGCGTGGACCCGGCAAGTGCATCATCCGTGGCGGGTCGTTCGCGCTGGCGGATGAGCGGCGCGAAATGAAGATCGTTCGCTACCTCGCCAACCGGATCAACCGGCAGGTGCAGCGTGAGGATGAGCTCCTGTGCCGCCGGGTGCAGGAAGGTCTGGCGTCGGCAAGCTACGAGCCCGGGCCCTTGTCGCGGCTGGAAAACTGCATGTTGGAATTCCACGACCTCGTGCGTGAGAAGATTCCCGAGGCGCGTTTTCAGCACGCCCCAGCGAGCTTCATGTAGCCAGGTGAGGCAGCAGAACGGCGATCGAGCCGCGGAATTCCGCGAGCGCGGCGCTCACCGGCCCGTTTTCCCCGACTTCACTGCCACAGCTCGTGAGGCCGGTCTGTGTAGATTCGGCAAGCTCGATCTGTTGAGCGATCCATTTGTCGAGCAGCCCGCTCGTGCCGGACCTGCCGCCCTTGGCGCCAAGCTTGCCCGCCGCGGCAGCGAAATCCAACCGTTCCATGCGGCTACGGCCCGGCGCCGTCGGCAGTACTCGCAACACAACGGCGCCCGCGCGCCAGACCTCCACCAACTGATTAGGAGCCAGGAACCGCCCGCGCGCCGGCGAGCCCTCCAGCCACTGCTCGACGAGCAGCTTCCAGTCGGCAGCGACATCGAACTCCTGCGCGCCTGTGGGAGCCAGTGCGGCAAAATCGTCCCAACCCGTCAGTGCCGGACCGCCGTCACGCGTCGCGCCTGCGGCGCGGACGAGAATCAAACCGCCCTTCTGTTTGATCTCGAGCGGCGCCAGATCACTGCCGGCGCCCCCGGCCAGAAGCTTGCCGTCAAAGCCATACTCCAGCGCATGGGGCGCGCACGGAATCGCGCGGGAGAAGCGCCCCGTGCGTGCAGTGACGAGCGCGTGCGGCCGTTGGCGGCAAGCGTTGCGGAAAGCGCGGAGGATTCCCTTTTCGCCGCGAACGACGAGCGCACGCTCCCCCGCCAGATCCGCGGCGAGGAACTCACCCACATCGGGCAACTCGGCTTCGTGGCCGATAACCTGCCATGCGTGCCGGAACAACCGCTCGCGCTCGGCGGTCAGCAGAATCGCATCAGAATACGCGGACGGCGGCAGATAGCGCGGCAGCCCAGATGCGCCG
>Ga0265331_10002370_pt1 | contig 12799 bp, 9 predicted proteins | sample 41923metaG_FD_202088 | JGI IMG/M metagenome (GOLD analysis project Ga0265331, IMG submission 202088) | Rhizosphere microbial communities from Carex aquatilis grown in University of Washington, Seatle, WA, United States - 4-19-23 metaG | ecosystem: Host-associated > Plants > Roots > Rhizosphere >...
TGAATTCTTCCGTGAGCCCGAAAAGACAGTCAAACAACCACGTCCGTTACCGGTAGGCCGGAAGCGTCGTTAGGCATAAGTACTGGCGGTGTGAACCCCATTTGGGCCAACATCGCATTTTTATCAAAATATGAGCGCGGCTTTCAAACACCCTTTTTGTTGGCGACATCATATCCGTTGCATAGATTAGATCGCGCAGAGCACATGCCCAGCGTGACATCGTTGCATGTCACTAGTGCGCGGTGTCTGGGGGAAATTGGGTAGCTGCTGTTCAAGCAGGCTGTTCAGAGAATAGGAGTTGCAGATGGGCAAGTATGGAAAGGCTGCGGTAATAGCCGCACGAGCCGTTGCCAAACAACCGACAATGCATCCCCGAGACGCCTGGAATTCCGCTGTCGCACAGATATTTCCCGATAGCGAATCGTCTAGAACTAAAGGATGTCCCCGAGATTCCTTCCTCGCACTTTGTGGGATGGGTGCGGTTATCGGCGTACAAAAGGGGAGCTACACTCGTTCGGTCAAGAATCGGTCATACGTTGAACGAGCCTTAACAGCGTTGCGGGCTAACCCGGCATTGCAGAAGGATGAAGCGCGCTTGTGGAAAATCGCGTCTCAAAGTGCAACGAAAATTCCAAATCACCAGATGGACGTCGTGAATGCACTGCTCGCGTCTGGCCTCATTGCCGACAACTAGTCCGCGTGGTGCCTAGCATCTGCTATTGTAAAAAGCCGGGTGGAGTGACGACTCTCAAGGATTAGCCCTGAGCTTAACACCTGTGGGTATCTTCATCATGCCGTGTCGGCTTAAATCTTGGCGAGGAAACGACCGACACGTCCATGTGCAAGGTGTATGGTCGAAAGGGCCCAGTGCTCGGGCACTGGTCCTGAATCTCAAAATGCCACGAAACGTAGCCTGTACCCCTGTCGATTTTCATGTCGTAAATCCAAAAATCTGCGAGACCATCATTTTGGCGTGGCCAAGTAATTTGGATGTTGCCGACTTCAGCCACTCGGCTATTGGATGGGATGTCTTTTGACAGAATCTCAATTGTCGCGCTCCCAACTCGTTCCGAACCATCTGATCGAGTCGCAACTGCACTGCATTCCAAATATGTCCCGTCGTCAGATTTTGAGCATTTTCCCTGGCGGTTGGGACTTGCACCAACGGTCGGTATCAGCCCAATCAGTATGAACGAGTAAATCAGAACCTTTCGCATCCGTCTTTCCTCAGGTTGAAACCCGCAATCTCCGTGCTCGTTGGGCATAGCCGAGGTTAGACGACCGGCATTTGGCTGGGGCCGCTCTTGATCGCGCAGAACAAGATCGCCTAGACCAAGTATAGAAGGATCATCGGCAATCAATCTTTGCACCCACTTCTCGTTCAAAGCTGGATGAGACTTAAGCCACAAACGGACGGGTTTCACGTATGTGTTCATGGGAGCTGCCTTCCGACTGTTCCTAAATTTAGCCGCTATCGCCAAAACATTGAAGCTGGGTTGGATAGACGGCCGTTAGGGGGCCTGAAGCAAGGGCACAGTCCCATCAATTCCTCGGCGCCATACTGACCGTGCAGTTTGCCTCTGTTGAGACCATCCGGCGCTTCCCAAATTCTAGGTGTCTCTGACAGATGTCTAAAGTCTCGCCCAATGGACTAAGACTCTGTCGCTTAATGCTATTCTCGGCTACGAATGGGGTTAGATCCCATTTCCATTCCGAGTCTTAGTTTGTGTCCCCTGAAGACAAAACGTGTCGCTGTCAGTTCCAGCTATAGCCGATCTCGTACACGTGCCACCCATTTGTTCGGGGATTAAAGATGAGGCATTGCAGTCGAGCTACATTCGGCTAGCGATCTTCAAACTACCTGGCTCGCCTATCATGACTTCTTTCTGGTGGGTCTCCCCAGCTTCCGCGCCATTGATCTGTCATCAAGGCCGGGATCAAATCCCAACTCTTTCAACCTCAGTATCGCTCTATAAAGCGTGGCGGGCGTAATTGGTCTTCCGCGCGGATATGTAGGTAAATCCGCCGCAAGGAATTGATGGAGATCGCGGAGGCGTCTTATCCCCAGTAAACGCGCCCTCTGAAGATGTGGGAGCAACCTTTTCCACAGCCTGAAATCACGCTTGCTTCTGTCATATCGTCTGGTTTGCTGTTTCATATTGCAGCTGATTGCAGCGTTCATAACTTTCATGTCAATGGTTCGATTTTGTCGAACCAAGGGAACTAAACAACCAAGAGATAACAAAATCATCAAAACGACGCGTTGAAACCAGTTGACCAAATAGCAAGACAAACCAAACGTTCCAATTGATACTCACTGACACTAACCGCACGCCAACTTCGTTGTGTGCCGAGAGGGCGCGACAAATCGGATCAAAATTTTTTTATCCTAAAATTCTTTTCTCCCCGTGTAATTGCCGTTGACTCTTGCTCTCTTCCTTGCGATTCCTAATTTGCTTGAGTGCCAAGGAGGGCCTCCGCATACGCGGACAAGCGCACGGTTTAAGTGCGCGCACCTCCTTTCGAAAGCGCGCCGCATTTATTTGGTGGAAGCGCATGGCACTCGTTCAGTTTCGCGGAAATTCGATTAAGACCGGTCTCGTCGGCCCAGGATTGCATGTGGCCGGAGAGAAAATATTGGCCGCTCAAAAGGTGGCTAGAGGCCGCTTCCGTCAGGATACATGCCGGGCGCACTCGTCTTGGAGATCTTCAGCGCAGAAAGTCTATGCACCTGGCGTGTCAAAACCCACGTTCCTACCCACGGAAGGATGTTGGATGGTGACGGACTTACCCGGTCATGTAAAGAGAGCGAATAAGAGAATAATCGTTATTTAACAGTATGATATAGACTAAGTGGGACTATTTTGGATTTCGCCGGACGGTGCGGGTGGCGGACAGGGTGGGATTCGAACCCACGAACCGCTTGCACGGTCTCCGCATTTCGAGTGCGGTGCCATCAACCACTCGACCACCTGTCCGCGGAGCCGGATCAATTACTTAGGTCCCCGGGGAATGGCAAGCCCGGTTTTTTGCCACCGGATTGCCGCCGAAGAGGTGCCTGAAAGTTCTCAGTCCGTACTCGAAGAGAACGTTTTTTCGATAAGTTGCGCGGCCCGATCGTCGGTGTTGGAGAACAAGTGTCCGTATGCGTTCAGGGTGATCGAGGGCGAGTTAACAATGACACGACCAAAGAGGTCGTCGAGCCTGCATAGGTTCTGGAAATTCGTTATCGCGAGCGCATCGGTCGGGTTCGTGGCCGTATTGGCGATAGCAGCGGTCCCAACACCGACCGCCCCCGACGACAAAGCTCCAAGTCCGGAGACAGCTCAAGCAAGCGCACAACCCATACCGGCGCCGTCCAAGGGATGCTCCTTCAAGGGCAAGATCGCAATTTTCCGTGTCAGCGGCCATGGCGCCGTGGATGCCTACGACACATTTGGATTCGACGCGAATGCGATGTCACAGCCCTATACAGTGCCGCCAAATGGGGATCGAGCTAGGATACGGCTTCGGCTTCCTCATCGAAGCGGGTGATGGGCGAGCTTCTCGGCCAGAACGCTTCGAAAAAAATGCTTCAATGAGCGCAAGAGCGGCTTCGGCGCGCCGCATTTTACAGCGAGGTCCGAAAAGCACCGCTAGGACAACTGGCGGCGAAGTATCCCCTAGAACACAAAAAGCCCGGTGCTTGCACCGGGCTTTTTCCTGCTGACTCAAATCAAAACTTGACGCCGCCCGAAATTCCGTAGGTTGCTGGTTCGAGGAGCTGTTTCTCGTAGTACAGCGTGCTCAGGAGCGTTCCGACTTCATGCTGGTCCGTCAAATTGCGACCCCACAAGCGGACAAAGAATTTGTCGTTCGGCGCGTTCCAGGTGACAGAGCCGTTGAGTACGCCGTACGGCTTCATCTCGTTACCCAGCCCAAGAACTTCTTTGTATTTGCTGCTGAACGCGTAGTTGGCCGAGAACTGCAGGTTCGAGGTGTCGTGGAAGGCCCAAGTGTAATCCGCGCCCAAGTTCATAGTAAGGGCTGGCGCGAACAGCACTTGTTGTCCGGCAGCGTTGGGGATCGTTATCGTTGCGCCCATCACTCCCGGCGGCAATGGCGGTGCAGTGGGAACGAGCGTAAAGCCAGATGCATTCAGGTAGCTCGTATATTGGGACTTCTCCAAGCCCAAGCCGCCATGGAGTTGCAGACCGTCGGTCGGAATGACAGTGAGCTCCGTGTCCAGACCGTACATGTACGCGGCACCAGCCGCCTGCAGGCATGCTGATCCGCCGCAATGGACCGGATCGATAATCTGTACCTGAATATTGGTATAACGATAGTAGTAGGCGGACGTATTGAGCATCACGCGCCGATCGTCCCACATGCTTTTGAAGCCGGCTTCATAGGCATCGAGCACTTCTGCATCGACGGGCTTTTGATTTGGATCGACGTCCGAAGTCGCAAAGTTGCCGCTCTTGAAGCCGCGATTGTAACTCACATAACCCATCAGATTGTCGTTGAACGCGTGATCGACAGCCAGTCGCCAGGTCGGTTTCGAGAATGTCTTTCCGATATCGACGGGACCGGCAATCACGATGCCATCTGTCGTTTCGTCGCCGGTCAGAACATGCCGTTCCTCGCTGTATCTCAAACCCACAGTGGCATGCGTGCCTTCGCCAAAGTCATACGTTCCCTGCCCGAAAACGGCTGCGCCTGTTGTGTGATTGGTCATGTTCACATTGACGGGGTCGGGGGCAACGAACAGCAGTCCCAGCGGCACGTACCCCTGTTGGTCGGACAAGAAATATCCTCCCAAAATCCATTGGAATGGGCCATCGCCATTGGACAGAAGTTGGAGTTCCTGCGTAACAGTTTCGCCGCGGTCAAAGTCGTTGAAAGAAAAGACATTCGCGGACGTTCCGTCATAGTCGAGCAATTCATGTGACCGCGAAAACTGATAGGATGAAATCGACACGAGGTCAGCGCCGCCGAACGAATACTTGACGTGCAACGACCCCTGCAGTGTGTCGTCTGTGGATTTTGGCGTGAAATTCAGGTCGCCAACGTAGTCTTTGAACGATGCCGTTCCACCCAACAGCTCGCCCACCGGGACTGAGCCAGGAACCATCGTGACGTCGCCCGTTTCCGTGCTCTGATCGCGACTGTTGAAAATGAGCCCTGCTGTCACTTCCAATTGCTGCGTCGGAGTCCAGCGCACCTTGCCGTTGACGGTTATGCTATCATTGCCGCCAAAATGATCACCATTGAAGGCGTTGTAGAGGAAGTCTCCGCCTTGGCGCGCGACGACGCCGACATTTGCGTCGAGATCGTTGGCGATCTGGCCATTGATGTAACCTCTTTCTATGGTCTCGTCGTAACGGCCGTATGAAAACTCTGCATTCGCCGCGAACGCGTCTGTCGGCTGCTTGGTTGTGATGTTGATGGCGCCGCCAGTCGCGTTACGGCCAAAAAGGGTCCCCTGCGGGCCTTTCAGAATTTCGACGCGTTCGATGTCGTCAAGGTCAAGAATATTCGAGGACTTGAAGGGTTGATAAACACCATCGACATAAGTTGCGACCGAGGCGTCTATTCCTAACGATGTTGAACTTGAGCCAACACCGCGAATGAAAGGTGTCTGGAAGGAGCTGGCGTTTGCGCCGTTGATGGTGACCAAGCTCGACGCAAGTTGGGGCAGATCCAGCGAATTCTCGATGCCGGATGTGGCGATTTTGTCCGGCGTCAAAACGTTCATCGAAATAGGAACCTTTTGGGCCAGCTCCTCACGCCTCTGCGCGGTCACGGTGACTGTTTCGATTTCGGTTTGGGCAAAGGCCGAGAGTGGCATTAGTACTGAGGTTAGCAGCCCGAGTTGGAATGACCGGATTGCAAGCGACCGCGATTTTGGCACGACCTGATGTTTGCGCATGTGTTAGTCCCCCTGTGGCAGCGAATGCGACCGGCTATTTACGGCCAGCGGCAAATTCGATTGGGCTGTCTGCTGCCAGGAATCGGTCGGACTGTGCCGCGTGGCTACAGGCCTGTCCTGGCGGCACACTCCCGCGTTCCTCCTCAACGACCCTTAAGGTCTTTTACCGCTACTCCCGCTTTGCATTCAGCAAAGCCAAAGCACGTTGATTTTATTTGGGTGTCCCACCATCGGTGTCACAAGCCACTTTTCCTGATAGTCCCATGACGACGCATCATGTTTGCGATTGCACACGTTGCAGCAGCCGTAACGCGCGGGAAAACCTGCCAATTCCGGAGCGGCGTATATGCACGGGCGTTAAGATTGTCGAACGGGGGTGACGATTGATTGGAAAGCGTTGTTCGCCTGCAACACGCCAGAGGTTCAGACTTCGCGCCGCGGTAGCAGCTATTCGCCTACTGTCTGACTTCCGCAAATGAGGCTTGATCATTGTCGCATCAAAAAAAATGAGTTGAGGCAGAGTGATAGTTCTCCCGAAGGTCCTCCCTCAACAGGCCGAAAATCTGGCGTATTGTCGGCTCGCTGGAAGCGTCATCAACTGCTTCGAGCCCTGCCGGCCCGGCGGGAAATAACAAAAGGGCGGGAGGAATTTGGATGTCATCGGTCACGCTTCGGCATGGGGTATTTCTGGCGCCGTTGCATCCAGTGAACGAAAACCCCAACCTTCTGATTCATCGTGATCTGGAATTGATGGAGTGGCTCGACCGCCTCGGCTTCGACGAAGTTTGGATCGGCGAACACCATTCTGCGGGCTTCGAAACTATCGCATCGCCCGAACTGTTCATCGCCACGGCCATCGGGCGCACACACAACATTCGGTTCGGAACCGGCGTGATTTCGCTGCCCTATCACAATCCTCTTACAGTCGCGAACCGCGTGATCCAGCTCGACCATCAGTCGCGCGGGCGCGTGATGTTTGGATTTGGGCCTGGCCTTCTTGTCACCGACGCGCTGATGTTCGGCATCGATCCCAACACGACGCGCGAACGCATGGCGCAGGCGCTCGATGTCATCTTGCGTTTGCTCGACGGGCAGACGGTTACCGAGAAGACAGAGTGGTACAATCTTGTGAACGCGCGCGTGCATCTTCTGCCCTATACGCAGCCGCGGCCGCAAATCGCTGTCGCAAGTGCGGCGACGCCGTCCGGCGGCAAGCTTGCCGGCAAATACAATCTCGCGATGCTTTGTGTTGCCGCGACGGACGCCAGCGGCGGCTTTAATGTTCTGGACGTGAACTGGAAGATCGCCTGCGACACCGCGAAGGAGTTCGGCAACACGATGGATCGCCAGAACCTTCGTCTGATGGGTCCGATGCATATCGCCGAAACGCGCGAGCAGGCGCGCCAAAACGTTCGGTTCGGTCTAGATAAATACATTGAATACGCGCGCGCACTGACGCCGGGACGGTTCGGCGATTTCAGCGGGCGTGATCCCGTCGATGTCATGCTGGATTCCGGCCACATTGTCATCGGCACTCCTGACGATGCGATTCGTGTTTTGGAGACGCTTCAGGCCAAGCAAGGCGATTTCGGGTGCTTCCTGCATCAGGCACATGACTGGGCCGATGTGGAACAGACCAAGCGTTCCTACGAACTCTATGCGCGGTTTGTAGTACCGCATTTCCAGAAGTCGAACCGCAACCGCGACGCGTCTTATGACGAGATCAAAGCCAATTCGCAGGAGTTGGCCGACAAAAGCCGTATCGCCGCACAACGCACCTTCGACAAGTTCAAGATGGAAGAAGGGCAGAAGGGCGGCATGAAGAAATGGCCATTCGCGTGATGGCTGGGAGGGCGCAATGAACGCAATCTTGCTTCCGGGTGCCCAGGCCGCGCAGAGCTTTCTTGCGGGCGGGCCTAAGAAGCTCCTGATCGGCGGCGAGTGGCTGCCGGCGAAGTCAGGCAAAACATTTGCCACGATAAATCCCGCAACGGAAGGAACTATCGGTCATGCGGCGGAAGGCGGAAAAGAAGATGTTGACGCCGCCGTTGTTGCCGCGAGGCGCGCATTCGAAAGTTCGGATTGGTCCGGCATCGATCCGCATCAGCGTGGCCTTTATCTGCTGAAGATCGCCGATCTCGTCGAACGTCACAGCGAGGAACTCGCTTATCTTGAAACATTGAACAATGGCACGCCGATCAGCTTTACGCGCGGCGCCGTTGCCGAGGTTGCGCGCATCTTTCGCTACTATGCGGGGTGGCCGACAAAGCTTTATGGCGAGACAAATCCGTCCGCGTCTAACGTCTTTAATTTCACTCTACGCGAGCCGGTCGGTGTCTGTGGCCAGATCATTCCGTGGAACGGGCCGCTCTCAATGGCTGCGTGGAAGATCGCACCGGCGCTGGCTTGTGGCAACACGACGGTCCTCAAGCCGGCCGAACAAACACCGATCACGGCAATCCGTCTCGGCGAACTGATCCTTGAGGCCGGTTTGCCGCCAGGTGTGGTCAACATCGTCACTGGTTTCGGCGAAACAGCGGGCGCGGCGATTGCCTCTCACCTCGGCATCGACAAGGTGGCTTTTACCGGATCGACCGAAGTCGGAAAGGCGATCCTGCGCGCATCGACGGGAAACCTGAAGCGCGTCACACTTGAGCTTGGCGGCAAATCGCCGAATGTGATTTTCGCCGACGCCGATATTGAGAAAGCACTGAACGCGTCGGTGGGAGCGTTCTGCTTCCTGTCGGGCCAGGTCTGCGTCGCGGGCACACGCGTGTTCGTTCAACACGGGATTTACGAAAAGTTTGCCGAGGAGCTCACGAAGCGCGCCGCGCAATTTCCGGTGGGGGATCCACTCGAAGCGCAAACCATGATGGGGCCTCTGGTCTCACGTGAACAGTTCGATCGCGTGAACAGTTATTTCGAAGTCGGCCGCAGCGACGGTGCTGCGCTCAGGACTGGCGGCAAGCGCTGGGGTGAGAAAGGCTATTTCGTCGAGCCGACCGTATTCGGCGACGTGAAGAACGGAATGCGTATTGCACAGGAGGAAATCTTCGGTCCCGTCGCAGCCGTAATCCCGTTCAAGGATGAGGACGATGCCGTTCTGCAAGCCAACGATACGCAATACGGCCTCGCCGCGGCGGTGTGGACTCGCGATGTCTCGCGCGCGCATCGCGTTGGCCGCGCACTGAAAGCCGGAACGGTGTGGGTCAATACCTACATGCATGTGGATTCGATCTCGCCGTTCGGCGGCTACAAGCAATCCGGAATCGGGCGCGAACTCGGTGCTCATTCCATCGACGCCTACACACAAATGAAGTCGATGTATGTCGATCTTTCCACCTGATCTCGCCGGGAACGCTGCATGACCAGAAGCATGCGTGCCGTGAGAGTGACGCGGCCGGCCACCCGTCCGGAAATCGTGTCGATTCCTGTTCCGGAGCCCGGCCCGGGACAGGTTCGCATTCGCGTCGCAGGAGCGGGGCTCTGCCACAGCGATCTGCTGGTCATCCATGCGGATCCGCCGTTCTTTCCGCTGCCTCTGACGCTTGGCCATGAAACGACCGGCTGGGTCGATGCTATGGGTGCTGGTACTTCCGGCGTGAAAGAGGGCGATGCCGTCGCCGTCTATTTCCCCTGGGGATGCGGGCATTGCGCGCGCTGCGCTCATGGCGAAGAGAATATCTGTGCGGTGCCGACCTTAGGCCCAGGCGCGGGGCGCGATGGAGGCATGGCGGAATACCTGCTTGTCGATGACGCGCGCCATCTCGTGCCGCTCGGAAACCTCGATCCTGTCGTCGCCGCGCCTTTGATGTGTGCAGGCCTAACTACCTATCACGCGATCCACGATGCACTCGGCAAGCTCACTCCGGGTTCGTCGGTCGTGCTCATTGGCATTGGCGGTCTTGGACATCTGGCGGTTCAAATCGCGCGCTCGATTTCGCCAGCGAAGATCATCGCCATCGACATGCACGAAGCTAAGCTCTCGCACGCGCGGAAGCTCGGCGCGCATGCGGCCGTGGTAGGTGGGCTCGGTGCCGACGATCGCGTTCGTGCATTGATCGGGAGCGATGGCGCCGCGCTTGTTATCGATATGGTTGGAAATGATGCGACCATGGCACTGGGATTGAAAGTTCTCGGCTACGGTGGAGAGCTGAAGGTCGTCGGTGTCGGTGGCGGGGCATTGCCGGTGACGTTCTTTTCGATGCCACGCGATGCGTCCGTTAACACGCCCTACGCTGGGACGTTGAGCGATTGCTATGAGGTTGTGCAACTCGCGGCCTCGGGGCTGGTCGTACCGCAGGTTCAGCGAATCGGCTTTGACGGCGTAATCGATGCCTATGAGCGCATGGAACGCGGGGAAATTCAGGGCCGCGCCGTGCTCGTACCGGATATGTGAGGGATATACCCATGAACGCCTTGGCTCGCGATCAGGACGATTACAATCTCACGGACTCGACGTATTTCGGCCGCGCCGATCCGGAAGACATCCTGCGCCGTATCCGCAAAGAAGATCCGGTCCACTGGACTGTCGGCCGTTACAACCGCGGCTTCTGGAGTATCACCAAGCATCGCGATGGCCGTTTTGTCTATGAAAACGACAAGATATTCAGCAGTGCGCGCTCCGGGCCGATGCTTCCGATCAGCACGGACTACGAGAACCCGGTCGAGGGCGATCTTCTCGCGCTTCAGCTTGCCGGCGCGCAGATCTCGGCAATGGACGGCCCCCCGCACGCGGTGATGCGCCGTGCGTTCTCTGTCCGGTTTATGCAGCCAAGTGTGATCAAGCTCGAAAATACGATCCGGATGCTGGCGATTGAATGCTTCAACAAAGTACTTCCCAAGGGCGAGTGCGATTTCGCGTTCGATGTGGCGGGGAGTCTCCCGCTGATGCTCATCAGCCACATCATGAACCTGCCCAAGGAAGTCTGGCCGGATATCTATCGCTGGACCTACATGTCCACCTCGCCGGAGGATCCTGAGTTCTCCATTGGCACGCCGGAAGAAACGAGCCGGGTCGGCACCGGCAAGATGATGGACTACTGTCTGAAGCTTGCGCTGGAACGGCGCGAGAAGCCCGGTAATGACCTTTTGAGTGATATCGCGCTCACCGAGATCGATGGCAAAAAGCTCGCTGACATGGTGGTCGCGTTCAATGCGACGGCGTTTATCGCAGCTGGCCATGAAACAACGCGTAACGCGCTCTGTGGCGCACTGACGGCACTGATCCGCAATCCCGGCGAACTCGAAAAGCTGCGGGCTCTGCGCGCGAATCCTGGGGCACTGAAGTTCGCGGTCGAGGAGGCTGTCCGCTGGACGTCTCCACTGACCCATCAACTGCGCACCGCGGTGCAGGACATCGAAATCGGGGACAAGAAAATTCGCGAAGGCGACTGGGTCGTGGTGTGGAACAATGCCGCCAATCGCGACGAGGAAGTTTTCAAGGACGCGTATCGGTTCGACATCGCGCGCACGCCCAATCCGCATCTCGGCTTTGCGTACGGCCCGCACTTCTGTCTGGGCGCTAACCTCGCGCGGCTCGAACTGCGCATCATGATCGAGATACTCTTGGAACACATGCAGGACATTGAGCTGGTCGCCGAACCTGAATTCACATCGTCCATGATCTTGCGCGGCATCAAGCACATGCCGCTGCGGTTCAAGCCGGCAGCGCTGATCGCGACCTGACCACCGCATGCGACGCGTCGATCCTGCGCAACAATTCGTCGGTGAAAATCACATCGGCGAAGCAGAGGCGCAGGTTGAGAAGCGCCGCGTTGTGTTCTTCGTCCGTGGCCGTCGCGGTCGCATCCGCGGCAAAAAGCACCTTGTAGTCGAGCATGCTGGCGCTGCGCGCCGTCGATTCACAGCAGGCGTTGGTGTATGTGCCCGTAACGATAATGGTTTCGATCCCGGCATCTTTCAGCCGCACACCCAGGTCGGATGAGTTTAATTCGAAGGCACTGGCGCGATGTTTGTCGATCGTCATGTCTGCCGGATTGCAATCGAGCTTGCCGTAAACATCGTGCGCGAATTGGCCCGGACGCAGGACCTCGCGGCCAAGTGCGACCCAACCGTTTTCAGGCGACATCTGCCAGTTTGGAATGGCGAAGGGCGCCTTATCCGAGAACGTGTGTCGAATCCAGATTACGTGCCCGCCGCCGTCGCGCACGGATCGCACAATTCGATTGATGTTCGGCACGATATCGCGCGCATGCGGATTACCCATCGGCTGATCTTCATGGACGAACAGGTTCTGCATGTCGATCACGAGCAGCGCCGTCTTGCTGAGATCGAAGGTCGCAAAATTATTTAGCGCTTTTCCGCGCTCGAAAGTCCAATCTGGGATGTGCGTGCGATGCATTAGGAACCCCGTTCACGATTGGCGGGCAACTTCAGGATTATGTCGTCTGTTGGAATATGCGAATAAGGCGATACAGTTTGCGTGTCGTTCTTCACAAGAGCGGATTGAAAATCGCGCCATACGGCAAGCCAGCTTTCGGGCATTTGCGGCGCCTCGCCAGGCGGCATTTCCAGCGTCGATCCACTCAGGGCTATCGCGGCGATGACGTCGCCGGACTCGTTTTTTAATGGCATGGCGAACGCCGAGGTTTCGTTCGGTACACCCGCCGTGGTCACGTAATAGCCCGCGCCACGCGCCGACTGGACTTCGCGACGCAGCGCGGGCCGGTCGATGCCGAGCGTCAGATCGGGGTGATGCTTCTGTGCAAATCGCCGATATTGTTCGATCTCATCGTCAGTCAGGAAAGCGAATACGCCGCGTGTCGCGCGGCTGGTGTGGAGAAGGGCTACTTCGCCAAGCCTGTCCCGATGATAAACGTCGTTTTGGCCGTACACGACTCGTGCGCGCAGGCCGTACCACCCAAG
>Ga0265331_10002371_pt1 | contig 12795 bp, 9 predicted proteins | sample 41923metaG_FD_202088 | JGI IMG/M metagenome (GOLD analysis project Ga0265331, IMG submission 202088) | Rhizosphere microbial communities from Carex aquatilis grown in University of Washington, Seatle, WA, United States - 4-19-23 metaG | ecosystem: Host-associated > Plants > Roots > Rhizosphere >...
AGTCCCGGGCCAAACCAGACTCTTTGCTTATAACAAAAGATCCGCCCAAATGCCATATAAGGTTCTGTTATGTAATCAGATCGTTCCCATGGGGTTTTCAAATGCAAGGTTGCCTCGGGACAGGCCCCGGAAGGACAAGGATCATTGGGCGTTTTGTTCCTCCGCCTCCTGATTTAGCTTGAGCAACCATCTGGCGTTGCGGTGCAAACGTGTGATAGCTTCTCGGGTAGTACGATTCACAAAAGACAATTGTCAGTTCAAAGGAAGGTTCCGATGCGCAGATCGATTGCGATAATTTTTGTTCTTTGCCTCGCCGCGTTTCTTCCAGTCGCCCAGGCGCAGACCGCGAAGAAGACTCTCGATATTTACGTGATCGATGTGGAGGGCGGCAATGCCACGCTCTTTGTCGGACCCTCGGGTCAATCGGTATTGATCGATACCGGCAACGCCGGCGCAAGCGCGGAGCGGGACTCGAGCCGCATCATGGACGCCGCAAAGGATGCGGGCCTCACGCAGATCGACCATCTGATCACCACGCATTGGCACGGCGACCATTTCGGCGGTATTTCCGCGCTGGCGGCCAAGATCCCGATCCAGGAGTACATAGACCACGGCCCCGATATTCAGGTGGGCAGCAACAAGATGGCCGATGAGTTTCTGGCGAATACGTATCCCGAATTGTTCGGCAAGTCCAAACACACCGTCGCGAAGCCCGGCGACACCATTCCCATGACCGGCGTACAATGGCACATTGTAAGCGCCGCCCGCCAGATGATTAAAACTCCGCTCCCCGGCGCGGGGGAAGCCAACCCCTATTGCTCGGAATTTCAGCCGATGGAAGCCGACGGCGGCATCGAGAATTCCGCTTCGGTCGGAAGCGTCATCGTGTACGGAAAATTCCGCATGGCCCATCTGGGCGACCTGACCTGGAATATGGAAAAAGATTTAATGTGCCCGGTCGATCGGATCGGACATGTGGACCTGTGGATCGTCTCGCACCACGGCCTGCCGGTGTCGAGTTCCCATCTGCTCGTCTGGGCGATTCACCCGCGCGTCGCCATTCTAAATAACGGCACACGCAAAGGCGCCGTCCCGCAAACGATGGAGACGCTATTTAAGTCTCCGGGCATCGAAGACATCTGGCAGATGCACTTCTCCGTCCTTGGCGGCCAGGAATATACCGTCCCCGGAATGTTCATCGCCAATACAATCGACGACCAGCCCGACACAATGCCCATCGCGCCCTCCGGCAACCCGATGCCAGGCCCCGGCATGGCTCCCCCGCCCGCGCACAACGGAAAAGCCTACTGGATCAAGGCTTCCGCACTGCCGGATGGCACATTCACAGTGACGAATCCGAGGAATGGGTTCAGCAAGACGTATAAGGCGATGGCGAAATAGATGGTTATCACAGTCTCATGGATTTCAAAAGCCCCGGCCTTCGATTTTTGATGGCTGGGGCTTTTGCCTTGACCAAAGGCGCTCGACAATCCGCTCTGAACCCAATATCGTATAAGGCGGATGGGCCTGTAGCTCAGTTGGTTAGAGCAGCGAACTCATAATTCGACGGTCCCAGGTTCAAGTCCTGGCGGGCCCACCATCGATCTCCACGGAACGAATTTTCCTCTCCGCTTGACGTGCTTCGCGAAACGGCGTACTTTGTGCCTCAGTCGAGAGCGGGAGAATCCTGAATTCGTAGGCTTGGCGAATCAGCAGGCGTGTTGTGCGTCGCTTGTGCTTCCCGGACTTGCCCGCCCTTACAATGATGTCAAACGTCATTACGAAAAAATTCGGCCCCGCAGTTACCCAAATCCGATTCCCAGGAGTGCCCCATGAGCACGGCAACCACCAGCACGGTAACACCGGAAAATAAATCTTCGCACATCGAGACGCGCCTGTTCATCGGCGGGCAATTCGTCGATGCGCTCGAGGGCGGGAGCATCCCCGTCTTGAATCCTCACGACAACAGCCTCATCGCCAATGTTTCCGAGGCGAAGACGGCGGACATCGATCTCGCGGTGGCGGCGGCGCGCAAGGCGTTTCCCGCGTGGAAGCGGATGGCGGCTGCCGATCGCGGGCGATTGCTCTCGAAGTTGGCCGACGCGATTGAAGCGGACATCGATTATCTTGCATGGCTCGAAAGTCTCAACACCGGCCACCCGTTGCGCGACAGCCGCGGGCTGGACGTGCCGCGCACGGCGGCCACGTTCCGTTATTTCGGCGGGATGGCGGACAAAGTGGAAGGGCGGATCGTTCCGGTCGAATCGGGCTTCCTGAATTACGTCACGCGCGAACCGCTCGGCGTGGTGGGGCAGATTGTGCCGTGGAATTTCCCGGTGATGTTTACGAGCTGGAAGATGGGTCCGGCACTCGCCGCCGGCAACACCGTGGTGATCAAGCCGGCCGCGCTCACGCCGCTCAGCGCGCTGCGCATCGGCCAATTGATGGCGAATGTCGGCATCCCGCCGGGAGTGGTGAACATCGTTCCCGGCGCCGGAGCGCTCATCGGCGAATACATGGCCGGGCACATGGGCATCGACAAGATCGCGTTCACCGGATCGACATCGGTGGGCCGCAAGATCGTGGCCGGGTCGGCGAGCAACCTGAAGCGTGTGCAGCTCGAACTCGGCGGCAAGGGCGCGAACATCGTGTTTGACGACGCTCCCTTGATTCCCGCAGTGAACGGTTCGGCGTTTGCCATTTTCCACAATCAGGGACAAGCCTGCATCGCCGGCTCCCGTCTCCTGCTTCAGGAAAAAATCGCCGACGAATTCCTCGAAAAATTCATCAAGCTCGCGCAGTCAATCAAGATCGGCAACCCACTCGATCCCACCACGGAAATGGGTCCGCTCACATCGCGCGGCCATCGCGATCGCGTTCTTTCGTATGTGAATGTCGCGAAGGAACAGGGCAGCACAATTCTTACCGGAGGAAAAGCGCCGGCCAATCCCGCCCTTGACGCTGGAAATTACATCGAGCCGACGGTTGCGACGGCTCGCCCCAATGACCGCGTCTGCCAGGAGGAAGTGTTCGGACCTTTCCTCACCGTCACGCGCTTCAAGGACGAAGCGGAAGTGATCGATATCGCGAACTCCACCGAATACGGACTCGGCGGCGGACTCTGGACCAGCAACCTGCCCCGCGGCCATCGCGTGGCCGCCGCTGTGCGTTCCGGCATGGTCTGGGTTAACACGTACAAGCGCGTCAACCCCGGCTCGCCCTTTGGCGGCGTCGGCCAGTCCGGCTACGGCCGGGAAATGGGTTTTGAGGCGATGCACGAATACACCGAAGCCAAATCCATCTGGCTGAACGTGGACGCGCAGATTCCGCCGTACTACCCTCGTCCATGAAATAGCGATTAGCGAAGGGAAATTAACGCGAAAAATCGGGCTTGTCCGCGATTAGCAGACGGGCCCGAAGTTTTTGCGGATGGCCAACGCAGTCCTCCTCAATTTCTTGACTATGTGGGCGGTCCCGCAGCATCCGGTGGAGAAGTGGGCCGTAGCATACCCTGTGCCGCGACCAGCTCGCGAGCGGGCGCGCGCAGTGCGGGCCATTTGCGCAGGAAGATCACACCGCCTGCTAAACTGGCCACGCCGCCGATCGCGACGGTGATGGGAGCGCCGATGCGAGACGCGATGGCCCCGGCGAATAACGAACCGATCGGCGCCATGCCCAGAAACATCATCGAGTACAGAGCCATCACGCGCCCGCGCAGCTGATCAGGCACCATCGCCTGAATTAAAGTATTCGTGGATGTGAACTGCAACATCATCGTGATGCCCGCGCCCATCAGTGCCGCGATCGAAAGCCAGTACCAGCGCGACGCGCTGAACAGAACGAGAGCGACGCCCAGCCCGACCGCCGAATACGCAACAATATTTCCCAGACCGCGCAACTGCTGGCGCATCGCGATCACCAGCGCCCCGCATGTCGCGCCCAGCCCCACCGCGCCCATCAACGTGCCGTACGCCGAAGCGCCGCCGCCCAAAATGCGTTGCGCAAAAATCGGCATCAGCACGCTGAAGGGAAGCGCCGTGAGACTGACTAGCGCAATGAGCGTCAGCAACGCAAGAATCGGTTTTGTCCGGCGCACAAAACGAAAGCCTTCGCGCAATTTTTCAAGCGGCGCGACACCGTCATGCACAACTGGAGAATTGTCGATGCGCATCATGAAGAGGCCGGCAATCACAGCGAGATAGCTGATGCCGTTCAGCAAAAAGCACCAGCCCTCGCCGACCAAGGCCACCAAAATTCCGGCAATCGCGGGCCCAGCCACGCGCGCGCCGTTGAACATCGACGAATTCAGTGCGATCGCGTTGAGCATATCTTCGCGCCCCACCATTTCGATCAGAAACGATTGCCGCGCCGGCACGTCGAACGCGTTCACCGTGCCCAGCAATGAAGCCAGAGCAATGATTTCCCACACGCGAATGTGATTGGTGAGCACCAGCGTCGCCAGCGTGAACGCCAGCATCATCGATAAAATTTGCGTCGCGATTACCACGCGCTGCCGCGGCCACCGGTCGGCCACCAACCCCGCCAGGGGCGACAACAGAAAAATAGGAATCTGGCTCACAAAGCCCAGCACGCCCAGCAGCACCGACGAATGCGTCAGACGGTAAACCAGCCACGCCTCGGCCACCGTCTGCATCCACGTGCCAACGAGTGAAATAACTTGTCCGCCGAAAAAGAGCTGGAAATTGCGATGCCTCAGCGCGCGGAACGCAACGCCCGCTCGTCCTTGCCCGGAGGGCGTAGGCGCGGGGCTTGCCGAAGGCTGGACTTCAATCGATGTTGGAGCGGAATCCGCCATAGTTTACAAAACCAAATGCCATTGTAACGCACGCCGGCTGCGCCCATGAAATGCACAGTTCGGCGTGTGAGCAGGAATTCTAATTGCAAGGTAGAATGGTTTGGCTGAGCCTTTTAAACCGGGCCAACCGCATGGATTTCATCGGTGGATCGAAATAGAAGGGATGCGATGCAGCCACCCTCCGACTTGCTTGCTCATAGCTCCATGTTTACTCCCGCGCCGCAAAACTCCTTGCCCGCTGCCGGCAAGAAAAAAGTCATCTACGATCAGGACCACCGCGGCCCGCTTTCCACGGACACGTCCGCGACGCTGATGCTGCTGCAAGCGGACAACATCGACCTGCTCGGAATCTGTACGGTGACTTGCGACATGTGGGCCAAACAGGAAACCGCATATGCACTGCGCCTGCTCGAACTCATGGGCCGTCCGGAAGTGCCGGTGTTCATGGGTGCGCAGGAGCCATTACTGAACACGAAAGCCGAGGCTCAGATGCGGTACCAGATGTTTGGATCGAGGACGCTCGGAAACGAAGGTTATCTAGGAAGCTTTGCGAAGGATGCGGGAGGTCGTGACGATCTGTCGCCTCTGCCGCCGCCTTACAACCGGTTTGCCCAAATCAAAGCGCAGCCCGAAACCGCAGCGGACTTCATCGTTCGCACGATTCGCGCCAACCCGGGCGAGGTGACGATGTATTGCGGCGGCCCGATGACGAATCTGGCGCTCGCCGTGATGCTCGCGCCGGATATTGTGCCCATCACGAAGGAAGTGATTTTCATGGGCGGAGGAATTCATCACTCCACGAGTTCCGTGAATGTTTATTTCGACGCTGAAGCTGCCAAGATCGGTTTTCGCGCGGGCTTGGCCGCCGGGGCAGGCTGGCCAAAATTCACGCTTGTCACCACGGACCTTGCCGAGGAAGTTCACATGCAGGATGACGGCAAGGTAGACGTGATCGTGGACCGCGCGCACTTTCCCATCGCCGATCTGTTCCGCGAGTACGAGCAAAAACCGCAGCGCGCCAATCCGCTGCGGCAATCGTTCCGCATGCCGGATGAGATGATGGCCGCTCACGTGATCGATCCATCGATCTTTGGCGGTTTCGATGAAATGTACGTCGACATCGTGACGCATAACGACGGACATTACGGCGACACATCCTTTTGGGACGCGAATTGGAAAGACAAAGGCGGCGAGCTCGCTGGGCAGAATGGCCCCTCCGCAAAAGCGGGCCGTGTTCAAGTGTTGAAAAATATCGATAAAAATCGTTTTCGCGAACTGTTTACGGATTTGATGACGCGGCCGATTCATCGGTCGAAGCAGTAGTGGCACAGGCTTCAGCCTGTCTGCTTTTGAATTTCGTGGCGATGCTAAAGAAGTCAAAAGGAAACAGGCTGAAACCTGTGCTACTGGAAACGAACCCATGACCACCACTCGCAGGGAATTTATCAAGACCGTCGGAGCCGCAATCGCCTCCACAAAAATTAATCCGGAACCGCCGGCGAATGCGTCGATCTCTCCGATGCAGCAGCCCAACCCGGCCCCGGCGCAAACTTCAGGCAAGCGAAAAGTCATCTACGACCAGGACACTGCAGGCCCGTTTGGCACCGACATCCTCGCGACGCTGATGATGCTGCAGGCCGACAACATCGATCTTCTCGGGATCACGCTGGTCACAGGCGACGCCTGGATGAAGCAGGAGATGGCGTTCACGCTGCGCCTGCTGGAAATGATGGGCCGCACGGAAATCCCCGTATATCCCGGCGCCGAATTTCCCATGCTGAATACGAAAGAAGAATGGCAACTCCGGCAGCAGCTCTACGGCGGCCACCGCATGGACCCCTGGATGGGCGCATTCAATCGCGCCGGCGGTGGCCCGGACGAGATCAAACCTTTGCCACCGCCTTACGATCGCTTCGCGATTATCAACGCCCAGCAGGATCACGCCGCGCGATTCATCGCCAAGACCGTGCGCGAAAATCCCGGCGAGGTGACGATCTATGCCGGAGGCCCGCTCACGAATCTGGCGCTGGCGATTGCGCTTGCCCCCGACATCGTGCCCCTGGTGCCCGAAGTTGTGATCATGGGAACTGGCTTCCACGTTTTCACCAACACCTTCAATATTTTTTTCGATCCCGAATCGGCGAGAAAAGTCCTGCGCGCGGCGTGGCCAAAATTCACCATCGTCAGCGTGGACATCGCCGAGGAAGTACATGAGAGCGATGAGATCTCACCGGGCCGCGCAATGGTTGATGAAATTGCGGCGCGCTCTCAGGATCCCATCTCCGATCTTTTTCAAATGTACGCGGTTGAGCCGATGCGGCGCGATCCCGGCGCGCGCCTTTTCCGCATGGCGGACGAAATGATTGCCGCGCAGATCATTGATCCGGGCATTTTCACGAAATCCGAAACCATGTACGTGGATATTTGCACGACGCCCGGACCGCGTTATGGAGATTCGATGTTCTGGAAACAAAATTGGCAGGACGCGCCCGATGCCGGGGTCCTGGTGAACGCGGCGGATCGCCGGGTGTTCGTGAACCCGAGCCAATTTTACCTTGGACCGCCGCCTTCGGCTGGGTTGGCGAACCTCTTGCTCGAATTAGATCACGACCGTTTCAAGAAACTTTTTGTGGATTTGATGACAAAACCGATTCGGAAGGCATGACCGCCTGCATTTTTCTTGAAGTTATTCCGTGAAAACGATTCCGACCGCCGTGCGATCTTTGTCCGCCCCTGCTTCGATGCGCACGACGTACCCTCGCAATCGCAAGGGACTGTCCGACGATCCGCCGATGCCGGGATTATCGAGCTGCACCTGCAACTCGGACTGCAGCTTCGGGCTGTGATCCAGATAGATGAGCGCGCCGTGGAGGCTCAGATCGCTGATCACGGTTTCTTCCTCGAAGGCTTCGCCGCCATCGGTGAGGCCCATGACGCGCGCTCGGAAATTCGCATCGCGTCGCAGGCCTTCGCGTACGGCCGGAATGACGACGTCCAGATTTTGTTTGTCCAGCGTCATCACCATGCCTTCGGCCGCGGCCCATACGTTTGCAAATTTGTCGCGAGCCTCGCGCAGGATGACGTCCACAACTTTGTCGGTAGAGTCCGGATCGTGATGAAATAATACAAGATTTTTAACGCCGGCTTCCTTTGCGATTTTCACGCCTTCGAGCCACGAAGAATGTCCCCATCCCTTGCGTGTCGTGGCCAGTTGCTCCGGCGTAAACTGAGCGTCGTTGATAAAGATGTCGGCGCCGTCGGCGAGCTCCAGCAAATTCTTGTCGAGCTTCGCATCGCCCGGCTCGTTGTCGGTGGCATACACAACCGTTCCGGCCGGCGTCTCGAATCGAAACCCCAGGCAGCCTTGCGGATGGTGCAGCCAGCGCGCCGTCACGCGCGCCCCCGGCACGTTGAACTGGTCCCCGCCGTCGACCTCTGAAAATTCCCGCTTCGCGGACATCGCCGTGAGATCTACTGGAAAATACGGGTACGCCATCTGCGCTTCAAACACACGCTTCAAACTGCCCGCACCCAGATACTCCGACCTGAAACTGTAAAAATGAAAACGATTCTGTTCCGAATACAGCGGAGAGAAAAACGGGATTCCCTGAATGTGGTCCCAGTGATAGTGCGTCACAAAAATATGCGGTTCGATTTTTTCGGATTCCGGCGCCGCTTCCAGATGACGGCCCAGCATCCGCAACCCCGTCCCGCAATCCAGGATCACTCGAGCACCCGCGGGCGTTGTCAGTTCGACGCACGCCGTGTTGCCGCCGTAGCGCCACGTCGCCTTGTCCACTGTGGGAGTCGATCCGCGGACGCCCCAGAAACGCAGCTTGGCCAGACGGTCGTGGGCAACCTTCTGTGCGGGCTTGGCCATTGGTTCGGCCGCGATGGAATGTGTAGGGGGCACGGAGGCTCGAATTATGGACAATTTTTATACTAGGGAGCGTATCACCCCAAGTCAATTATCTTCCGGGGCATGTGTGCGTTAACAATACGCTTAATTCATTGGTGTCCAATGAGGTTCGGCTGTCCATTGAGGCGTCTCACCCATTACAATAATCACGATGCATGTTCACGCGCACGGCCCCGGACACGCAAACGACCACGCGGACGGCCATTCGCATTCATCGCCTCAGATGACCAGCGGAGTTCTGGCCGTTGCTGTCATTGCCACAGCTCTGCTGGTTGCCGCCGAGCTCATGGGCGGCTACGTGGGCCATTCGATTTCCCTCGTGAGTGACGCGCTCCACAATCTTTCCGACATTCCCACAATGCTGATCTCCTGGGTGGCGCTGCGATGGGCCGCGCGTCCGGCGGACCATGAACGCACTTACGGCTACCAGCGCGCCGGAGTTCTGGCCGCTTTTACCAATGCAATTTTGCTGATTTTGGTCGCCCTTGGACTATTCTATGAAGCCTTTCAGCGCTTCCGGCACCCGGTGGCCGTCCATGAAAGCTGGATGATTTGGATTTCGCTGCTGGCGCTGGCGATCAATGGCGGAATCACACTGGCGCTTGTCAGTCGTCGGCGCGATATCAATCTGCGCAGCCTGCTCCTACACAATTTCGGCGACGCAATATCGAACATCGGCATCCTTGTTGGAGCATTGGCAATCCGAATGACCGGCGCGCAGTGGCTCGATCCGGCCATTGGCGTGTCCATTGCCGCGATGGTGCTGTGGTCCACCAATGGACTTCTTCGCGAGGCCGGGAACATCCTGTTGGAAGGCCGTCCGAAAGGCATTCACCTCGAGTCGGTTGCGCGTGCGCTTCTATGCATCAAGGGAGTTCAGGAAGTTCACGACATCCACATCTGGACGATCGGAACCGACCTGGTCGCGCTCTCCTGCCACATTCGCATTCCGGACATGCACATGGACGAAAGCGAGAAAATCCTGCAAGCCGTTCGAACATGCCTGAACTCGGAATTCCACATTACACACACTACGATTCAATTCGAGCGCGCGGGGCTGATGCAGGACACCGGCTACCATATGCCGCTGCCTGCGCAATCTTCCAACACGTAAGATCAAATAGATTCCTCAAGTTGTGAGATGGCGCCCGTTGGCGGGGGACGCGTTCCAATTCGAAGGGGATTAGTTCCGCAATTGCACCGTTGTCCCGCGCGCCTCATTCATTTGCTCCGTGGCCTGGGAATCGAGTTCGCTCATCGGTAGCGTGTGTCGAAATCCTTCCGGCGTAACATATTGCAACTGTGCGCCGACGACGGAAAATACGGACGCAAACAGGATACGCCCGTCTCGCCGAACCAGGACGAATTCGCCTACATCGCGGACGGGCGCCGCCGGAGGAGCGGAATTGGCGAGTGACGAAGCTGCCGCAGGGTCATAGCCGGTATCCGCGCTCTGCGGGGCCGCTGTGGGAACGGGCTGCTGGATGACGATCACTTGGGGTTGCGGCTGTTCCTGTGGCGGAGGCTGATCATAGTCGCTGTAATCGCCATAGAACGGATACCCGCCGAAAAGAATTGGCACAAATGAACTTTGACCGCGACGGCTTCCGCGACCAAAACCACGAGACGCATGGTTGTGGAGAGCGCCACTGATTGCTGCCAGATGGGTATAGTCAAAACCCAGCCCCGGCACGTTGTTCACGTCCCCAAAGCTGACGAAGTCGGCGGTCGGGGAGAAACTCGAACTCATTTGCCCATTCGGCAATAAACGAATTACGGTTGCCGGCCGCGCCGTCGGGAAAGGAGTGGAAAAAATGGCTGGCGCCGCGCCCCGGGCTCTGTAAGCTGGGGCCACATGAGCCGTGGACGTTCGAACGGAAATACTTCCGCCGCGCATCTGAGCACCGGCACTGGAGCAGGCGAACATTACTGCCAGGACGACGGCAAAAATGTGCCGGTGGCTGCATGGTGTGATCATATCGACGCCCCTGAGGATTCAGATGCCCGGACCACTCCTTCGGTTGCAGGAAAGCGCCTGCCTTGGGGCCCAGGGCTGATTTGGGGCAGGCAGTGCATGATTCCTGCGTGCATGCCGGAAATACGGTCCGTGGGGCTGTCGTTTTCCCCCGCTTCCCAGCTTTCACGCCTTGTGTTATAACCGTCGGGCCGTGGAATGCCCAATCAAGGCGCGCCCTGCTCCAATTCGCTCGATTTCCGGCGAATTGCAGCAGTCCGTAGAGCATCCCATGAGTTTCTGCCCGGTTTGTTCACAGCGCCTGGAGCCGAAACGCTGCAAACTGGTTTGCACCGAGTGTGGGTATTATCTTTCCTGCTCGGACTATTACTGAATGCGCCCCCCGGGCGGCTGAACGAAAATTCTAATTTTGCTGAAAATTTCCTGTAAGGAGGACGGACTGTGGCACTAAAAATTACCGATCGCATGGTGGATGGGGTAGCCGTCGAGGAACTGGAAGGGCGAATCGTTCTGGGTGAAGAGAGCAACGCGCTCCGGGAAAAAGTAAAAGCTCTGCTGGCCGCGGGTCAGAAGAAGATTGTTCTTAACATGGATAAAGTTTCCTATATCGACAGCTCCGGGCTTGGGTCGCTGGTTGCCTCGCACACCACGGCGCGCGCGCAAGGCTCCCTGCTCAAGCTTTCTAATCTGGGCTCGAAGTTCCAGGAAATCCTGCTGGTGACCAAGCTGGTCACTGTTTTTGAAGTCTACCCTTCGGAAGCGGAAGCGATCGCCGCCTTCTCGAAGTGAGGCTCGGGCGCGGGTCAACAGATTTATGAAAATTAAAGTGGCATCCCAGGTCGCCGGGATGCCACTTTTTATTTCCGTTCGGGATTTCGGAAGGCTAGTCCTTGAGCCGGTACATCGTGATCCCACTCATCAGCTTCGGAAAAAAGTCCGTGGATTTCTGCGGCAACACCTCGCCCGCCATCGCCATGTTCGCCACGGTTTCCACGCTGACCGAATTCAACAGGAAGCAAATCTGCGCGCGTCCCTCGTCCACTTCCTTGATCGCCGTATCCATCTCTCGTTCGTAGGTAATGTTCTTCTCGGTCTTGACCGCGTCGGGCGTAATTCCCAAACCGCGTTCCAGGATCAGACTGTGGAGCAACACGACATCGAGCTGCCGTTGAGCCGGAGAAACGCCGGGCAGAAGCGTTTGGAGGTTTGCGTCCGTCTTCAGCACCAAAATTGTGAAAGTTCCGCCTCCCGCATAGACGCCGATCGCTCGTTTTTCCTGTCCCGCGACGAGATCGCGCCGGAATGTTTCGTACACCTCCGCGCGATTGGCCGCCGTAAACGGATAGGATTTCGAATCGAAAATGCCCGCCAGCGCGGCGCGGAATGATTCCAGGGAAAATCCCGGTACGTTAGTGACCACGCGATGCGTGGGCAAGATCGTCCAGCCTTCGCCCGCTGTATTGAAAACGGACATCATCACTTTTTCGTACGGCGCGTCGAAGTCGGTTTTTCCCGCGTGCGCCCGGCATTCGTTCCGATAGGCCAGCGCGGTTTCATAGCGATGATGCCCGTCCGCAATCGCAAGCTTTTTGCCGGCAAGTTCCCGCTGGATCGTTTCGATTACTTTTGCATCCGTTATGGGCCACATCCGGTGAACCACGTCATACTCATCGCGAATCTCGACCGCGGGCTTGGCCTGGGCCGCGGTATCCAGCAACACATCCACGTGCTTCGCCGGATCGTTGTAAAGCATGAAGAGTTGCCCTGTGTGGGTTTGCGTGTTTCGCAAAAGTTCCAGCCGGTCTGCCTTGGGTCCGGAAAGGGTTTCCTCGTGGCGGAAAATGACTCCTGCCGAATAATCCTCGATGCGTCCAACGGCAATGAAGCCTTTGCGCGTGCGACGATCCTTTGTTCTGGGCACGGTGTATTCCTGAAAATAGGCATAGATCGAAGGGGTTTCATCCTGCACAATCACTCCCGCGCGAATCCATTCCTCAAGCGCGTGCGCGGCTCGCGTGTACACATTATTTCCCGGCGAATCCCCTGGCAGCGATTTTCCTTTTTCAACCGGAATCAGGTTGTAAG
>Ga0265331_10002372_pt1 | contig 12793 bp, 12 predicted proteins | sample 41923metaG_FD_202088 | JGI IMG/M metagenome (GOLD analysis project Ga0265331, IMG submission 202088) | Rhizosphere microbial communities from Carex aquatilis grown in University of Washington, Seatle, WA, United States - 4-19-23 metaG | ecosystem: Host-associated > Plants > Roots > Rhizosphere...
CCGGTCAGACGTGCTGGCCGTTGGCGCGAAGCTCGGCGAGGACGACTTCGATGCCCTTCTTGTCGATCGTGCGCAGGCCGGCGTTGGTGAGACGCAGGCTGACCCAGCGATTCTCGCCTTCGACCCAGAACCGGCGTCGCTGCAGATTGGGCAGGAAGCGGCGCTTGGTCTTGTTGTTCGCGTGCGAAACGTTGTTGCCCACCATCGGGGCCTTGCCGGTTACTTGACAGACTCGAGCCATCGCTCGCTCCTTTGAATGCGTGTAGTACGGGTGCAAAGCCGGTTATTGTAGCGCGACTTCCTTCCGGAATCAAGCTCTTGCGTAGGGCGACGCCGGCGTGCCTGCTGCAGGCGTGTGATCGCCGAAGCAGCCCGGACAGCCGCGACCGGTACAATTCCGGGCAGGCACTGAATTGCGCCAGTACGACCTGCCGACGGTCATCCGCCGCATCGACCGCTTCTCCACGGACGCAGAATCCGATGACAGCTCCCACCAAAGTTCCTCTCGCGACACCGATCAGCACTCCGAGCCAATGGCTTGATATCCTGCTCGTCCGAATTTTCCGCGCAATTCATACGACGGAGCGGGACAATTTCGACGCCAATCGGTACCGGGGCCAGTCGCAGGACGATTTCTTCGCCGAGCATCATGCGCAGTATTTCAGCTTCCTCCTGAGGAATCTCGCCCAGTTCTTCCAGACCCGGCAATTGCTCGAGGACGAGCAATCCCGAGCCCTTTTCGACCACCTTGTGCTGTATCGCACGTTGGGACACCTGCACGTGCGCCTTCCGTTCAACAACCCGGAAAATCGCGCCCATCTCGAGACCGCCGAAAGCTGGCGTGTCGTCGACACGGAGGACGCCGGGCAATTCGGGCCTTTGGCGATCTTTCTTGCACCGGGAATCAGCCACGATATTCACATCAAGGGATGGCGCGGCAACGTTGCGGCAACGTTTCTCTACCGGCAATACTATTTCTCGCGGGGAGGCGTCACCGTCGAAGCCGGACATGGGGACCAAGTCATCGATGCAGGCGGCTGCTTCGGAGATACGGCGCTGGCGTTCGCCGACGCCGTGGGCGATGCCGGCCACGTGTACGTATTTGACCCGCTGCCGATGCACTGCGCGATCATCGGTCAGACACTTGCAATGAACCCGGCGCTCGCGCCGCGAATATCGATCTATCCGTTTGGCCTGACCGACGAAGTGAACGATGCACCGCCGTTGCCGTTCGACCACCGGATCAATCCTGGCGCACGCATCGAAGCCGGAATCCCGACGCTGACCATCGACGCGGCGGTTGGCAGCCATGGCGTATCGCGCGTCGATTTCATCAAGATGGACATCGAAGGAAGCGAGCTTGGCGCATTGCGTGGTGCCGAAGCGTCGATTCGCCGCTGGTGCCCCAAGCTTGCGATCTCGCTTTATCATCGGCCGGAGGACTTCTTTTCGATTCCGGCATGGATCAATTCCCTCGGACTCGGGTATCGCTTTTTTCTCGACCATTACAGCATCCATCACGAGGAAACGGTCCTCTACGCAACGCTGTGATCGGCATCGTCCGGTGCGAGCACTCGGAGCATCCCGCGCTCCGCGAACGACGTAGGCTGCCCGCCGGCGACGACGAAGTGATCGAGCGTGCGAATGTCGACCAGCGCCAGCGCATGCTTCAACGCCTGCGTGAGGAGCTCGTCGGCGCGGCTCAGCTCCGCGATGCCCGACGGGTGATTCTGCGCGAAGATCATCGGGGCGTCGTTGTGCGCGAGGGCCGCCTTGACGACCTCGCGCGGGTACACGCTGGGCTGCGCGACCGTTCCGCGGAACAGCTCTTCCGCCGCGAGCAAGCGGTTTTGGCTGTCGAGAAACATTTCGACAGTAACGCCAACAGCCCGATTCGCATCCAGTGCAATCGTTGCGATACAACGTTCCGAGCAGTTGGTCGAGCCGGTCCGGCAGAACGCGCGGGCCCGACCGGAACCCTGGGAAGTTCCGGACCTAGGCCATGGTACCGGGCGTATCGGACTCGCATTCGCACGGCACGCGCGATTTCTGAACGGCGTTGATCTTTCCGCAACATGCTTGAAAAGGCGAAAGCACGAAGACTGCATCACCGGCTCGAGCACGCCGACTTGCCGGAGTTCGTTCGCGGCGAGAATTCGTCAAGTTACGACCTGGTGCTCGCCGCGGATGTCCTCGTGCACCTTGGCCGACACGACGACCTCATGCGTGACGTGAAAAGATTCTTACGGCCCGGAGGCATATTCGGATTTTCGGTTGAGGCCTTTGGAGTATATGGCGGCGCCTGCTCCCACGCCGGTGGACTATCTCGACGACCAATTGAGGCCAACAGGACGCTATGCGCATTCGCGCGCCTACCTGATCAGGCTCGCGGCGGAAAAATCAATTCGACGTCCGTCACCTGACGCAGAACCAGGGTTGCGAAAATGAGGGAAAGCTGGTCCCGGCGCGCTTGGTCTTGAATTGCACCGAGATCTGACACGTCTGTACCATTGTCGAGTGAAGCAGCGTCGCACCGAGAAGGGGTGCTGCGCAAACAACCCAGCCGGATCATTGCCCATGAACACCATCGCTGCAGAAGCAAAGACGCAATTCGAGATCGGGAATTCGCAGCGGTCCAAGGGCCAGCTAGAAGAGGCGATCGCTTCCTACCGCACCGCGCTTCAACTGAGCCCAGACTTTGCCGAGGTTCATAACAATCTTGGAACCGTGTTCTTCCTTCAAGGCCGGTTGGAAGATGCGATCAACAGCTTCCGTGACGCGCTTTCCTCCAGACCGGATTATGTCGATGCGTACCGCAATCTAGGCATCGTGCTGCATTCTCTTGGGCGCACGCAGGATGCTGTCGACGTCTACCAGAAGACGCTCGCTCTCAATCCGAAAGATGCCGAGGTCTGCAACAATTTGGGAACAATTCTGCTTGCGCGTGGGCATCCTCGCGAGGCCGCCGATCGCTTCCGCACGGCACTTTCACTCAAGCCCGACTACGCAGATGCGAACGTCAACCTGGGCAACGCACTAAAGGCGCACGGCCAGCTGGAAGAAGCCATCGTCAGCTATGGAGACGCGCTCACACTGAGTCCGGGAATTGCCCACACCCATTACGCGCTGGGCAGCGCACTGAGCGACCTCGGCCACGTTGACGCCGCCATCGCGAGCTTTCGGCGTGCGCTTGAACTCGACGAGCGATCCGAATTCAAGACAGCCTTTGTGACATGTATCAAGGACCGCGCCTTCCGCCAGGTGGACGCCGGCTTCCGCTCCCTCGTCGTCCGGGCGATCCAGGAGGCGTGGGCCTGGCAATCGGAGCTCGCGAATCTCGCCACCCGCCTGGTAAGAGCTGATGAGGGCATCGACGCCGCCGTCGAACGCGCGTCGAGAGCGTGGCCGACCCCATTAGGCGCTCGGGAATTGTTCGGGGAAATCGGTCTGAACGTGGTTGTATACGACCCGTTGCTTCGGGCGTTGCTCGAGAGCACTCCGATTTGCGATGTCGCGATGGAGCGGTTCCTGACCATGGTTCGGCGTGCGCTGCTCGACGCCGTTACCGATGCGCCCGATTGCAAAGGCATCGAAACCGAGGTTCTCGATTTCTACTGTGCCGTGGCACAACAATGCCACATCAATGAATATGTGTATTCCTGTGACGACGCGGAGCTCGAGCGAGCCGGGTCATTGCGCGCAAATCTGCTCGCGGCCCTGGATGCGGGGCGCGAGATTCCTGCACCCTGGATCGCTGTCGTTGCAGCTTATTGGCCAATGTCTCTGCTTCCTTCCGCGGCGGAGCTCCTGGGTCGTCCCTGGCCGGCTTCGCTTGCGGCCGTGCTACGCCAACAGATAACGGAGCCGCAGGAAGAGGATCGTGACCGTGCGGCAGTGCCTCGGCTCACCGCCGTCGAAGGAGAAGTTTCCCGCTCAGTGATGCAGCAATATGAGGAAAATCCGTATCCGCGGTGGATCAGGGTGCCATCTGCGGGCGCTTCGCGTTCCCTTGATGAACTCCTGCGTCAGGAGGTTCCAGCCGCCAAGTTTCGTCCGTCCGGCAAAGCGGGCGACATAGAAATTCTGATAGCCGGATGCGGCACGGGAATAGAAGCGATTGCCACGGCGCAACGATTTCCCGAGTCTCGAATTCTCGCAATCGACCTGAGCATGTCCAGCCTCTGTTACGCCCAAAGAAAGACGAGAGAGATCGGATTCGAGAACATCGAATACGCGCAGGCCGATATCACCAGACTGGGTTCAATCGGGCGAAGTTTCGATCTCATTACGTCGATGGGCGTCTTGCACCATTTGCAAGACCCTTCGGCAGGCTTGCGCGAGCTCGTGTCCTTGCTACGGCCCGACGGAGTCATCCGACTGGGTCTCTATAGCGAAATGGCTCGGCAAAACGTGGTCGCGGCAAGAGAGATCATCGCGGCACGAGGATACGCGCCGAATTATGCGGATATGCGGCGATGTCGCCAGGATCTGATGCTTTGGAATGATGGCGCTCAATTCATCCAACTGATGTCATCCAGGGATTTCTTTGTCATGAGCGAATACCGCGACCTGCTCTTCCATACTCAGGAACACCGCTTCAATATCTTGCAGGTCAAGGCGATGCTTGCAGGATTCGATTTGAATTTTCTCGGCTTTGCCACTCTCGACGCCAAGGTCACCAAGGAGTATGTGATGCGCTTCCAGGATGACGAGTCGAGGACAAATCTCGACTACTGGCACTATTTCGAAACAGAATTTCCCGATACGTTTTCCGGCATGTATCAATTTTGGTGTCAGGCAGCCAATGGGAACTGACGCTCAATCCGACGTCGAGGAGTATGCCGGAATCGCGATGGCGACACGCCTCGACGCGCGCGGCGGATCGCGGCGAATCTGCAATCGGGCTCTTGCCAAGAATCACAGCAGGCCTCTCTCGGCGAACGACGTGAGCTGCCCGCCGGCGACGACGAAGTGATCGAGCGTGCGAATGTCGACCAGCGCCAGCGCCTGCTTCAGCGCCTGCGTGAGGAGCTCGTCGGCGCGGCTCGGCTCCGCCACCCCCGACGGGTGATTGTGGGCAAAGATCATCGCGGCGGCGTTGTGCGCCAGCGCCGCCTTGACGACTTCGCGCGGGTACACGCTGGTCTGCGCGAGGGTTCCGCGGAACAGCTCCTCCGCGGCGAGCACGCGATTCTGGCTGTCGAGAAAGAGGCCGACGAAGACCTCGCAGGGACGCGCAGCGAGCGTGAGGCGGAGGTAGTCGCGCACCGCCTGCGGCGAGACCAGCGCGTCGCGCTCGCGAGCCTGCTCGGTGAGCGAGCGCCGGACGATCTCGGTGGCGGCGGCAAACGTTGCCGATCGCGCGGGGCCGAAGCCCGGAACCGTGGCGATGGCTGCCACCGGCGCGGCACAAAGCGCGGCGAGGCCACCGAAGCGGTCGATGAGGTCGCGCGCCAGGTCGAGCGCGTCGACGCCGGCGGTACCCGTGCGTACAAGCAGAGCGACAAGTTCGGCATCCGACAGCGCAGCGGCGCCCTTCGACAGTAGGCGCTCCCGCGGACGGTCCTGGTGCGGCCAGTGGCGAAGTCGCATTGCGGTCCCTCGTGAAACGCCCGTTCGGGCATGATCTGTGCATGCGGGGCAGTGTAAACTTCGCCCACTTCGAGAACGTATCGGCAGGAAGGATGACCGTCACTCCCGGGAAGTCGCTTGGCCGCGTCGTCGTCGGCCTGACCGGCGGCATCGCCGCGTACAAGGCCGCCGAGCTGGTGCGCCTGTTCGTGAAGGCAGGCATCGCCGTGGACGTCGTGATGACGCCCGGCGCCTGCCAGTTCATCACGCCGATCACGCTGCAGGCACTCTCCGGCCATCCTGTGCTGACCGACCTGTGGGAATCGGGTGCGGCCAGCGGAATGGGCCACATCGATCTCTCCCGCGGCGCCGATGCCATCGTCGTCGCGCCCGCCTCGGCGAATTTCATCGCGAAGGTCGCGCACGGAATCGCCGACGACCTCCTGTCCACGCTGACGCTCGCGCGCGACTGCCCGCTGTTCGTCGCGCCGGCGATGAACCGGCAGATGTGGGCCAACGCTGCCACCAGGCGCAACGTCGCGCAGCTCGTCGCCGACGGCGTCACGATCCTCGGCCCCGGCGTCGGCGATCAGGCCTGCGGCGAAACGGGGGAAGGCCGGATGCAGGAGCCCGAGGAAATCTTCGCGGCGATCGTCGCGTGGGCGCAGCCCAAGCTGCTCGCGGGCAAGAAAGTGCTCGTCACCGCAGGGCCGACGTTCGAGGCGATCGATCCGGTGCGCGGCATTACCAACACGAGCTCCGGCAAGATGGGCTACGCGTTCGCGCAGGCGGCTGCCGAGGCTGGCGCCAGCGTCACGCTGGTCAGCGGACCGACCGCGCTCGCGACCCCAGCGTGCGTCACGCGTGTCGCCGTCACGAGTGCGGCCGAGATGGCAGCTGCCGTCGACAAGCGGGTTGGCAGCGCCGACGTCTTCGTCGCGGTCGCCGCGGTCGCCGACTACACGCCGCGCCAAAGCGCCGCGCAGAAAATCAAGAAGAAGGGCGCGCCGCTGTCGATCGCGCTCGTGCCCACGGTCGACATCCTTGCGCGCGTCGCCGCACGCCGCAACGCGCCGTACTGCGTCGGCTTCGCCGCGGAGAGCCACGACGTCGAGCGCCACGCCGAGGAAAAGCGCAGGCGCAAGAAGGTGCCGCTGATCGTCGCCAATCGCGCGCAGGATGCGTTCGGCAGCGACGACAACGAGGTCGTGCTCTGCGACGACCAGGGTAGGCACCCGCTCCCGCGGATGGACAAGCTGGCGCTCGCGCGCCGCCTGGTTGCCGAAATCGCCCGTCGACTGCCGGCCGAGCAGGCAAGCAAGGGCCGAAAGAAATGACGAAGGAAACCGCGCGCATCGCGCTCAAGGTGCTGGACGAGCGCGTCCGCGCGAGCCTGCCGACGTACGCGACGCCGGGATCCGCCGGGATGGATCTTCGCGCATGCATCGACGCACCGCTGACATTGGCACCCGGCCAGGTCGAGCTGGTGCCCACCGGCATCGCGCTGCACATCGCCGACACGTCGCTCGCCGCGATCATCCTGCCGCGCTCGGGACTGGGACATAAGCACGGGATCGTGCTCGGCAACCTCGTCGGCCTCATCGATTCGGATTATCAGGGCCAGCTGATGGTGAGCTGCTGGAACCGCGGCGGCTATCACTATGCGCTGCAGCCGATGGAGCGCCTCGCGCAGCTCGTGATCGTGCCGGTCGTCAAGGCGGTGTTCGACGTCGTCGACGACTTCGCGGAGTCGGAGCGTGGTGGCGGCGGGTTCGGGAGCAGCGGCAGCCGCTAGGGAAAATCAACATAGATCATGCGTCAGGAACGATCGCACGCTGGCCGACTTGGCGATAAACCGAGCTCGTCCACGTTCGGCGACCAGAAATCTGCGGTCGCATTGAATGCTAACGGATTCGACAACGAACGAACTCGATCACGAGGTGGACATGGCTGCCGATCAGAATGCGAGAGTCGAGACACCTGCGGATGACGTGTCTGATACCTATGAGCCGGTCTATGTGACCAAGCCCTTCCTTCCACCATTGGAAGAGTTCATACCCTATTTGGAAAAAATCTGGGCGACGAAAAAACTAACGAACAATGGCCCGTTTCATCGTCAGCTCGAAGGGGCGCTATGCGAATTTCTCGGTGTGAAACATATTGCACTGTTTACGAACGGCACCCTGGCGCTCGTCACCGCGTTGCAGGCACTACGAATTACCGGTGAGGTTATAACAACGCCGTTCTCGTTCGTCGCAACCGCCCACTCCCTACTCTGGAACGGCATCAAGCCGGTTTTCGCTGACATCGATCCCAATACTCTGAATCTCGATCCTGAACGAATTGAAGCTGCCATCACGCCGCACACCACGGCGATCATGCCGGTGCATTGCTATGGCCGGCCGTGCGATGTGGACAAGATCCAGCATATTGCCGACAACTACAATCTTCAGGTGATCTACGATGCGGCCCACGCCTTTGGCGTCCGTTGCCATGCGGGAAGCGTGCTCACGTACGGCGATCTCTCCGTGCTGAGCTTTCACGCCACCAAGGTTTTCACGACATTCGAGGGCGGTGCGATCGTCTGTCCCGACGCGAAGACGAAGCAACGAATCGATCACCTAAAGAACTTCGGCATTGTGGACGAGGTTACCGTCGTCGCTCCGGGGATCAACGGCAAGATGAGCGAATTGAACGCGGCCCTAGGCCTGCTGCAACTAAAATATTTCCATCAGGCGATCGCCCAGCGCAAGAAGATCGATGCCGGCTACCGGGAGCTATTGCGCGCCGTGCGTGGTATCCGATGCATTCCAGGCGCAGGAGAATATTCATCCAACTACGCGTACTTTCCGATTCTCGTGGAGAGCGATTATCCAGTCACCCGAGATGCCCTTTACGAGGAATTCAAGAATCACAACATTCATGCGCGACGTTACTTCTATCCGCTGATCTCCGACTTCCCAATGTACAGGGGATTTCCGTCGGCACACGGTGACAATTTGCCAATCGCAACACGCATTGCAAGGCAGGTGCTCTGTCTCCCAATATCTCCCTCTCTCTGCCAGGCCGATTTGGATAGAATTGTAGGCGTAATTGCCAGACGGGATACCGCCGCCGGACGTTAGACAAGTTTGAAAGAGACGCGTGAATTCTGACCAATTTCCAAAGTGGGACTACAAGGAGTACCCCAAGACCTTGCCGCCAGACGACCTTTGGGGCCAGGTGAGAAGAACCATCTATGGCAAACCGGTGCCGGAATGCCAGATCCAGATGATGGTCGATGCCATCGCATCTGGTCTGGAATTGCAATGCACGAGCGTACTCCTGGACATCGGTTGCGGGAACGCGGCGCTGACTGCGCGACTTTTTCCGTATTGCGATCAGTGTCTAGGTGTGGACTTCTCGGAATACCTGGTATCAGTGGCCAATGCCCGTTTCGGCAGCCCCCGCCACACTTTCATCTGCGAGGACGCAGTCAAATATGTGACCCAGGACGCCGATACGTCGCGCTTTGACAAAGTTCTGTGCTTCGCAGTGTTCTCATATCTTTCGGATGACGACGCGCTGCAACTACTGACATCTCTGAACCGGCGCTTTGGGAACGTCCGTGCAGCGTACATCGGAAACATTCCCGATCCCGACTGTGCTGCCGCGTTCTTCAACGACAATGGCGGTGCCTCCCGCGAGCTCGACAACCCAAAATCGCAGATTGGAATCTGGAGGACGAGAGGGCAAATGATTGCGATAGCGGAGCAAACCGGATGGCGCGCCCGGTTTCAGCAGATGCCACGCAATTTCTACCAGGCGCACTATCGCTACAATGCAATTCTCGAGCGCCCAGTTTAGATATTTCTCCACCATAGAATGTACGCAAAGACCAAGCTCGAAGATTTTGCCCTGTTCGGCGGGCCGCCGCTTTTTGATTCGATCCGATCCATTTCAAACCTCGTCCGACCAGATATCGACCGGTTTCTCGCCTACTCAAGGATGTTCTTCGAAGATGAGTGCTATTCGGGCGGGGGGCGGGTGGAAAAGCTCCTCGAAGCGCGCCTGGCCTCATTTCACCAGGTTAGGCATTGTGTTTCGTTTTGCGGTGGATTTTGGGCCCTCGTGCTGGCCATGAAGGCTCTTGCGTTGAACGGCAAGAGCGAAGTCGTAATGCCTTCTCTAACCTATCGACGGCTTGCGGATATCGTCGCTTGGGCAGGCCTGACCCCGCACTTCTGCGAGGTTGACCCTGTACGGCTCTGCATCATTGCAGAATCCGCCCGTCCCTGCATCAACGACAACACGGCACTCATCCTGGGTGTCCACCCGATCGTCAACTGCTGCGATTCGGAGGGCCTCGAAGCACTCTCCGTCGAGTCCGGCATTCCGCTTCTGTTCGACTCCGTGGAGTCGGTCTACGAAACACTGAACGGACGCCGGGTCGGCTCGTTCGGTCGCGCGGAGTGCTTTTCAATGCAGTCAAGCAAGCTGTTGAATGCCTTTGAGGGCGGTTATGTCACGACGAACGATGACGCGCTTGCACTACGTCTCAGATCCGCGCGGGGCTACGGACTGGACGCCGAGGACGGACCGACTTTGCCAGGAATGAATGCCCGGCAGAACGAGATCCATGCCGCGATGGCCCTCGCGGCGCTAGACGGCGTAGAGCAGCAGGTCGAATTGAATCGCCGTCGCTACGAACGCTACAAGACCGGACTCGCGAGTGTGCCGGGCCTTCGGCTGGTGGCGTTCGATGAGAGCGAGCGGAATGGCTACAAGAACATTGTTGTGGAGCTGCTCGGCGATTGGCCGATCAGTCGCGAACTCACGCTCGAGCTCCTCCACAAGGACAACCTGCTGTGCCGGCCGTATTACTCCCCTGCACTGCATCAAAAGTCAACTGGGTATGCGATGGTCTGGGGCGACCTGACGCAGACCGAAGCGCTCGCAAAGCGCTTCTTGATGCTGCCCTGCGGATATTTTCTGTCGGAGGAGGACGTCGTGCGTGTGTGCGATTACCTGCGGGCAATCCAAACACACGGCGCCACCATCGCGCAACGCAAGGAAAGCGCATCGTGAGCGGGCTTCCATCGCTCGCAGTATTCGGTGCCGCGCCGCTGTTTGTCCGTCCTATTCCCGCGGGGCAACGCTTCTTTCCCGAATGGTCGCAATACGAAGCGATGTTTCGCGATATTTTCGAGCGCCAGTACTACACCAACCATGGACCGTTAGCGCAGGAACTCGAACGGCGCCTCGCCGACCGGTTGAGTGTCCGCCACGCCATGTGCGTGACCAATGAATTTATCGGACTCGCCCTGGCCGGACAGGCGCTCGGCGTCCGTGGCAACGTGGTGGTCCCCGCGCACAGCTTCATCGCCACGCCGCAATCGCTCGACTGGACGGAAGGCCGACCATTGTTCTGCGATGTCGATCCCAAGACTGGCCTGATGACTGCCGAGCTCGTTGCCCCCCTGCTCTCGCAACAGGTGGTGTCGGCGATCCTCGCGGTCAATCCCTGGGGGGATGCCTGCGACGTGAGGGAGCTGCAGGCACTCGCCGAACAGCATGGCATACCTCTGTACCTCGACTCGGCGCATGGCTTTGGCTGTGCCATTGCCGGCCAGCCGGTGGGCAGCTTCGGCGCCATCGAGGTCATCTCCTTCCATTCGGACAACATTCTCGGGGCCTGCGAAGGGGGTGTCGTTTGCACGCAGAACGACGAACTCGCGGCACGCGTCCGCAACATGCGCAGCAATTACGGCATGGGGCCGCCGAAACCGGTGGTCAAGACTGGCAATGGGCGGATGTCCGAGGCGCAGGCGGCGGTTGCCTTGTTCAACCTCGATCGTTACCCACAACACCGGCAGCGAAATAAACGGGTGTTCGAAGTCGTTCGGAATGGCCTCACCGAAATTCCGGGGCTCTCGGTGCGCGAGCAGAATGGGGTCAGCGAGAGCAACTATCAGAATCTGATTTGCCTAGTCGATGAGGAACGGTTCGGTCTGCGCCGTGATGACCTGTGCCGAATTCTGCACGCCGAGAATATCCTTGCCGGAAGAGGCTTCCACCCGACCGCGCACCATGCATACGCCGCCTCGCACGCATCATCCGTAGGCGCCATGCCGCAGGCGGAGCACTATGCTGACCGAACAATCGAATTGCCGATGAACCACGCCCTGACCGAACGGAATGCGGCCAGACTGATCGATTTCCTCGGCTCCATCCAACGTCGCTCCGGCGTAATCCGGCAAGGGCTCGCGGAGGTGGCGTGAAGCTCGCCATCATGCAGCCATACTTCTTTCCTTACCTGGGGCATTTCGCCCTGATCTCGCAATGCGAAAAGTGGGTGGTCTTCGATATTACCCAATACACGACCAAATCCTGGATAACTAGGAACCGGGTACTCCATCCGAAGGTGGGGTGGAACTACATATCAGTGCCTATTGCCAATGCGTCGCTCTCGATCGAGACTTCGCAAGCAAGGATCATGTCATTCGCAAAGTTGGCGCCGACTCTCCTTGGCAAGCTCTCGCACTATCGCAAGCGGGCGCCGTTCCTTGCGCCGGTCGAGGGACTGATCGAGGAAGTATTCTCGCTGCCGACCGACTCGCTTGTCGCGCTCAATGTGCGTGCGCTGGATGCCGTGTGCCGCTACCTCGGCATCCGGTTTGACTATGCGTTGGCTTCCGAGCTGGACCTGGCGCTGCCAGTGATCGACCATCCAGGTGGATGGGCACCCGCGATCAGCCGTTGTCTTGGCGCGACTGAGTATATCAATCCAATCGGGGGGCGGTCGATCTTCAGGCAGAGCGACTTCGACGAGGCTGGGGTGGCGCTCAAATTCCTTGACTTCGGCAATTTTGTCTATGCGACGGGGCCCTACCGATTCGAGCCGGCGCTGTCGATCCTCGATGTCATGATGTGGAATGAGCCGACAGCAATCCGCGAGGCCATCGCCAATCATTCCCGCGTCATCGATGCCCGTGACGGGATGGATAGCCCTCTATCAGGGCGATGATCCGCTCCATGTCCGCCCTGCCATAGCGCTGGTCGCTTGGCAGCGGGACGCAATGGTGCGAAAGCACTCGCTCGCGATCGTCCTCTCGATCGCGCGGTCCGCGAACGTCTGGCCAGTAATGCCCGACGAATATCCGGTGCCGGATGAGCCAATCGTGCAGATTCGTCATCTCTCCGAGAAACGGATAGCACATCGGCCCCGGCGGGATGTCTGCCG
>Ga0265331_10002380_pt1 | contig 12769 bp, 12 predicted proteins | sample 41923metaG_FD_202088 | JGI IMG/M metagenome (GOLD analysis project Ga0265331, IMG submission 202088) | Rhizosphere microbial communities from Carex aquatilis grown in University of Washington, Seatle, WA, United States - 4-19-23 metaG | ecosystem: Host-associated > Plants > Roots > Rhizosphere...
ACCTAGAAAAGCAGGGCCAAGTGAGCGAAGCAAGAACACTCCTGTGGAATTTGCACGATTCCTGCTACAGGCTTGACTTTGGTGCGGAGCGTATTGATTGACAATCTCGGTTTTGGACCGAACTTACCGCATGATCACGCTTACGCCCAGAGCCGCCCGACAGGTCAGCGCCATGCAAAAGGATTCGGGCGATCCGACCAAGAAACTTCGTGTTTTCGTCGAATCCGGCGGTTGCTCGGGCATGCAATACGGGATGTCGTTCGACCTGCCCAAGGCCGACGACCAGGAGATTGTCAGCGAAGGCGTGGCGGTGTTGCTCGACCCGACGAGTCTGGCCTATCTGAGCGGTTGCAGTGTGGATTTTGACGACGGGTTGCATGGCAAGGGATTCGAGATCAAGAATCCCAACGCGCAGAGCACCTGTGGTTGCGGCAAATCGTTCAACTAAGCCTGAGCTTGGTGGAGCGCCACGGCCCCGAAGGTCAGCGGCGCGGCCGTGACTCCAGCGAATCCCGCCCGGGCAATCTCCGCGCTCAGAATCGCGCGCGCGGGGAATTGCTCGATCGATCCGCAAAGATAATCATAGGCCGACCTGTCGCCGGTGACCACTCCCGCGATTTTCGGCAAAACAAATTTCAGGTACCCAAAGTAGAGCGGCCGGAACCACCACGCCGGCTGCGAAAACTCCAGCACGAAGAGCTGTCCGCCCGGGCGGAGCACGCGGTGCATTTCCGTCAAGCATTTGTGCCGGTCGGCCATGTTGCGCAGGCCGAATGAAATCGTGACAGCGTCGACGCAGGCATCGGGCAGCGGCAAAGCCAGGCCGTCGCCTGGTTGAAAATGTATTCCCGTCCAGCGGAGATCGGTTACGCGTTTTTTTTCCGCTTCGTCCAGCATCGGTTGGCAGAAATCCATCCCTATGATCCTCGTCCGCCCCGACAATCCGGCCGCCAATGCGAAGGCGACATCTCCACTTCCGGTGGCAAGGTCCAAGATGTCGCGGGGATGGATATCATGGACCGCGCGCACGAGTTTTCTCCGCCAGAAAATATCCATCCCGCTGCTGAGCAAATGGTTGGCTAAATCGTAGCGTTGCGCGATGCGGCCAAACATCGCCTGGACTGCAGTCGGATCAGGCATGTCAGGGTCAAACGCTTTACAAGGCTTTGCGATTGACGCAAGCACGCGCTAGTGAATTATTTGTACCGCGAGCGAATCGCGTAACCTCAACCCCGCCCACTCATGTCGACCAACCTTACCAAACGTGAAATCGTATTGGAAATATACGAAAAGACCGGGTTTCCCCAAAAGCAAATCCAAGACACCGTGCAGATGACGCTCGATATCATCATGGAAGCACTGGCGATCGGGCGTAATGTCGAACTGCGCAACTTCGGTGTACTCGAAGTCCAAGTGCGCAAAGCCCGTGTCGGCCGCAATCCCAACAAACCGGAAACCGAGGTGGTCATCCCGGAACGCGCGGTGGTGAAGTTCAAATCAGGCAAGATTCTCAAGCAGAAGATCAAGCAGCTGAATATCGAAAAACTGAAGGCCAATCCGCCGCCGGCGGCGTCGTCAGAGTAAGGGCGCACCCGCCCTTCGCCCGCACCTCCACATGGCCGGTTTTCAGTCGCTTCCGGGCTTTCGGGAATTTTACCCGGAGGACTTGTCCCGCCGTCAGCATATTTTCCAGGTGTGGCGCCAGGCCGCCCGGAGCGGTGGCTTCCAGGAGTACGACGCCCCCGTCCTCGAACCGCTCGAACTCTACACGACCAAGTCCGGCGACGAGATCGAAACCCAGCTTTTCGCGTTTACGGACAAAGGCGGACGCGATGTGTCGCTCCGCCCGGAGATGACGCCCACGGTCTGCCGCATGGTCGGCGCCAAGGCCGGCTCGCTCAAGCGCCCGATCAAATGGTTCAGCATCGCGGAATTCTATCGCTACGAACGCGCCCAGAAAGGCCGGCTCCGGGCCTTCCATCAGTTCAACGCCGACATCTTCGGCGAGCCCGGTCCCGAGGCGGAGATCGAGCTCATCGCCCTTCTCATCCAATGTCTGAGCGGTTTCGGCCTGACGAAGGACGATTTCTCTGTCCGGCTCAGCGATCGCGATCTGTGGTTTTTTTATCTGGAGGCGCTCGGTTTTTCGGATGCGCAGGCGCGCGCGCTGCTCACGGCCATCGATAAAATCGAAAAAATGGGCGACGACGCCTTCAAGGGCTATTCCGAAACACACGGTTCGTTGGAGGAAGGGAAGAAAGCCAAAATTCTGGAGTTCCTGAAAATCAGGGATCTGCCGGGATTGGAATCGACCTTGGCCGCCCACGGTTCGGACAAGCTCGCCGCGCGTCTGGCCGAGTGGCGCAAGGTGCTCGATGGCCTGGCCGCGATGGGCGTGGCTGATTTTGTCACGGTCGACCTCAGTGTCGTTCGCGGACTGGCTTACTACACCGGTTTTGTGTTCGAGGCCTTCGACCGCAAAGGCGACCTGCGCGCGCTGGCCGGCGGCGGTCGCTACAACGACCTCGTCAAGAAACTGGGCTACGCCGACCTCCCGGCGGTCGGCTTCGCGATCGGGGACGTCACCACCGGACTTCTGCTGGAACAGCGGGGACTTATGCCGGCCTTTGCAAACGCACCGGATGTTTACGTCGTCATCGGCGGTGAGGCGGAGCGCCGGATCGCCTTTGCCGACATCCGCGCCCTGCGCTCGGCCGGCTGGCGCGTCGAATATCCCTTCAAGGACGCCGGCTTCGGCAAACAGTTCAAGTCTGCGGCCGAATCCGGGGCCCGGCTGGCGCTGATCTACGGCAGCGACGAGCTGGCCAAGGGGGTGGTCAAGATCCGCAACATGACTGATCGCTCCGAGCGCGAGGTGGCGCGTGGGGAAGTTGCCGCGGCGGTGCGCAACGCGTTGCCGGCGAAATAGCCTGCGCCATGGCCTCGGGCATTCTGCGTCTGGTGCTGGGGCTCGCCGTTCTCTACGCGCTGCTGGCGATGTGGGGTCACTTCGCCTCGTTGCGGATGATTTTTCCAAAGCCACCGGTGAGCTACGTGCTGACCCCGGACTATGTTGTGCTGACCGCGCCCGACGGTGTGAAACTCGCGGCACGGCACTGGCCCAATCCTCGCGCGAAATACACGCTGCTTTTTCTGCACGGCAACTACGAGGACCTGGGCAGCATCGGCGCATACCTGCCACAGTTCGTCCGGGCGGGCTACGCCGTCTTCGCTTTCGACTACCGGCACTACGGACAAAGCGAAGGCACGCCGACCGAGGCCAATACCTATTCCGATACGCGCCTGGCCTATGACTATCTCCGCACCAACCTCGGCGTGCCCGCCGACCGCATTTTGATCTACGGCTACTCCGTGGGCAGCGGCCCGGCCGTTGAGCTCGCGCTGCACGCGCCCGCGGCGGGTCTGGTCCTGCAAAGCCCCTTTGTCAGCGCCTACCGCGTAATGACCCGCGTGCCGGTTTTCCCGGGCGACAAATTCGTGAACCTCGCCAAGGTCCCGCGGCTGCAGCTCCCCGTCTTCGTGATTCACGGAACGGCGGACCGGACGGTCCCGTTCTGGCACGGCGAGGCGCTGTATGCCGCGATCACGGCGCGCAAGTCGAAGTATTTTGTGGAAGGAGGCCCGCACAGCGGGCTGCCGGATTACGCGGGCCCGCGCTTCTGGGACGAATTGCGGAAATTCACGGACTCGCTGTGAAACAGAAAACGCAGGCGGTATGAGGTGGAGCCGGACCTCCGGGCCGGCTTTCTTCGCGAGCACGTCGGCCCGCCCGGAGGTCGCCCCCACCCGCCTTCCCGCGCGGGCCTCCGCCCGCTTCTTATACCGACTCCGATTCGGTTTGAGCCTTTTCCTTTGTGGGCGGGGTGCCCTCACCCCGCAGTGGATGCCTCGCGGGGTGAGGGCACCCCGCCCACAGTCCAAGAATCCGAATCCAAACAGTAACTGCTATCACCAGATCGGCGCGGGCAGGTCCTTCGGGCGGGGCAGGCCGAAGGCATCGTAGAATTCGGGGAAGTTTTGCACCGGGCCGAGCACGCGCCAGCGCGCGGGGCTGTGCACGTCGCTCGTGACCGCCAGCCGAAGCTGCTCGGGGCGCTGGTTGGTGCGCCAGCCCTGCGCGAAGGCGATGAAGAAACGTTGCGCGGGCGTGAAACCGTCGATCATGGGCTGCGGCTTGCCCGCCGTGGCGAGCTTCCAGGCTTCGTACGAGACCCGCAGCCCGCCGACGTCTGCGATGTTTTCGCCGAGCGTCTGGTGACCTTCGATGTGCAGGCCGGGCAGCGGCTCGTAAGCACCGTATTGCCGGGCGATGACCTCGGCGTGCTCCTTGAATTTCCTGGCGTCCTCCTCGCTCCACCAGCTCTTGAGGTTGCCCTGCCAGTCGTACTGGCTGCCCTGGTCGTCAAATCCATGGGTCAGCTCGTGCCCGATCGTCGAGGCCAGGGCGCCGTAGTTGGAGGCGTCGTCGGCTTTTTCGTCGAAGAAGGGCGGCTGCAGAATGCCCGCGGGGAAGCACATTTCGTTCAGCGTGGGTTCGTAATAGGCATCGTTGGTCTGCGGGGTCATCAGCCACTCGTTGCGGTCGACGGGCCGGCCGAGCTTGGCGAGCTGGCGGTGGAACTCAAACGCCGTGCCGGCCAAAACGTTGCGGACATAGGATTCACGGGAGAGGTGCAGGGCGCTGTAGTCGCGCCATTGGTCGGGATAACCGATCTTGCTGCGCATGGCGTCGATCTTGCGGTAGGCTTGGGCCTTGGCCGCCTCGCTCATCCAGGCGGCGGCCCGGATCCGGCCGCGCATCGCCTCGAGATGGAACTTCACCATCGCGAGCGCGCGGGCCTTGGCCTCGGGACTGAAGGCACGCTTGACGTAAAGTTGCGCGAGGTCCTCGCCAATCGCGTCATCCGCGGCGGAGAGCACGCGTTTCCAGCGCGGCTTGAGTTCGGCGATGCCGGAGAGGGTCTTCTGATAAAACGAAAAACGCTCCTGGACGAAGGCCCGGCTGAGATACGGCGAACTTCCGTGGAGCACGTGCCAGCGCAGGTACGTCCGCCAGGTGGCCACCGGTTCGCTGGCGAGCAGCACGCCGAGCGCGGTGAAGAACTCCGGCTGGCCGACGAGGACGGTTTTCTCGGCGGCGGGAAACTTGATCTGCGCAAAGAACTCTTCCCAGGCAAATCCCGGTGCCAGCTTCGTCAGCGCAGATCGTTCGAACTTGTTATAGTTCTTTTCCGGATCGCGCAGCGCGACGAGCGTGCGGGAGGCCTGGGCGAGCTTGGTCTCGAGAGCGAGGATGGCCAGCGCCGAGGTCCGGGCGGCGTCCGGAACCGCGCCGGCGAGTTCAAGGGTCCGGGCAATGTGCGCGACGTACGCCTGGCGGATTTCCACCGATTTTTCGTCGGTGCGGACGTAGTAGTCGCGCTCCGGCAACCCCAGGCCGCCTTGGGCGAAGCCGGCAATCATCGCGTTGGTGTCCTTGTCGTCGACCTGCACCCCGAAACCGAAGGTGGTGTCAAAGCCGTCCGCATACAGCCGGCAGATCGTGGCCATCAGTTCCGCGGGCGTCTGGCTGGCGTCGATCGCCTGCAGCCACGGCTGGAGCGGGGTCAGCCCGGCCTGCTCGATCGCGGCTTCGTCCATGCCGGCCGCGTAGAAATCGCCGACGCGCTGCGCCACGGAGCCCGCCGGTCCGCCGGTGCCGGCCGAGGATTCGAGGATGTCCTTCAGGATCGCGAAATTCCGTTCGTCAATCTCCTGGTTGACGCCGTAGTTGGCGTATTCGCCCGGGATCGGCACCTTGTTGTAGGCGCCATTGGCGAAGTCATAAAAATCCTTGCCGGGCGAAACCGTCGGGTTGACGTAGGTGCGATCCACGCCGAGGATGGGATGCGTGGTTTCGGCCACGGCCGCGAGGGCGGCAACGAGCGCCGCGAGAAAAACAAGGGAGCGTTTCATAAAATTTGGCGGCACGAGGCGGATTCACCGGCGATGAATGTTGGAATCAGGGTGGAACCGGACCTCCGGGACGGTTTTCGTCCGCCTGCCGTTGGCCTGCTCGGATGTCGGGCCCCACCTTGCGGAGCGATCGCCCACGGGAACGTATCGGGCTTTTCCGGCATGGTTTTGCCTTTCAAGCCAGGTCGGCCGGACCAAACGCGCCAGGGAGCAGCGTGCCGGCGGAAACGTCGATCCGCTCGCGGCTCTGGCAGAAGGAAATCACCTGCGCGTCGGGCCCGAATTCGTGGATGACCTGCCGGCAGGCGCCGCAGGGAGCGGTGACGGTTTGCGTCGGCGTGTACACCGCGACACACCGGATTTGTTTTTCACCGGAGGCGATGGCGTGGAAAATCGCCGTGCGTTCGGCACAGTTGCTGAGGCCGTACGAGGCGTTTTCGACATTGGCGCCGGCGTAGATCTTGCCGGAGCCGGCGAGAACGGCGGCGCCGACGCGGAAATGGGAATAAGGCGCATAGGCGCGGCGGGCGGCCTTTTTGGCGGCGGTTTCCAGGTGGCGGAGCTGGGCGGCGGTGGGTGTCTTCATGGCGGGGCCGGCGTCGGATGATTCTGCAGTATCGACTTTCTAGCGCCGGCCGGGTGGCGCCTACAAGCCAAACTCTTGTTTGACTTCGCGGAACGCCTCGATCGCGAACGCCAGGTCCTCCCGGCTGTGCGCGGCGGAAACCTGGGTGCGGATCCGGGCCGCGCCCTGCGGCACCACGGGATGAAAGAAACCGATGACGTAAACGCCCTTCTCAAGCATCCGGGCCGCGAATTTTTGCGCGAGCACCGCGTCCCCGAGCATGATGGGCACGATCGGATGCATGCCGGGGCGGACGACCAGCCCGGCTTTGCCCAGATTTTCGCGGAAATATTTCGTGTTCTCCTCCAGCTTGTCGCGCAATGCCGTCGAACCGCTGAGCAGCTCCAGGCACCGGAGCGCGGCCGCGGCGATGACCGGCGGGATTGTGTTGGAAAACAGATAGGGACGGGAGCGCTGGCGGAGCAGAGCGATGATCTCTTTGCGTCCGCTGGTGTAGCCGCCGCTGGCGCCGCCCAACGCCTTGCCCAACGTGCCGGTGAAAACGTCGATCCGGCCCATCACCCCGTTGTATTCGTGCGAGCCCCGGCCGGTTTTGCCGAGGAAACCGACGGCATGGCTGTCGTCGACCATCACCAGCGCGTGGTATTTGTCGGCCAGGTCGCAGATGCCGCGCAGGTTGGCGATGGTGCCGTCCATCGAGAACACCCCGTCGGTGGCGATCAATTTGAAGCGAGCCTGGACGGCATCGGCTTCACGCAGCTTCGCCTCGAGGTCGGCCAGGTCGTTGTTCTTGTAGCGAAAACGCTGCGCCCGGCAGAGGCGGATGCCGTCGATGATCGAGGCGTGGTTGAGTTCGTCGGAAATGATGGCGTCCTCCGGGCCGAGGAGGGTTTCGAACAGGCCGCCGTTGGCATCGAAGCAGGACGAGTAGAGGAGGGTGTCGTCGGTGCCCAGAAACGTGGAGAGCGCGGTCTCGAGCTGTTTGTGAATTTGCTGGGTGCCGCAAATGAAACGCACGGAGGCCAGCCCGTAGCCCCAGCGGTCGAGCGATTCCTTGGCGGCGGCGACGAGCTCGGGGCTGTTGGCGAGGCCGAGGTAGTTGTTGGCGCACAGGTTCAGGACCGGCCGTTCGCCGGGGCCGGCGGTCGGGCCGGCGACGGCGATGTGCGCGGACTGTGGGGTGGTGATGACCCGTTCGCGTTTGTACAGACCCGCGGCCTCGATCTCGTCCAGCGTCGTGCGCAGATGTTCGGTGTAGGCGGAATTCATGGCGAAAAGAAGAAGGAGTCAGCTAAGCCATATCCCCGCAGAAGGAAACCACGAACCTACGCCGGGATCATGCCTCTTTGGTAGGGCAGGCCCGGGCCCGCCGCGAACAGGAAACGGTGCGCCCGGCGGTCGCGCCCTACCTTGAAAAATCAGGCGCCACCGTGGGATCGCGATGGGCGCTCACAGCCGCACGTCGCGCAGCCAGGATTCGTTGGCGCGATACCAGTCCACGCTTTGTCGCAGGCCGTCGTCGATCGGAACCTGTGGCTTCCAACCCAGCAGGCGGCCGGCCTTGGCGATGGCGGCACCGGTTTCCTTCATGTCGGCGGGGTGAAACGGCTTCCGTTCCAACACGGCTTTTTTCCCCAGCAGAACCTCCAGACGCGCGATCAGGCTGGCCACGGTGACGGGCTCGCGGCCGCCACCGAGGTTGATGATCTCATAACCCAGCGGACGCAGCGCTGCGATGGTGCCGCGGGCGATGTCGTCGATGTAGGTGAAGTCGCGGGACTGCGAACCATCGCCGTAGAGCTCGATCGGCTGGCCGCGGTCAATCCAGCTCGTGAAGCGCAACAGCCCCATGTCCGGCCGGCTGGCCGGGCCGTAAACCGTGAAATAGCGGAGGACGGAGCAGTCGAGGCCGTGCAGGTGGTGATAGGTGTAGGCCAGCATCTCGGCCGCCTTTTTCGAGGCGGCGTAGGGCGAGGCGGGCGAGTTCACCGGCGACTCCTCGGAAAACGGCAGCGGCTGCCCGGCGTAAAGCGACGACGACGAGGCGAGCACGAATTTTTTCACGCCATGGCGGCGCATCAGCTCGAGCAGGTTGAGGGTGCCGTCGACGTTGGTGGCAAAATAGAGCTTCGGCTGGTCGATGCTCGCGCGCACGCCGGCGCGGGCGGCGAGATTGATCACGGCATCAAAGCGGTGCCCCCCAAAAACCGGCGCGAGTGCCGCGGGATCCTCGATGTCGGCGTGAACAAACAAAAATTCCGGGCGCGCGCGCAGGCGCGCGAGCCGGTGCTCCTTCAGCCGCACGTCGTAATAATCGTTCAGGTTGTCGAGGCCCACGACCGTGTGTCCCGCCTCAAGCAGCAGTTCGGCGGTGCGGGCGGCGATGAAACCGGCGGCGCCGGTGACGAGATAGGTGCCCATGGCGGAGTCAGGCCGAGCCGGAAGCACGCCGTTGAGCCGAGCTGGAACCGGACCTCCGGGCCGGTTTTTCCGGCGCGAACCGAGCAGCCCGCCCGGAGGTCGGGCTCCACCTTTCGGAACCGGAAGAACTCGGGGAAACGGGCCCCCACTGCGTGCTCCCGACCGAGGGCGGTTGGCTGCACCAAGGGCGGACAGAAATCGTTTTCTCCGACCGACCGGTCGTTGTGTGAGCAGTGCGCAAGGGGACGGGCGGCGGCTCAGCTCTTGTTCGTGAGCTGGCCGAGGATTTTCTGAAATTCTGGATCGTCCTTCAGGCTTTCGAGATCCGGGTCCTGCAGCATCCAGTCGCGGTCGGTGTAGCCTAGGAGCACGGCCTTGCGGAGCGAGCGGAGGGCGTCGCTCCGGCGTTTACAGAGTGCAAGGCTGCAGGCGAGGTTGTAGTGCGCCGTGGCGTTTTCGGGCTGCAGGCGCACGAGCTTGCGGTCCATGCGCAGTCCGTCCGACACGCGTCCGGTCTTCGTGTAAAGGCCGCCGAGCAGCTCGATCACGTCCACGTAGTCGGGCACGCGGCGGTGCACGGCCTCGTAGAAGGCGATGTCGAAGGAGGGGTCTTTCTTGGGCTGGCGGGCCATGTTATTTTTTGGCGCGGTTCGGGCAGCGGCCGTTGGTGCGGTAGGCGATGCACTGGGCGCTGACCTGCAGACGCTGCGAAATGGGCTTGAGCCCGAGCTTGGACGAAACGGTGCTGCCGTACCACTCCATGAATGGGGCGCTGATTTCGAAAATCCGGTCGCAGTCGACGCACACGACCTGGGCCACCTGCGTGCCGGTGCCGCTGGTCGCGAGGTAGAATTTCTCGCCCTTGCCGATGTCGATCTCGCGAAGCAGATGGCTCTCGGTCATGATCGGCAGCGAGCGATAGACCGTGGCGCGCGACACCGAGTCGTCGATCCGGCGGGCATGTTCCAGCAGCTCCTCGGCGGTGAAATGTTCCTTCTGGGCGAAGGCGGCGTCAAAGATGGCCAGCCGCTGGTTGGTCACGCGAAGGCCCTTTTCGGACAGGTAGGCTTGGAATTTTTCGCGGGCTGTTTCGACGCTCACATTCCCAGTGTCGCGCGCGGCTTTTCCGTCTGTCAACCCATCTGTTGACCTCGCCGGCCCGAAACGCGTTGCCACCGGCCCGGCCGCCGGCATTCAACAGGGCCGAATGATCGTTGGCGTCCAACCCCTGGCGGGCTTTGACAAGTTGCTGCACTACCGCGTCCCGGACTCGCTCGCCGGGGCCGTGCGCGCCGGCTCGCTCGTGCGCATCCCCTTGCTCAACCGCCACCGGCTCGCGCTCGTCCTGGAGACGGACAGCGTGCCCGACGTGCCGCTGGAGAAGTTGAAGAATATCACCGGGGTTTTACACGGCCAGCCCGCGCTCACCGCCGACCTGATCGCCCTCGCGCGCTGGATGCACGTCTACTACGCGGCGCGGATGGAGGCGGTGCTGGAGGCCATGATTCCGGTCGCCGTGCGCGACGGGGCGAGGGTGAAACAGGACAAATACCTCGCCGCCGGCCCGGCGCTTCCGCCGGACGAGCTCGCGGCCCTCCGCAAAAAAGCACCCCAGCAGGCGAAGCTCTACGAATTTCTCCAGCAACAATTCCGCCCGGCCAAAAAATCGCTGGTGCTGTCGCGCCTCGGCGCAACCGCGTCGGTGGTCGCTGCGCTCCTCAAACGCGGGCTCGTGCGCGAGGAGCTGCGCTCGGTCGAGCGCGTGGCCTACGCGGACAACTGGACGGGCGGCGAGGTGGTGACGGCCCAGCCGCCGAATTTGAACCCCGAGCAGGCGACCGTCGTCGCCTCGGTGGGCGCGAGCCTGGCCGCGAAGAAATTTGCGGTGCACCTGCTGCACGGCGTGACGGGTTCGGGCAAAACCGAGGTCTACCTGCGCGCCGTCGAGGAGGTGCTCGCGGCGGGCGGCAGCGCGATCTATCTCGTGCCGGAGGTGGCGCTCACGCCGCAGACCGTCGCCCGGTTGCGCGGGCGCTTCGAGGCGGCCGGGCACAAGACCGTCGTCTGGCACAGCCACCTCGGCGAGGGCGAGCGGCTCGACGGCTGGACCGCCCTGGCGTCGGGGCAGGCAAGGGTGGTGGTCGGAGCGCGCTCGGCTGTCTTTGCGCCGGTACAGAATCTCCGGCTCATCGTCGTCGACGAGGAACACGAGCCGGCGTACAAGCAGGACGAGACGCCGCGCTATCACGGCCGGGACGTGGCGGTCTACCGCGCGAAGCTGGCGCACGCTGTCTGCCTGCTCGGGTCGGCCACGCCATCGCTTGAATCGATCGCCAACGCCCGGGCCGGGAAATACCGGCTCGATGTGCTGACGAAACGCGTCGACGACAAAAAGATGCCGGACATCCAGATCGTGGACATGCGCATCGAGGTGATGCGCTCGCGCGGGCTGGTGACCCTTTCGCGGCTGCTGGTCGACCACATGCACCAGCGGTTCGAGCGGCGCGAGCAGACGATCCTCTTCATCAACCGGCGCGGCTATTCCTCCAGCATGCAATGTCGGAAGTGCGGACACGTGGAGGAATGTCCGCATTGCAGTGTGTCGATGACCTACCACCGGGCCGACGAAACGTTGAAGTGCCACCTCTGCGGACACCAGCGCGGTGCTCCGGCGGCTTGTCCGGCGTGTTCGTCGCCGGAAATCCGCTGGCGCGGACTCGGTACCCAGCGCGTCGAAGAGGCCGTGCGACGCGTGCTCCCGCGGGCGCGGCTGGAGCGGATGGACACCGACACGATGTCAAAGAAACACCGGTTCCGGCAGATTCTCGGCGACTTTCGTGCCGGCAAGATCGATATTTTGATCGGCACGCAGATGATCGGCAAGGGGCTCGATTTTCCGAACGTGACGCTGGTCGGGCTGGTGGACGCCGATCTTTCCATGCACGTGCCCGACTTCCGGGCGAACGAGCGCACCTTCCAGCTGCTGGTGCAGGTGGCCGGCCGGGCGGGACGCGGCGACCGGGCGGGGGAGGTGGTGGTGCAGACGTTCACGCCGCAGTCCGATGCGATCCAGTTCGCGAAGAAGGCGGACTTTGACGGTTTCGCCGACACCGAGCTGGCCGTGCGGAAGAAATTCGCCTACCCGCCGTACCGGCATCTCATCCACCATCTTTTCCGCGGGCCCAATCCCGAGAAGATCATGTTCTACGCCGAGCACTGGGTGAAGCAGGTCGAGGCGGCGCTTGGCAGCGCGGTTGAAATCCGTGGCCCCTCCGCGGCGCCGATCGAGAAGGTGAAGGACGAGTACCGTTTCCAAGTCTGGTACTTCTGCGCCAGCGCGACGAAGACCGTGCCCGTGCTGGTCAAACTCCAGGCCAATTTCACCTGGCCCGACGGCGTCACGCAGGTGCTCGACGTGGATCCGATGAGCCTGGTGTGAGCGGACAAGATACCGCACGTTCGAATCTTACCGCCCGGCCACCCGAGAGAAACGCACGCGGCGACGCCACAAACCTCTCTTCGACTAACCACGACAGCGTCGAATCATTGCAAGAATTGATTGTTTGAACCGACGCGACTGCCGGCGACAGGAAGTAACCTAATACGAGCCCGGTTTGTGTGCTCTCTGTGTGCGCGGTTTGACATGCGTCAGAATTATTCGCGGCCCTTCGCACTCTCACGGTCGAGCCAGTTATGATATGCTCGCAAATTTAGACCCCGATAAAATTTTCCCTTCTGACGCCCGGAATATATGATGCAACCGGCTACACTAGAAAGCCAAACAGA
>Ga0265331_10002382_pt1 | contig 12760 bp, 13 predicted proteins | sample 41923metaG_FD_202088 | JGI IMG/M metagenome (GOLD analysis project Ga0265331, IMG submission 202088) | Rhizosphere microbial communities from Carex aquatilis grown in University of Washington, Seatle, WA, United States - 4-19-23 metaG | ecosystem: Host-associated > Plants > Roots > Rhizosphere...
CCCGACTGCCTTCACCAGCTTGCCCCCTGACGGGGGCGCGCCCGGGTCTTACCACCCCGGGCAGGTTCGGGGCCACCAACCCCGGACCAGCACCAGCCGTAGCCGGATGCCCATAATCGGGCTCGTCCGGCTGCAACGGGCGCTCGGGGCTGCAATGCCCCGTTCGACCCAATCGCTGTTTGAACGGTGGATGTGAGTTTGGGCGACACGGACACGGGCCTCGTGGCGACACGAGTGTCCCTGCCAGGACGGAGAGGCGGTAATCAGTCCGCCCGAGGGGCGGCCAGCAATGGTCGAACCTCTGCCGCACACGTGGGCGTCACCGCGCCGGGGGAAACCCCGGCGAGCCCGAGAGGAGAAATCCGGATCGGGTGGTACTGCCGGGCGCCAGCCGGGCAGATCGACGAATAGCTCAAGCGTGTCATCGCGCCCCCCGAGGGCGCGTTGCGGAGATCACGAGCCAGTGCCGATGGCCGCAGTCCATCGGTGAGCAAAGCTGGAAACCATGCGGCGAGTAAGGGAGACGCTCTGGAACCTCGGTCCCCTGAAATGATCAAAGGCCCTTCGTAGGGCATAGCCGATTTTGGTGAGGCGCTGGCGGTCAGATCGTCAAGACCGGCCTGGATAACGTGGGAAGCGCTAAGGGTCCGCCCGGCCGGGTTGCCGGGACATGGCCGATGCGCAGGAGCGGGCTGAGTAGAGTGAAAATTTCCCCCGCAGTTTGCTCGAAGCGGGGGAAAGAGGGGGCGGGTTGCCGGCTGGTACCCGGATCCGTCCCCAACGTCTCGAAAGGCCTGAGCTGGTGCGAAAGCTGGTTTTTAGGCGGCTGGTCGCCGCCATGGCAGTGCATACGGATCATCGGGTGGCACCGGTGATGCGTCGAACCGGGCGCGAAAGCGTCCGGGATCATCCAAATCCCAATCTAACCGAAAGGATCTGCATATGACCCCGTATCGGACGACAGGACCTCCCTCATGGACGGAAAGCCACATTGGCGAGGGCGGCGGCTCGCCTCCCACATAGGCGCAATGAGCCGACGCGCACCGGCCGGTCCTGCCTTCCCCGATCCTGATGATCGGGGGGACCGTCCGTTGCGTGACTACCCCGGGTGAAGGCGTAAGCCTTCACCCGGCCGTCACCGCGCGGCCACCAAGGAATGAAGGGAGTCAGGCGCCGCGCCGGAACGGCACCACGTTGTCGTCGCCCTTGCCTTCGCAGAAATTCGCCCATGCGGTCATCAAGTCGCGCCGCTTGTCGAACAGGTCGCCCCGCTGGTATGCGGCCACCACCTTGTCGTCGAGGGTGTGGGCGAGGGCGGCTTCGGCGACGGTGTCGGGGAATTTCGTCTGCTCGGCGACCCAGGTGCGGAACGTGCTGCGGAAGCCGTGGGGCGTGACGGTCAGCTTCATCCGGCGCAGCACCATCGCCATCGCCATGTTGCTCAGCGGCCGTCCCCGGAACTGGCCCTCGAACACCAGCTCGCCGCTGCGGACCGCGGCCAATTTGCGCAGCAGGGCCAGTACCGGCTCGGTGAGTGGCACCCGGTGGTCCATGCCGGCCTTCATGCGCGCGCCCGGGATCGACCAGGTGCGGGCGTCGATGTCGATTTCCGGCCACCGGGCCCCCAGCACCTCCCCGGTCCGGGGTCGCGGTCAGGATGGCGAATTCGAGCGCGCGGGCGCCCATGCCGTCCTGCACCTGCAGCTTGGGCCAGAAGCCCGGCATGTCGGCATAGGGCAGTGAGGCGTGGTGTTCGACCTTGGCCACGTCGCCCTTGGCCGGCAGAATGTGGTCGAGATGCCCTTTCCAGCGGGCCGGGTTCTCGCCGCTGCGGTAGCCGTTGACCTTGGCGTAATCGAGGATGGCCTCGATCCGGCCGCGAAGGCGGCTGGCGGTTTAGGTCTTGCTGGTCCACAGCGGCTTCAGCACCCCCAGCACCAGGGCGGTGTCGATGCCGTCGACGGGCAGGGCGCCGATCGACGGGTAAGCGTAGGTCGTCAACGTACTGGTCCATTGCGCGGCGTGCTTGGCGTTCTTCCAACCCGCCCGCATCGACTCGATGTAGCCCTCGGCGCATTCGCGGAAGGTCACCGCCTTGGCCGCTTCGAGGGCCAGCGCCGCCGCCGCGGCCTTCCGGGCTTCGAGGGGATCGATCCCCTCCGCGACCTGCCGGCCCACCTCCAGCGCCTTCTGGCGGGCTTCGGCGAGGCCGACGAGGGCGGTCGATCCCAATCCCATGTCGCGGCGCCGGCCGCCGATGGCGTAGCGGAAAATCCAGGTCTTCGCCCCCGTCGCCGTGACCTGGAGGTACAGGCCGTTGCCGTCGGCAAACAGGCCGGGGGTCTTGATCGTCTCCACTTTCCGGGCCGAAAAGCCTACCACCTTCTTCGGCATTTTCCCGTTCCGTGTTAGATAGTTATAGGGACGTTGGTGGGTAGGATGGTGGGTAGCCTCGGTCCGGACGGCGGGGCGGTCGTCTACCCACCATCACGCCGTGGATTGGCGTGGTCAAGCGTGGACGGCGGCAGACGAAAAATCCCAGGAAATGGCGGATTTCCTGGGATTTTCTGGGGTGGTTCGGACGTCCGTGGACGGTCCTGGACGAGGCATTGGCGGAGAGGGTGGGATTCGAACCCACGGTGGAGTTACCCCCACACCGGTTTTCGAGACCGGCCCATTCGACCGCTCTGGCACCTCTCCGCAACGTCTTGGAAATGCCCGGCCGGGAAGGCGCGGAGACTAGCGCATGTGGACGCGGCCGGCAACCCATTCCCTACCGCGCCCGAAGACATTCACCGCGGCGCGATCACCATCACCATCTGCCGGCCTTCCATGCGCGGCAATTGCTCGACCTTGCCCATGTCCTCGAGTTCGTTGCGCACCCTTTCCAGCACCCGCACGCCGATGTCCTGGTGGGCCAGTTCGCGGCCGCGGAAGCGCAGGGTCACCTTCACCTTGTCCCCTTCCTCCAGGAACTTGCGCATGCTCCGCATCTTGACGTTGTAGTCGTTGTCGTCGATGTTGGGGCGGAGTTTCACCTCCTTGACCTCGATGACCTTCTGCTTCTTCCGCGCCTCGGCTTTCTTTTTCTGGCTTTCGTATTTGAACTTGCCGAAGTCCAGGATTTTGCAGACCGGCGGGTCGGCATTCGGCGAGACCTCGACTAGGTCCAATCCGGACTCCTCGGCCATGGTCAAGCCTTCTCGCAGACTGACGACTCCGATCATTTCCCCGTCGGCGCCAACCAAGCGAATGTTGCGGGCGTCGATCTCTCTGTTGACGCGCGGCCCGTCGGATTTGGGCGGCGTCTGCATCGGCGGTCTAGCTATGAACCCTTCTCCTGCACCTGAGAAAAAAAGGAATGGAGCGGCCCGCACAATCCCCTTGCGGTCCGAGTCCGGCTCGAAACGTCTTGGTCACGCCGGCGGCATGGCCTCTGCGGTAAGTGTAGCGACTGCCCGGTCCAGCGCAAGGGTTTCTTGGGCCTGGCTGCCCAAGCGGCGGACCGCCACCGTGCGCTCTTCCGCCTCGCGCCGGCCGACGACCAGCATCACCGGCACTTTGGCGACCGAATGCTCGCGCACCTTGTAGTTAATTTTCTCGTTGCGAAGATCGAGTTCAACGCGCAGGCCCACCGCCGCCAGGGCCGACTGCACCTCGCGGGCGAAGCCGTCGGCTTCCGAGACGATGGTCGCCACCACCACCTGGACCGGCGCCAGCCACAGCGGGAAGCGGCCGGCATGGTGCTCGATGAGGATGCCGAGGAAGCGCTCGAACGAGCCGAGGATGGCGCGGTGCAGCATCACCGGCCGCTTGCGTCCGCCGTCCTCGGCCACATAGGCGGCGTCGAGCCGCTCGGGCAGCACGGTGTCGACCTGCAGGGTGCCGCATTGCCAGTCGCGGCCGATGGCGTCCCTGAGCACGAATTCCAGCTTGGGGCCGTAGAAGGCGCCCTCGCCGGGATTGAGGGTGGTCTCCAGCCCGGCGGCCTGGGCGGCGGCCCACAAGGCCGCCTCCGAGCGGTCCCAATCGGAATCGCTGCCGGCGCGCTTGGCCGGACGGTCGGAGAACTTGACCCGGATGTCGGTGAAGCCGAAATCGGCATAGACCGATTTCAGCAATTCGCAGAAGGCCACGGTCTCCGAGGTGATCTGGTCCTCGGTGCAGAAGATGTGGGCGTCGTCCTGGGTGAAGGCGCGCACCCGCATGATGCCGTGCAGCGCCCCCGACGGCTCGTAGCGATGGCAGGCGCCGAACTCGGCCATGCGCAGGGGCAGGTCGCGGTAGCTCTTGATGCCCTGGCGATAGATCTGGACGTGGCAGGGGCAGTTCATCGGCTTGACCGCTAGGTGCCGGTCGTCCTGGGTGGTGATGGTGAACATGCTTTCGGAGAACTTGTCGGCATGGCCGGACGCCTGCCACAGCGAGAAATCCACCAGCTGGGGCGTCTTGACCTCGATATAGCCGGTGGCCTCGAGGCGGCGACGCATGTAGTTCTCGATCACCCGCCACAGGATCCAGCCCTTGGGGTGCCAGAATACGCTGCCCACCGCCTCTTCCTGCAGGTGGAACAGCGCCATCTCGCGGCCGAGGCGGCGATGGTCGCGCTTCTCCGCCTCCTCCAGCATGTGCAGGTAGGCGTCGAGATCCTTCTTGTCGAACCACGCGGTGCCGTAGATGCGCTGCAGCATCTCGTTCCGGGAATCGCCGCGCCAATAGGCGCCGGCCAGCTTCATCAGCTTGAACGCCTTGCCCAGCTTGGCGGTCGACGGCAGGTGCGGGCCGCGGCACAGATCGATGAAGTCGCCCTGGCGATAGAGCGTGATGGTCTGGTCCGCCGGAATCGACCCGATGATCTCGGCCTTGTATTTCTCACCCTTGCCCTCGAAGAAGCGGATGGCGTCGTCGCGCTTCCACGCCTCGCAGACGATGGCCTCGTCGCGGTCGACGATCTCGCGCATCCTTGCCTCGATGCGCCCGAGATCCTCGGGGGTGAACGGGGTGGCGCGGGCGAAGTCGTAATAGAAGCCGTTCTCGATCGACGGGCCGATGGTCACCTGGGTGTCGGGGAACAGCTCCTGCACCGCCTCGGCCATCACATGGGCGGCGTCGTGGCGCAGCAATTCGAGGGCATCCGGGTCCTTGGCGGTAACGATCGCCATCTTGGCATCGCCGGCGATGGCCGCATCGAGGTCCTGCATGCGGCCGTCGATGCGCACCGCCAGCGCCGCCTTGGCCAGGCCGGCGCCGATGTCGCGGGCGACCTCCGCCCCCGTCACCGGACCGGGATACTGGCGCACCTTGCCGTCGGGAAGGGTGATGGCGACCATGGATGCCACTCTCCGAATTAAGGGAACGACCGGACTGTAAGGGGTTTGGGTGTCAAGTCAAGGCGGCGAGCGCAGCTTCCACCGCACCCGGGTCGAGGCGGGCGAGGTCCTCCTCGGCCAGCACCCTCACCCGCCCGCGCGGCGCACACAAGTTCGGGTCGCTGGCGGACGAAAACAACACCACGCACGGACATCCCGCCGCGGCCATCAGGTGCATCGGCCCGGTGTCGTTGCCCACCGCCGCCGCGGCAACGCGGCCCAGCGCCACCAGATCCAGGAGATCGGTGTCGCCCGCCAGGTTGCGTGCCGCCGGGCAGGCGGCGGCGATCTCGGCCAGCAGCGCCGCCTCGGACGCGGTGCCGACCAGCACCGGGACGACGCCGCGCGCGGCCAGCCGGCCGGCCAGGCGGGCGAACGCGGCCGCCGGCCAGCGTTTGGCCGGGCGATGGGCGGCGCCGCCCGGGCACAGCACCGCGAAAGGCGGCGCCAGGCCGAAGCGGGCGACGTCGGCGCTCACCCACGACAGGTCGGGCGCCGGCACGGCGGTGATGCCCGCCATCGCCAGCTGTTCGGCCTGGCGCTCGATCGTATGCATGGAATCGCGGCGGGGATTGGCATGGGGATGCGAGCAGCCGGGCGCGATCCCCGACCATTCCACCCCGCCGCCGATCAGGCGGAAATACCAGCCGCTGCGATCCGACGTCTGCAGGTCGTAGACACGGCCGAAACCGCCGCCGCGCAATTGCGCCCGCAGGTCGAGCAGCCGTCCGACCTGCCACAGCCGGGGACGGCGATCGATCCACACCGCGTCGAACCAGGGCGCGGCGGCGGCGAAGGCGGCGAAGGGCGGGGTGGTCAGCAGGGTGACTCGGGCGCCGGGATGGTGGGCGCGGATGGCGGCGAACGGGCCGGTTGCCTGGACGAAATCGCCCAGGGCGCCCAGCTTGATCACCAGGATGCCGGCGGTCATCGGCGCCCCCCCGCTCACGGCTCCGGCAGGCCGAGCACCTCGCGGTAGACGGCCAGGGTGGCGTTGGACATGCTTTCGCGCGAAAAGTTCTCGCGCACGTAACGCTGGGCCCGGCCGGCCATCTCGGCGCGCTGGGTGGCGTCGAGGGCAAGGAAGCGGGCCAGCGCTTCGGCCAGCGAATGGGGATCGCCGGGGGCCGCCAGCCAGCCGGTGCGCCCGGGCAGGACGGTCTCGCGCGGGGCGCCGTGGTCGCTGGCGATCACCGGCCGGCCCATGGCCTGGCCCTCGATGACGACGCGGCCGAAGCCCTCGGGATCGGTCGAGGCCGACACCACCACGTCGGTCAGCATGTAGGCCGCCGGCATGTCGTTGCATTCGTCGGCGATGTGGACGACGTCCTCCAGGCCGCGGCTGCGGATCAGGTCCATCAGTTCGGCGCGATAGCCGGTGCGGCCCTGGTCGGACCCGACCAGCAGGCAGCGGACGTCGTGCCGGCCCAGCAGGGCCAGTGCCTCGATCAGCACCGACTGGCCCTTCCACCGGGTCAGCCGGCCGGGCAGCGTGATCACCCGGTAGCCGTCGGGCAGGCGCCACTTCTGCGCCAGGGCGATGATGCGCTCGGGGCTGACCCGCTGGGGATCGTAGCGGCTGAAGTCGACGCCGCGGTGGACCACGCGGATGCGGGCGGGGTCGACGCCGTACGTGCGCTGGGCATGCTCGGCGATGAAGTGGGAGATGGCGATCACCCGTTCGCCCCGCGCCATCACCGAATTGTAGATCCGCTTGAGGCCGAACCATCCGAGATTATAGGTGCCGTGGAAGGTGGTGACGAAATGGCGGCCGGTGCGGTTGGCCGCGGCCAGAGCGCTCCAGGCCGGGGCGCGCGAGCGGGCGTGAACGATGTCGGCGCCGCATTCCTCGATCAGCGCCTCCAGGCGGGCGACGTTGGCGCGCATCACCAGCGGGTTCTTGCTGTCGACCGGCAGGGTGACGTGGCGGGCGCCGGCCCGCACGATCTCGCGCACCATCGGCCCGCCGGACGAGGCGACGACCGCGGTCCAGCCAGCCTCGCCCAGCCCCTGGGCGATTTCGACGGCGCCGCGCTCGACCCCGCCGGTGACCAGCGAGGGCAGGACCTGCAGCACGACCGGTTGACGGCGGCCGGCGGCGGGAGCATCGATGGCGGCATCGACGGGAACGTTGTGTGGCATCATGAAAAGGGCATACCGGCAATGACTGACGAACGAGGGGACGGCGTAGTGGCGGCCGGGGCGGGGATATTACCACGGGCCGACGGTACGTCCATCGCCTACCATCGGACCCGGGGTAACAGCCCCGGAGTCGTGTTCCTGCACGGCTACCGCTCCGACATGACCGGCGGCAAGGCGCTGGCGCTGGAGGCATATTGCCAGAGCCGTGGTTACGCCTTCCTTAGGTTCGACACCTGGGGCCACGGCGCTTCGCCGGGGGACGCCGCCCAGGGCACCATCGGCCGCTGGACCGACGACGCGGTGGCGGCGCTGGACGCCTTGACCGAGGGCCCGCAGGTGCTGGTGGGATCGTCGATGGGCGGCTGGATCGCCCTGCTGGCCGCGCTCGAGCGCCGCGACCGCATCGCCGGGCTGGTCGGCATCGCCGCCGCCCCCGACTTCACCGAGGACCTGATGTGGGCCACCTTCACCGCCCTGCAGCGCCAGGATCTTTTAGAGAAGGGCGCGGTGCTGGTGGCCGACCCGATGAATCCGGGGGCCGAATGGCCGATCCGCCGCGCCCTGATCGAGGACGGCCGCAACCGCCTGCTGTTGTGCGACCTGATCAACCTGACCTGCCCGGTCCGCCTGATCCACGGCCAGAAAGACGCCGACGTGCCGTGGCGGACATCGCTGAAACTGGCCGAATGCCTGATCGGCGACGACGTCGAGGTGCTGCTGGTCAAGAACGGCGACCACCGGATGTCCCAGCCGCAGGACCTGGAGCGGCTGTGCCGGGTGGTGGGAGAGGTGGTGGAAAAGGCGAGCCGATAACCAACGGCAGCCTTGTGGTCATCGGCAGGGCGGGAGAGGGACCCGGCCCACCGCCGCAATTTCCATCCAGCGCACCAGAGCGGCCGCGCCGGCGTCGCCCTCGGCCGGCGCCCACGGGGCGAAGTCCTTGTCGGTGGCCGCGTCGTAGGGCCCCGGCTTGATTTCCAGCAGCACCGTCCCCGGCGCCAGCGCCACCAGCGAATGCCAGGCGCCGGCGGCGACCTCGACCACCACCGCTGCGCCGCCGCCGAGGTCGATCCGCGACGTCACCCGGCCCTCGGGCGAGAATTCCAGCACGGCGCAGGCGCCGGCCAGCAGCGCGAACGCCTCCCAGCGGCCCTCGGCATGGCGGTGGGGGCGGACATAGGTGCCCGGTTCGATCGCGTTGAGCAGGCGCTGCACCGGATCCGCCGCCTGGGAATGGAGGTTGCGGTTGAGGCGAAGGCGCGGGCTCGCCGCCGCCTGGGCGGACAGCAGGGCCAAGTCGGCGGCCCCGATCGCGGTCATGGCAGGAACTGCTCGGCGAGGATGCGTTCCTCGAGATTATGCTCGGGGTCGAACAACAGGGTGAGGTCGATGGAGGGATCCTCGTGCACCCGCACCTCGACCACGTCGCGCACCTCGATGTGGTCGGCGACGGCGCTGACCGGGCGCTTGGGGCTGTCCTGGATCTCGAACACCACCGCGGCGGCATGGGGCAGCAGGGCGCCGCGCCAACGCCGCGGCCGGAAGGCGCTGATCGGGGTCAGGGCCAGGATGCCGGCGCCGAGCGGGATGATCGGCCCGTGGGCCGACAGGTTGTAGGCGGTTGAGCCGGCGGCGGTGGACACCAGGATGCCGTCGCACACCAGTTCGTCGATGCGGACCTTGCCGTCGACGCGGATGCGGAGCTTGGCGGCCTGGCGGGTCTCGCGCAGCAGCGACACCTCGTTGATGGCGATGGCGTCGATTTCGCCGCCGTCCGACCGCCGCGCGATCATCCGCAGCGGATGCAGGGTCACCGCCTGGGCGCGGGCGACCCGTTCCAGCAGGCCGTGCTCGCGGTAGACGTTCATCAGGAAGCCGACGCTGCCCCGGTTCATGCCGTAGATGGGAACCTGGCGGCCGAGGAAGCGATGCAGGGTTTCCAGCATGCAGCCGTCGCCGCCCAGCGCCACCACCACTTCCGCCTGTTCCGGCGGCACATGGGGATAGCGGGTCTGCAGGCGGGCCTGGGCTGCCTGGGCTGCCTCGCTGTCGGCGGCGACGAAAGCGATCTTGGTAGCGTCCATGGCCGACCCGGCTGGCGGTTGAAAGGCGCGCGAGTATACCGATTCGACGCGCCGAAGCCAGTTACCGCGTGACGGCGTCGCCGGATACCGCTTCCGGCCAGGAATAGACCTCACGAACGATATAGAGCGGCCGGCCCTTGACCTCGTCGAAGACGCGGCCGAGGTAGTCGCCGAGGATTCCCAGCGTCAGCAGCTGCATGCCGCCGAGGAACAGCACCGAGACCAGGATCGATTCGTAGCCGGGCACGTCGATGCCCCAGATCAGGGTGCGGATGATCCGCACCACGATGTAGACGAAGGCGAGGCTGGAGATGGCGGCGCCGATCACCCCCCAGATCCGCAAGGGGAAGTTGGAGAACGAGGTCAGCCCGTCGAAGGCGAAGCGCAGCAGCCGCAGGAAGCCGAACTTGGTGGTGCCGACGGTGCGCTCGGCCTGGACATAGGTGACCCCGGTCTGGCGGAAGCCGACCCAGGCGAAGATGCCCTTCATGAAGCGCGAGCGCTCGGGCATGCGGTTGACCGCGTCGACCACCTTGCGGTCCATCAGGCGGAAATCGCCGACCTCGCGCGGCAGCGGCACCTCGGAGAGGTTGTCGAACACCCAGTAGAACGCCTTGGCGAACAGCTTGTCGGCGAGGCCCTGGCCGGTGCGGGCGTTGCGCACGGCATAGACCACCTCGTAGCCCTCGCGCCACTTGGCGATCATCGCGGCGATCGCCTCGGGCGGGTGCTGGAGGTCGGCGTCCATCGGCACCACCACCTCGCCGGTGGCGTGGGCGAGGCCGGCCGACAGCGCCCGCTCCTTGCCGAAATTGCGCGACAGGTCGACCACCTTGAGGGCGGGAATGCGGCGCGCCGCCGCCACCAGGCGCTCCAGCGTGGAATCGCGGCTGCCGTCGTTGACGCACACCACCTCGTAGGGCACGGCCAGCGCGTCGAGCACCGGCAGCAGGCGGGCGAACAGCGCGTCGACGCCGCTTTCCTCGTTGTAGCAGGGGATGACCACCGACAGTAGGCGGGGGGCCGGACGCAGGCCGGCAGGCGGAACGTGGATCATGACGGCGATCCTACCACATCCCTTGCGGCGAAGATAAGGCGGTCCGCCCGCGCTTGTCGCCCGGGGGGGGCGGCGCTACTCTCGTGCGATGGAACCGCTCCGCGTCCTGGTCAATGCCGTTCACGCCAAGAGCGGCGGCGGCGTCACCTACCTGCGCAACCTGCTGCCGCTGCTGGCCGGGCAGCCGGGCCTCGACGTCCATCTGGTGATGCAGGAGGACCAGCGGGATCTCGCCCGCGCGGTCGCCGCCGGCCGGCCGCTGCATCTGCTGCCGTCGCACGGCGCGCTGGCCACCGTCCTGCTGCAGGAACAGATCGCCATTCCGGCACTGGCCCGGCGGATCGATGCCAAGGTGGTGTTCTCTCCGGCCAATTTCGGCCCCCTGGTGGGCGTCCGAGGGGTCATCCTGCTGCGCAACGCCTTCGAGGTCGGGGCGCTGGAGCGCCGCCCGGCGAAGCGCCTGTATTGGCACGCGGTGCGGCTGCTGTCGTGGCTGTCGTTCCTCGCCAGCCGGCGGGCGATCGCGGTGTCGGCCCATGCCGGCGCCGGATTCCTCGCCGCCTTCCACCGCCCCGGCGATCCGCGGCTGGAGGTGGTCCACCACGGCGTCGCCGCCATGTTCCACCCTCCGGCCGACGAAAGGGACCGCGACCGCCGCCGCCTATTGGCGGTGTCCGACATCTACATCCAGAAGAACCTGGAGACGGCAATCGAGGCATTGGCGGGCCTCGCCCCGGACGTCACCCTCGATGTCGCCGGCCGGACGCTCGACCCGGTCTATTTCGAGCGTTTGCAGGCGCTGTGCCGCACCCTCGGGGTCACCGAGCGGGTGCGCTTCCTGGGCGGCCTGCCGGCGGCCGAGGTGGCCGATCGCTATCGCCGCGCCGGATTGTTCGTCTTTCCCTCGCTGGTCGAGACCTTCGGCAACCCGGTGCTGGAGGCCATGGCCTCGGGCCTGCCGGTGGTGTGTTCGGACGCCGCCGCCATGCCCGAGGTGGCGGGCGACGCCGCCCTCTACGCCCGCCCCGGCGACGCCGCCGACATGGCGGAAAAGATCACCCGCCTGCTCGACGATCCCGCCCTGTGGGCCAGCCACGCCCGGCGCGGGGTGGCGCGGGCGGCCGGTTTCACCTGGATGCGCACCGCCACCGCCACCGCCCGGGTCCTGCGCGACGCGGCGGGCGGGTAGTCCGGCTGCCGACGAAGGGCCTGGAATGTGAGGCGAGATAGTTCCCCCATGACGCCTTGCGTTATATGACGCGGAGCGTTATGATTGGTGATGATCGTCTCCTTTCGCTGCGAGGAAACGCGCGCCATTTGGAACGGCGAACGGAGCCGCCGCCTTCCCTCGGACATTCAGGCGGTGGCATTGCGCCGGCTTCGCCTGTTGGCGGCGGCCAGGCGGCTGGACGATCTTCGCGTGCCGCCGGCAAGTCGGCTGGAGGCGTTGCGCGGCAAACGTGCCGGGCAGCACAGTATTCGTATCAACGACCAGTGGCGCCTGTGCTTCCACTGGACCGAAGGAGGCCCGAGCGATGTCGGAATCGTCGACTACCACCGCTGACAGGCTCCACAATCCCCACCCGGGTGAAATCCTCGCGCTGGAATTTATGGAACCGCTGGGCTTGTCACAGAACGCCCTGGCGCGCGCCGTTCACGTGCCGCCCCGGCGGATCAATGAAATCGTCAACGGCCAGCGCGCCGTCACGGCCGACACCGACCTTCGCCTGGCCCGATTTTTCGGCGTTTCCGAGGGGATGTTCCTCGCTTTGCAGGCCGAGTACGACCTGATGGAGCGCAAGCGGGAGATCGGCCCGGCGCTGGATGCCATCCATCCGCATGCGGCTTGATCGCCGAACCCTTCGTATTGCCCCGCCCCCCGGCGCGTGGCATCCTCGCCGGCGATGAAATCCTTGCGCATTTCCTGGTCGTTCGGCGTCTGGCTGCCGGTGCTGTTCCGCCTGCCGGCGGGCGGGCGGGCGGTGGCGTTGACCATCGACGACGCGCCGATGCCCGATACCACGCCGGTGCTGCTCGACCTTCTCGACCGGCACCGGGCCACCGCCACCTTCTTCCTGTCCGGCTGCCGCATCGCCGATAATCCCGGC
>Ga0265331_10002383_pt1 | contig 12755 bp, 7 predicted proteins | sample 41923metaG_FD_202088 | JGI IMG/M metagenome (GOLD analysis project Ga0265331, IMG submission 202088) | Rhizosphere microbial communities from Carex aquatilis grown in University of Washington, Seatle, WA, United States - 4-19-23 metaG | ecosystem: Host-associated > Plants > Roots > Rhizosphere >...
CAGAATGCAGCCAAGCCCGCTTCCTCCGATCTGATAGCGCCCGACCTCGTTGCGAGGCTGAACGATATGCTACTCATCGGCCTGTCCAACGTAACGATGGCATTTGCAGCGCAGCTCATACGCGAAGCCGCCGCCGCGCTGCGCACGATGAAACAGGAGCGTGAGGCGGCCAAGGGTACGGCCCGTAGATGGATTGAGCGCAGCCGCAGAATTGAGGCCGAGCGCGACAAGCTCGCCGAGCGGGTCGCGGAGTTGGAGCGCAACTGCGGCCACGAAAATTGTTTCGGGTGGGACATTCCCGGTCATCGCAGATGGGTGACGCAGGAAGCGATAGACAAGGCCGAGGCGGCGCTCGCGGCGGCGAATGCGCTGCTGCGGGAGTTGCTGCGTCTGTATGACTGGCGTTTTGAACTCGCTGAGTTGGAGAAGAAAGCGGGAACGCCGGAAGAAGTCTCGCGGCTGCGCAGTTTGCTTAGAGTGTACGGAGAAGAAAAGAAAGCCGCATGGGCCGCAGCCCGCGCCCATCTGTCGCAGGATGACAAGTGAGCTTCGATATTTATGGAGAGAATTTGGCTCGCGGGCATTGCGAGGTTCATCCGTGGGTTCATTGCGAGTACCCATGTCCAACCTGTATCGCGGAGAGCAATAAGCGCGAGGCAGATAAACGCCAAGAGTCGGAATACTACAGGGCGATGGAAGATGCACATTACGCACAGATGGCAGCCGATGCCGAGTACGAATCATGGACGCAGGAGGACAAGTGAGCATCAAGATCATAGACGAAGGCCCGGAACTCGTGCTAACACAGGCCGAATATGACCGCCTGTTCTGTGAGTACCAGCGGTCAATGATGCACTACGCGGGGCCGTACATCGGCTTTGAAACTTGGGTGCGGCAGCGTCAGGGGCAGACCACAAACGAGGTAAAGCCGTGAGCGCGCCGAGGGAAGTGCATCTGCCGCAGCATCACGCCCGCCGCTATCTGACGCCGTGCAAGGACGACGCCGGGAACGTGTTGAGCGAACGCTACATCCTCGCCTCCTCCGTCGAGCAGGATCGGCGCGATGCGGAGCGGTTGCGGACGGCGCTTAATTGGGCGCGTGAAGACATACTCGCGTGGCTGGTGCATGGAGAATTGTGCGGCTGCGAGTTAGAGGATTCGCGCAAAGTACTCGCCGCCATAGACGCCGCACTGGAGCCGAAGCCGTCGATAGATTTCGACAACGACGACGGGTGCCCGAATGACTGAGATCGAGAGCGGCATCCCGGTGCCGGGCGGCAACAAGCCGGTGCGGTGGCAGATGGACAAGCTGCGGGTCGGCCAGTCGATCTGGGTGGCGAAGCTGAACGAGCGGACGGCCGCGTGCAATGCGGCGCGCCGGCAGGGCGTCAAGTACGTGGCGCGTGCGAGCGTGAAGGACGGCGTGCCGGGTCACAGGATCTGGCGCGTAGCCGGAACGACGAAGCGCGCGGTCAAGGGCAATCCGAACAGACTGGGAGGGTTCTAATGAGCATAATCAGTTCGCCGTGGGAGGATCTCGGGGCGACGACCGCGCAGGCCGCTGGCATCCGTCGGCCGATCAACATCAAGCGGTCTGCGTTCGAGATCCCGCGCATGGTCAGCACAGGCGACTCGATGCGCGTCGAGTTCAGCAATCATCGCGGAGAGGTGACCGATCGCACGCCAGATCTCCCCGTCGATAAGCCGATGTTCGTGGACGCGATCGTCAAGTTCGAGGTCGAGGACGAGTTCGGGTGCGACGTCGGCATCGGGTTCGTGCTGTGCGGGAGGCGGAGATGAGATGCGCGCGCTGCCGGCGTGAGCTGGCGAACGGTACAAGTATCGAGAGGGGGATGGGCCCGACATGCGCGGCCAAGGCTGGCCGGCGGGCAGAGATAGGTGGCGAGCTCTGGGAGGGGCAGCCGGTACTGGATGGAGTTGGGACTCTGGAGGAGGTGGGGCTTGTTTGTCGTCGGCTGGCCGATGGCCGGTTGGCGACGAACGTCCCGCATGTCGTGAAGCACCACAGCCTCAACGGGTTTGAGTGCTGGGACGGTGGAAGCGGGTCCGCGGAACTCGCGCTCAACGTCGCGCACTTCCTGTTGCCGCCGACCGGCTCGCACATGGACCGCGTGTATGGCGGGGTCGTGGTCAGCAACGACGCGGCGCGCCTGCATCAAAAAATGAAATGGGATTTGATCGCGATGATGCCGGAGTCCGGCGGCCGGATCCCGATCGAGGATCTGCGCGAGTGGATTGCGCTGAAGCTCACCGATCGGGTGGCGGCATGACGCCGGACGGCAAGCTGGAGATCGGCGACAAGATCTGGTGCTTCAGGAGCGAGCGACGCATCTACGGGCCGCCGGACCCGAAGAACGGCATGTCGCGCGGCGGCCCAATCTATCGCGAGCACTGGGTGCAGATCGAGATCACGGGAGAGACATCACGCTCGTGGATCACCGTGTACGGCAAGTGCCCGAAGGCCGGCGGCCACGGGTGGGCGCTCACGCAGCGCGATGTTGACATGGACGTCTGGTATCACGAGCACCGACACCGCGTCGTCCGGTTGGTCGACCGTCAGCCGCGGGAGGTGCTCGCGTCCATCGCGTTCGACATCGGGTACGAGCCCGAGGCGCCGAGGTGAGCGCGCGCACCCGACGCGCCCTCCGCTACTGGGGTGGCGCCCTCATCGTGATCTCGATCGTCTGGGCCGTCGTAGACTTCGTGCGCTTCGTGTGGCGTCAGGTCAGCGGGTAGCGTCTACTGATTCTGAATGCGCGAGCGGTTCGTCTCGATCATCTCCGTGATCTGGTTGCGCCGCTGCGCGAGCTGATCGAGCTCCGCGCGCTTCTGGTCGGGCGTCATGTTCTCCGACATCTGCACGAAGCGCTGACGCGCGCCGATCATCCCGAGCTGGTTCTGCGCGGCCGCGTACATCGGGTGCATCTGGATGTCCGCCGCACGCTCGCGCCGGATCTCCATCGCCTTCTCGGGCTTGCCCATCTTGATCTGGTTCGTCATGTCGCCGAAGCTCTGCTGCACCTGCTTCAGGTGCTCGTAGAACTGCTCGACGAACCGGCTCTGGTTTTGCGGGAGCTCCTTCGCGAAGTCGCCGACGAGGAAGTAGTTGTCGATTTTCTTCGTCGCCTTGTCGGGCGCGCCGACGATCGGGCGAGCCAGCAGGTCTGCGGTCGCGACCGCATGCGAGCCCACCCAGCCGAGGTACGCGTTGACGAGGAAGTCGATCTGGTCCGGCGAGAGCGTGCCCTTGTCCGCGGTAGCGCGCGGCAGGAATGAGAGCGCCGCGGCGTTCGCATTGCTGAGACCGCGCGCGAGCTGCGTCGTGTTCCCGCTGTAGCGCTCGGTCGGGCTCAGGTTCTCGTCGTGCGCGTTCTCGATCGCGCGTCCCGTGAAGACGTCCTTGTTCGCCCAGAGCTCGATGGCAGGGAAGACGCCCTGCGGTATCGGGTTCAGGTTGAGCTGCGAGCCGATGATCGGGATCAGCCGGTTGGCGAAGCGCTCGCGCTCGCTCGGCGCGAAGCCGGACAGCGCGGTCTCCAGCGCGCGGTCGACGACGGTCGCGAGTGCGCCAACCTCGAACGGCTTCGGGATCCGGTACATGGTCTTGCCGACCTTGAACAGCCAGTTGTTGTCGCGGTCGAATTCCTCGGCCTTCTGGATGTCCTTGTCGTCGCGGTTCGCGAGGCTCAGTGCGATCGTGGCGAGCGTGATCCCGCCGATGACGCCGGCGAAGCGCTTCGGATCTTCGGCTGCCCCGCGGCCGAGCTTGTAGATGCCCTGCATGCGCGCGTTCATAAACGGGACGACCTGCGTCAGCATCCGCACGGCGGCCCACGTACCGTGGAGGCCGAAGTCCATGACGTCGCGCGCAGCGTACGCGGCCTCGAAGTGCGCTTCGTCCGCGGACTTCCCGGCCTTGATCATTGCGTCGTACTGCTGGCGGTAGATGTTGGCGCGCGTGATCGAGTCGGAGCGCTCACCGGTTTCCTTCCACCAGTCGAAGGCGTGGCCGAACATGGCCTTGACCTTGCCCGGAGTGTCGAGGACCGTGGACTGATCGACGCCCTGCGCGACGAGCCGCTTGAGGTATGCCGCGCGATCGTAGTCGAGCTGCTGGCCCATCCGCATGAATGCCCCGCCGGCTTCCATGTTGCCGTACGCCGGGTTGTTCTTGTCGCTGTACTTGAACCCGTCGATCCAGTTCTTCACGAAGTTGTAGGTCGTGGGGTTCGCGGCGAGCGCGGTGATCTGCTCGCGCAACGTGTGGCGGATGCGGAACACCGGGGACCACGTCGTGCCGACCGTCAGCGCGTGCTTCATCGCCGAGAGACCCTTCATTATCGGTCCGCGGAACGGCGTCTGTTCGAGCGAGCTTACAGCGTCGAGGACGAGCGGGTCGTCGACAACATAGTGGACTTGCTTCCCGTCCTTGAGGACGTACACGCTGCCCTTCTCGACGTTCGGGTTCACGGTGTGCGCGATGCCCAGCTTCTCCGCTTCCGCGAGCGTACGCACGGCCGCCTGATTCTTCATCGACGCCGACAGCAGATGCCCCCAGTTCTGCACCGTGTTCGCCAGCAGATCGTGGAGCACGCCCTCGCCGCCCTTCAATTTCTTGAACGCGTACTGGTTGACCATGCCGGACAGGTTGCCCATCTGGACTTCGCGTCCGCCCTCCTCGGCTTCGCGGAAGAACGGGACATAGAACTGGTGCTCCCACAATGCACGCTTCTCGCCGTCGATGATGCCGGACTTCTCGGCGATGTCCATGACCGACTTCGAGAACGTGTTGTAGTCGCGCAAGACCTTCGCGTACGTCATCGGCCGCGACTCGCCACCCGGGAAAACGTCGGCCGCGTGGATCTGCGTGTTCAGAGACTTCAGGCGCGAGATGTCGTCAGTGCCGAACAGGTGCTCGCGGTCCTCCGCGGACAGGCGCTCGGCGCGATTGCCGGCGACCCACGTGAAGAACCGATCGGTCTCGCCTTGCAGCGGTTTCAGGACGTCGAGCAGCGACTGCGTTCCCTTCTTGATCTGGAGCGCACCCGCGCTGTTGAGTTCGAGCTGGCCCTTGTCGAGCGATGCGGCGAGTGCCGAGTCCGAGGAGCCGGCCATCCGCAGGAGCTTGTACGGGTACGCGCCGATCTTCTCCAAGATCGGGCGGAACTGGTCGACCGTCCCTTGGATGATCTTCAGCCCCATCTGATCCTTGAGCTCGCGCCACCGCTGCTTCAGCGGGGCCTTCGAGACATAGACGCCGGCCTTGCGCAGCGTGTCGCGCATTCCCTCGTCGTGCTCCACGAGGTGCTTGACCCACGGCGGCATGTTCGTGTCGGAGATCGGCTGCGCCTGCTTCGTCGGCGCCGGCATCTCGACGTTGCCGCTCTTGTCGAACTCGGCGCGCGGGTCAGCATCGGACCTCGACTCCATGAATGACGGCTTGCGCTGATCGAACTGGCCGTTGTTGTCCGTTGCGCTCTTGATCTGCGTTGGCTCGAACACGAGGTAGTCGCTGCCGCCCGCTCCGCCAAGCTCGGCGGGGCGCTCGCCCTTCTTGAAGATGATTCCATCGCGACCGTCTCGCTTCGCCTTCGCGGCGAGCCGCGCGACACCGAGCGTGCTGTGCTCAGAGATGTCGTCGACGACGAGCGGATTCTTCATCGACAAGTAGACGTCGAGTACGTGCGGCTTGTAGTGGTTGCCGTCATCGGCTACGGCAGAGGCGTCTCTGCCGGCCATGCGCGCTCGATCAACGCTATCCGAGAACCAGATGCCAGCCTTTGAATCGTGAGATCCAGACACCGATCCAAGGCGGCTCTTGTCGAAGGCGTCGAACGGACGCACAGATCCTTGCGGCTCGAAGTCGTCTTGGAGCCCGGCCGTCCCGTGATGAACGACGAGTGGCTCGCCCTTAGCGTCGACGACCTTGCTGTCTCCGAACCACTTGCGGAACGCCGGCGTCTTCGTCTGGTCGAGTGACTCGCGCGGGTCCGCGTCGGAGCGCGCGAACAGCGGCTGCTTCTCGCGACCGCGGGCGGGGACGTCGAAGCCGGGCTGGCTGAGAGCATGCTTGCCGGACAGCTCCGACTCCAGCATCGTGCGCAGCCCGGGAGAATCAGTGTTCGCGAGTTCGCCGCGCAACTTGGTTTCCTCGGCGTTCTCGATCCGCACCTCGCCGACGCGACCGCCCCCGAGCTTCTTCAGGACATCGTTCGCGACGTTCGGGACGATCTTGTCGTAGAAGGCCTTCATGCCCTCGCCGCCGACCTTGAGGTCTTCGCCCTTGAGCACGGTCACGCCATTGTGGGCCGGCTCTGCCTCGCCCAGCTTGCGCGCCACGTCCTTTCCGACCAGATCCTCAACGCGCGACATGGGGATGTCGGACTCGTCGAGCAAGCTCACGTTGCCCTTCGACACCATCAAGCGATACTTGCCGTCACCGCGCGGGGCCAGCTTCACCGTGTCTGCCTGCTTGCTCAAGTCGTACCGCTCCGCCTGCTGATCTCCGTTCGTCCACGCGATGCGATCGAAGCCGTTGTCGGCCGCGTAGCGGATCATCCGCTTGAGCGCGAGCGCGGTCCATGCTTCGGTCTTGTTGACGAAGGGGGCAGACGGGACATCACTATTCTGCACGTCCCTCGCCGCGCGCATGGCGGCGCTTGCGTCGTCGTACTCTTTGACGGCGGCCTCGCTGTTGTCTCCCTTGCGAATTGCGTCCTGCGCCGCGTTGTACCGATCCTCCGCCAGCTTGCGGGCGACTACTGCGGCGTCGTCTTTGAACCCCTGCTTCCGCCCCTTCTGCGCCCAGTCGGATTGCAGCTCTTCGAGGAACAGCACCTTCTTGCCATCGGCGTCCGTGCGTTCGTTGAAGCGGACGTGGGCGAGGATGTTGGGTTCGTTGAAGTGCGAGGAGTGGAACTCGGGCTTGCCGTCCTGCTTCTTCACCTTGCCGTAGGCAGCCTGCGCGGAGTCCCACTCGGCTTGATTCGCATCCCACCTCGGGTCGTCCGCGGGAACGCCCTCGTCGTAGAGGCGCTTGTTCTCGGCGCCAATGCGGTCGAGGTGCTCTTGGGCGCGATCGACGACCTCTTGGCGAGGCAGCGTCAGCAGGAGCTCCCGGTAGTTCTTGCCGCCGGGGAGTTGCCACGAGCCGTACTTCGTGTCGGCAGCCTGCATATCGCTGATGGCGCGATGGGCCTCGGAAGAGGTGCCGTAAGACGCGGAGTCTCCGGTCCTCCCTTGAGAGTCGTGAACCTCCCAAAGGCCTGACTTCTCGTTGCGAATGGCGTACAGCTTACTCGATGGATCGTCGTTGCCGCCGAGCATCTTCTCCTCGACGCGCACACCGTTCTGGTCGAGGAAGCTCTGGACGTCGGCGCGCGAGACCTTGCGGTACTTCGCGTCCGGTGCGTCGGCGGCGAGCGCGAGCCAGTCCTTGATGCCAGATGCTTCGAGCTCGGCGCCCTTGACGGTCCCGTCCTTCGATCTCGCGTCGAGCCAGCTCGACAGCATGCGCGCATCCATCTCCCCGGACTTGGGGAACGGCGCCTTCTCGTCGAGGGCCTTGCGGAGCGGCGAGTACCAGAGCGGCTCGTGCTTCGGCTCTTCGTTCGGGTTCGCGTCCGACTTGCTGAAGCGCGTGCCGTCGTCGTCCATCGCGCGCGTGTTGCGTGACTCGGTCGGGACTGCGTTCTCGGCGGCGTCACCCGGAGCTTCGAGCTCGGGAGCGTTATCGTGACCAGCGAGCGTCAGCTCTTTGTTGGTCTCGGCAAAGTCCTTGTCGCCGGCTTTGGCGTCGGCTGCGGACTTGCGGTCGGCGACGAGGTCGTCGAGGCGTCGGGCGATGCGCCGGATTGCAGGCGTGTCAGCAACCGGGCCTGTTTCCCGAGCAACTCCTCGTTCGGCTGCTGAGATGCGGCTTGCAGCGACAGCGTCTCCATCAGCCGCTTGCGCCTCTCCGCGGGTGATATTGTGGTATCGCTCGGTGTCGAAGTATTGTCCGAGGGTGGGAGTTTCGGCGATGAGCTCATGGGTGAGTGCCCCGTCCTTGATCAGTTGCAACGCCGACCGAGTTTCGCCCTCGGCGGTCGTCATGTTGTAGAGTGTACGCCAGAACGACCACGACGTCTCCTGCACCTCGGCAGGGCTCCACGGCTCGCCCATCGCCTTCGTCAGCGCCTTCGCGGCCTCGCGGTAGCGAATCGACGGCGCGATGTATCCCGGGCTCTTGATGATGAATTTCTTGCTAAGGTCGGACTCGGGCGGATCGATGTCGTCGCCAGAGAGCAGCGTCTGCATGATCCCAGAGAACGCGGCGTTGTGACGATCGTTCGTGACCTCGTTGAGGTTGCCGATCAGGTTCTGCCGGAAGCTCTCGACCTTCGGTCCAGAGAGCTGGACGTCGCCAGTCTCGTGACGCAGCGCGCGGATCGTGTTGAACTTGTAGGCGTCCATGACCTCGGCGCCGGCTTTCTTGCCGTCGTCGGTGATCATGTTCTTGTTCAGGATGTCGACGATCGACTTGGCGTCCGTCGGGCGCCCCTTGCGGTTCCACTCTGACCAGACGGTCGCCGCGTTGTAGAAGTTCGTCGGGACGTCCGTCTGCGGCGAGAGCGCCGCCATCAGGGCAGAGAAGCGCGGGTAATCCTGACCGTACATGGCCTCGCCGGCGATGCGCGATTTCTTGTACCAGTTCCGCGCCGCTCGCCCAGCGAGCGCGGCGTGAATGTAGTCGGCCGTCTTGGGCAGGAGGTTGAAGATCGCGGCGAAGCGCTGGGCACGCTTGAGCGCGACGCGCGGCACCCCGCTCTTGAGGATCGCGCGCTCGGCCGGCGTCAGCGCCGTACCGGCCGCAGACGTCAACGTCTCGTCGGCCTTGCGCGAGATCAGCGCGCTCTCGCCTTCCTTGCTGTGTTCGAGGAAGAACTTTTTGTTGAACGGTCGCCATGCTTCCGCGCCCGGGCCGTGGAGCTCGCCGACGTCGCCGACCTTCTGGGCGATCGCTTCCTGCTTGAGCTCGACCGCGACCTTGTGCGCCTCGTCGGCCGTGAGTGCGCGATCGAGCGTCGCGACCAGCGTCTGCTCGGTCTTCGACTTGCGGACCTCGTCGACCTTGATCTTGACGCCGGCGCGCTTCAGGGCCTTCAGCGCATCCTCGCGCGTGATCCCCTTGCCGTCGTTCGTGTCGAGCCCGATGTTGACCGTCGCATCGCCGGACCTCGGGTCGGCGTCGATCTTGCGCTCCATCGCGTCTGGCTTGCGCGGCTCGTATCGATCGGCGTGAAATTCATCGGGCAGCAGGCCAGACTTCTGCGCCGCGTACTCCGTGGTCTCCTGCGATGCCGTGCGATTCTTCTCGCCGTGCGGACCCCAGTTGACCCACGAGTTCTGACCGCGCGTCTCCGACGTCATGGCCGCGCGCGCCTCGGGCGAGAACATCGCGCTGTGAACGCGCCACGCGTTCTCTTCGCCGTCGTGACGGAAGCCCACGCCCTCTTCGATGTGGCCGAAGTAATCGTGGACCGCGCGGAACACGTCGTTCGCGAGCAGGGTCTTGCCGCCGACCTTGATGTCAGTCGGGGAGAGCAGCGGGTTCTCGCTCGGGTCGAATGTCTTCGCGGCCTCGGGTCCGCCGAATCCCTCGTCGGTCGAGTAGACCCACATGTGGTTGTTGTCGCGCACGTCCTTGAAGACGTCGTGCGGCAGCTTGTACGGGTACGGGTGCTCGGCGTCCGTGAACGAGACCTTGAGCCCCGTCTTCATCATGGCGTGCCACTGCGCGACCGTCTCGTCGATCATCTTCGAGTACGCGCGCTTGACCTCCGGCGATTGCGGGGCGTGCGCCATCGCCTCGTAGGCGTCGGCGACGGTCTTCGCGTATGCGGGGTCGACGCGGGCGAACTTCGTGGGGGGTTCGTACGGGAGGCCCGCCTCCTTCATGTAGGAGGCGGCTGCCTCGCGCGCGGGCGCGAACGGCCCCGGCGAGGACTTGGGGAGACCTACGAGTGGCGGGCGATCCGGCCCTTGTGCTGACTCAGCGCTTCCGCGCTCATCTCGTCCGCCGGGTTCGACGGCTTCCGCAGGTCGCTCGCCCAGACGTGCATCTTGTCCCAGCCCGGCACGGGCTCGCCCGTCGCCAGCGCCTGCTCGATCTGCGCGGTCACCTGTGCGGACGGCACCGCTTGCAGGGAGGCCGTCGGCACCAATTGCCCGAAACGCTTCTGATACAGGATGCGCGCCGCCATCTGGCGAGCCAGAGAGTCGCCGCTCGGCAGCACCCCCGTCTTGACCGCCTGATCGATCGCCGCTTCGTGCGCCGCGATCACCTTGTCCGTCTGCTCTGTCTGCGCGCTCATGGATGTCCTTGAATAGCGAATACGCCTTCGGCATTGTCTCACGAAGGAGCTTCGGATTGGTGTAGAAGAGTGACTGGAGCTGGGCGAACGTCTCGTTCTGGAGGTTCCCGCGATGCGCCTCGTCGTCGTTGACGCGGTCGTGCATCATTTCGAGCGGGTACTTCAGGTACTGGCGCACCAGCGGATGATTCATCGCCGCCTGATAGGCCTCCTTCATTATCCCGCCGGTCGGCGCGCGGCGCCCGTTCTCCGAGGCGGGGCCGATGCCGAAGCTCGGGTGCGACGAGCTGAAGTAGCCCTCGTCCTTGGAGATCTCGTCGTGCGCGTGGCCGTGCTCGTGGAGGATCGTGCCGACGAGCTTGCGCATCCAGAACGGATTCGTGGACGCGGCCCGTATCATGTCGCGCGATATTCCCATCGACTGGTCTTGCCAGTGATAGACGCCCAGCGCGCCCTCGCGGTCCATCGTGTAGATGTGGCGCACGCGGTTGAGCAGGGAGTCCGGGGCGCCGGCGTCCTTCGCTTTCTGGATCGCCGCGGCCAGCACTTGCTTCTCGAACGTCGTGGCCTGCTGCGGCTTGTCCGTGAAGTGCTGCGCCGCGTTGAGCTTCATCGGCGCCTCGGTCAGGCGCTTGGCTTGCGGTACCGTGTTGTGATCGACGAGCGCGGTGCTCGGGTCGATCGCGTGCTCGATGTCGTCCTCGGGCCCGAGCGCGCGCTGCTTGCCGTCGCGCTTCGATTCCGCGGCGATCTTTGAAAGTCCTGTTGCGGCACCGGGACCGCTTTGAAGGTTTTCGGCCGATCCTTTATTAAGCGCGTCGGCAGGCTGAACGGCGAACTTGTTGCGCGCGAGCGGGTGCGGCACGACCTCGTGCTCTGCGCCCGTCGTGGCCGTCAGGTTGTCCGCCTTCGCTTGCGCGGCCGCCTGATCGAGCGGGAACTGCTTGCGCGCGGGCGACGCCATGACGCGCTCGAAGTCGCTGACGGACTGATGCAGGCCGGCGCGGTCGCCGTCGTCGACGGTCTTCGGGCGCACGTTGCCCTGCGAGTCGGCGATGAATTCGTTCGGGCGCTTGGCTGTCGGGGAGGGGAGCTCGCCGGCGCGCTGAAGGTTCGCGAATTGCTCGCGATGCGCGTCCGAGAGTGCTGAACTGGGGACGACGGTGAATCCGCCGCCCGGGTGAGGTACGACACTGAGGTCGTAGCCGGACATCTCGCCGACCTGCGCGACGTGCTGCGCGCGGTCGAGCGGGACCGAGCCCATGATGCCGGCGGTCTTGTTGAGATCGTCGTCCTCGCGCTGGGCCTTGTAGTCGGGCGGCTCGGGGAGTGCGGCGGGCTGCTCTGCTTCCTGCCCACGGCGGTCGAGTGCCTCGCCTGCCGCGCCGGTGCGGATCGCATCGGCCGCGGCCGCGGAGATCGGCCCGTTTGAGGCGAGCTGCTGGAGGCGAGCGTCTTCGGCGTCGCGCGCCGCGTACGTCTCGTCGGCGATCTTCTGGGTATAGGCCTCGTTGTTGGCCGTGTCGATCGGGCCCATGCCCGTGTCGTTGCCCATCGGCTGCGCGACCTGCCCGGGGGCCGGGAGCGCGAGCGGCGCGTCGGGCGCCGGCGGGGCTTCCTCGGGCTTCAGGGAGTCGTGCGGGCCCTCGAACCACGAGGGGTCGACGCCGATCGGCTTGCCCTGCTTGACGGCCTCCAGCGCGTTGTCAGCGAAGACGTGCGCGGCATCCTTGTCGGTGCCCTTGACGGCCTGAGCGATCTGCGAGGCGGCCTTGATGCGGAGCTGCGGATCGATCGACGGGTCGGTGAGCGCCGTGCGTACGGCCTGCGCCTGCTTGACGGTCCCGTGCGCGCCCCAGAGCGCGAGCGGGATGAAGCCCGCGGCGCCCGCGGCATTCGGGGCCAGCGAGTCCAGCGCGGCTTGGCCCGTGGTCTTGCCCTGATCGAGGGCCGTGCCTTGGTCGGCGAGGTTCTCGCCGGCCGCGCCGGCCGCGCCGAGCCCGACGTTGACGGCCGCGGTCTCGGCCGCAGCCTTCGCGGCCTCGGGCAGGAACTTCTTGGCGACGACTTCGCTCGCGGCTTCCGCGGCGTCCTTGGACGCGCCACCGACGAGCTTGCCGGCGATGCCGCCCGCGAACGGGATGGCGCTGACGCCGGCCATGAGGCCGCCCTGAATGAGGGCGTTGTTGCGCGCCGCGGTCTGGGCGTCGGCCTTCGACATCCCGGCGGCCAGCGCCTGCTGGTACTTCTCGTGGTAGGCCTGAAGCCCGGCCTCGGAGCCACCGCCCAGCGCACCGCCGACGATGCCGCCTACCGGTCCGGCAACGGCCGTGCCGGCGATCGAGCCACCCACGGCGCCAGCGAGGAGCGGGAGCGCGC
>Ga0265331_10002384_pt1 | contig 12755 bp, 4 predicted proteins | sample 41923metaG_FD_202088 | JGI IMG/M metagenome (GOLD analysis project Ga0265331, IMG submission 202088) | Rhizosphere microbial communities from Carex aquatilis grown in University of Washington, Seatle, WA, United States - 4-19-23 metaG | ecosystem: Host-associated > Plants > Roots > Rhizosphere >...
AGCTCTTCTATGCTCTTGCGCTCGAAGGGGACGCGCCGGCCGTCGCGCAGCGCGACGTGACGGAGCGTCGCGTCATGGGCCTTGCCGCGCGCGCGTCGCCGTTCCGCTCGCGCCACGAAGACGGACTCGCAGGCCTGGCGCGCCGCTTCCGGGAATCTCGGCCAGGGCGGATCGAGAGGAAAGAGCCCGTCGCCGACCTCCGGCCCGGCGCCGCGCCGGACTTCGCGCGCCGCTCGATTGAGCGTCGCTTCCGTCGTCGCCGCGACGAGGATCGCGTCGAGGGCGTGATGGCGATCGTCGGGAATGCGCTCGCCATTGTCGCGCTTCTTGAGGCCTTGCAGGCCGAAGGCGCGGCGCAGCCGCTCGGTCAAGGCGCCCGGCCGCGTGAACACCCGCCGCACGCCGGAGCCGTCAGCCCGGCGCTCGCTTGCCGGATACAGCGCTTTGAGAGCCTCGGCGAGCGCGCGGCAGGCCCAGCGGGTGTCGCTGAGATTGCGCTCGCGAAAGCTCGATGCGAGCGCCCCGCCGTCCTCCAGCAGAAAATTTCGCTTCTTGCGCCGCTTGATCGGCGGCGCCTCGACCACCTCGGCGAAGTCTTTCCAGGCCTGCAGGGATTTCTCGCGCTTGAACCATTCGAAGGGGGTGCGGTCGCCCTTGCGCTGATTGGCGTGCGCCATGCACAAGGTCTTGTTTGCGAGAGAATCGTCGCCGAAACGTCCCCAGGGGAGAATGTGGTCGACCTGGACGCTATTGTTGCCCGCCAGGAGCTGTCCAGCTTCGATCCTTTCGCCGCTGTATAGGCAGCGCCCGTTTTGCTCGCGCCACAGCTCGAAACGCAGAAGCTCCTCGGCGCCGGCCGGTCCCTCGTGCGGCGCCCTCCCGAATGTCTCCTGAAACGCCGCTTGCAGCCGCTTCTTTTGCGCTTCCCGCCGCATCGCCGCGAGAGCGATCTCCCGACGCGCCTGGGGCGATTCGCCGAGGCCGCGCGCGAGCTCGACATGAATGCGATCGGGCACGCCATGACGCTCCACGATCGCCTTGAGCTGCTTGACGGCCTCGATAAGCGCTTTGCGGGCCGTGGGGCTCGCGATCAGCTCGCTCGATATGCGCCCTTGCGAGAGGATGCGCGCCAGCGCCTCCTTGCCATGGGCGCCGACGTCGAAAGCGCGTCGCTCGCGCGTCAAGGCGGGATCGTAACCGGCGGCGCGACAGGCCGCCTCGTGGGCGACCCCCTGCATGAGGCCGACGATGATCTTTCTCGCCGCCTCCGCGGAAATATGCGCGGCGCCCGAGAACAGGCCGAGCCCTCCCGTCTGCGCCGCCGCCACGAGCGCGTCGACGAGCTCGGCGGCGATCCCCTGCCGGCTGAGCGCTGCGACGAGGGACTGCGGCGAGCGGCAAAAGGTCAGAGCGTCCCCAACCCTGTCGAGCCGGCGGCGGGCCGCTCGCAGCTCGAGCCAGCCTTCCTCGCCGAGCGCGGCGACCACGAGCTCGCGCAGGCGAAAGACGCCGGCGGCGGCGCCCGTAGGCGACGCGAAATCCAGCTCGGCCTCTTCCTTTTCCGCGACGCCGCGAAAGCGCGCATGTCCGGGCAAGCCGAGGAGCTTGCGCAAATCCGCATAACTGATCCGCGCGGTCTCGCCGAAAACGTCAACGACGCGGGAGATTTCCGGCGGGCGCAGGGAGCGCACGCTCTCGCCTTCAAAAATCTTCAGAGTGTTGAGCCGCGCCAGAGAGCGAAAGAGCTCCAGGGAAAAGCTGCGCCGGGCGGAGCGCGTCAGGGTCGGCTCGAAGGGACACGGGCCGAGCTCGGAGACCTCGCTGGCGAAGGGGCGCTGCGAGAAGGCGAGACGCATGAACTCCCCTTCGAACACCGGCGGAAGGGGCGCGGCGGAAAGCGAAGCCTGCGCCCGCAGAATGGCGCTGGCCTCGCATGTCAGCTCGTCGCGCGCCGTAACCAGGGGTTGCGCCGCATTGGACTTGAAACCGCGGCGGCGCGCGATGTGGCCGAGCGCCACCGCAAGCTCGACCGGAGCCAGCGGCGCGCTCAGGGCCCGTCGCCGCAGCGCGATGGGTGTGGGCCCAGTCCAGCGCAAAGCGTCGCGATCCTCGCTCGGCAGGAGGCCGTGCCGATGAAACAAAGCCCGGATGAGGCGCATCCGCTGGCGCCGGCGGCGCAAGTTTCGCCGTCTGCCGCGGTGCTCGCGTCGAATCTGCGCCGTCGAGAGCGCGCCGTCGCGCGTCCACTCCTCGGGCGGATCGAAGGTCCACACGCCGCAGGCGACGATGGCGCCGGGCTTTCGCGCAATTTCCTCGGTGCGCTCCAGCTCGATGAGGCCCCATCCGATCGATGCAATTCCAACGTCGAGACCGAGAATGCGCATGGCGAAATCCCTTGCTGAAAACCCAGGCGCCGCAGGCAAGCCCCCGCGGCATTAAGTAGATATACGTAGAAATCTTGATAATCTCCAATTTAAGTGGTTTGCATTTTCCGGGAAGTTGGAAGGGAAGCCACGGTAAGGTGGTTTTTGAAAAAGCCACTGTAGGATCACCCCCGCCGCCGCGCGCGGCGGGGGGATTCCTTAACTAGGCGCGTAAAAACCCTGCAGAAGACGCAATCTGGCCACAGATCACACCGTCGAGACACAGCTCGGAAACCCGCGCCTGCGACAGAGGGCGTGTTGAGTTCCGAGTGAAGCGAATGTTAAAAACCGCCAAGCTCGGTATGGAATGCGGCCGGCGGCCGGGCGGCGCGCCGCCCGCGGGGCGAGCGGTTTCCGCCAGCGCCGGGTCGTGCAGGGTCGCCGGCTGGAGCGAAGCGGGCTCCAGAGGAGGCGGCGACCCCCGACCGGGCCGCCAGGGCTTAGGGAAGCGGCGAAGTTTCATGGGTTTTCGGGGTGGTCAGCGAGGCTTCAGGCGCCTGTGGCCGGCACCAGCCGCCTCGGCGGCATGGGCGACACGTCTAGGGAAGAGCGGGGTCGCGCGCCCGTCGCGCGCTCGGCGCGGCCTGCTGGCTCTTTGGCCGGCCTTGGGCGCGGCGGGACTTTCGGCATGCAATCTGGATTGGGAGAAGCCCGATCCGAGCCTCCCGCCGCCCGAGCGTTTCCGGGAGGCGAAGCCGCAGTCCGCGCCGCCCATCGGCGCGGCGCATGAATTTTCCACGCGCTTTGGCTCGCGCGAGCTCGTCGCCTTCGTCGATCGGGCGCTCGAGAACAACAACGACATCGCCGCTGCGGTGGCGCGCATCCGCGAGGCCGACGCGCAGGCGCGCGTTTCGAGCTCGGCGCTCTGGCCGTCGCTCTCGACGGCGAACAGCTTTCAGCAGATCCGGGTTCCCGGCACGGCGACGAACATCAAGCCGAATTACAATCCGTTGCAGCAGTTCTATCAGGACGCTGGCCACAAGGACATCGCCAACGCGCTCCAAGACCAGACCGCCTTCAACGCCACGCGCACCAATCTCTGGAAGCTCGGGCTCACCGCGAGCTACACCATCGACTTCTGGGGCGTAAACGACGACGCTTCCAAAGCGGCCCGCATTCTCGCCAATGCGAGCCGCTTCGACCGCAACTTCGTCGAGATGACGACGATCGGCTCGGTTCTCAACATCTATTTCACCGTGTTGAACGCACAGGATCTGCTGCGCATCGCGCATGAAAACGTGCGCATCGCGACCGAGGTGCTGGACGCCATCAAATTTAGGCGGGACGTGGGGACGGCGACCGTGTTCGACGTCTCGCTGCAGGAAACCGTCGTCGACACGCAGCGCGCCAACGTTCCGGTGCTCGAGCAGACGCTGCGCCAGCAGCGCAATCTTCTCGCGGTGCTGCTGGGGCAGACGCCGGAGAGCCTGCACACGACGGGCTCCACGCTGAAGACGCTGCATTTCCCGGATGTGAAGCCGGGACTGCCGTCGGAGGTTCTGCTGCGCCGCCCCGACGTGGCGGAGGCCGAAGCCAAGCTCGCCTCTCAGGAGTTTTCGGTGCTTCAGGCGCGCGCCGCCTTTTTCCCGACCTTCACTTTGACAGGGCCGAACTATGGCGTTCAGTCGATCGTCACCAAATATCTGCTGCAGCCGGAAGCGATCGCCTGGTCATTGGCGGCGCAAGCCGTGCAGCCGATCTTCGACGGCTACAATCTGCAAGGTCAATATATGCTGCAGCAGGGCAAATACGCCGAACTGGGCGCCCTTTACCGCAAGCAGATTCTGACGGCGCTCTCGGACACGGAAAACGCCATGATCGCCATCGTCGAGACCGGCAAGGAGATGAAGATCGATCAGGAGGGCGTGGAGGCGGCGAAACGGGCGCTCGACGCGGCGGAGGCGCGCATGCGCGAAGGCACGATCGACATCGTCACATTGTCGACGACGCAGAACACCTATTTCCAGAACTTGTACATCCTGGAGGAGGCGCGCCTGCTGCACTTCGAGGCCGCGTCCAGCCTCTACCAGGCGCTGGGAGGGGGCTGGTCGCCGACCACGCGCGAGAAGGAGATCGCTGCCGCCAACGCCGCCTATGAGGCCGACAAAGGCTTCTTCCCATGATCGCGCTTTCGCGCAAGACGATCCTGATCGGGCTCTGTCTCGCGGCGGTCGCCGGCGCGGCCTATTGGTGGAGCGGGCGCTACGGCGACGACCCCTCGGGACACGGAGAAGGGCGGAGCCGGCGCCTCGGACAGGAGATTCCCGTCCGCGTCGCCGTCGCGCGCGCGCAGGACGTTCCCGTGACGATCGACGCGATCGGCACCGTGCAGGCGCTCAACACCGCGACGATCCGCACGCAGGTCGACGGCCGCCTCGTCGCGCTGCGCGTCACCGAGGGGGAGGACGTCAAGAGGGGCGAGATCGTCGCCGAGATCGAGCCTAATCTCTACCAGGCTCAATATGATCAGGCCGTCGCAAAAAAGGCGCAGGACGAAGCTAATCTCGCCAATGCGCGCATCGACCTCGTCCGTTATGAAAAGCTCGCTGCGAGCAATTACGGCTCCCAGCAGCAATATATGACGCAGAAATATCTCGTGGCGCAGCTCGAGGCGCTGGTAAAAACCGATCAGGCGCTCCTCGACAGCGCCAAGATCACGCTCGGCTATTGCAAGATTGCCTCGCCGATCGACGGCCGCGTGGGCATTCGCAACGTGGACGTCGGCAATATTCTGCACGCCTCGGATCTGCTTGGAATTCTCAACATCGCGCAGCTCAAGCCGATCTATGTCGTTTTCGTGATCCCCCAGGAGAAGCTGCTTTCCGTGCAGAACGCCCTGGCGCGCGGCAGCAAGAAAGTGACTGCGCTCGGCCCCGACAATCAGACGGAGCTCGATCCCGGCAATCCGGGGGAAGTCACGGCGATCGACAATCAGATCGACCAACAGACCGGCACGGCGAAAATCAAGGCCACCTTCGCCAATCAGTCGCTGAAGCTCTGGCCGGGTCAGTTCGTGAACGTCCGCATGGTGGTCGACACGCTCAAGAACGCGGTCGTCGTGCCGGCGACGGCGATAAGGCCTGGGCCGAGCGGCCCCTATGTCTATCTCCTCGCCGATGGAGAGGCCATTACTCGAAACGTGAAGGTCGGCCAACAGGACGAGAACATTGCGGTGATCGCCTCCGGCTTGAAGGGGGGCGACACGGTCCTCACGAGCGGTTTCGGCCGGCTTTCCGACGGCGCGAAGGTGCGGATCGTCTCCGACGAGCCGCCTGTCGCAGAGGGCGCCGGCGACAAGGCGCGCGACGAGGCGGGCGCCAATGCCGGCGCCCCCCCGAGAGGCGAGCGCAGACGCAATCGTGACGGCCGCGCAGGCGCAAGCGCGCCCGGTCCGAGCGAAGAGGCGGCGGCGGCGCGCAGCGAGCCGAAGCCCGGCGCCGGGCAACGCGCACCCGAGACGCAGGGCTCGCCGGTCGGAGCCGGCTCGCCGCGACAACCGAGCGCGCCATGAACATATCCGCGCCCTTCATTCGGCGACCGGTCGCGACGACGCTTCTGGCTTTCGCCGTGCTGCTCGCCGGGATCGGCGGATATTTGAACCTGCCCGTCTCGCCTCTGCCGCAGGTGGACTTTCCCACGATCCAGGTGACGACGCAGCTTCCCGGCGCCAATCCCGACACGATCGCCTCGCTCGTGACGGCCTCGCTCGAACGCCAGTTCGGGCAGATTCCGTCTCTTACGACGATGACGTCGCAAAGCGCCTTCGGCTTCTCGCAGATCACGCTGCAATTCGACCTCGATCGCGACATCGACGCCGCCGCGCAGGACGTGCAGTCGGCGATCAATTCGGCGGCTTCGACGCTGCCGCGCAATCTGCCCTATCCGCCCGTCTACGCGAAGGTCAATCCAGCGGACACGCCGATCGTCACGCTGGTCCTGCGCTCCAAATCCGCGACGCTGCGGGCCATGAGCGATCTCGCCGACACGCAGCTCGCGCCGAAGCTCTCGGAAGTCGCGGGCGTGGGCCGTGTGCTGGTCGAGGGCGGCGTTCGGCCGGCGATCCGCGTGCAGGCCGATCTCGCGCGGCTCGCCGCCAATCGCATGAGCATGGATGATCTGCGCATCGCCATCGCCTCCGCCAATGTCGCGGGCGCCAAGGGCTCGCTCGACGGCGCGCGCCAATCCTACACGCTCGACGCCAACGACCAGATTCTCGAGGCCAATCAGTACAAGAGCGTGGTCGTGAATTGGGTCGCCGGCAGACCGGTCATGCTCAAGGACGTGGCCACGGTCGTCGAGGGGCTCGAGAACAGTCGCGTCGGCGGCTGGTACAATGGCGAGCCCGCGGTGATCCTCGACGTCTTCCGCCAGCCGGGCGCCAATATCATCGGCACCGTCGAGGCGCTGAAGAAGGAATTGCCGCATCTGCAGAGCGTGCTGCCGAGCGGCGTCGCCCTCGATATCGTGAACGACCGGACCGCAACGATCCGCGCCTCCATCGCCGACGTCCAGTTCACGCTCGTCATCGCCATCGTGCTTGTCGTGCTCGTCGTGCTGCTCTTTCTGCGCAGCCTGCGCGCGACCATCATCGCCGGCATCAGCCTGCCCCTCTCGATCATTGCGACCTTCGCGATGATGTGGTCGGCCAATCTCTGGTCCAAGGGATTTTCGCTCGACAATCTCTCCTTGATGGCCTTGACGATCGGCACCGGCTTCGTCGTCGACGACGCGATCGTCATGATCGAGAACATCGTCCGCAACATGGAGAAGGGCAAGACGCCGCTGGCCGCCGCTCTGGACGGCGCGCGCGAGATCGGCTTCACCGTCGTGTCGCTCACCGTCTCGCTGATCGCGGTTTTCATCCCGCTTCTGTTCATGACCGGCATCGTCGGACGCATGTTCCGCGAGTTCGCCATGACGCTGACGATGGCGGTCGTGGTCTCGGCGCTCGTCTCCCTGACCTTGACGCCGATGCTCTGCGCCAAGCTGCTGGCCCCCCTGGGTCATGGCGGCGGGCATGAGGAAAACCCCTCCTCATGGCTCGACCGGCTGTATCAGCGCACGCTCGACTGGTCGCTCAGGCGTCAACCCCTCATTTTAGTGCTGACCGTCGCGACTTTCGCGCTGACCATCGCGCTTTATGTCGTCATCCCGAAGGGTTTTCTGCCGCGCCAGGACACGGGCGTGCTCTCGGTCGTTCTGGAGGCGGCTCCCGACGTTTCCTTCGACGCGTTGAAGAAGATGCAAAGGGACGTCGCGGAGATCTTCCGCAAGGACAAGGACGTCACGGGAGTCGCCTCGGTCCTCGGCGTCGGTCCCCTGAACCCGACGACCAACGTCGGGCATCTCACGGTTATCTTGCAAGAGGAGGATCATCGTCACGACAGCGCCGACGCCATCGCCGACCGGCTCAAGCGCGAAGCCGAGGCGATACCGGGCGCGACGCTCTATATCGAGCCCGTCCAAGACATCCAGATCACGACGAAAGCCAGCCGTTCGCAATATCAATACACAATCACGACGGCCGACAGCGCCGAGCTGACGCACTGGACGGAGAAGCTCGTCGACGCGCTGCGGGACGAGCCCGCCCTGCGCAATGTCGCCGCCGAAACGCAGAGCGGCGGCTTGCGCAACGTTGTGCGCATCGACCGGGAGACCATGGGGCGGCTCGGCATTTCGATGCAGAATGTCGATGACGTCCTCAACGACGCCTTCGGTCAGCGGCAGATTTCGATCATCTACACGCAATCCAACCAATATCGCGTGATTCTGGAAGCCTCGGAACATTATCAGCGCGATCCGAGCGCCCTCGACAAGCTCTATGTCGCCGCGCCCGGCGGCGGCGCGCAGACGCCTCTGTCGACGATCGTGCACATCGACAAGGCCGATGCGCCCCTCTCGGTCGCGCATCAGGAGCAGTTTCCGGCTTCGACGATCAGCTTCGATCTCGCGCCCACCGCCTCGCTCGGCGACGCGCTGAAGGTCATCGCCAGGGTCGAGCAGCAGATCGGCCTGCCGTCGTCGATCCAAGGCTCCTTCAGCGGCGACGCCGCCGAGTTCGACAAGTCTCTGCGAAGCGAGCCCTATCTCATTCTCGCCGCTGTCATTGCGATCTATATCGTGCTCGGCGTGCTCTACGAAAGCTTCATCCACCCCTTCACCGTGCTGACGACCCTGCCGTCCGCGGGCGTCGGCGCGCTGCTCGCCTTGATGATCTTCCGGCTCGATCTTTCGGTGGTGGCGCTGATCGGCATCGTGCTCCTCATGGGCATCGTCAAGAAAAACGCGATCATGATGATCGACTTCGCGCTCGACATAGAACGCAGCGAAGGTGTTTCTCCCGAAGAGTCGATCGTGCGCTCCTGTCATCTGCGCTTTCGTCCGATCATGATGACGACGCTCGCCGCGCTTCTCGGCGCGCTGCCGCTCGCCCTGTCGCATGGCGCCGGGAGCGAGCTGCGCATTCCTCTGGGCGTCTCGATCATCGGCGGCCTTTTGATGTCGCAACTGCTGACGCTCTACACGACGCCTGTCATCTATCTCGCTGTCGAGCGCCTGCGCCGGCGCCTCTTCGGCTTGACGCCGCTCGGAGGGGCGGCGTCGGCCATGAAGAAGGCGCTCGCCGTAAGGTCTTCCGGGGATGAGGAGACCCGTCGGGAAGCGGCGGAATGAACATATCGGAGCCCTTCATCAGGAGACCCGTCGGCACGACGCTGCTGGCCATCGGGCTGTTTCTTCTCGGCGTTGTGGCCTATGCTTTTCTCCCTGTTGCGAGCCTGCCAGCCATTGACTTCCCGACGATCGGCATCTCGGCTTCGCGCCCTGGCGCCGATCCCGAGACGATGGCGGCGAGCGTCACCGCGCCGCTCGAGCGAAGGCTCGCCAACATCTCCGGGCTCGTCGAGCTGACCTCGTCGACCTCTCTCGGCAGCACGCAAATCATCGCGCAATTCGATCTCAACAGGAACATCGACTCGGCTGCGCGCGACGTGCAGGCGGCGCTCAACGCCGCCCAGACGGACCTGCCGAGCGATCTTTCCAATCTTCCGACATTTCGCAAGTCCAACTCCTCGGGGGCGCCGGTCCTCGTGCTGGCGCTGACGTCGGACTCCATGCCGACGAGCGCGATCTATGACTTGACGGACACGGTGATCGGCCAGCGCATCTCGCAGGTGGCGGGCGTCGGCGGCGTGATCGTGGCCGGCGCCGAGCAGCCGGCGATCCGCGTTCAGATCGATCCCTCGCGCGTCGCGGCCATGGGCCTCGGACTCGACCAAGTGGCGGCGGCCGTCGCCAGCGCCAATGTGCAGTCGCCCACGGGAGCCTTCAGCGGCGACGAGCTCAACGTGACCCTCGGCACGACCGACCAGCTCAATACGCCCGAGGACTACAGCGGCGTCGTCGTCGCCTCCAAGAATGGCAGAGTGGTGCGCCTCGGCGATGTTGCGACCGTCAATCGTAGCGTGCGCAATCGCAACGCGGCGGGCTGGTACAACGGGAAGCCCTCGGTTACTCTCCTCGTGTTCAAGCAGCCCGGCGCCAATGTGCTGGAAACGGTCGACAACATCCAGGCGCTGCTGCCTGAGTTGCAGCAATGGATCCCCTCGGGAATCAAGATCACGGTGATCGCCGACCGCACGCAGACGATCCGCGCCAGTGTCGCCGACATCCAGCGCACGCTGCTGATCTCCATTCTGCTGGTGATGGCCGTCGTCTATGTCTTTCTGCGCCGCGCGTCGCCGGTCATCGCCGCAGGCGTCACCGTGCCTCTGTCGCTCGTCGGCGCGCTGGTCGCGATGTGGCTCGTGGGTTTTTCGATCGACAATATTTCGCTGATGGCGCTCACCATTGCGGTCGGCTTCGTCGTAGACGACGCGATCGTCATGATCGAGAACGTCGAGAGCCATGTCGAGCGCGGCATGAACCGGCTCGACGCGACGCTCCTCGGGGCGCGGCAGATCGGCTTCACCGTGGTCTCGATCAGCCTTTCGCTCGTCGCCGTGTTCATTCCCTTGCTGTTCCTTCCGGGCATCGCCGGGAAGCTGCTGCAGGAATTCGGCTACACGCTGACTTTCGCCATCCTCGTCTCGATGGTCGTCTCCCTGACCGTGACGCCGATGCTCTGCGCGTGGCTTCCGGCGCCCAAGCATAAGAAGCCGACCCGCTTCGACATCATCTTCGAGAGCACGCTCGACAAGATCGTCGACGCCTATCACGGCTCGCTCGAGAAGGTCGTGGACCATCCCTGGTTGTCGCTTGTCGCGATCCTGCTGACGCTGACCTGGACCGTGCATCTCTACCAGACGATTCCCAAGGGGGCGCTGCCGCAGGACGACATCGGCCTCCTCAACGGAACGACGGAGGCCGCGGCCGACGTGTCCTTCGACGAGATGGTGCGGCTACAGAAGCTCGCCATGAAGGTGCTCGACGAAGACCCGGACGTGCAGGACGTCGCCTCCTTCATCGGCTCGGGGAATCTCTCCGCCTCCTCCAACCAGGGGCGGATATTCGTCGCGTTGAAGCCCGTCAATGAGCGGAGGTCGTCGAGCTTCGAGGTTATCAATCGCCTGCGGCCGAAATTCGCCAACATACCGGGGCTTTCGGTGACCATGGTGCCGTCGCAGGACCTGCGCTCCGGCGGCCGCCTCAGCAAGGCGCAATATCAGTTCACGCTTTCTGACGCCTCGCTTTCCGAGCTCAACGAGTGGACGCCGAAAGTGCTGGAGCGCCTGCAGAGCCTGCCGGAGCTCGCGGACGTCTCGACGGACCGGCAGGAGGGGGGCCTGCGCGCCAGAGTCGTGATCGACCGCAACGCCGCCTCACGCCTCGGCGTCTCCATCGCCTCGATCGACGCCGCGCTCAACGCGGGCTTCGGGCAGATGCAGGACTCGATCATCTACACGCAGCGCAACAATTACCGGGTGATCGTCGAGACGCCGCGCACGCGACAGCAGGATATTCGCGATCTTTCGGGCGTCTATGTCTCGAGCGTCAACGGAGGTCAGGTCCCCTTGACGGCGGTCGCGCGCATCGAGCGCGGCCTCATGCCGCTCGTCGTCAACCATCAGGTGGTCTCACCCGCGATCACGATCACCTTCAATGTTGCGCCAGGGGGCTCGCTCGAGAAGGCCGTCGACGCGATCGACGCGGCGGTGGCCGATATGGGGGCGCCCAAGTCGCTGCGCACGGGCTTTGCCGGCGACGCGGCGGATTTCCGCAAGACCTCGGGCGGAATGGCTATCGCTCTCATCGGCGCGCTGCTCGCGGTCTACATCATCCTGGGCGTGCTTTACGAAAGCTTCATCCACCCGATCACGATCATCTCCACGCTGCCCTCGGCCGGCGTCGGCGCGCTGCTGGCGCTCGAGCTCTTCCATAAAGAGTTCACGGTGATCGCCTTCATCGGCATTCTGCTGTTGATCGGCATCGTCAAGAAGAATGGCATCATGCTGGTCGACTTCGCGCTGCATGCGCAGCGCGAGCGCGGCCTCTCCGTGCGCGATGCGGCTCTCGAGGCGGCGCGCGAGCGTTTCCGCCCCATCATAATGACAACCCTCGCGGCGCTGTTCGGCGCCCTGCCGCTCGCCTTTGCATCCGGCATCGGCGTCGAGTTGCGGCGCCCGCTCGGCATCACGATCGTCGGCGGGCTGCTGCTCAGCCAGCTGCTGACGCTCTACACCACGCCGGTTATCTATCTGCTGATGAGCAAGCTGCAACGCGGGAAGCTCGCGCCGGTTCCGCACGAACCCGCCCCACCGCAAGCCGCGAGCGGCGCACGCTCTTGACGGGGACGCCCGCTCGCCCGTAAACGAGGCGTCGGGTCCCGGGCGGCTAGCTCAGCGGGAGAGCACTCCCTTCACACGGGAGGGGTCACAGGTTCAATCCCTGTGCCGCCCACCATTAAAATCAGAAGCTTAATAGAGATAGCGAGAGCCGCGCCGAGAGGCTAGCTACCACATAGCTACCGGGAGGCTCGCTCGGCCGTCCGCTTCATCGCCTGCGACTGTGTCCCCGAGACGGGGCGTCCCGCCCCGTGCGCTTGACGCTTCCAACAGTCGGGCGCGCGCTAACGCGTTAACGTGCCCGGGCGTCGCCACTGGCGATCCGCGCGACGCTGCACCTTCGGACCCTGGCTCCAGAGCGAAAGAGCGCCCACCGTCGCCCCATGTTGCACGGTCAGCTGGCCGGAGCGGGAAGGGTAATAAATGACCGAGGCCGTGTGAAAACTCCGCTTTGACGTCACCCCTGATGGATTTTTGGATTTGGGCGGGCGAGGATTCGGGGCATCGCCGCTGGTCGCGGTCAGGCCGCGATCGCCTCCATCAGCGGTTT